>WNGQ01004357.1_pt1 | contig 21504 bp, 17 predicted proteins | sample 5407661 | NCBI WGS metagenome assembly WNGQ01 (sample SAMN13153382, study PRJNA577476) | soil metagenome | isolation source: 60 cm soil or saprolite under Garry oak tree replicate 2 | place: USA:California | collected 2016-06-15 | reverse complement strand
CGTGCGTTTCGACGCGTCTGACTCCATGCCGGAGGTGATGCAGAACGCCTTCTACGGCGCGGTCCTTAGATACCTTGACAGCCCAGGCCAGCTCAACGTCATCCTGCGCGGCCTCGATCAGGTGCGGAAGTCCGCGGGCCGGTAACGCTCGCACGCGTACCGCTGCCGCCGCGACCACGGCATCAAGCAGATCAAGGGCTATCCCGCCGCGCGCGCAGCCCGCGGACCACGCAGCACCAGGACCGAACGAGGCCCGACCATCACGCGATCACCGGCCCGCCGCGGCGCAACCGCCGCCTCCGCGGCACTCGCGCTCCCCGCGGCACTCGCGCTCCCCACGGCCCCCGCGCCCCCAGCCCCGCTCCCCGCCGCCGCGGGGTCGAAGCTGTCGATAGCCGTAACCCACTCCAGTCCCGGCCGGCAGTCACCGATGGTGAACTCGAGCGGCTCCCACCACGCGTTCACCAGGACCAGGAAGTCGTCGTCGAACAGCGGCTGGCCGTCCGGCCCGGTATCGGGCGCGTCCGAGCCGTCGAGATAGACGCCGATTGCCAGCGCGTTACCGTCGTCCCAGTCGGCCTGGGTCATCGGGGTCCCGGCGGGGGTGAACCAGCCGAGTTCGGCCGCCTCCACACCGGTGAGGTACCGGTGCCGCCGGAACACCGGATGGGACCGCCGGAGCGCGATCAGGCCCCGGACAAATGTCAGCAAAGAAGCGTCCACCCCGGACCAGTCGACCCAGGAGATCTCGTTGTCCTGGCAGTACGCGTTGTTGTTGCCGCCCTGGGTGCGGCCGAGCTCGTCGCCGCCGAGGAGCATCGGCACGCCGAACGAGAGCAGCAGCGTACACAGCATGGCCCGCGACCGCTGCGCCCGCAGGGCCAGCACCGACGGGTCGGAAGTGGGGCCCTCAAAACCGGAGTTCCAGGACCGGTTGTCGTCGGTGCCATCCCGGTTCGACTCGCCGTTGACGTCGTTGTGCTTGGCGTCGTAGGACACCAGGTCCCTGAGCGTGAAGCCGTCGTGCACGGTGATCAGGTTCACCGAGGCGGTCGGCCGACGCCGGTCGTCGCCATACAGGTCGTAAGAGCCGGCGAACCGGGTGGCGAACTCGCCCAGGCCGGTCTTCTGGCTGCGCCAGAAGTCGCGCATAGTGTCCCGGTACCTGCCGTTCCACTCGCGCCACAGCGCCGGGAACTCGCCCAGGTCGTAGCTGTCCATCTGCCCGACGTCCCACGGCTCGGCGATGAGCTTGGCCTGCGACACCACCGGATCCTGCGCCACCAGGTCGAAGAACGCGGAGAGGCGGCTGAACCCGCCGTCCTGGCGCGCCAGGGTGGCCGCGAGGTCGAACCGGAACCCGTCGACGTGCATCTCGGTCAGCCAGTACCGCAGCGAGTCCATGATCAGCCGCAGCGCCACCGGGTTGCCGGCGTTCAGCGAGTTGCCGGTCCCCGTGGTGTCGTAGTACTGGTCCGGGTGGCCCGGGTTCAGCCGGTAGTACGCCGTGTTGTCCAGCCCGCGGAAGCACAGTGACGGGCCGCCCTCGCCGCCCTCGGCGGTGTGGTTGAACACGACGTCGAGGATGACCTCGAGGCCGGCCTGGTGCAGCGCGCGCACCATCGCCTTGAATTCGCCGGTCTGCCCGCCGGCGCGGTCCCCGGCGCGCACCGCGGCGGAGTACGCGGCATACGGCGCGAAGTACCCGATGGTGTTGTAGCCCCAGTAGTTGGTCAGCCCCCGCCCCAGCAGGAACTCGTCGGGCACGTACTGGTGCACCGGCAGCAGCTCCACCGCCGTGACCCCCAGGTCGCGCAGATACGACACGACGGCCTCGTGGGCCAGCCCGGAGTAGGTCCCGCGCAGTTCCGGCGGCACGGAAGGATGCCGCATGGTGAAGCCCTTGACGTGGACCTCGTAGATGACCGTGTCCGCGAAGTCGCGCCGCAGCGGAGCGTCGGATCCCCAGTCGAAGGCCGCGTCCGTGACCAGGCTGAGCGGCACGTGCCCGGCGGAGTCGAGTGAGCTGGGCGCGTCGTGGTCGTCCCAGGAGTAGTCGAACACCGCGGGGCCGAACGAGACGTCGCCGCGCACCGCCCGCGCGTACGGGTCGAGCAGCAGCTTGGCCGGGTTGCAGCGCAGCCCCCGGGCCGCGTCGTACGGCCCGTGCACGCGGAACCCGTAGGCCTGCCCCGGGCCGATCCCGGGGACGAACCCGTGCCAGGCGCCGCCGTCGTAGTCCGGCAGCCGGAAACGGGTCTCCTCGCCAGAATCCCCGAACAGGCATACCTCGGCCGCCTCGGCCACGCTGGACGCCACCGCGAAGTTGGTCCCGCTGTCGCGCGGCGTCGCGCCCAGAGGCGCCGGCCGGCCGGGAAGTGCATCCTCCACCCGGCCTACGTTACCGAGTACCTCCGCCCCGGGCCGCCCCGAGTTTGCGGCCTCCAGTCCGGCCGCCTGGACGCGTACCTGCTGTACCTGCTCATCGCCCTGGTCGCGGTCATCGCCGTGGCTACCGCCCTGGCCTGACCGCGGCCGCTTCGAGCAGCCGAACCATGTCAGTGCCAGGCTGTGGCTAGGGTCGGCCGGCGGTTTCGCGGAAACGGGTCCGCCGGGCAGACCGGCGTACGGCAGGACCGGATCGCGGAGGTGGGCATGGTGGGTCGTGGTGTGCTGCGAGAATATGTGCGCGGGTCGCTGTGGGTGCTGCCCACGCTGTCCGTGCTGGCCGCCCTGGCCGTGGGGGCGGTGCTGTCATCGGTCAGCATCGGACCGCGTTCGCCGCTGGCCTTCCAGGGGACCCCCGATGACGCCCGGACCCTGCTGTTCGGGATCACCGGGACGATGGTCACCGTTATCGCGCTGCTGCTCGGCCTGGCCGTGGTCGCGCTGCAGCTGTCCTCCACCCAGTTCTCGCCGCGGCTGCTGCGCAACTTCCTGCGGGACCGGCCGAACCAGGTTGTGCTCAGCGCATTCGTCGCGACCTTCGCCTACAGCGCCGCCGGGCTGTACACGGTCGGCGTCTCCGGCGGCAACCGCACCGCCGCCTTTCCCCGGCTCGCGGTCAGCGGCGCGATCGTGCTCCTGTTCGTCAGCCTCGGCCTGCTGGTGTTCTTCGCTGACCACCTGGTGCACTCAATCCAGGTCGACGCGATCATGGAAACGGTGCAGCGCAGCACCCTCGCGGTGATCCGGGACGGGTTGCTCACCGGCGGCCAGGAATCACCTGCGGTGCCAGCGTGGGCGGTGGCGGTCATGTCCCGGCGCTCGGGGTACGTGCAGGCGGCGCATCCCGGGACACTGCTGCCGCACGCCGCCCGGTACGGGGTCTGCCTGCGGCTGCGGCCCAGGGTCGGCGAGCACGTGGTCGCCGGGACGACGCTGGCGTGGATCTGGCGTGCTTCTGCCGGTGATCCTGCCCCGGACCCGCAGGCCTTCGCGCGGGTCCTGGACGCCGGGGTGCGGATAGGGTTCGAGCGCACCCTGGAGCAGGACGCCGCGTTCGGGATCCGGCAGCTCGTCGACGTGGCGTGCAAGGCGCTGTCGCCGGCGGTCAACGATCCTTACACCGCGGTCCAGGCCGTCGATCACCTGTCGGTGATCTTCTGCACGCTCGCCCGGCGGCCGCTGGGAAACCATGTCGCCCGCGACGGCGGCGGGGCGGCGGTGATCGTCCCGGGACGGCGGTTCGGCGAATACCTCGCGGTGATGTGCGGGCTCATCCGCCGCTACGGCGCCCGCGAGCCCACTGTCGCCCACGCGCTGCTCCGGCTGCTCAGCAGCTGCGCCGCCGTGGCCGCAGACGATCCCGAGCGGTGCGCGGCGATCGAAGAACAGGCACGCATCATCGTCTCAGACGCCGAACGAGAAGTCGCCCAGCCCGCCGACCTCGACTTCACGCACGCCGAAGCGGAGTCCGTGCTTCAGATGGTGGCCCGGCGCCGGCCCCGGTCACACCCACCCGGCGGCGGGCCTGACGAGCCGCCCGCCCCGGCGCCACCAAGGTGACACCGCGAAGGTGATCATGTCGTGTCACTGTCGGGCTCTGCCTGGCAGGTCGCGGGGGGTCACGAAGCGGGTCAGCCGTGCTGCCCCTGGGCCTAGCTGATCCCAGTTCCCGGTGAACTCAAAGACCGCGATGGCGGCGGTGGGGAACTTGGCTCGCATACGGTCAAGCATGGCAGGCGGCCCGGCATCGTTCACAGCGCCCAAATGGGCAGGCGAAGTGGCTGCCGCCAGCGCGAGCGCGAGTTCCTGGATCGCGGGATCATGGCCGATGAGCAGTAGCGTCCTCGCCGCCGGAGGCGCGCGACGGATCAAGTCCAGAAGCTGCACAGCTGAGGCCTGGTACACGCCGTCGTCGAAGCTGACTGGCGGAGTAGCCCCGAGCCCGGCCTGCGCGAGCTGCCATGTCTCGCGGGCCCGGCGAGCGGTGGAGCACAGGACCTGATCGGGCACGTGCCCGGCCGCACGCAGCCAGCGCCCCATGACGGGCGCATCCCGCTGGCCGCGGCGGCCCAGCGGCCGTTCGTGGTCTGGCACATCGGGCCAGGCCGACTTGGCGTGCCGCAGCAGCACCAGCTTCCGGCCCATGCCGTCTGCCATGGTCATAGCCTCGCATGTCGCGAGAGGTAAGGACTAGCCGACCCTACGGCCTGTTCAGGGAATGCCCGGCGCCGAATTGGCTGCGGATGTCGCATTGGCGCAGAACGTTGCCCAGGATCCCGTGCATGTGCCTTGGCTGCCGCCACGGTTGTAGGCCAGCGCGACCGCGATCAGCGCAACGGTAGTCACCAACCACAGCAGCAGCGCTGCCTGCTGCAAGCCCAGGCGCTGGTACACCCGGCGGGTACGTAGTGGTTCGGGGCGAGAACGCCCGACAGCTCGGCGCGAGCCGACATGGATCTTCTCACGCGCCGGCATCTCCTCGCCGAATGCCAGTCGAGTGAATATGGTCAGCCGCCCGGCCAGCCTGGGGTCAGAGCGGGCAAGACCGTCCTTAATCGAGTCCAGGGCCTGCTGCTCCCACGCGCTCAGACTCATCAGTGGTCCCTCCATCGTTTCGCCGTGGCCTGAGCGGTCGCAGCGTCATGGAGAGCATTGCGATGACTGATGCGCTTGGTCAGCGCGTCAGCCCAGGCATCATCCCACTCGAGCAAGGCCTCCACCTGCAGTACGCAGCATCTGTATGACGCCAAGGTAGGTAGCGGCCATCAGCCCAGAACACCGGTGTCCCCGGTATTACGCCAGCTTCATCGCGTGACACGGTCAGAATACCCGGCCCCCGGAGTCGGCGGGCGGAACTCTGATGCGGCCAGGTCGAGTGCGATGGACACGCCGACGGGGCCACCAGGGCGCGCAGGTCGCTGTCCGCGCGATACCGGCTTAGCCTGGATGGCGTGCTGCGCTTCTGGGATGACCTCGCCGGCTCGTATGCCGAACTCGCCGCCAGCCCCTCAGTCCCGCTGCGGGTGTGCATTCACGGGCCTGCTGACGGGACGTGGTCCGGCCTGGCGGACCTGCGGGTCCTGCTGGTGGCCGACGTGCTGACTCGGATCGCCGAACTGCACGGCTTGCAGGTGATCGCCGTCCTGGCCGCGGCAAGCCCGCCTCCCGGGGCGTTCGAGCAGGACGTCAGCGCGCTTGGCATCCACCCGCCCGCCGCACGTGCCAGGCCCGGGGAAGCGGAAGCATCGCTCGGCGGGCCAGCCCACGTGCACCTGGCCAAGAACACGGCCGGACTCGGTGATGGCGGGGGTGGAGTGTTCATCGGTGTCGGTCCGGTAGAGGACCTGACGCGCCGGGAGCCTGGCGGTCGTGCAGCAGAGCTGGAAGCGTCAGGCGGGAGTGGATGTGACCAGCTTGTATTGCGGCTCGCGTTGTTGTCCCGCTCGTACCGCCAGCCGGTGAAGCTCACCCAGGCCGTGCTAGCCGATGCCGCCGAATCGGTCGGCCGGTGGCGGCGCAAGGTGGCCGAGTGGGCCGGCGAGCCGTCCAAGCCCATACCCGCGGAAGCCGCCAGGAACATCCGCAACGCCTTCGATGATGACCTCAACACGGTCGCGGCCCTGGACGTGCTGCACAGCATGGAGTCCGGCCAGGACGTGCCGGCGGGCGCGAAGTTTGAGACGTTCCTCTTCGTGGATCGTGTTCTCGGCTTGGAGCTCGCCCGCGAGATCGGTCACTGACAACAGCGACAGCTGGCATGAGTCCTGCAGCGCCGTTCCGCGGCATCGCCGGCGCCTGGCCGGGGCGAAATTCGCTCGCGGTTGACCTGGATCGGGCGCCGGTGCAAGCTTGGAGTGCTTTGGCCGGATTGTTCCCAGGTGGCGTGCCACCTGGCCGAGATGCTGCGCTCCGTCGCAGGTCGGGAGAGGATCGTGCGGACGCAGGACCATGTCCGCCGCCACCAGCCACCCGCGCCCGTGCCGGATGCCGGCGGCCGCCCCGTCCGGACGGCAGCCGCCGGGTCCTGGCCGCGCGGCGGCCTGCGGCGGCTCCGTCCGGTGCTGCCGGATATCGCCTGGGCGGTGTTCGCGGGCCTCAACCTGGCGGCGATGCGGCTGCTCCCGGCGTGGCAGACGGTGCCGTTCCTGGCCATCTGGGTCAGCCTGACCGTGATCTACGGATTCCGGCTGTGGCGCCTGCAGCCAACGATCGTGACCTGGGCGGCGGTGACGCTGGCCACTGGCGGCATCATCGGCGTGCAGGTGCTCAAGGGCCAGCAGGACGCCGACTACCTGGCGGAAGTGCCGCTGATCGCGCTGATGTTCCTGGTCATGGTCTGGCATGGCCGCCGGCGGCTGGCGGCCACTCAGGAACGGCTGACCGCCATGGAGGAGTTGCAGCGGGTCTCCCAGGAAAACCTGCGCCTGCTGGAACAGCAACGTCAGTTCCTCCAGGACGCCTCGCACGAGCTGGGCACCCCGATCACGGTCGCGCTCGGCCACGCGGAGCTCATCGAGCAGGCGGTCACCGACCATGCGGTGGCCGCGGACGCGCGGGTGATCACCGGTGAGCTGGCGCGGCTGCGCCGGCTGACGAACCGGCTGCTGCTGCTGGCCTCGGCCGGGAGCCCGGGTTTCCTTCATGTAGCGCCGGTGGCCACGGATTCCCTGGTCCTCGACGCGCTGGAGCGCTGGGGACACGTGCCGCGGCACTGGCGGCTGGGCGAGGCCACCGAGGCCACCGTGCTCGGTGACGCCGACCGGCTCATCGTGGCGCTGGACGCGCTGCTGGAGAACGCCGTCGCGCACACCGAGCCGGGCGACCGCATCGAGGTCAGCGTCCGCCTCGAGGACACCCACGCCGTCATCGCCGTGACCGACTCCGGCTGCGGCATCCCGCCGGCCGACCTGGACCGTATCTTCGGCCGTTTCACCCACGCCGAGCCGTACCGCAGCCGCGAAGCCGGCGGGTTCGGGCTCGGGTGCAGGCCATCGCCGAAGCCCACCACGGCCTGGTCCGGGTGCGCAGCACGAGCGGCCAGGGCGCCACGTTCGAGATGGTCATCCCGGCGGTCCTGGAGTTAATCCGGTCCCAGGCTGAACCGTAAGCCGCTGCGCGGACCGTCAGCACTCGCCCGCCCGGCACCACCGGTAGCGGTGCTCCGGACGCCCGCCGCTGCCGTAGCGGAGCCTGATCTCGACGCGCCCGATCTCGTGCAGGTGGCTGAGGTAGCCCTGCGCCGTGGCCCGGCTCATCCCGGTCACCTCGGCGACCTCGGCGGCCGACATCTCCTGCTCGCCTGAGGCGAGCAGCCGCTCGACGGCCTCCAGCGTGTGGGGCGACCGGCCCTTGGCGCCGGCCAGCTGGTCCGGTGCCCGCAGCGCGCCGAAGACCCGGTCGACGTTGCGCTGGTCGGGCTCGTGCAGCGCGTCGAGACGAGACCGCATCTGGCCGTAGGACAGCAGCTTGTCGCGCAGCGCCGGGAAGCTGAAGGGCTTCAGCAAGTAGTGCAGGGCGCCGCCCTGCATGGCCGCGCGAACGCTGTCCGCGTCCTTGGCGGCGGTGATGACGATGACGTCCACCGCCGGGTGCCCTTCCCGGCGCAGCCGCGCCACCAGGTCCAGGCCGTGTTCGTCGGGCAGGTACAGGTCCAGCAGCAGCAGGTCCGGGCGCAGCCGGTCCACCGCCGTGACCGCTTCGGCTGCGGTGTGCGCCTGGGCGATCGCCTGGAAGCCGTCTACCTTGTCCACGTAGCCGGTATGGATGCCGGCGATGCGGAAGTCGTCATCGACGACCACGACGCGGATCATGGCGAGACAGGTGCCTTCTCGGGCGAGGCGCCGGCCTCCGCGGCCCCCGGCGTATCAGCTCCGGTGGCCGGGTTTTCTGGGGGAATTGGGTCCATGCCGACGCACTTGGGGAGGACCGCGGTGAAGACCGCACCGGCGTCGTGGCCGACGCTGATCATCCCGCCGCGGCTCTCGATGACCTTCCGGACCAGCGCCAGCCCGAGTCCCCGCCGCGCGCCCGTGGTCGAGGATTTCGTCGTGACGCCGTCCATGAAGATGGCTTCCCGCATGTCTTGAGGTACGCCAGGCCCCGAGTCGCGCACGCGGACCAGCAGGTCATGCTCGACGCCGACGATCGTGAGCTCCACCCACCTCGGCCTCGGGGCCTGGGCCGCGGCATCGATCGCGTTGTCGATGAGGTTCCCCACGACCGTCAGCACCTCACTGACATCGCTGATCGGGGCGTCGACATGGCTGTCGTCCATGACGCCCAGCCGGACGTCACGCTCGTCCGCCAGGGAGACCTTGGCCAGGATCAGCGCCACGAGCTTGGCGTTGCGGATGCCGGCCTGCAGTCGCTCGGTAAGGTCCGCGCGGGCGGCGGAGACGTCCGTCACGAACTGGATCGCTTCGTCGTACCGGCCCAGCTCCACCAGCCCGACCAGGGTGTGCAGCCGATTGGCGAATTCGTGCGACTGAGCGCGCAGCGTCTCGGTCAGGCCGATCGCGTCGTCAAGTTCCCGCTTCAGTGCCTCGGATTCGGTCCGGTCCTGGAACGTGACCACCCAGCCCAGGTGGTGCCGGCGCTCATGCCGGATGGGCATCCGGTTCGCCACCAGCACGCGGTCGCCCCGCAGCACCAGCAGATCGTTGCCCTCGATCTCACCGGTGACGACGTCGGCGAGCCGGCCTGGCGGGAGGATCTGCCGCAACGGGCGGCCCACGAAGTCCGGGGGCAGGTCAAGCAGTTGCCGGGCGAAGTCGTTGGCCAGCACGATCCGCTCGTTCTTGTCGTATCCGAGCACGCCCTCCCGGATGCCGTGCAGCATGGCCTCCCGTTCCTGCAGCAGCGCCGCGATTTCGCGCAGTTCGAGGCCGAACGTCTGCCGCTTGAGCCTGCGCGACAGGCCCAGCGCCGCGAGCACCCCGAGCGCGAGGACGCCGAGGAAGTAGACGGCCAGCTCCGGCAGCGTCCTGGCCGCCTGCACGGCCACCGCGGTGGTGAGGAAGCCGACTGATACCTGGCCGATCAACTGGCCGTGGCTGAATATCGGGGCCTTGCCGGTTGCCTCAACGCCAAGGGTTCCGTGCTGGATGCCGATCCATGCCCGGCCAGTGCGGAACGGCTCGCTGGATTCCGGCTCGCGGTCGGGGTACCAGATCGGCGTGCCGATCAGCCGGGGATTCCGGTGGGAGAGCCTGAGTCCCTGGGCGTTGGTGACCACGACGAACGCCGCCTCCGTGCTGTACATGGCCGCCATCGCCATGCTCTGCACCACACCGTGCGGGCTGATCCCGCCTGGGTCGCCCGCGCTAACCGCCTGCTGCAGGCCGGGCTGGGAGGCGAGGCTCTCCGCGACCGCCAGGGCCCGCTGCTCGTACTGCTCGTCGAGCTGCCGGTTCAGGTTCCACTGCACGACGACGAAGCCGGCCGCCATGGTGACCACCAGGATCGCGACCATCATGATGACGACCTGGGTGGACAGGCGGTGTCGCAACACGCGCCGCATGCGAGCTTTCATGGCTTCCTGGCCGCTGGTGCCTGCCGCTGTCACGGCATTTGGCTGGGTGTTTCCGAAGTGTAACAACGGTCTGACCAGCTTCTGAAGGTCTCCGGCGGTGCGCAGAACGAGCAAAACCAGCAAAACGAGCTGTGTTTGCCGCTCGCCTCCGGGCCGCTCTTAAGGCGCTGCCTTCCCTTGTCGTTCCTCAGTCCAGGCACCGCCGCGGCCCTTTGGCTCGTTTGGGCCGTGCGCAGAATGCGCAAAACCTGCGGAAATGCAGTTTATTCACACAACTGACACAAATATTGTGCGCCGCATTTCTCCATTTTACCTTGGTGGCTCCTTCACGAATTCACATGAGTGGAGGTTCAGCCGAACGAGGAGAGGATGACGGTGGCAAGTACCTTTGCCAGACGCCGACGCGCCGCTCATGGCACCCGCGAGGGCACGGACGTCGCCGTGCGAGCGGCGCAAATTGAGCTGAGCGGCGTGACGAAGCGGTTCGTCACCCCCTCAGGATCGATGTTCACGGCCCTGCGAGACATCGACCTGGTCATCGGCCCGGGGAAATTCTGCGCGGTGGTCGGGCCGACAGGGTGCGGCAAGTCCACCACCCTGACAATGGTCGCCGGCCTGGATCGCCCGAGTGCGGGCGTGGTACGCGTCGGCGGGCAGGCCGTCGACGGAATCACCTCGGGCATCAGCTTCATGTTCCAGGTCGATGCGCTGCTGCCGTGGAAGACCGTGCTCGGCAACGTGGCCCTGGGACCGGTATTCCGCGGCGTCCCGAAGAAGGAGGCGCAGTCCCAGGCGCGCGACTGGGTGCGCAGGGTCGGGCTGGCCGGCTTCGAGGATCATCATCCCCATCAGCTCTCGGGCGGGATGCGCAAGCGTGTCAGCCTGGCCGCCGCCCTGATCAACGAGCCTTCGATCTTGCTGATGGACGAGCCTTTCGGCGCGCTGGACGTGCAGACGAAGGCGATCATGTCCAACGAGCTGCTCGGCTTGTGGGAGCAAACCAAGCCATCGGTCGTCTTCGTCACCCACGACCTGGAGGAAGCGATCGCCCTCGCCGACCAGGTGGTCGTGATGACGGCGGGACCTGGGACCGTCAAGGCGATCTACGACATTGACCTGCCCCGGCCGAGGGGGGCCGTTCAGGAGATCCGTTTCGAGCCCCGTTTCCTGGAGCTGCACCACCAGATCTGGGCGTCGCTGCGCGACGAGGTCGAGCGCGCCTACTCCCGCACCGCACCGGCCGCGAGTCCAGAGGGAGGGCAATCATGAGCGAGCTGAAGGGCCTAGAGGCGCCCCGGAAGCGTGTGGAAGACACAGCCGCGATCGCCACCGGCGCCCGCAGCTCGGCGCGCCGTCACCGGATGCTGGTCTGGGCGGCCCGGGCCGTGACGCTGGTGATCGTGATCGGGGGCTGGCAGCTGCTCACGAGCATGAAGATCGTCGACCCCTTCTTCTGGGGCCAGCCCACCAAGATCGTCCAGCAGCTGAACGACTGGCTGCGGCACGGGACCGCTTACGGGTCGATCTGGCTGCAGATCTGGATCACGATGAAGGAAGCGGTGCTCGGCTTCCTGTTCGGAGTCGTGGCCGGCGTCGTGGTGGGCGTCCTGCTCGGGCAGTTCCGCTTCATGGCCGAAGTCTTCAGCCCCTACATCAAGATCACGAACGCGATCCCGCGGATCGTGCTGGGGGCGCTGTTCACGGTCGCGCTCGGCCTGGGGATAACCGCCAAGGTGGCGCTGGCCGCCGTACTTGTGTTCTTCGTGGTGTTCTTCAACGCCTTCCAGGGCGTCCGTGAGGTGGACCGCAACCTGCTCGCCAACGTTCGCGTGCTCGGCGCCTCACGGCTCGCGATCACGCGGCACGTGGTGCTGCCCTCGGCCCTGACCTGGATCATCGCCAGCCTGCACGTGGCGTTCGGGCTCGCGATCATCGGCGCGATCGTCGGCGAGTTCCTCGGCGCCCAAAAGGGGCTCGGACTGGTGATCGCGACCGCGCAGAACAACTTCAACCCGAACGGCGTGTTCGGCGCCATGTTCATCATCGCGGTCCTGGCGCTGACCGCAGAGGGCCTGATCGGCCTGCTCGAACGGCGCCTGCTGTCCTGGCGGCCGCCGTCACAAAGCGAAGTCGGCCTCGCGTGACCTAGACGCAGTACGCATCACATCCACCTACACCGGCAGGAGCACTTCCAATGTTCAGACGTCCTCTCATCAAGATCGCGAGCGCGGCGAGCGTCGCGGCCCTCGCGACGGCCCTGACGGCCTGCGGCAGCTCGAGCAGTCCGTCGGGCACCGGGCCGAATGCCGTGAGCAACGTTTCCAGCGTGCCGACCGTCACGCTGATGGTCGGCGGCATCGACAAGCAGATCTACCTTCCCTACCAGCTCGCCCAGGACCTGGGCTTCTACAAGAAGTACGGCGTCAACGTCCAGCTTTCCACCGAGCAGGACGGCGGCGTCGGCGCCGAGACCGCGATGGTATCGGGGCAGGTCGACATGGCCGGCGCCTGGTATGTGCACACGATCGACTTCCAGCTGAAGGGCAAGAACGTCGTCGACGTGGTCCAGCTCAGCGGCGCACCCGGGGAGCGCGAGATGTGCGCCAGGAACTCCGGCGTCACGTCGCCGGCGAACTGGAAGGGCAAGAGCCTGGGCGTCACCGACATCGGCTCGGGCACCGATAACCTCACCCTCTACCTCGCCGCGCGGTACCACCTGACCAGCAAGGAGTTCAACCGCGTCGCGGTCGGAGCCGGTCCTACGTTCGTCGCCTCACTGCAGCACAACCGGATCGCCTGCGGCATGACCACGCAGCCGACCGTCAACGCGATCGAGAAGCAGGGAATCGGCACCTCGGTGGTCGACCTCGCCACCACCAGCGGCGCGCAGCAGTGGCTGGGTGGCGCCTACCCGGCCGCCGGCGTGCTGGCGCGGGCCGACTGGGTCGCCTCTCACCAGGCCACCGTGCAGAAGGTGGTCGACGCGCTGGTCGCGACGATGCACTGGATTCACACCCACAGCGCCGCCGACGTCGCCAACGCGATGCCGCCGGCGTTCGTGTCCAACGGGCTCACCACCAAAGCGGACTACATCGCCGCGCTGGCGCAGGACAAGGGCCAGTTCCTGGCCGACGGCATGATGCCCGCAAGCGGGCCGGGCACCGCCCTGGCGATCGACAAGCTGGCCGGCAACGTCACCGGCCCGGTGAACATCGCCAGCACCTACACCAACCAGTACGTCATCGCCGCGAACAAGCTCGAGGGGTTCACCAAGTAGGTCAACCTGCCTGGGCCGGCACCGTCGGGTTGGCCCAGGCAGGCAGCATGGTACACCGAGGTAGCCGAACGGGCCGGCCTGAGCCGGGCCACGCCCAGGCGCCGGCGGGCGCTGATCAGCCGGCCCACGCGTCTGAACAGGTAAAACACCTCGATAGGCCCTACAAAAGCAGCTAGCCCTACGATTTGCAGGGTGAGACCAGGACCGCTCGCGTGAGACCCCTCGGAGGCCCGATCCCAGGGTCTTTGCTCATGTCGTGTTTCCCACCGGTCAGGCCGCTTCCTCGGGCGCCGGATTGCGCGCAGCGGGGCGCGGGGGTTCATCTCCAAGGCCGAGCTGTCCGCGCGGACGCTGGCGGCCGTGCTCGAGGCGCCACCGCGATGACCAGGCGGCCAGTCGGGCAGCGGATCCGGCAGTTAGCGTTTGGCCGGCTCAGCGTGGGTAGCTTGATCGGATGCGTACACTCAGGCAGGCGCGCTGGATTCGCCATGCTGGGCCGGGGCTGACCGCGGTCATGCTGGTTCTTGCGCTCGGCGGCTGCCTGAAACCGCTGTTCTCCGGCGCACGAGGCGGGCTGCACCGGTTCCATTCCGGCCAGTGCAAGCCGGGGGCGCCGCTCGCTGGGGTGTACCTGCCGTTCAGGCTTCACGTGCAGAACCGCTGCGTCACGGTCACCGGCATTGTCGATTGCCTGCGGCGCGAGCCCGACGGGGACGTTCACATAGAGCTGCGCCTCGACCGCGCTTATCGCCGGCTGCTGACCCCGGCGAATGCATTCCAGCGGTGCCCGCACCACGGGGGCCCGCATCTCGTCGTGGAGATCATTCCGCAGGGGGACCAGCTTCCCCTCCTTGACAACAGTGCAAGCCAGGCTGGTTTCGTGACGCCGAGGGCGCCACCGGCAGGCGCGCGTATCACGGTGACAGGACCCTACGTCTGGGACACCAATGCCCTGCACGACCTGATCGTCCCTGGGAAGAACGTAGCCGACTGGGCCGAGATTCACCCGGCCTGGAACATCACGGTCGGGAGGCGGACCAGGTAGCCTGACGCGTTCGCCGCCCTCGACACTCACGCGCAGGCGCATCCCCGGACGTTGGCACCGGGCCGCCCGGAGGGGGCACGGCGGGCGCGAGACATCATGCACCCGGGAGCGGAATGCATCGGCGAAGGCGACAGCGTCGCGGCCGACGTCCTTCATTTCCGCCTCGCGGGGCGTGCTGATGCGATGGTGGCGCCGCTGAAGCTGGCCTGCCTGATCCTGGACTAGGCCGAAAGGCAGGGCTGCGATACCATCAGCTGTTTTCACATCGGGGCCGCCACCTGGCGACCGCTACAGCAGGCGTACCACCAGGTTGGTCACCTCTTCCGGTGGCCAGGAGTGGTCCCGGTCGAGAAACCACTGTCCGTTCGGCTAAATATTTGAGATCTTTCCGGCCGAATGGACGGTGGGAGTTCGGCCCGGGGCGCCGCTGCACCACTGGCTGGAGCAACAGGTCGGACCGGACCCAGCACGGTTATGACCCCTGGGCCACGATCCACGGCACGGTGTGCACCGCGAGGCTGAACGCCCTGCCGCCGGCGGACACTTGCGAGGCGGCGGTCAGGCCGGTGACCTGCACCGGGCCGGTCACGGGGGCCGTGGTGCCGATGCCGAGCTGGCCGCCCGTGTTGCTGCCCCAGGCCAGGACCGTGCCGTCCGACCTCAGCGCGAGCATGTGACCCCAGCCGGCGGAGAGCTGGGTGATCCTGCTGCCGGCCGCGATCGTGTTCACCGGCCGGGTCACCGGGAAGCCGGCCGGCGCATTGCCCAGCTGGCCGGCGGTGTCGTTGCCCCAGCTCCAGACCGAGCCGTCAGTCCCCAGGACTGCGGCGGTCCAAAGACCAGCGGTGACGCCGGCGAGGTACACGTTGTTGATCCCGGTCACGCGCTCGGGGGTGGAGTGGTCGGTGAGCGTCCCGTCGCCGAGTTGCCCGGAGCTGTTGCCGCCCCACGTCCACACCGAGGCGAGCACGGAGATGCCGTTGGTCTGGGTCGCCACGGCCGCGTCGTAGCCCGCCGCGATGCCGGTGGCGTGGGCCAGGCCCGCGACCTTGACCGGGACCGAACTGGAGGCCGTGGTGCCGTTGCCGAGCTGGCCGTGCTGGTTGTCGCCCCAGGCCCACACTGTGCCGTCCGAGCGCAGGGCCAGGTTGAAAGTCCAGCCGGCCGAGATCTTGGTGACGCCGGTCAGCCCGGTCACCTGGACGGGCGTGAGCTCATGATTGCCCCATGTCCACACCGTGCCGTCGGATCGCAGAGCCAGGCCGACCGCGCCGGCCGCCACCTGGGTGACCCCGGTCAGCCCGGTCACCTGGACCGGCGTACTCTGGCTGGTCGTGGTGCCGTCGCCAAGCTGGCCCGACCCGTTGTCTCCCCAGGCCCAGACGGTACCGTCGCCCCGCAGGGCCAGCCCGAAGTGATACCCGGCCGAAACCTGCACCATGTCATTGCCCAGTGCGCTGATGTCGCCGTACCGTGATCTGCTGACCGTGGTCCCGTCGCCCAGCTCACCCAGATAGTTGTCGCCCCAGCTCGCCACGACACGCGACTGGAATAGCGTCCCGGTGACCCGGGCCTGGGCTGGCGCCGATGCCGCCGCCGTCATGCCTGCCATGCCGAGTGTCAGCGCGGTGCAGCCGGCCATCTGGGCCAGCCGCCGCGATCGCTGCAAGATCTTCATCGTGTTTCCCCCAAGCTGCCCAGCCCAATCGGCCCGCCAATCCGTCAGGACAGAGTCGCGACCGCCCCGGCTGATACATCCGGGCTTGCCGCGAGGCGTTACGGCCAGCCCGCTCCGGGCACGTCGACCTCGACGGTCAGGACCTGCTCGCCGAATGGCGCGGCATCGACAACGCCAACACGCAATGGCTGGCCGAACTGATCGACCGGGTGGGCTGGCCCGGCCGGACGCTGGTGGGCGAGGACGGCGCGCACGCGGCCTGGCTGCTGGCCCAGCACGCCGCCCCCCAGCGCCAGCAGGAGTTCCTGGAGCTCCTACGGGCCGCGGTAGAAGCCGGCGAGGCTTCCGTCACGGACCAGGCTTACCTGGAAGACCGGGTCCGGGTCCATGAGGGGCAGGCCCAGCGGTACGGAACCCAGTTCATCCACGACGAGCAGGCCCTCAGGCCACAACCCATCGAGGACCCGGAGAATCTGGACCAGCGCCGCGCCGAAGTGGGCCTCGGGCCGTTCGCCGAGTACGAGGCCCTCATGCACGGCCGGGACTAACCACAGGCAGGCCCGGCACCCTAGCGATCTGACGCGTGTCTCTCTTCATGTTTCCGCGGAAACACGCGCCCCGGACCGTTCGGCCCAATTGGGCGGCAGGGGAGCGGACCTCAGCTTCCGGTGCGGTGCCCGCCATCATCCCGCGGTGGCCGGCGGCAGCTATGACCGCTCAGACGTCGATGTCCAGGGACGCCTCGTCCAGGCCGGGCGGCGTGTAGGGGATGGTGACGCCCAGCCGTTCGGCCAGGGTGCGGGCCCGGGTCAGCAGCGGGTGGGCCTCGCCCAGGGCCGGGCGGCCGTGCGCCAGCAGGGTCCGGTCGAGCACCGGCGCGAGCAGTCTCTCCGCCCGGCGGGTGTCCCCGACGGCCGTGCAGCGCTCGGCCTCGTCGCAGCGGGCGGTGAGGATCACCGGGTGGCAGGGGTCGATCCCGGCGGCGGCCAGGTCGGTGACCGAGCGGAAGCATTCCGCGGCGCGGTGGGTGTCGCCGATCCGCGCCGCCGCCCGGGCGAGCAGGACCAGGGTCCAGCCGTGCGCGGGCCGCGGCGGGCCGCCCTCGCCCTCGCCCTCGGCGTCGGCCAGCCGGGTCAGCGCGTCCGCCGCGGCCGCGGCCTCACCCCGCAGCAGCGTGAGCTCGGCGAGCGACCGGTCGAGGTCCGCGGTCAGCGGGTCGAGCCCGCCCTCCAGCGGCCAGTCCCCCATTTCCGCCCGGGCGGTGCGCAGCCCGGCCGCCGCTTCCTCGGCCCGGCCGAGATCGGCGCGGGCCAGCGCGAGCAGCCGGCGGGCGGTGTAGCCGAGCCGGAACGACACCTGGTCGCGGAACCAGTCGGTTTCCGCCGCCTGGCCGTCGAGCAGGTCGAGCACGGTCCGGGGGTGCCGGAGCACGAGCGCCGCCTTGGCCAGCCAGATGAGATCTTCCTGGATCCGGTAGGAGGTGGGCAGGAACCAGCCGCGCCGGATGTCGGCGGCCTCCTCCAGGTACCGTCGCGCGGCGGTCGGATGGCCGCCCGCCAGCAGAGTCTGGCCCAGGACGATCTGCGCCTCGGCGGTGTCGGCGTGCGCCGGGTCGCCCAGTCGCGCGCGCCGGTCCGCCAGCAGCGCCATGGCCAGCCGGATGCTCTCGGTCGCGTCGCCGTTGAGCCGCGCTACGTCTGTCCGGGTGCGCGCGGTCACGGTGAGCCGCCGCCATGCCGTCGCGTCCTGCGGCTGGCGGTCGAGCAGGGCCTGCCGGGTCTGCCCGACGTCGGTGATGACGGCCGCGGCCCGCTCGTGGTGCCCTGTTTCGGCGGCCAGCGCGGCCAGGTTGTTGTCGGCCCGCGCGATCCGGGACTGGTCGTGCCCCAGGCCCTGGTCGGCGACGCGCCGGGACAGCCGCCACGCCTCTGCCGCCGTCCGCCGGTCCCCGAACCTGGCCGCGGCCAGCCCGAGGTGGCTGGCGGCGTCGCTGAGCCGCTGCAGGTCGTGCCCGGTGGCATCGGAGATCGACGACGCCGGCCCGTCAAGATAGGCACCGTCCAGGTCGGCCGCGAGGTTCTGCCAGAGCGAGACCGTCCGCCTCGCCTCGGAGATGCCGCGCCGGTACAGGGTGCCCGCCTCGAGCAGGACCCGGACCACGACGGCGCTGGCGTTCGCCTCGGCGCGGGGATCGGTCCGCCGCCGGGCGACGGCCGCCAGCGCCGTCTCGGCGCTTTCCAGGTCCCGCGCCAGGGCGCCGGCCAGCCTGCTCAGGTCGCGTTCGAACCACAGCGCCGCCAGTCCGCGCGCGAGCAGGTCGACCGGCCCCTCCTGGTCGGCCAGGCAGGTCCGGAAGGTGACGTCGGACAGCCGGGAGGCGCTCTCCGCGACGGTCGGCTCGGCCAGGTGGGTAACGGATTCCGCGCAGGTCCGGAGCACCGGGCGCAGGAAATCGGTGAAGACGTCGCACCGGCCGTGCCACGCCGCCGCCGCGACCCGTCCCCACGGGCTGTCCGGCCAGCTGGGCGGGACGGGGCCGGTGCCCGCGGTGAGCTTGCGTTTCTCCGCCGTGGAGATGTCGCCGATCCCGTAGCCGACCTGGGTCATGAGCGGATGCTCGGCGCGGTGGAAGGCGACGATCACACCGACCGCGGCGACCGCGGCCGACCTGGCCGCCGTCACCGAGCCGATGGGTCCGGGTGGCGACCAGCTCGCCTGACCGGCGAATTCCTGCCAGGCGTGGGCCGCCGCCAGCGCCACAAGCACCCGGCGGTTGTGCACCTCGTTGTACAGCCAGACTGCGGATCGCCCGGTCTGCCCGGGGAGCCGGACCGCGGCGGCGACGTCCCCGGCCCGGACCACGTGGTAGGGCGTCTGGCGCAGCACGTCCGCGGCGGCCGCGGCGATGGCCGCGAGGCGCTCGTCCTGTGCCGCCACCGCGCCCTCCTCTCATCTGGCCGCTCACCTGCGCTAAGACCGTCATCATAGGCGCAAACCCAGAAGATGGACTGCCCGGATTTTTCATAACTAAAGGCAATATCTTTTTTTGTGTTGTCTCAGGTATTAGGCTCCGGCTGCCGGGCAGGTGCTCGTCCCGGCTTACCACAGTTGAAGGAGCGCCACCCCAGCTAGTTTCGGAGCCATGTCAAATGCCCGATGGGTGAGCTGCGCGGCCCGGGGGCGGAAGCTCCCGGGCCGACGCATGTCGCGGCGCCTGTTGCGCGCGCGTGGGCGGTCGCCGCGGCGACCGCCGCGGTGAGGGTACCGGCCGGGAACGCGGAAGCCGACGCGTGGACGGTCCGGGGCTGGGCGGATGTGGCCGTCGGATGCGTCGCCCTGGACGGCCCGGGGTTCGCAGGCCCGAGTGACCGAACGGCCAGGCGGGACGGCCCTGGCGCGTTCAGCGGGCTGGACGAGGTGATCAGGTCGATGCGCGTGGTCTCCGGGGGCCAGCACGCCGCCCGGCTCCGCCGGCTGCGGCGGTTCGCCGGCCCGGTGCCGCCGTGGTACCCGGACACCCGCCCGGTGGCCGGCCCTATTCGCGGCGTCCGGGAGATCGTCTGGCGCGCGGCCGGCCTGGTCGCGGAGTTCGGCGAGCTGCTCCGCGCGACCGCCGCCAGGCTCCCGCACGACACGGCCTGCCCCCTGATCAGCGCGCGGCAGCTGGCCTGGGGCATTCGCTACCGGCCGTCGCCCAGCGAGGCCCACGTCACGCTGCGCTTGCCGGTCAGCCGGCGGCTGGCCCGGCGGACCTGGATGTGCCTGCCCGGGCTGCCTGGCTCCGGTACCGCGATCGCCGAGGTGCCGTCCACCGCGACCCCGATGGAGCAGCAGATCTGGCGCGGCATCCACGAGGGGGCGCACCTGGACCACCTCAGCTCGCTGGCCAGGCTCCGTCATCCACCGGGCCGGCCGCTGGCGCCGAGCCCAGGGGAGTTCGGGGCCGGGCTGCTCGTCGCCGAGTCGTACGCGATGGCCGTGGAGATACTCGCCGGGGTCGAATGCATCCTGGCCGGCGAGGGCCACGCGGTGTGGCAGCTCGGCGCCGGCCTTATCGAGCGGGCGACCCGGCTGCCCGGCGGCTCGAACCCGGCGGCGGAGTTTACCGACCTGCCGACTCTGGCCGAGGTGTACGTGCTCGGGCCGCTCCAGGTGCTGTCCGGCGCCCCGGCCTCCGCCGTCCTGCCGGCCGAACTCACCAGGTCACTGCACGATCGCTGGCGTGCTGCCTGCGCGGCCTACCCGCCCGCCGCCGCATTCAGCGCTAGCGCCGCCGAACTGGCTGGCCGGGCCGATCCCGGTCGCCTCGGTTAGCGCCGTGTAAGGGCGCCCCGCCCTGGGTATCTGAGCTAACGCCACGTGTGAGCGCCGCCCCGATCCGGGGTCGTCTCGTCTTGCGCCGCAGGTGGGAGACCTGGCCCTAAGTGTGTCGGCATAAAAACTTTATTGACGTAAATCCTGCATAGATAGACATCGTTTATCTAGCTACACTAAGCTTATAGACGGTGTTCACGTGATCTGGGGCGGACAGCGTCCTGGGTGGGCCGTTGGGGTGGATGAGGGGTGGACCGCAGAGGTCTGTGGGTGGCCGACGTCGCGGGAAGAGCGCGCGGTGACCGCTCCGGCCGGCGGAAAGGGTCGTGAGGGATGAATACAAGTTAAACAAGGGTCATGTGATGCGTGATCGCATCGTCGTTTGAGGAACGCTCGCGTGACCGCCGGGCGGGCACCCCAGCCGCTCCCGGCGCCGGACCGCTGGCATTTATCTCGCTAGTCAAAGGGTCGCATTCAATTTCGCAGCGCTTTAGCGAGATAGCTGCCGGACGCTTGCCGATCACCGGCGACCGCCTGCCTGGCAGGTAACTGCCGGTCAACGAATCAATAGCCTTGGGGGGCATATGATTCCGCCGGTCGGATCCTGTTATTCCCGCGACTCATGGCTGAGCCGGCCCCGCTGGTCAGCCGCATCCCCTCCAGCCGGTCACGGTCATATCGCCCCATGAGACCCGTGACATCTAGGACCCCAGGTGGCGGCCGTCATGGCCCTGACGGAGCTGGCCGTCACCTGGCAAAACTTTCTGGAGGGGGATCTGCCATGAATGACGTCGCCGGCCGCCCGCAGCTCGACGGGGAGGAACTAGACGCGGCGGTCGACCACGCGCGGGCGGCGCTGGCCGCGCGGCTGCGCGCCGGCGGCCCGAAGGTGGTCGCCGAGGCCCGCGCCCTGCTCGGGACCCTGCTCGATCGCCGGGTGGCCCTCGCGGCGGCGCGGACGGACGAGCAGGACGCCGACGCGGTAGACGGCGCCCGGGCCGACCGCAACGAGGCCATCGCGGTGACCGGCGCGCTGCTGTACTGGCTCCCGGCCGACGACGCGGCCTGGCCGGAGGTGGCGCTGACCCTCGGGCGGCTCAGCTACGACCGCTACACCGATCCCTGGCCCGGTGCCGAACCCCCGGATCCTGACGACCTCGACGCCGCGTGCGACCTGCTGCTGCGCGGGGCACGCTACGACGACGCCGACG
>WNGQ01006921.1_pt1 | contig 21524 bp, 20 predicted proteins | sample 5407661 | NCBI WGS metagenome assembly WNGQ01 (sample SAMN13153382, study PRJNA577476) | soil metagenome | isolation source: 60 cm soil or saprolite under Garry oak tree replicate 2 | place: USA:California | collected 2016-06-15 | reverse complement strand
TGGTCACGGCGCCCAACGGCACCGCGACCTTGATCTACCGGGCGCGCGACGCCAAGGCGAGCGTGGAGGAGCTGCGGCGTTTCCTGGAGTCGCAGGACTGGGTGGACAGGATCTTCACCGGCCCCGCACTCGCCGAGGTCCGCATCCCTACCGACGGGCCCGTGGCCGCCGCCGTCTCGCTCCGCACCGAGAACCGGCCCAACGAGTTCGGCATCTGGGGGTATGGCGATATCGCCGCCGACCTCGACGGCCGAGACTTCACGGGCTTCGGCCAGCACGGCGGGCTCGGGCCGAACGAGCAGCGCCCCTTCCTCTTCGTGAGAGGGCCGGGCTTTCGCGATGGCGTAGAAGTGGAGGCGCCCGTCTCGCACGTGAACATCGCCCCCACGGTCTTGCGGCACCTCGGCCTGCCGTGGGACGGAATGGACGGCACGCCTCTGCCGGCTGCGCCATGACTCTCACGAGTCCGGCCTCGGCTGGCTGGATGCCCTCGTGAGCTGGACTCCAATCCCCAGGTCCGCTCTCGCGCGGAGCTAGGTTACCTGCCCTCGCTCTAGTTCCCATGCGGCGAAGCAGCGGATGTGGACATGGAACTTGTCCAGTCCGGGGTTGTCCCCGTCATGGGCGAACTGGATCTCGAACTCCAGTTCATCCTTCTTCACCGGCAGCTCGCACACGGAGCAGAGAGCGCCGACGCCTGGACCGCCCCAGGTGCGATCCGGCCGTCTGGCTGGGAGTTTTCCATTGCGGATTACTGCTCGGGCCTTCTCGCGGAGGATTGCTTCGTCAGGCATCTACGTCTCCGAACACCCGGCCCACAGAGAGACCTCGGGGCGCGCCGTGCTTGCATTGCAGGGAGGAACAGCCCAGATGCCAGGGGGCCAGACGCCAGGTTGCGTCAACCACAAAGCCCGGTGGAAGGTAGGGTCACGATAGCACAAACATTGGGAAAACTGGAGCAAGGCGGCAGCAGAGAGCGTGTGGTAACGTATCGAAATCGCGTCGGGCGAGAGTGGCGGAACTGGCAGACGCGCTGGACTTAGGATGCGCTGACCGCCGCGAGAAGTGAACGGCCTGGAGTCCTCGAAGATTAAGGACTTCAGGCCGTTGTGCTTCAATAGACCGAGCGTGCCATCTTGGCTCAGAGGGGCGCAGATAGGCCGTGCTGACGCTGTGCCGACCAGCGCCCACCGTCTTGCGGCACCTCGTCCTGCCGTGTGACGGGATGGACGGCCCGCCTCTGCCCGCCTCGGCATGAGCCTCACGAGCGAGGCTCGATCTTGCCCGCGCGAGGCAGAGGACGCTCATCCGCCGCGGAAAGACGCCGCCTCCCCCGCCGCGGACAGTTGTGCCCGCAGGCGGGGTCGGTGGCCGCCGACGCTATCGCTTGGGGCGCTGCGAGTTCAACCCGGGGAGCGTGCTCTGAAGCATGTTCCCGAGCACGCCTGATTCCGTCCCCAGGGGCAGCACCGCGATCTGTACCTTGGAGGCCAGCTCCCGGTTCACGAGATAGGCCGCGTAGCTCGGGTTCTCCGCGGTGAGAAGGGCCAGCCCCTTCTCCCGGGTGATGGCGACCTGATCGAGCTGCTTCTGCTTGTCGATGTCGACCCTATTTAGCTCCTGGCGCCGCTCCACCTCGTGCCGGGTCAGTAGCCGCTGCCGCTCGACCTCCGCCTTCGTCCGGCGATCCAGCACGCGAGCCTCCGTCTCCGCCCGGGCCACCTCGCTCAGCCGCCGCTTGTCTTCCGTCTGGGCGCTGATCTCGGCCACCTTGCCTTCCACGCGGGCCCGCTCTACCCGCACCTGCCCCTCAGCCTGCGCGTGAGCCTGGGCGGCCTTCGCTTGCTCGACATCGATGGCGCTCTTCTCGCGCACCCGCTGCAGCTCGAGCTCCTTGGTGGCGGTCACCTCGAGGGCGTCCGTGAAGCTCTTGGGGAAGAGCATCTCGGAGAGGATGACTTCCTTGATCCGGATGCCGGGCTCGGCCAACTTTGCCGACAGGGCCTCCTTGATCTCCTGGACGAACTTCTCCCGTTCCGGCCTGAACACCGCCGCGACCGAGGGATAGGTGTTGGCGACCTTGCCGGCAACCTCCCGCGACTTGGCGTCGAGCACCAGCTTCGCGTACCCGGCCGGATCGGCGAACTGGTGGGTAAACGAGCGCGTATCCTCGATCCGCCAGCGGATGGACACCGAGAAGGCGAGCGGCACCCCGTCGCCGAGCCGGATGTCCTTCAGCTCCGTCTGATGGATGTGATCGCGCTGGGCTAGATCCGACCTTCCGCAGCCCGTCATCCCCAGGCCGCCCACGACAACCAACAGCACGACTAGCATGAACCTCCGTCCGATCATTGTTGTCTCCTCTCTGCCGCGACGCTGCGCGGTCGCCTGGAGAGGAGAGCAACAGGCATACCACGCCAACGTATTGAGATTTCCAGCACTTCGGCGACGGCCGCGCGGGGCCGTCCCCGCATCCCCGCATGGCGCGCGGGGAAGCCGGCGGCGCTAGGGCGGCCATTGCAATGGAACTTGGTGCGGGCCGGCGTCCCACGCTCGACGGCGATGGTGATGACTGGCCACAAGATGGAAGGCCGCCCAGGCACGGTGATCGCGCTGGACAAAGTATTGGGAAAAGTGGAGCCAGGTGACAGTAGGGGCCGTGTGGTAACGTATCGAAATCGCGTCGGGCGAGAGTGGCGGAACTGGCAGACGCGCTGGACTTAGGATCCAGTGGGGCAACCCATGGGGGTTCAACTCCCCCCTCTCGCACCACCACTCCCCGCTCAGGTAGCAGCGTGTTCCGTTCGACAGTATCCTGTGGCGATGGCCGATAGACCCGATCTCTCCGCCCTCAAGATCGACGAGCACGCGCGACGCGGACCGCAGCGTCACGGCCGGCGTGTGCTCGTCATTCTGACCGTCGGCCTCCTCGCCCTCGGCGGCACCGGCTATGCCTTGCTCCGCGAGCAGGTTCCCGAGGTGCAGACGGCCATCGTGCGCGCGGACAAGGGCGGCCGGCCCGCCCTTCTCAACGCGAGCGGGTACGTGACGCCGCGTCGCCGCGCCACCGTGGCCGCCAAGATCACCGCGCGCGTGAACGAGATCTACGCGGAGGAGGGGATGCGCGTCGAAGCGGGGCAGATCCTCGCGCGCCTCGACGATTCGGACGCCAAGGTGCGCCTCACCGCCGCCATCGCCGATCGTGACGCCACCGCGGCCGGCCTCGGCGACCTCCAGGTCAATCTCGTCAATGCCCAGCGTGAGCTGAAGCGGAACGAGGAGCTCTTCCAGCGTCGTCTCATCGCCGAGCAGCAGATCGATACGGCGCGCCTCGCCGTCGACAGCTTCAAGGCGCGGATCGTGCTGGCCCGGCAGCAGATCGGCGCGGCCGACGCGCGGATCAAGATGGCCGAGCAGGACATCGACAACTGCATCGTGCGGGCGCCCTTTGCCGGCGTCGTGGTCTCCAAGGACGCCCAGCGCGGGGAGATGGTGTCCCCCATCTCCGCGGGCGGCGGCTTCACGCGCACGGGCATCGCCACCCTCGTGGACATGACCTCGCTCGAGATCGAGGTGGATGTGAACGAGTCGTACATCGCGCGGGTCCGCGACGGGCAGCCCGTCACCGCCATCCTCGACGCCTATCCCGACTGGCAGATCCCCGGCAAGGTCCGCACGCTGATTCCCACCGCGGACCGGCAGAAGGCCACCGTGAAAGTGCGCGCGTCCTTCGACAAGCTCGACCCGCGCATCCTGCCCGACATGGGCGTCAAGGTGACCTTCCTCGGCGACGAGCCGACCGCGGCGCCTTCCAGTGGCCGCGTGCTCGTGCCCCGGACGGCCATCCGCGACGACGGCGGGAAGCCCACGGTGTTTCTCTATCGCGACGGGCGAGTGGAGCGCCGCGTGCTCGGGCTCGGACAGGCGCGCGGCAACGATCAGGAGGTGATCGCGGGGCTGGCCGACGGCGACCAGATCGTGACGACGGGCGCCAAGGATCTCCGCGACGGGCAGCGCGTCAGCGTGAAGCGATGAGCCTCATCGAGGTGCGCGGGCTCGGCAAGACCTACGAGCGGGGCAGCGAGGAGCTGCACGTGCTGCGCGGGCTGAGCCTCGACGTCGAGGCGGGCGAGTTCGTGGCCTTCATGGGCCCGAGCGGCTCCGGCAAGACCACCCTCCTCAACCTCCTCGGCGGCCTCGACCTGCCCTCGGAGGGCAGCATCAGGGTGGCGGGCGACGAGATCACGCGGATGTCCGGGGGCAAGCTCACGGAGTGGCGCGCGCGGCACGTGGGGTTCGTCTTCCAGATGTACAACCTCATTCCCGTGCTCACGGCGTTCCAGAACGTGGAGCTGCCCCTCCTCCTCACGCGCCTCACCAAGGCGGAGCGCCGCCGGCACGTGGAGACGGCGCTGGCCGTGGTCGGCCTCGAGGACCGCATGCAGCACTACCCGCGCCAGCTCTCCGGGGGCCAGGAGCAGCGGGTGGGCATCGCGCGCGCTATCGTGGCCGACCCCACGTTCCTGCTGTGCGACGAGCCCACGGGCGATCTCGATCGGAAGAGCGCGGATGAGGTGGTCGAGCTCCTGGACCGGCTCGTCCGCGAGTACGGCAAGACGGTGCTCATGGTCACCCACGATCCGCTCGCCGCGAAGCGCGCCCATGTGACCCGTCTCCTCGAGAAGGGCGCGCTCGTGGACGCATGAAGTACGCCCGGCTCGTCGTCGCGAATCTCTTCAGGAAGAAAACCCGCACCACGCTGACCGTAGGCTCCTTCGCGGTCGCCCTCTTCCTCTTCGGGCTCCTCATGGTCGTGCACGGCGCCTTCTCGCAGGGCGTGTCGGTGGCCGGAGCGGACCGGCTCGTGGTGGTGAACCGCGTGTCGCTCATCCAGCCCCTCCCCCTCGCGTATCGTGATCGGCTCCTGCGCATTCCCGGGGTGTCCCAGGTGACGTTCGCGAACTGGTTCGGCGGTGTCTACCAGGACGAACGCAACTTCTTCCCGCAGTTCGCCGTCGACACCCAGGGTTACCGGCAGATGTTCCCCGAGTTCGTCGTCGACGACGGGGAGTGGGCCGCCTTCCTGGGCGACAAGGAGGGCGCCATCGTCGGTGGAGGCCTTGCCGAGCGCTTCAAGTGGAAGATGGGCGACCGCATTCCCGTGCGCGGGACGATCTATCCCGGCACGTGGGAGTTCAACATCCGCGGCATCTATCACGGCCAGCGAGTCCAGGACGACGTCACGCAGTTCTGGTTCCGCTGGGACTATCTCGACGAGCGCACGCTCGGCCGCAAGGGGATCGTGGGCTGGTACACCGTGCGCATCGGCAACCCCGACGAGGCCACGGGCATCGCCAAGGCCATCGACGAGCGCTTCGCCAACTCGCCGTTCGAGACGCGGACGGACACCGAGAAGGCCTTCGCGGCGGGCTTCGTCAAGCAGATGGGCAACATCCAGTTGCTGATGATGAGCGTCGGCAGCGTGGTGTTCTTCACCCTGCTCCTCGTCACCGGCAACACCATGGCCATCGCCGTCCGCGAGCGCACGCGCGAGCTGGCCGTGCTGAAGGCCATCGGCTTCTCCGACGCCTTCGTGCTCGTCATGGTGATCGCGGAGACGATGGTGGTGGCGGCCGTGGGCGGTGGGGCCGGCCTCGGGCTGACCAAGCTCCTGACTCTGCGCGGAGATCCCACGGGCGGGCTCCTGCCCTTCTTCCATCTCTCGGGAGAGGCGATCGTCCTCGGGTTCGCGCTGGCCCTGGCCGTCGGCCTGGTCGCGGGCTTTCTCCCCGCGCTCTCCGCCGGCCGCCTGCGCGTGGCCGACGCCCTCCGCCGGGTCTGAGATGGCCATCCCGCTCGCCTACAACCTGCGGTCCCTGCGCGCGCGGTGGACATCGACGGTGGTGGCCGTGCTCGGCATCGCCGGCACCGTCGGCGTGTTCGTGGCCATGCTCTCGCTCGCCAAGGGCTTCGAGGCCACCCTCGTGGCCTCCGGCTCGCCGCGCAACGCGATGGTCCGTCGCGCCGGCGCCACCAGCGAGATGGACAGCGGCGTCCCCATCGACCAGATCCGCGTGGTCGAGGATGCGCCGGGCATCGCGCGGGTGCCCGGCCTCGGCCTGCTCGTGAGCCCCGAGGTGGTGGTCGTGGCGGCCTTCCCCCTCAAGGGTCGAGATACCGATGCGAACGCGCAGGTGCGCGGGGTCTCCCCCCGGGCCCTCGACGTGCGGCCGAGCGTGAAGCTGGTCGCGGGCCGGATGTTCCGGCCGGGGCTGACGGAGCTGGTGGTGGGCAAGAACGTCGCCGTCGCGTACGAGGGTCTCGACCTCGGCGACACCGTGCGGTTCGGAGGCGGCACGTGGACGGTGGTGGGCGTGGTGGACGCCGGGGGAACCGCGTTCGATTCCGAGCTCTGGTGCGACGCCACCGTCCTCAAGCAGGTCTTCCAGCGGCCGGCGGGCTCGTTTCAGTCGGTGACGGTGCGGCTCGACTCACCGGCGGCGTTCGACGCCTTCAAAGCCGCCCTCACCTCTGACCCCCGCCTGACCGTGCAGGTCGATCGCGAGGTGGACTACTACGCCAAGCAGTCGCAGCAGCTGACCATGCTCATCACCGTGCTGGGCAGCATCGTGGCCGTGGTGATGGGGATCGGGGCGATCTTCGGCGCGCTCAACACCATGTACTCGGCGGTGACGGAGCGGGCGCGGGAGATCGCCACCATGCGGGCCATCGGGTTCGGTGCGGGCAGCGTGGTCGTCTCGTTCGTGATCGAGGCGCTGTGCATCGCCCTCGTGGGCGGCGTCCTCGGCTGCCTCGTCGTGCTGCCCCTCAACGGCTTGACCACGGGGACGATGAACTGGCAAACCTTCTCCCATCTCGCCTTCGCGTTCCGGATCACCCCGATCCTCATGGCCTGGGGCGTGGCCTTCGCCTTGCTCATGGGCCTGGTGGGCGGCGTGCCTCCCGCGCTCCGCGCGGCGCGGGCGCGCGTGGCGGTGGCCCTCCGCGAGCTGTAGGCATGACGCTTCCCGATGGTGTAGGATGTGCCTCTCATCGACCCTCGTGTCAGGAGCCCGAATGAAAGTCGCCGTCGAAGAGGTCAGTGCCTGCAAGCGCAAGCTGCAGGTGGAAGAAGGCCCCGAGGTCGTCCGCGCCGCGTGGCAGAAGGCTTTCTCGCGCGTCCAGAAAGAGGCGCGCCTGCCCGGCTTCCGCAAGGGCAAGGTGCCCTCGAGCATGATCAAGCTCCACTTCGCCGACGAGGTCCGGCAGGAAGTCGCCCGCCGCCTCATCCCCGAGATCTACCGCCAGGCCCTCGCCGAGACCCAGATCAAGCCGGTGGAGGAGCCGGATCTCCAGCAGGTGAGCCTGGAGGAGGATGCGCCCCTCAAGTTCGAGGCCCTGGTCGAGATCAAGCCCGCCATCACGCTCGGGCAGTACACGGGGCTCAGCGTGAAGCACGCCCCCAAGCCCTTCGAGGACCGCGAGGTGGACGAGACCCTCGAGCACCTGCGGGAGCAGCACGCGGAGTTCCGCACGGTGGAGCGCGCAGCGGATCCGGGCGATCTCGTGCTCATGGACTACACGCTCACCCCTGAGGGCATGGAGCCGCGCAGCGAGAAGGGCTATGGCTTCGTCATCGGCTCGGGCGGTGTCATGCCCGAGATCGAGGAAGCCGTCATCGGCCTGAACGCGGGCGGGGAGCGCACGGTCAACGTCCGCTTCCCCGACGCGCATCAGACGGAGTCGCTGCGCGGCAAGTCGGGGGTGGCGCAGGTCAAGGTCAACGAGGTCAAGGAGAAGATCCTCCCGGCGCTGGACGACGAGCTCGCCAAGACGGTGGGCCAGGTCGACACCCTGGACGCCCTCAGGGCCGAAGTGCGCAAGGGGCTGCAGACCCGGCGCGAGAGCGAGAACCGCCGCGCCCTCGAGGAGGCCGTCACGGACGCCGTGCTCGCCAGCCACCCCATCGAGGTGCCCGAGGCCCTCGTCCTCCGGCAGGTGGGCCACCTGATCGAGCACACCAAGGAGCGCATGCGGCGGCAGGGAATGGATCCCGAGAAGCTGCCCTGGGACTACGGCAAGCTGCTCCAGGAGCTGCGGCCGGGGGCCGAAAAGGCCGTCCGGCGGGCCCTGATCCTGGAGGCTATCGCCGAGAAGGAAGGGCTCAACCCGTCCGAAGCCGACATCGAGGCGGAGATCGAGAAGATCGCCGTCGCGAATAACCGGCCCGCCCCGGCCGTGAAGCGCATGATGGACCAGAGCGGAGACCTGGCGGGCCTGCGCCACTCCCTGGGCGAGGCCCGCACGATGGATTTTCTGATCTCGAAGGCTTCCGTGGCCGCCTAGGGTAAACTGGCCACATGGCAAAGAGGAGACGTCCGATGGGTCTGGTTCCGATGGTGGTCGAGCAGACGCCTCGCGGTGAGCGGGCGTTCGACATCTTTTCCCGGCTCCTCAAGGAGCGAATCATCTTCCTTCCCACCTACATCGAGGACGAGATCGCGAACCTGGTGATCGCCCAGATGCTCTTCCTCGAGGCCGAGGACCCCGACAAGGACATCAGCCTCTACATCAACTCGCCGGGGGGCTCGGTGACGGCGGGCATGGCCATCTACGACACCATGCAGTACGTCAAGGCGGACGTGAGCACGATCTGCATGGGGCAGGCGGCGTCGATGGGGGCGCTCTTGCTGGCCGCGGGAGCCCGGGGCAAGCGCTTCGCCCTGCCGCACGCGCGGATCATGATCCACCAGCCCCTGGGCGGCGTGCAGGGGCAGGCCACGGACATCGACATCCAGGCCAGAGAGATTCTCCGGATGCGCGAGGAGCTCAACCGCATCCTCCTGCACCACACAGGGCAGACCATGGAGAAGATCCAGCGCGACACCGACCGCGATTTCTTCATGACCTCCGAGCAGGCCAAGGAATACCACATCGTCGACGAGGTCATCTCCTCGAAGCCTACGCCCCGGGCCGTCCCAGAGGCGGCAATGGCAGGCAGGCCGTAGGAGAGACCGGATGGCCGCGCGCACGCGCGAAGGTAGCGGGACGCTCAAGTGCTCGTTCTGCGGCAAGAGCCAGAACGACGTCCGCAAGCTGATCGCCGGCCCCACCGTCTACATCTGCGACGAGTGCATCGAGCTGTGCAATGACATCATCGCGGAGGAGTGGGAAGAGGAAAAGAGCCGGGACATCCGGAGCCTCCCCAAGCCCGCGGAGATCAAGAACGTGCTCGACCAGTACGTGGTCGGGCAGGAGCGGGCCAAGAAGATCCTCGCCGTGGCCGTGCACAACCACTACAAGCGCATCGAGGCCGGCTCCGAGACGGGCGGGGGCGAGGTGGAGCTGCAGAAAGCCAACATCCTTCTCGTCGGCCCCACGGGTTCCGGCAAGACCCTCCTCGCGCAGACGCTGGCCAAGATGCTTCACGTGCCCTTCACCATCGCCGACGCCACCACCCTGACGGAGGCGGGCTATGTCGGCGAGGACGTGGAGAACATCATCCTCCGGCTGCTCCAGTCCGCCGACTACGACGTGGACCGGGCCCAGCGAGGCATCGTCTACATCGACGAGATCGACAAGATCGCGCGCAAGAGCGAGAACCCGTCCATCACCCGCGATGTCTCGGGCGAAGGCGTCCAGCAGGCCCTCCTCAAGATCCTCGAAGGCACGGTGGCCAACGTGCCGCCCCAGGGCGGACGCAAGCATCCCCACCAGGAGTTCATCCAGGTCGACACCGCCAACGTGCTCTTCATCTGCGGCGGCGCCTTCGTGGGGCTCGACAAGATCGTGGAGGGCCGGATCGGCAAGACAGGCATGGGCTTCGGCGCCGAGGTCAAGAGTCGCGAGGACCGGCGGGTGGGCGATCTCCTCGCCATGGTGCAGCCGGAGGACATGCTCAAGTACGGGCTCATCCCCGAGTTCGTCGGGCGGCTTCCCGTGGTGGCGACGCTTCATGACCTGGACGAGCCCGCGCTCGTGCGCATCCTGCGTGAGCCGAAGAACGCCATCATCAAGCAGTACCAGAAGTACTTCGACCTCGAGAAGGTGCGGCTGAAGTTCACCGACGACGCGGTGGCCGCGGTGGCCCGCGAGGCCATGAAGCGGGGGACAGGCGCGCGGGGGCTGCGCGCGGTCCTCGAAGAGGTCATGCTGGAAGTGATGTACGAGCTGCCGTCCATCCCGGGGCTCAAGGAGTGCATCGTCACCCGCGAGGTCATCCTCAACCGCGAGCGCCCCATCCTCATCTCGGAGCCGAAAGAGCAGTCCGCCTGAGCGTCACCCCCTGACCGTCACCCTTTGACGGGGTGTCTCATCCACACGTTGGCTTCCTCGTAGCGGCCCGCATTGCGCCTCACGTCGATCTTGATCGGCTGAAATGCGCCCGGCACCACGTAGTTGCCGGTTTCCAGGAAGCGCAGCCCCGTCCATTCCTCCCAGCGCGCAACGGTGTCGGTGATGACCATGGCCTTGGGCGCCACGCGCAGGATCTCGGCGCCCATCCGCTGGTGGACGCGGAGCCAGGGGTCGAAATGTGTGCCGTCGGCGCGGGCCCACCTGATGTAGCGCTCCATGGGCGTGAGGGGATAGAGCTGCTTGAGCGACGGCCGCACGGGGGCGATCAGCGTCTTGAGCCCGTGCTGCCGGGCGAGCGCGGCCATGGCTTCGATGACCTTCGTGCTCAGCCCGCGGGCCCGCTGCGACTCGTCCACGATGGCGGCCAGCGCCGAGAGCGCCGTCGCCTTCCGGCCTTCTTGCTTTACGGCCAGACCGCGCTCGAGGATCTCCGTGATGTCAGGCGGGAGATCGGCCGCCGAGCCGTCGCAGATCAAGGGGATGGTGTTCCCGACGGCCACGAGGGCGCCCGTCTCGTCCCAGACCCCGAACTGGAAATCGGCGAAGTCGGAGTAGATGCGGTGAAAGAGGAAAGAGACCACCCGTGCCGTCTCCCTCCGAGAGAAACCGGGGCCAGGCCTGACGGTGGAAGTCGCTGAAGCGCGTCCGGAGCGCCGGCTCGTCGCTGAGGGAACGCACCTTCAACTCCATGCCCGAATGATCGCCGAAGGGCGCCCGCGAGTCCATCCGTCGTCAGCCCTTTGGGTGGGCGAGGGATCAGGATTTACGAGTGGTGGATTTCCGCGCGCGGGGCGATGTGATCAGGCGTCGAAGCGTGAAGGCTCACGACCTGGCGGGGGCGGGAAGGGGCGAGCCCGCGCGGGACCAGGCGTGGTGGATCACCGATCGGACCTGATCGATGGAGAAAGGCTTGCCCAGGACAAAGTCCACGCCATTTGCCTGCGCATCTTCGGGACCCAGGCGGTCCAGGTAGCCCGTCATGAGCGCGACCGTGGTGCCGGGCGAGCGCCGCTTGAGACGGCTTGACAGGTCGAGCCCCGAGATTCCGGGCAGACCGACGTCCGCGATGACCAGGTCGAACCTGCGGGCCTCGAGCTCGAGCAAACCGGACTCGCCATCCTCGCAGCACACGACCGTGTGGCCGTATCGGTCCAGGAGCTCGCGGAGCACCTCGCGCACTTCCTTCGAGTCGTCCACCACCAGGATTTGCGCTCCCGGCGCGATCTGCGACGCCGATGCTGGAGGGGCAGCGGCGGCTCCCTCCGGAGCGATCTTCGCCGGGCTGGCGGCGCCGGGCAGGCAGATCGTGAACGTGCTGCCCTTGCCGAACGCGCTCTCTACCACGATCTCGCCGCCGTGTCGGTCCACGATGGCGCACGCTCCGCTCAGGCCGAAGTCCCGGCCCTTCTCCCGCTTCGTGGTGAAGAAGGGATCGAAGATGCGGAAGCGCACCCCGTCCGGCATTCCCACGCCCGTGTCCCTCACGTGGCAGCGCACGCGCTCCCCGTCCGTGTCGGTGCGGAACGTGAGCTGTCCGCCGTCAGGCATGGCGTCGAGGGCGTTGAGGGCGATGATGCTGAGCACGTTGCGGAGCTCCGCCGCATCGCCTGACACCATGGGCACGTTGCCCAGCTCGGCGTGGACCTCGCCGACCATGCTCCGCGGCGCGAGCTGAGCGTTCCAGCGCGCGCGGATCGAAGAGACGATCTCGGACACCAGCGGGTTGAGATCCACGGGCTGGAAGGGACGGGCGGGGCGCGTGCGGCTGAAATCCTGGAGGCGCCGGACAATCCGGGTGCCCTCGAGCGCCACACGCTCGATCATCCGGACGGACTGGACGACCTCCTGATCCTGCGCGTCTGCGGCAAGGATCTGGGCTCGCGCCAGGATGCTGGAGAGGGTGTCGGTGAAGTCGTGAGCCACCTCGCCCGCCATCTCGCGGAAGGCGCTCAAGCGCTCCTGCTGCATCTTCTGCCGATAGGCAGCCAGCAGCGCCTCGAAGTGAGCTCGGAGCTCGCCGAGGTCCGATCGTCCCGGCGTGTCACTCTGCCGCCGGGCCACCAAGCTGGGCTCAGGAGTCATCTGTCTCCCTACGCTATCAACTATGCGATAGCCTCGCCTCGCGGGCGAAGGGACTCGTTCGGGGCGGACCCTGTAGTTTTTGTACCGCGTCAGTGACCAGCTCTTTCATCTCGTCCAGCAGCTTCGCCGCGGCTTCTTCGGCTTCCGCCCGTTCCAGCTGTAGCTGGTCGTTTTCAGCATGCAGTCTGCCAACTTCCTCCCGCAAGGCATCCCGCTCTTGCTGCGCCGCCGCGGCGAGCCCGTTGGCCTGTTCCGTCTCCGTGCGCAGCCTTGCCACCTCCTCGCACACCTTCGTGTACTCGAGCTGTGCGGACTCGGTGACGGCGCGGTGTCGGGCGCTTTCCTCGCTGAGATCCGTGATCACCTTGATCACGTCCCTCATCTCGTCGACCCACTTCGTCAGGGGTTTCTGGCTCTCCGTGCGGGTGGCCTCGACCGAACCGTCCATTGGACTCCTCCTTGTGTCGCCTGGCGAAAGTTGACCGCTCCCCGGGCGAGGTTCAGCGCCTGGGTGCGCACCTTCAACACCAGCAATGACGATGCCACGATGTAACGTGCCGAGAAACAGCTACTTAGCTCTCTTGGATTCCGCCATGGCGCAGGAATTGTCAGCGGCGGGAGACTTTCCCGGCGCGTGCCGGCCGAACGGACCCACTTTGAAATCCGTGCCAGAATGACCTCCGGATGACCGCTTCCCGTCCAGACGACTCGACTGGTCTCGGCACCCTTTACGTCGTCGCCACGCCCATCGGCAACCTCGAGGACATCACCCTGCGCGCCCTCCGGATCCTGAAGGAGGTGGGCCTCGTCGCTTGCGAGGACACTCGACGCACGCGCACGCTGCTGACCCATTTCGGCATCCACGTGCCGGTGACGAGCTACTTCGAGCACAACAAGGCGACCAAGGGCGCGGCCATCGTCAAGAAGCTCGCGGAGGGTGTCTCGGTGGCGCTCGTCACGGATGCCGGCACGCCCGGCATCTCGGACCCCGGATTTCTTCTCGTCAAGGAGGCGCGCGAAGCGGGCATTCCCGTGGTGCCCGTGCCCGGCCCCTCCGCCGTGGTCGCCGCCCTGTCGGCGGCCGGCGTCCCCGCCGATGCCTTCGTGTTCGACGGGTTTCTTCCCGTCAAGCCCGGGCGGCGCGTGCACCGGCTGGAGGCACTTCGAGGGCTCGAGACCACGGTCGTCTGCTACGAGTCGCCTCACCGCATCCTGGCCTCGCTCGAGGCGATCGCGCAGGTCTTCGGCGAGATCGAGATCATCGCGGCGCGCGAGCTGACCAAGCAGTTCGAGGAGATCATTCGCGGAACACCCACCGCCCTTCGCGAGCACTGGGCGAAGGGCCCCGTGAGGGGAGAATTCACCCTCGTCATCCCGTATACTAAGGTGTCATGTCCATCCCCAAAGCCCTGACCATCGCCGGCTCTGATTCCGGCGGCGGCGCGGGCATCCAGGCGGACCTCAAGACCTTCTCGGCCTACCGGGTCTTCGGCCTGTCCGTGATCACGGCCGTGACCGCGCAGAACTCCGTGGGCGTGCAGGGCGTGGAGAACCTCGCGCCCGCCTTCGTGGCCCGCCAGCTCCGCTCCGTGCTCGAGGACTTCGGGGTGGACGCGGCCAAGTGCGGCATGCTCTCCGTGGCGCCCATCATCGAGGCGGTGGCCGGCGCGCTCGCCGAGCATCCCATCGACAAGCTCGTGGTGGACCCGGTCATGGTCGCGAAGTCCGGCGACTCGCTCCTCCAGCCCGATGCCGTCGAGGCGCTGATCCGCCACATCCTGCCCCTGGCCCTCGTCGTCACGCCGAATCTGCCCGAGGCGGAGGTGCTGAGCGGCATCACGGTCTCGAACCGCGAAGACATGGAAGAGGCCGCGCGGCGGATCGGCAAGCTCGGCGCACGTCACGTCCTCGTCAAGGGCGGGCACCTCAAGGGCGATGCCGTGGACATACTCTGGAACGGGCGCGAGGTGACGGCCTTTCAGGTCCCGCGTGTCGAGTCGTCCAACACCCACGGCACGGGCTGCACCTTCTCGGCGGCCATCGCGGCCGGGCTCGCGAAGGGCCGGCCGCTCGGGGAGGCGGTGCGGGAGGCCAAGGCCTACGTCACCAAGGCCATCCGCGATGGCTTCGCCCTCGGTCGCGGGGTGGGCCAGCTGCGGCATTTCCTGACGGAGTGGTGATGACCGACGAGCAGGCCTCCTCCGATCCCGAGCAGGAGCGCGCGCTCGGCAAGATGTCGTTCATGGAGCACCTGGGCGAGCTGCGCACGCGCATCGTGTGGGCGCTGGGCTCGGCTGGGGTGGGGCTCGTCATCGCATTCTTCGTTACCGATCCCGCCATGCGTTTCATCTCCAAGCCGCTCGCGAAGATGCATACCGAGCTCGTGTTCACCTCTCCCACGGAGGCCTTCTGGACCTGGATGAAGGTGGCCATGGTGCTGGCCATCTTCATCTCCATGCCCGCCATCCTCTACCAGGTCTGGAAGTTCGTCTCCCCGGGCCTGCACGCGCACGAGAAGAAGTACGCGGCGCCCTTCATCGTCGTGGGCTCGCTTCTGTTCCTGATCGGTGGCGCCTTCGCCATGCTCGTCATCATCCCCTACGCCTCGAACTTCCTCGTGACCTTCGGACAGGAAAAGGGCTGGAAGCCGATGATCACGGTGGCGAACTACACGGACTTCGTGATCAAGTTCGCCCTGGCCTTCGGTGTCGTTTTCGAGCTGCCCGTGGTGATCACCGTGCTCGCTCTCATCGGGGTGGTGACCCCACAATTCCTCTCGAAGAACCGCAAGTACGCCATCCTCATCAACTTCATCATCGCCGCCGTGCTGACCCCCACGCCCGACATGATCAACCAGACGTTGATGGCAGGGCCCCTCTGCATCCTCTACGAAGTCGGCATCATCTGCGCGCGGCTGGCCGTGAGAAAGCGCAAGGCCCAGGCGCCTCCCACCGAGACGGCCGCCACCTCATGAGCCCACTCGACTTCATCTCGCTGGATCTGCCCGAGCAGGTGCTCCAGGGCATCCGCGACGCGGGGTTCGTGGTCACCACGCCCATCCAGGAAGGCACGCTGCCCCTCGCGCTGAAGGGCAAGGACGTGGCCGGCCAGTCCCAGACGGGCACGGGCAAGACGGCCGCGTTCCTGATCGCCGCCTTCACACGCTGTCTGCGTCACCCCGCGCCCGCCAAGAGCGGGCCGACCGCTCCCCGCGTGCTCATCATCGCCCCCACCCGCGAGCTGGTCGTCCAGATCGAGGCCGACGCGCGGCTCCTGGGCGCGCACACCGGGCTGCGTATCCTGGCCGTCTACGGCGGCATCGACTACAACAAGCAGCGCGAGGAGCTGCGCCAGAGCTGCGACGTGCTCGTGGGCACTCCGGGCCGGCTCATCGACTACCTCAAGCAGCACGTCTGGTCGCCCCAGCGCGTCGAGGTGCTCGTCATCGACGAGGCCGACCGCATGTTCGACATGGGCTTCATCGCCGACCTGCGCTTCATCCTGCGCAAGCTGCCCAAGCCGGAGAAGCGGCAGTCCTTCCTCTTCTCCGCCACGCTGTCCTTCCGGGTGATGGAGCTGACCTGGGAGTTCATGAACAACCCGACGCAGATCTCCGTCACCCCGCTGCAGAAGACGGCGGAGAACGCGGTCCAGGTGCTCTTCCACGTCGGGCGCGAGGAGAAGTTCAACCTGCTTCTGGGTCTCCTCAAGCGCGAGGGCGGCAGCCGCATCCTGATCTTCTCGAACACGCGCGAGGAGGCACGGCGGCTCGAGGATCGTCTGGGGCGCAACGGCTGGCAGGCCCGGGCCCTCACGGGCGACGTCGACCAGAAGAAGCGGCTCAAGATTCTCAACGATTTCAAGGAAGGCGAGCTGCCCATCCTGGTGGCCACCGATGTCGCCTCGCGAGGACTGCACATCGAGGGCGTCACCCATGTGGTCAACTGGGACCTGCCCCAGGACCCGGAAGACTATGTCCACCGCATCGGCCGAACGGCGCGCGCGGGGGCCTCGGGCGATGCCATCAGCCTGGCCGACGAGGCGGGCGCGCTCCAGATCGAGCCCATCGAGAAGTTCATCGGCCAGAAGATTCCCGTCGAGTGGGCGGAGGACGAGTGGTACCTGCCCGAGATCAAGCCCACGAGCGAGGAGCGCCGGAAGTATGCCGAGGAGAAGCGCGCGCGGATGGCGGCGCGCGGGCGGCCGGGCGGCGGTGGGCGAGGCGGGCCCGGTGGCGGGCGCGGCGGGCCGAGCGGTGGCCACGGCGGGCGCCGCAGCGGTGGGAGCGGTCACAGCGGGCATCCGCGGGGGCGGGGCGGCCGCTAACTTCACTCCCGCCTCCCGCGGGGAGCGAGCGCAGGCTCGGAGTGACGGCGAACACGATAGAGCTGCCCCTACCACCAGCCGAGCGCGCGCTCGTCGCCGCGCTGGCGACGTCGTGGCGCGATTTCCTTTATGTTCCCGGTCCCGACTTCATCTCGCCGCTGGAGCCCGCGCTCTTCCGGAGTGCCTTCGTGGTGATTCCCGCCGACGGCCCCGCCGTCCGTGTCTCCTCCGCGGTCATGCCGGCCTTCGGCACCGAGCTCTGCCGTGTACAGCTCGAGGCTCTCCCGAGTTTTCGCGCGGAGATGCTCGGCTCCTTCTTCGAGCCGGAGCGCCGCGGTCAGATCTACGTCATGTCCAAAGAGCGTGATGCCATGGCAGCGCGGCCGCCCGATCGGACCGGCTGGAGCTATGCGGGGCCTCCCCTCGCCGAGCGGCTCCGCCGCGTCGAGCGCGCCAGGATTTTGCGCGAGCGCGTCGTGGCCCGCCTGGACGGCCAGCCCGTCGGATGGACGGCCGACCGGGGACTGGTGATCGACGTGGCGGGTGATCAGCCATGTCTCCTGCTCGCGTCGGCCCGGAGCGCCGAGGAAGCTATCTTCGTCCCCGTGCCTCGTCTCTACCGCGCGTTGCTCGGAGCGGCGGCCGTGCCCGGAGCGACGGCGCGCGAGCTCCTGGGCTACGGGGACTGGGCGGGCGACTTCGAGCTGGCGCTCGAGACGGTCGGGATCCGGGCAGGCTGAGGTGTCCGCGACGGACGAGGTGGCGAGGTACATCATCCCGTGTCTCGTCCGATCGCCGCAGATCGTGGACTACCACCGTGAGCTGGTCGACGCGATCGCCGATCGCTTCGGCCTGACCTTCACCCAGCGTCAGCGCATCCCAGCCCACTTCACCCTCAAGTACCACTTCACCACCAGCGAGATCGAGCGGGTGGAAGAGCTCCTGGGAGATCTCGCCTCCAGACACGCGCCGGCGCCCGTCGAGGTGGGAGGGTTCGGCCATTTCGGGGAGGACGTCGTCTTCGTCGAGGTGCGGCTCTCCGACGACGCGAAGCGCGTCCTCGCGGCATTGTTCGGGGCGCTGAGCACGCTGGCATGGATGCCCTGGAGCGCCCACGACGCCGAGCACCTTCATCCTCACATTACAGTCGCGGAGTTCTGCCGGCCGAAATTTCCGGAGGTGTGGGAGTTCGTGCAATCACGCGAGCGTCGATTCGCTACGCAGTTCGACAACATCACGATTCTCAGGCAGGTCGGACAAGAGGACGGCATCGACCTGTGGACCATGCACAGGTCTTTCGAGCTCCGGACGTAGCCGCCGGCAGGCGGCTTTTCAGCCCGCCTGCGCGCTAGAAGCGTCGGCGGCCGCCCAGGGACTTCTTCCGCAGACGGAGGGACTTGGGGGTGATCTCGAGGAGCTCGTCCTCGCGGATCCACTCCAGGGACTGCTCGAGGTTCATGGTGCGGGGCGGAGTCAGACGCACGCCCTCGTCCGAGGTGGACGCGCGCATGTTGGTCAGCTTCTTTTCCTTGGTGATGTTGACGTCGAGATCGCTGTCGCGGTTGTGCTCCCCCACGATCTGTCCCTCGTAGACCATCTCGCCCGGCCCCACGAACATCTCGCCGCGCGGCTGGAGGTGATCGATGGCGTACGAGGTGGTCCGGCCCGACCGGTCGGAGACGAGCGCGCCATTGGCCCGGTGGGGGATGTCGCCCTGCCACTCGGCATAGCCGTCGAAGAGATGGTTGAGGAGGCCCGTGCCGCGCGTGTCCGTCAGGAACTCCGAGCGGTAGCCGATGAGGCCGCGGGAGGGGATGCGGTACTCGAGCCGGACGCGCCCCGTGCCGTGGTTGACCATCTTGGTCATGGCGCCCTTGCGGGGGCCGAGCTTCTGGGTCACGGCGCCGATGAACTCCTCGGGGATGTCCACCACGAGGTGCTCCATCGGCTCGAGGGTCTGGCCGCCCTCTTCCTTGGTGATGATCTCGGGCTTGCTCACTTCCAGCTCGAAGCCCTCGCGCCGCATCATCTCGATCAGGATGGCGAGCTGGAGCTCTCCCCGGCCGGACACGCGGAACGTATCGGGCGAGTCGGTCTCCTCGACGCGGATGGCGACGTTGGTCCGCCGCTCCTTCCAGAGCCGCTCGCGCAGCTGCGTGGAGGTGACGAACCGGCCTTCCTTGCCCGAGAAGGGCGAGATGTTCGAGGAGAAGAGCATGGACACCGTGGGCTCGTCGATGTGCATGACGGGCAGGGCCACGGGCTTCTCGGCGTCGGCGAGCGTCTCGCCGATCTCGACATTGTCCGTGCCCGCCACGGCCACCAGATCGCCCGCCGTCGCCTCGGCGATCTCGACCCGCTTGAGCCCCTCGTACCCGTAGAGCACGGTGATCTTGGCCGGTTCCGTGGAGCCGTCCCGGTGGACCACGGCCACCCGGTCGTACTGGCGCACCTTGCCGTTGACGATGCGGCCGATCACGAGCCGGCCGACATAGTCGTCCCAGTCGAGCGAGGTGGCCCGGAGCTGGAGCCCCATCTCGGGATCGAAGCGGGGCGGGGGGATGGTGTTGACCAGCGTCTCGAAGAGCGGGGCCAGCGTCTTCGAATCGTCGTCGAGGGAAAGCTTGGCGATGCCCTTGCGGGCGTCGGTGTAGAGGACGGGGAAGTCGAGCTGGTCCTCCGCGGCCTCGAGATCGATGAAGAGATCGTAGACCTCGTCGAGCACCTGCACGGCCCGGGCGTCCTGGCGGTCGATCTTGTTGATCACGACGACGGGGGTGAGGCCGGCCTCGAGCGCCTTCTTGAGCACGAAGCGCGTCTGGGGCAGGGGGCCTTCCGCCGCGTCCACGAGGAGGAGCACGCCGTCCACGAGGGTGAGCGTCCGCTCCACCTCGCCGCCGAAGTCGGCGTGGCCGGGGGTGTCCACGATGTTGATCTTCACGTCCTTGTAATGAATGGACGTGTTCTTGGCCATGATGGTGATGCCCTTCTCGCGCTCGAGGTCGATGGAATCCATGACACGCTCGACCACGTGCTCGTTGGCCCGGAAGATGCCTGACTGCCAGAGCATGGCGTCGACGAGCGTGGTCTTGCCGTGGTCGACGTGCGCGATGATGGCGACGTTGCGAATGTCGTGACGCTCTTGCATGTTTCCACTTTAGCACGGATTTTTCGAATGCCGCAGCGCGTTGACCTTGCTCGAAGCTTCATGCATGGGGCATAATGACGCCCTACCCCCGCTCGAGGAGGACTGCACTCGTGAAAATCCGACTGATGTTGCTGGCCGCGCTGATCGTCGCGCTCGCGGCGCCCACGGGCGCCTGGGCCCAGGCCCCCAAACCCGCAGAGCCCGAGAAAGGATCCTCGCGCGTGAAACAGACGGCCGAGATCACCATGGACAAGGGCGGCGTGATCAAGATCGAGTTCTTCCCCGAGGACGCGCCCAAGACGGTGGAGAACTTCGTCACGCTGGCCAAGAAGGGCTTCTACGACGGCCTGACCTTCCACCGCGTCGAGCCGGGCTTCGTGGTCCAGGGCGGCGACCCCAAGGGCGATGGCACCGGAGGCCCCGGCTACAAGATCAAGGCCGAGTTCAACAAGCAGCAGCACGTGCGGGGCGTGCTTGCCATGGCGCGGAGCCAGGACCCCGATTCGGCGGGCTGCCAGTTCTACATCACGCTGGCCCCCGCGCACTTCCTGGACGGCAAGTACACGGTGTTCGGCAAGGTCGTCTCGGGGATGAACATCGTGGACGGCATCAAGAAGGGCGACAAGATGAAGACGGTCAAGATCATCGACGCGCAATAGACATATGGCCTGGTCAGTCCTGATCAAGAACGGCACCGTGGTGGATGGCAGCGGTGCGCCTGGCGTCGCTGCCGACGTGGCGCTCGAAGGTGACCGGATTGCTGCCGTTGGTCCCGGTCTGACCGGCCAGGCGGCGCGGACCATCGACGCCAAGGGGCTGATGGTTGCCCCGGGCTTCATCGACATCCACTCGCACTCCGACCTCGTCTACCAGACGTGCCCCTCCGCCGAGTCCAAGGTGCGCCAGGGCGTGACCACCGAGGTCGTCGGGATGTGCGGCTTCTCGCCCGGCCCCATCGGGCAGGGACGTGAAGACGAGGTGCGCGACTGGATCGGGGGCATCGGCAGCAAGCCGCGTGTCAGCTGGCACAGCTTCGGCGAGTATCTCGATTCCGTGCGCGGGCTCGGCGTCTCCGTCAACGTCGTCCAGTTCGTGGGCCACGGCGCGCTGCGATGGGCCGCGATGGGAAGCGACAATCGACCGGCCACGCCCGACGAGCAGAAGAAGATGGAAGCGCTCCTCGCCGAGGCGCTGGATGCCGGGGCCTGGGGCTACTCCACGGGCCTCGTCTACGCGCCCAGCGTGTACGGCTCGACGGAGGAGCTGATCGCGCTGGCCAAGATCATGGCCAAGCGCGGCGGGCAGTACTTCTCCCACGTGCGGGGCGAGGCGGCCACGCTCGAGAAGGCCTACGAGGAGGCGATCCGCATCGGCGAGGAAGGCGGGGTGCCGCTGCAGATCGCCCACGTCAAGGCCTCGGGCCGGGAGAACTGGGGCAAGATGGAGCGGGCCCTCCGGATGATCTCGGACGCGCGCGCCCGCGGGGTGGATGTCACGGGTGACGTCTATCCCTATCCCGCGGGCAGCACCAAGATGGACAATCTGCTTCCGTCCTGGATGCACGACGGCGGCACCGCCAAGCTGCTCGAGCGGCTGGCCGATCCGGCGTCCC
>WNGQ01002964.1_pt1 | contig 21537 bp, 26 predicted proteins | sample 5407661 | NCBI WGS metagenome assembly WNGQ01 (sample SAMN13153382, study PRJNA577476) | soil metagenome | isolation source: 60 cm soil or saprolite under Garry oak tree replicate 2 | place: USA:California | collected 2016-06-15 | reverse complement strand
TAAACCGGGACCCTCTAAATCCATGTCCATCACTCCAACCCTCTTGCCCTTCAAAGCCAGGGCAGCCGCCAGATTGGCCGATATCGTACTCTTACCCGTACCACCCTTGAAAGAATGAATTGCTATGCTCCTAACCGTCCTTGGCGTCCTCCTCTGGTTTCGTCTGCTGCCGCTGCTTCAACTGGTCGTGCACCTTCGCGAAAAAGTCTCGATTCTGAACCCGTGCGGCTTCTCGCTCGATCGATTGAAAGTCGACCTTCAACACACTCCGCTGGACCTTCTTTCTCGCGAAGAACAAGACCCATGAAACAAGGATCGTTAGGGCTGCCGCCAAGAGGATAATTGCTATGAGAAGTAGGTAGGTGACCGTTTGGGTCTGAGGATTCTGAGAAGCTGCAGGTTCTACGACGAAACCTCTCACCACGCTTGTGGACGGTCCCACATCTCCGTATCCGTCATCAAAGCTGGTCGAGTCGATGATGGCGGCCCAGCCGCCTGACGGACCAGTGGAGGCTATCCGGTAGGTTCCCTCGAATGCGTTGACCGTGGTGTTGTAGGACATGCTGACCAGGTGGATGGTGACCCCGTCGGGTTCGACGACCCGAATTGTCGTCGTGCCAGTCTTGGCATGGCTCCCATCGGGATAGACTGCGGCGAAAGAGAAGGCTACGACCTGAGACCCCTGAAGCAGGGTCACGTTAGCTACTAATTGCGATATGGAGACGCTGGTTGGCAGAACGGTGAAGACTTGAGAGTCAGGCGGCTTCTTGATGGTCACCTGCCCTGATAGAGATACGTTATAGTTTCCGAGTGGTGTTGAGACCGGTATTCGCCAGGGATAGGAGAATATTCCAGTTGTGTTTACTAGCTGATACCTCGGAAACCCGAGCGCAAGGTTACCGGCGTGTGATATTCGTATTGTGACGTTTTCATTGGAGGCATAGCCTTGGGCTAGGATGAGGACCTGCGCTGTTCGTTGGTAGCTCAGACTGTCGGTCAGACCAGCGTAGAACTTGCTCGTCGCCACTAGGGTAGTCGGGCCGGGGTTGACCTGGAATATGTTGACCCTGTAAGTTCCATTGTATTTGACCGAGGCGCCCGAGAAGTCTCGAGGGTAGACGGCGGTGAGAGTTAGAGTCGGGCTGTTTGCTAGTCCTCCATTGATGATGGAGGTTACGGTTCCAGGCGGATCGGTCACGTTCCATGTGTAAGCGTAAAACGTGCCAGGAACAGTGTTGCTAACATTGAGAGTCAGCATTACTCCAGGAGTGTTCGCTTCCTGTATACGACTGGTCGATAATGTGAGGGTGTAGGTCAGTGGTGGTGCTGCTGCATGAACTGTCGAGGTCTGCGCAGTGACGGACATGATTACCAATACGAAGAATAGAATAACCGCACTTCGAGAATGGGACAACACGCCCGCTTGTCTCTTTTTCCCCTGATTCGTCGTGTTCCCAAGCGTTTCGCGTTCGCTAAAGCGGTCATGTAACCTAGAGCGGTCTTTGGAGGTATCCAGGGTCCACTAGCGTTCAGGGCGAGAAGGTTTGGGCACAGTTTGAGCCCGGAGTGGGGATTGCTCCTGGAGGGCTGATGATGATCGTCTTGTTGTTTCGAGTTCGGATACAGGAACGACGTACTGTGAGTTTCTTGTTCTTCAAGAGAATGGATACACCATCTTGAACTGAATGGAAGTCCAACTGCTTCCTCTGTAGTGTGGCTGTTGTCGTTCTACAATTGGAACGTTCCCAAGCCCCAGCCTAAAGGAACGGTCTCTAGGCTTGTCTACTTTCTCAAGTCTCATCCGATTCTCTTCTTGCTACTATTGACTCCTGGGATTCCGGAGTACCTCTCAGCCTCAAGCCAGCTTACGGTGCTGTTGATCAATCCGGTCTTGTTCTTTCTGTTCCTTGGCGCAAACCTGGGACTCTACGGCTCGGGTGTCATATTGATACGTGAAGCGATGGTTCGATGGAAGAAAGGATGGGCCTCGGTCTTCCTGCTCGGAGTCGCGTATGGAATTCTCGAAGAGGGAATAGATCTCTGGACTCTATTCTACTCCAAGGCAGGCCCGGTCGGTAATCTCGGCTACTACGGTCACTGGTTGGGAGTAAACTGGGTCTGGACGATAGGGTTGGTGATTTTCCATTCTGTGTACAGTATCGGTCTCCCGATTTTCCTCTTCGGGCTTGTTTTTCCGGAGCTGAAGTCTAAGAGCCTAGTGTCCGGTAAGAAATTGACGACGACGATCGTTTGTCTTATCGTTGACTCGGTTTTTCTATTTGTTCTTGTATCAGGATTATACTCGCCCTATAATCCAGGTGGCGGTCTTCTACTCTTCTCCGGAGTGGTGGTCACAACTCTCGTCATTCTAGCCAGTAAGCTTCCAGGCAACTTTCTCGAGACAAGACCGGGCCAACCGCGGTGGAGCCCTCTCAAGTTCGCGTTCGCAGGAGCACTCTTATTTCCCGCAACTCTCCTCGCGGGAGGGATAGCAGCGGGGGCCAACATCCCGCCCCTAATCCCCTTTGTGCTAGATCTTGTTCTCGCGATGTTCATATTGACACGAGCGTATGGGTCGATGGGAACAGTTAACAATCAGGAGCAGAAGGTGGCGTTCAGCGTTGGCCTATTGTTTCCAATCGCGGTCTTTGGGCTTATTGCGAGCATCGGGCTCGCCAATCCATTGATAATCGCGGCCGATCTTCTGTTCATCGCGTTTTCACGTCGGCTCTGGAGGAAATGGCACTCGTGGACCATGCTCCACCAGCATGGGACGCAGACCCCGCTCCCAAGCTTTGATGGTCCACCTACGCTTTCACCACCTAGCTGAATGACCTCGCATACTCTACAGTGTCTAGAGACGTCTGCAAATCACAGAGAGTTGATTGAAGCTCTGCTTAGTGATAGTCTACGTGTGCGGGAACTCGTTATATCGGTGAATCTTTGGCTCCAAGGCTAGTCGGGACGTGAACAGGATGAGTACAAAGATCGCGAAGACGAAGCTGAAAGGAAACAGTATCGGAGAGAAAGACGCCGATGAGATCATCGCCGGTGTGCAGGCAATGTACGACAAGATCCCTGGTTTTGTCCGTCCGATGCTGCCCGCACTGCCAGACATACTGCGACGAATACCCGCGAGTGCCGGAAAGTATACTCTCACCGAGATAATCCAACTCTTAGACTGGGCGTATGAAACGGGACGACTGAAGAAGTAGCAGGGGACACTAGTCTCGAGCCACCCCTCCAAAGACATCACCGGCACCAAAGGCAGAGAACTCGCGGGCAAGAAGATAGCACTCTTAGTCACGAGCAGCGTCGCTTCATTCAAGGCCCCTGAGATTGCGCGAGAACTCATGCGTCATGGAGCAGACGTTCACGCGGTCATTTCTCCCGCAACTGAGAAGATGATTGGTGCAGACCTTCTAGAATGGGCTACTGGAAATCCGGTCGTCAAACGCCTCACCGGTAAGCTGGAACACATCTCTTTAGCCGGAAAAAGTGAGAGTCATGTGGACCTGGTTCTGGTTGCACCCGCGACCGCGAACACAATCGGGAAACTTGCAGCTGGAATAGACGATACCCCGGTGACTACTGTAGCATCGACAGCAATTGGATCTAGAATACCGGTCATCATAGCGCCTGCAATGCATGAACCGCTCTACGATCACCCATTCGCCCAAGAGAACATTCAACGACTGAAGAAGATCGGCGTGGAATTCGTCGAGCCAGAGATCGTTGAAGGAAAGGCGAAGCTTGCTTCGATTGAGAAAATTGTGCAGGCGGTGATTTCGCGTCTCTCGACAGGTCAGAATGATGATTTGAAGGGCCGGAGAATTCTGGTTACGGCTGGTCCCACCCTAGAGCACATAGACCCGATCCGAGTCATAACCAACCGTAGCTCGGGAAAGATGGGCGCCGCTATTGCTGAGGAAGTCGCGTCTCGCGGTGCAGACACGACATTGATACTCGGACCCGGAACCCTAACGCCCCCCTCTAACGTGAAGACGATCAGGATAGAGAACACCAGCGAACTCCTGGAAAGAGTCCTGAAGGTACTGGAAGAATCGAAACCTGACTTTGTCTTCGCCGCCGGTGCACCTACTGATTACAGGCCGACAACGGTTTCTCCGAAGAAGATCAAGACTCGTGAAAAAGGCCGTTTTGACTTGGAGCTGGAAGCGACGCCCAAGATTCTCGAGGCGATTAGAAAAGTTAGTCCCGAGACGTTCATTGTAGCCTTCAAGACGGAGCACAACGCATCCAACGAGGAGCTGATCGACGAAGCATACAAGATACTACACGAGAAAAACGCTGATCTGGGACATGAAGGAGTCGGCTTTCAAGCAGACACGAACGAGCTGTATGTTGTCGATGGTCGAAAACGAGTTGTCCATCTTCCGCTCGCGGAGAAGAGAGAGATTGCGAGGCAACTGGTTGACCTAGCAATTAAGAAGTCGAAGGAATAGCCCACCTGTTTTTCGATGACCAAGAAGATAGTCTCCACATCAGCAGTGCAACTAAGGCCGATTGAAACGTCGGTTCAGAAGACTATTGATCATACGGTTAGCCTTGCGAAGAAGGCTGCGGAGATAGAAGTCGACATCATCTGTCTCCCGGAACACTGGCTGCCAGAAAAAAAGATCCCGACCCCGTTAAGCCCTCTCCCGGCGTTGCAAGCCCTAGCCGAAGAGTACGGTGTATCCATCGTCGGTGGCGCATTCTATGAAACGGTCAAGGGACAGACGCGTCTGAGCAGTCCCGTAATCAGAAACGACGGCACGGTTATTGGACGACAGTTCAAGGTTCACCTCTTCCGTTTTGAGAAGAAGTATGCGAAGCCTGGAGACAGCTACAACATCTTCGAGTTGAACGGCTTCAAGATCGGAATACTAGTCTGCTACGATGTAGATTTCCCCGAGCCGTCAAGAATCTATGCGCTGAGAGGCGCCGAACTGATACTCTGCCCATCAAGAATTGTCAAGCCTGGAGTCTCCCCATGGCAGCAGTATGTGACAATTCGCTGTCTCGAGAATCGCATCCCCATAGTGGCACCCAACGTCTACTCGCCACCATGGTTCACCGGTCATAGTATGATCATAAGCCTTCACGAAGACCCGCGAACAAAGATCTCCCACCCAAACATATCGACCATTACACGGCAGGGAGATGGAATTGTGATACAGAATATCGATCTTGCCCGGCATAATCGTCTTAGAAAGGCAAGGTTCGCCGACAGAAGACCCGGGACATACAACTAGAAGGCGGCAGCCATTCCGGCACGAGACATCGAAGCGATCGTCTTCGACCTAGACAACACGCTACTCAGATCGACGATCGGCGCCAGACTGGCCCTGCATACTGTAGCGAAAATTGTTTCAAAACAACTGGAGAAGAACGGCTACTCCTTCGGCTCAGTCCGATTATTCAGACACCTCCAGCGTGTCGACCGGGAAATGCTGGGCAGAAAATTCCGGTACAACAGGGACGTGTGGTGGAAGACATTATTCAAGGAAATGGGACTGAAGAGGATGGATCCAAAATGGATCCATGATCTGACCCTCCAATACTGGAGAATTTACGCGGCGAACAGCCCTCCCTTTCGAGATGCCGAGCCGACCGTTCGCAGATTGGAAACCACGGGTTACCGGCTTGGTCTGGTCTCGGACAGTGATGGAACGCCGGGAATGAAGAGGATGAGGTTTCGACATGTCCCTTTTCACAAACTATTCGAGGCTGTTGTCGTCGCGGGTGAAGACACGCCAAGGGTCAAGCCGGGACATGAGTCATTCGAACTCATTGCAAGAAAGCTTGCAGTTCAGCCGAAATCATGCATCTACATAGGGGATAATCCGAGGACGGACATCGAAGGAGCTAAGGCTGTCGGAATGACAACCGTCATCGTTAATCGCAGAGGAAACCGAGGAGGCGACCCCGCTTATCGGATTCCCAGACTACGCGCGCTGCCCGGATTGGTCAGACATATCCAACGAGTTCGTTGAAAAAGTACGAAAAACGCTTCGTTCATCGAGACCATTATGCAGTTTGCATAGACGTGTACTGCTTCAGAGGTCCGGCCTCATGAACGATCGATTGCCTCCTTATTAGTGCCCCCGATTTCTACTCTGCAGATATGCAAGTCATGACGATTGTCGAGGAAAAGATTCCCGAGTCGATAACTCAAGAGTTCGTAGCAATGTTCGCCTTCGAATTCTAGATCGAGGTCCAAACACTATTGTGCCTCCCGGACGGAACCAGCTTCAACGCGGTTGGATCGAGCACTGGGAGTTCACCGTTGAAGTTTACAAGCCCGTCCACTGACATCGTCCGTCTCCAGACCGTGGATTCAGTCGACGCCACGATCCTTGTCGACAATATGATCGATATCCTCATGCCATCCTCCAAGCACGTTACTCGGCCTCCGTTGAGTTGGGACTGGTCCGAAAGGCCGCAACTACGGGCGGAGCATGGCTACTCCCTTCTCTTCGACGTCCACAAGAAGGGGAACACCTCGACAATTCTCTACGACGCAGGCCTCGGTCCTGATACGATACTCCATAATCTAGCAGTTCTCGGCTGCAAACTAGCTGACCTTGACGCTATTGTCCTATCGCACGGACACGCGGATCACCACGGCGGCCTACTTGGCATCGTTCACAGCCTCGGCAAAAGGAACCTCCCTTTGGTTTTGCATCCTGACGCGTGGAAAAACAGGAAGATCAAGTTCCCAACCGGGGCTGAGATGCACATGCCACCCCCGGACCGAGTAGCGCTCGAAAAGAACGATGTCCAGATAGTTGACAGTCGAGCTCCCAGCTTCCTCATCTCCGACCAGGCACTAGTCACTGGCCAGGTGGAAAGAGTCACCGATTATGAGAAGGGATTCCCGTATCAGTACGAAGAGAAGAGCAGAGACTGGGAGCCGGACCCCTGGATATGGGACGACCAAGGCGTTGTCTTCAACGTCAATGGCAAAGGACTCGTGGTCGCGTCCAGCTGCAGCCATTCCGGAGTAGTAAATGTGCTGCGAAACGCCCAGCGAGTAACCGGCGCCAGCAAGATTCACGCCTTCATAGGGGGAATGCATCTGACCGGCGGCTTATTCGAGAATATCATACCCCAAACAGTCCAAGACGTTGCAGCATTAAAGCCCGATATGATACTGCCGGGACACTGTACTGGCTGGAGAGCTATGCACCTACTCTCTCATGAAGTGCCGGATGCTTACATCCAGCCCAGCGTGGGAACAAAGATCCACTTCGGCTAACTCTTGGACAACAACCCCGGCTCGAATTCAGACCATCCATATTCCCAATCTTCTCTCTCGTAGTATCCTCGAGTCGTCCATGAACCAGTAATTATCGAAACCCCTCAGCATTGCTCTGAGCGACGTGATCAGTAAATTCTAAGCATCCCATAAGGCAATGAATGTAAGAGTCTTGTTGAGGAAGATCTCACTGCGAGAAGAGAAGATCACGAACAGGCTACTTTCGGACCTATCCAACGAACTCGTTGACAACGCGACCCTGTTCAAGGAACTCGACCTGTCTATGGTTGGATTCGACCTTCCGTCTAACGACCTCGGCTAGTTGCGGGAGTTTTTCGTAGCCGACGAATTTGCGGTCCAAGTCCATTGCCACTTTCAGAGTTGTCCCGGACCCTAAGAATGGGTCTAGAACTACGTCTCCTAATATCGAGAACATTCGGATCAATCTTCGCGGAATCTCTTCTGGAAACGCCGCCACACGCCTCTCAAAGCCATCCATGTCTTGTCTGACGCCTGGGACTTTCCAGACTTGTGAGAACCATTCGTCCCGTTCCTTCTTGGTGAACTTGCTCTCGTACCTTCGCGGGTCCTTGGGCGGGAAGCTGCGTGGTGGGCCTTTGCGGAAGATGAGGATGTATTCCATGTCCAGTGTCACGTAGGCGTTGGGGGGGAGGAATCCTGATCCGAGAAATGCTCCTTTGCCTTTGTAGTGGGGCCTGTTGGTGGGCTTCTTCCATAATACGTAGGGTAGGGTTACGAAGCCGAGCTTCTCGAAATTCTCGATGATTCTGGAATGGTTAGGGTAGAGGTGGAAGATGCCGTCTGAGGTTCGGGTCGCGTCTCCGATGTTGATGCAGGCTATGCCGCCGGGAACGAGCACTCTCTTGATTTCTCGCCAAGTCTCGTTGAGATATTCGTGCATTTCGTTGTAGGATGGGGCTGAGGCTTCTGCGAAGAAATCGTCCCAGATCGATACCATAGGATATGGCGGCGAGGTCACAGTGAGGTGAACTGATTCATCTTTGACTTCTCTCATTCGACGGCTATCGCCGATGATTACTCGATGATCCCGGCTCATCGAGTAGTGAGAGACTTACTCAGTGCGTATAATGGTTCGGTACTCTATCCGACGTACTTTGCTTTGCTCGGCTGGGCCATCTGGGATTCCTTGTCCGTGCTCTTCTTGAGCGCGTCGTCGATCTCCTTTGCTTGATCTTCCAGCTCTTTCATCTCGATCTGCAGCCCCAGCTTGCGGATGAGGACCCGGAGAATTATCATGGCCGCTCTTGGATCTACCATGAAGCCAGAGGTCTCGCCGGAGAGGAATAGTCCTTTGAGGTTTCGGACCTTGGCGAGTCCTGGGATTAGTCCATTCATCCAGGTTACTGCGCCGCTGTCTATGATCTGGACGTCAAGGGATTGGAGCTCTTTGACGAGGTCTGTTTCGCTGGCGGCTCCGTAGACTTTGGGGTTGTCGGAGATTCTGCCAGTTATGAACGCGCCTACGGTTACTAGTGTCTCAACGCCGAGCTGTTGGGCTAGGTTTACGACTGCTTCGGATAGTCGGAAGGCTCCTTCTGGGAGTATTGGCTGCGCATCTCCCGTATAGAGTACTAGATCGTGGCTTGCGTTGTCATTGTTGAGCCAGTAGTAGAATTCGTGTTTCATCAACTCCGGCGTCCCATCAGGCTTGAGCAATACTCTGGGCGGGAGATAGTCAGAGTAGAGGTAGCCGAGAGGGACAGCCTTCAGGGTCTTGATGAGGTGGTCGAGAACGATCTTGGCGACCCGTCCACTGTCAGGCAGTCCTGCTATGAGAATTGGATTGTGAAGCTTGGGTGCTTCGTTCAGGTGAAGCTCTATTCGCTCTCTCAAGTTGTTTGACACGTAGACCGTATTCGCGTTCTTCGAGGATGTAGAGGGGAGTTGGAATTGATAGGTGTTCGTGTGTCTAAGGATTTCTCGCGCGCGAAGAGAACATTTCTACTTTTTTCTAGAAACACTTATATGAAGTGGTGCCATTGGACACCTTCCCCTTCGTATAGGTGATTCTATGGCAAAATTCATGCTCTCCCTCCGCGACGAGAACTTCAAACTACTAACAAATGAGGCGGAAGACCGGGGTATAACCGTCCAGGAGCTCATCCGGGCGGTGATTATTCCAGACTGGGTCAAGCTCAACCCCAACGCGAAACCAAACGGCAGTGGAAACGCAGAGAAGATTCGCTCATACCAGCAAGTCAGCAGTCGGGAACCCATAATCCAAGCACTGGGCAGATTACGAGACTAGCTACGCGGATCTAGACCTCCAACCCTTTTCTATTTTTCATGAGAGCTAGGGAACCGAACGCTCCTGGTGAACCTAAGGCATTTTTTGAAAAACCAAAAACGCCTTGTCGTTTCAACAACCGAATACACAGCGCTTCGGAGCATCGATGAAGATTGCTTACTTTACGGTTCCTGACCCTGCTCTTGGAGCCTTCTCAGAAAGAAAGTCCAGCCTTCGATGTGTTCGTCCCTTGTCCTTTTCGCTTCCGAGTTTTTCGCGTAGCCCTCATGGTGAAGAGTAAGCTGCGTACCCCCATTTGGCGTTGAATGGAAGAGGATTGTCACCCTTGTCACGTCGATGGATTCATGATCCCACTTCCATGTGAACCCGAGCGTCTTCCCTCTGTCGAACTTGGTGAACTTGCCCCGAAGATGCCAGTCTTGTTTGGGCCAGGAAAAATGGTAGGTCCCGCCCAGCTCGGGCTGCAACTCCGCTGATGGAGGCCACCATTTCCTGAGCAGATCAACACTTGTCCAGTAGTCGAAGAGTAGAGCTGGGCTGACGTGGGGAAAATCTGCCACGATCGTGATTCTGTCCCTAGCTGTCTCGACTAGCTCTAACTTGGGTCTGCTCGTCACCATGGCGAGAAACCGTCTAAACCTGCAATATTTTGACCACTCACAAAGTGAGATTGATGCGCTATCTTTCCTTTCTCTCAGAGCTCTTCGAATCTTTTAGCAACGCGTCGATGATACTCGTGTTAGCTGCCATCCACCATTTATCGAAGCCTGCTGCTCTTGCGATGTCCATTTCTGGAATTTGTAGCCCTAGGTCTCTGACTGCCTTGAGCATCACTCCAGATGCTCTTCCCCTGTAGCTCATTTTAGGGCTCAGGCCTTTTTCAACCGATGCCTCAAGATATTCATGAGAAAGCCGGACCAATTCCTCTTTTTCGTCGTTGCTTACTTGTTCGCGCTCGAGAAAACCCTCGGCCATGCTTTCTATCTGCCTCTTTGTGAGCTGCAAAACAAGTTCCGAAAGAGGTATGATGCTATCCTGGACCCTGAAAGACCGTATTATACGTTCCTCGGCGTCTGCAAGCTTTTCCCTGCCCACAAACAGCTTGGACTCGAATTCATGGTCAGTTCTCAGATCGCCTATAGCCTTTGCAGCAAGTGATACTGACGCAATTAGGAAAATTTCCAGATTCTTGCGACTGGCGTTGTATTTGCCGATCGGTCTCGTCTTAAAGTCCAGGTAGAGCGCAACTGCAGCTTGCTTCACCTCATTCGGCAACCCGAGCCTATGGACTGCATCGAAAAAGAGGCTGTGCTCCTCCTTGCTCAGAGATTCTACGCCTTTGCTTAGATAGTAGGTCCTTTGTTGAGGCTCACGCAAGCACAGAAACAATCTGCACGTCGAAATATTTAGACATATACCGGACAGGAGACGTCGGCTAAATGGCCACGGGCTTAATATTTTGCATTCTTGCCAAATGGCTCATGGCTGACCGTTGCCCAAATTCAAGGACCCCAATTGTTTCTCCTTGATTCGTGGTGGGTATCATATCCTCGGAGCGACGTGACTGGTTTCTCAACGCTACTGGTCAATAACTCCCCTTTCGGAACACCAGCTGGCGATAACGATGAGTAGTAGTTACGGCGACTGGAACGCTGGGATTATCTCGGGGTTCCGTAAGAACCATGGAAAGGTAGGCGTTCAGTTCGAGGGCGCACTCCTACTGCTTCTTAATCACACCGGCGCCCGTACTGGCAAACCGCGGACTGACCCGGTGATGTATCTAAGAGACGGCCACTGGTACTTGGTCTTCGCGTCGAAGGAGGAGCTCCAACCAATCCCGGACTGGTACCACAACCTGAAAGCCCACCCGAACATCAAGATCGAGGTCGGGACCGTCCCAGTGATGGCACTCATACCCAGGACAGGACGATAGTAGCCAGAACTAGTTAATCTCTGGACTGCTGGTTGACGCCGCTTATTCCGATGACTTTCGCGCGCTAATTTCGAATTCGCCCAAGTCTGCGCGTTAGCATTTACCCTGTCTCCCGGTTACTCAGTATCAATTCGTTTATTCCATGACCGATGTCTCTCAAGATAGCTTTGCGAACTAGCATTGTGTTGGTGGGCTTCGGAATCATCCTGTTCGGGCTGCTTCTATGGATCGGGATCGGCTTTCCCATAGAGCTGACTGGCATTATAGGACTCTTCAACATCATAATTGGAACAATTACGCCGAGGTCTACTGGACTCGAGTTGCAGCCTGAACAGATGGGGCCTGTCAAGCTGGTCGTGGACCAGGCGAGGTCCAAGTCCGGTATCTACGAGCTCTTCTTTACGGACAGCAAACTCGTAATGAAGAAGCTGGCATCGACAACCGTAATCTCCGTGGTTGCTCTGCTGTTCTTTCTCTTAGGAGGCATTGCCGGCGGGCTGACTGGATACTCGCTGCAAGAATTCATGGCCCAGCGGAGAAGGGACAGTATACGACGAGAGAACAGCATGATGACTGTCACGAACAAAGACGTGGAGATTCCTTACGAGATCATGAGCCAGATGGAATGGACCCGGCGAGGTCTCAAAATCATTTCTGGAGGCAGTGTCATGTATGTTGCAGTGGGCAAGAAGCATCGACCGATGATTTCAGCTAGGCTTCGCGAGCTTATCCCCGGTCGCTACTGGGCTGGACCTGTGCCGCAGGTCTCCACGTAAAGAAGAACAGCCTTAGTGTCTTGGCGGCTGCAGAAGATTCTTACGTCAAGCTGCATTTTCCTTTGGTCCAGTGAGTTGAAGCTGAAGAATGAGGCTCGCCCGACATGGCGCCGACACAACACGGCAAAGGCCGACTTATCCGCTTTGACACAACTTAGACTCTAATCTTCTGGGCGACAGCGCAGGGATATACGAGTACAGCCGGAGCCATCTGGCGGAGGATTTCTATCGCCTCCAAGGAGAAAGGTGTCAAATACTCACTCTCGACGTAAGCCGCTTACTAGGGGTTCATCATACATCGCGTCCCGTTTCTTTTTGCCCGGGACCTCGCTGTCTCCGCCCTTCGTTAGAGCGCCGAGGAGGGGCGCTGTGACAGCAAATACCCAGCTTGTAGGAGGATCAATGACAAATTGAGAATTTGGGCTATAGCGATAGTACTAGCCTTGCTGCTACCTGTTGTAGCGGTAACCACTGTAGCAGCTCACGAGCCTGGAGAGGGCCATCTTAACCGAGGGAATGGCACGATTACATTCGCTCAGACCGCGATAGTTTCAGGTCCAACGGTTCGGAGCGAACATACGACAATCGAGGTGGTGAAAGAGACGCTTACTTTCGGTGGCAACATGACAGGCACGGCACAAACCATAGAGAGAGACGTGATGCATACGAGAACAGATGAGGGCAAGACCATCACTTTCACGACATTCCATGGCCGGGGTAATTTCACCGGCACGCTCGGCAACAATCAAGTCACGCTACATATCAAATACGAGGGAGTCAAGAACAGCACCTTCACGAGAGGCAACTTTGTCGTATCAGGCGATACCAGCCAGATGAACGACATCCATGGTGAGGGACACTTCCGCGGCGGTCTGACAACGGGCGAAGGTGGCTCCTCCAGCGTAAACTACCACATGCACTGGACCGTCTCGACTCACACCGAAGAGCCTGAAGTCCGCGACAAAGACAAGGACTGAGCCCTGAACTAACCAGGGCATCATCTTCCCTTTTTTTTCCCGGGTTCACGTTTCGCAGACTTGGTCTGGAAATTCTGCTACCGCCACGCGATCTTCCTTTACCAGAAATGTCAGTCGGTCACGTTGTCGAGAAAGGTGGCGGAGGGGATGAAGAATAGATTGCCGGTGAGTGCGCGGCTGTAGTCCAAAAGTCGGTCGTAGTTGCCTTTCGGTTTGCCGACGAACATGTTATCCAGCATCTTCTCGGTGGTGCGGGGGGATCGGCTATAGCCGATGAAGTAGGTGCCGAACTCCTTCTCTCCCACGTGGCCGAACGGCATGTTGTCTCGGAGAATCTTGATCTCCCTTCCATTTTCAACTACCCTGTTTAGAGCATTGTGGGCATAGGTTGGCTTGACGGAGTCTTCGAGTTCCACGTCGGCGAGTTTTGTACGTCCGATTATTTGCTCTTGTTTCTCGGTCGCTAGCTTGTTCCAGCCGGCCATGTCGTGAAGATATTTCTGAATAATCACATAGCTGCCCGCCGCGAATGCGGGATCCTCGTCCATTATCAGCGTAGCATCAATGGCCGCTTGTCCTTTGGGATTCTCTGTGCCGTCAACAAAGCCGATGATGTCGCGGCTGTCAAAGTATCGGAATCCGTGCACCTCGTCAACCGTGGTGACCGCGGCTCCGAGCCTTGTCATGATCTGTGTTGCGAGCTCGAAGCAGAGGTCCATGCGTTGTGCTCGAATGTGGAATAGCATGTCTCCCGGAGTTGAGGGGGCGTAGCGTTTTCCAGCGCGTATCTCCCGGAACTTGTGAAGCTCTTTGGGCCGAGGCTTGCCAAAGACCTGGTCCCAGGCGTCGGAGCCAAAACCGGCGATACATGATAGGTCTCCATCAAGGACCCGGAATCCTACAGACCGGATGAGTGCTGAGAGGTCTGCACAGAAAGACCGGACCGTGGATATGTGTCTGGGACCTGGGTTGATCGTGACTACTAGGAAGATTGCGGCACGGGTCAGGGGACTAGCCACCGTCTGCGGGACCGGCGTCTCGCTATCTTTCATCTTCTGCAAGATCGAGCGAGGAGAGACTGCTCCACGACTATTAATCATGCTCGGACGACGCGATGGTTCCTTCGGGATTTCTAAACTCGGATGCTTAGACCAGTTTCGGTATCTGCTCAGCATCTTGTTTGGAGAAGATTCGAATTCCTGCTGTGTAGCTGAGCACCGGGTAGAACCCGACGTTAGATTGCTGAAACGGTTTCTGTCAGCGTTTCAGACGCGCTAGCGGAATCTTCGCATGACGAGGAGCAGTCCTAGCAGGACGAGTTCCATGGCCTTGTCGAAGTAAGACAGAAGGTCCCGTGTGTGTACGGCGTTGACGGCGGCTGACAACGCCCAGAGGATTAGTACAAGCGAAACCCAGGCGGGCGCTATTTTCAGCCAGAGACTGCGGCGGTAGTTTGCTATGATCATCCCAGTTCCACCGAGGTAGACGAGTGCTATCAGGATGAGGGGGACGCCGAGGGGGATTCCGTAGATCGCGACTCCGATGTAGAGGTGAAGGATTGCACTGATGACGGCGAGGACGAGAGCTGGGTTCAACAGTCGCGCGGGGAGTCGTCCCTTCTGACCCGGGACGCTGGGCGCAGGCTGGCCTCCCATAGAGGGGTTTACCTGCTATAGGTGTAGTTGGTCAGGTCTTAAGCCTTGGCTGCAGGCTGACTTGTCAACGGCGGCGTCATCACTCCTACTTCAATTGTGGTAGAAATCTCAGACTGTCTTTGATATGCCACTGTCGGCCTCTTGGACAGTGCTGTCGAGATAATGTCCTTTGAGCTGGGCAGGCGAAGGTCCCAAAAAAAGGGAGATGGGTTACAGAGTGTTATGCCGTACTGGAGAGCCGAAGCAGCCAGAACCAGCCTTGCCTTGATGACTGGTTCATATTACCAGAGAGGTTAGAGAAGAGTCGTATCTGTGACAGTAGGTCCGGGTTGGAACAAAGGCCAGGAACGCGGCCTTCTCCAAACCCTCGCGCGAGCTTCCGAATAACGAGCCGCTTTCGTCCTCTCTAGGAAGGACAATTCATACAAGGACGTCGAATCCGCTTTTGGCGTGTCGTGAATTCACCACTTGAAGTTCGTCCTGGGACTTACTAATTGGCCTGAGCGTTGGGAGTTGACCAACCGAGCTGCAGTCAAGGCTGAAGAGCTTGGGTTCTGGGGGATCTCGATGCCTGACCACTACGGTACTCGCGTTTCTCCGGTATGGGCTCAAGTATTATGGTTTAGAGACGTTGGGGTCTCCTCGGTCCTAGTCGGGCCTGTCGCATTGGTTTTTCTTCTGAATCTTAGGAACAGGCTTCCGAGCAGATAGCCGTAGGCGAGGCTGGCGGCGAGTGCCAATATGATCGATAATGTCACAAGTAGACTTCCATAGTCGCTAAGGCTCGACGAGAAAACGGCAAAAACAGCCCAGAGCGCTATACCGAACGCGATACCTCTGGCTTGAAGACTATAGTTCCTCATGTATCGATTACGGACAGCTGAGAACACCATTCCGAATAGGGCTCCTCCGGCGATTCCGACGAGGAGCGAAATTATCGCGGCCGCCAGTGCCAAGAGAAGAACCAATTGGTCTACGGTGAGACCAAGGTCTGGCGGAAGAGATTCTCCTCCGAGCAGGCTTGTCAGGGGATCCGTGTAATAGAGCAATAGGAAATTTCCTGCGGCAAGGATCGACCCTGCCGCTAGCCCTGCGAGTACGCCCACTTTTGCCGCTTCGAACGAGGCGATTACTACCACCACTCCTAGAGCCGCAAGCAGAACAGCTGGTGTCCATGCCTTGATTGCGAAGAAGATGGTCGATATTCCGCCGAGAGTTACTCCTAGGTTAACCAGTCGCTCGTTCCAACCTTCATGGGTGGTGTCTTTCCTGAAGATCGTCTTGTACTGGAGGAACATAGGGACCAGAACGATGAAGCCTATAACGCCGACGAAGAAGTCGGTCGTAAGCTCGGACTGATAGTTTCCAAAGGTGAGAAGCAGTCCGATCTCGTCGCCGATTAGCCCCGCGCCGAGGCCGAAGATGAGCGCGTATGTTCGCAGAAGCCTTGCCCTGTTGAAGGAAATCCCGAGCCATCCGGATAATGTAACCATTCCAAGCCCGTACCAAAAATGGTGAAAGTGGACTTCTCCCTGAGCCACGACGATCGTCGGGTTCAAGACGGCAAACGCTCTCGAGCCAAAGAAGGCCACCAAGAAACCGATTATGCCATAAACTCCCAGCGTGTAGCCGAAGATTCCCTTGCTCATTGAGCTTCACAGGGCATTTTCCTCAAATTAGGCTTCCGATAACAACTATGATTCTGTAAAGAATCTCTCATCGAAGAATTGGCCAACTGCTCTGATTCTTATTGGAAGCACGGGAGTACGTATATGAATACCATTTTTGTAAATATGAATGATATGAAAAAATTTACGTGTAAAGAAATGGGTGGACCCTGCGAAGAAGTTCATGAAGGAGCGACAGCAATGGAAATAGCGAGACAGAATTACGCCCATGTAATGGCTACTACTGACAAAGCGCATGAGCAAATGAGAGACCAAATGGCAAAGCCAGGCAAAGGCCCAAGCAAGGAAGAGTGGTGGGCGTGGTTCAACAGAGAATGGGACAAGAAAAAATCCGAGACCTGACTACGAGGGCTCCGAGGACCAATTTGTCTCAGCCCTTTGCGTAATCAAGAATCGTCGACTGTAGGTCGGATGCGATTCTCAGAGTTCCAATCAAGAAAAAAGAGGAAGTGTCGGTCTCGCTCTCGCGAGAGCGGCACTAATTGTTGAGGTGGAAGAGCGTGTTTCCACCGGTCGGTACAGAGAACAGGCCTGGAAGTGTCGTTCCTTCTTCAGGAGCGTTTGCCGGGGCGTTGACATGGCAACTTACCTGCAGCGTTAGCCCTGAGAACGTGGCTTCTGGACCGATGATGCTCACTGTCACGAGAAGAACTCCGCCCTGGACCCCAGAACTTGGGCCCCCGTAGCTCGTGAAGCTCTGGAAGCCTGTCACGACCCAGAGGCCTCTTGCGAAGACGGATCCATCTGGCTTGTAGTGAGTGAACGAACCGCCGCCGCTAGCAGCTTCCTTAGAAAGGTCGAGGGCACCGGCCCCTGTGAGTCGGAGCACATCTCCCGCTGCGATCGGGGTCCCTGGAATGGTGTTTTGGGCCATAGCCGTGTTGGGGCCTACGAGGTTGAAGGAGTAAGATGTCGTGCTGGTAGCGTGAGCGGTGCCGAGTGTGGCTGTAGCCAAGGCGAGGATTGTCAGAACAGAAATCAGTGCGAGGAAGACTGTTTTCTTTGTCGAATTTTTCATGCCCATGTATAGCCTTGTAGCGTGATAATAGACGCACGGGAGTCTAGCGCCCATTGTCGACAACCGAGGATACGCTTGACTTATACCGCACCATGAGGTAGGACGAGCACATTGGACGCCAAGGACGTTAGAATATTCTGCGAGATGGCGTTCAAGAATCCGAAATTCAACGCTTTCACCGACCGGCACATCAGCCCGTCAGGGATCGGGAGGAGCGTTGGGCTTGACGAGAAGACGGTTCGCGTCAGGGTCAGAAAGATGGAGGATGAGGGGTTCATCAAATACTACCAGGCCGTTCCCAGCCTCGCTCTCTTCGGACTCAGGACCGTAGGGTCGTACCGGTTCGAGGCCCTCAATCTTCAGACGAAACACCTTGTCGCTGAATATATCCAGCACGTGCCATACGTTGTCGAAGCGTTCGACTATATCGGGCCCCATATCTCAATCAATATTGCAGGAACCTCAGACGAGGAAGCCCAGACGGTCGCCGACTCAATCGCCTCCAGGTACGAACTATCTCAGCTGAGACTTGGGGACCAAGATGTGAGCCGGGCGGCCATGGTCCCTGACAAACTCGACTGGCAAATAATGCGGAATCTGAGGTACAACGCTCGAACCGCGACCAAGGAAATCGCAAAGGCTCTGTCGATAACACCGCGAATGGCCGAGTATCGAATCAGGAAATTGCTGAGTTCTGGCGCGATGCTGATACGTGCAATGATTGATCCCCGCAAACAACAGGGGCTCATCTTCTACGAGCTGGAGGTTACTGTCCAAGAAGAAAAAGAATCCTCTCTCGCAAAGCAACTGGAGAAAGTGCATGGAGAGAAGCTCTGGCTAATGAGAGAATCCAGAAGAGGAATCCTCCTCGCAAACCTCTTTGGATTCAATCTCGGCGAACCCGAGGAGGCAGCGTTGAACTCTCTCAAGATGGAAGGGGTGAGGTCATGTTCACTCTACATTCTCAAAGAAGTGATAGAGCCCCAAGGCCCCAACTGGATTGATAGTATCATAGATCAAGAGACTGCTGAGCCGTAATGCTCGCCCGACTACTTCAGACGTCCGATCTAGACGGTCTTGATTGTCTTTCCAATCTCGTCTTCGCTCATCGCAGCGCCAGGATGAGCATCCCGCAAGTGAATCATCATATGCTTCTTCACATCCCCCTCACCCTGCGGAGAAATTATCGTCCAGCCACAAGGGCACGTACTCATCTTTCCCATAATAACCATCAAAGCCAGAATTCAATATATTCCTTCCACAGCGGTCTCGGACTTTTCTCCCATCGAGTTAAACAGGAGAAAGAGGGCCTGGTTTCTAGCAACTAGGTCGCCGCACTCTCCATCTTGCCAGCTTTGCCTCCAACGAGATATCGAAGAACACGTGCTCACTTGTTAATTAGGAAACTAGCTTTACTAAGCGATTTCAACTCTGAAGGGATCAGAGTATAAGGTGTTAAATACGAACACAGCCTTGCGAGAATTCGAGTAAGAATGACGAAAGAAGTCGCTTGCTCTCAATGCGGCTTCCGAATACGGGCCGATTCCGACGACGAGTTGGTAGAACATTTCAAGCAACACACCAAAGCGTTTCATAACATGGAGCCAACCCGGGAACAAATCCTGGCCATGGCCAAGACCGTCCAAGTAGCAACAGCGTAAAGAAGACCCGACAACCCACAGCGAAACACTTCTCGGCCTCAGAGCAGTAGCCACTTACCCATCTGTTGACCGTTCTCATAGTTCCTCCTGTCTCTTGACTAGTCCCGATAGAAAGCTAGGAATGCCCCGGCACTTCGGGGCCGGGGGCTCAAGCTCTTCGACTCGATGTTATGGTTGAACTGGGCAGAGAAAGTCGGCGGCAGCATTTCGAGTCACAGTGACCATTCCGGCGTTCTGGGCTGAGAGAACTGCTTGCTCCGAGGTCAGTAGTACGGGTGTGATTCCCGCGTTGAAGGTTACAGTGAATACCTTCCAATGACCGCCGTGATAGTCTGAGCTTCCTGGAGCAACGGCCACAACTCCGAGCTGTCCTGTGGCACCGTTTGTCACCTTGTAGAAACTGTCTTGGCCTTCATTGGGAAATGCCGCTGGGGGGACGACGGTTCGGACTATGGTCCCGTTGTAGTACAGGTTACCGAAGCCAGGCGTGGCTGCGAAAGCCGGTGCTACTGGGAGGACCAGTGCGATAACAAGGGCTGAGAAGATCGCCATGGTGAGAGTTTTCATTCTTACACTTCACCTCCCGGATTCTTGTTGGAAGCTTTCTGGGGCCGACCACTTTACGGGTTTAGCGAGATTGAGTCTAGATTAGGTGTAGTTTTCACCGCGTTGTTGTTCGCAGGAGAGCGATGATGGCCAGGGCCTCGGCAACGTTGATGCCTAACAGGTAGGGAAGGAATGGCTCTTGGATGTACGACGCCATGGTGAGGAATGAGTAGACTGCGAGGATGTTCTGGGCGAAGAGGATCGATGCGAAAACACTCAACCCTAGGCTAAACTGGGCGTGGGTGTCCCTGTAGACGCGAAGGTAGACCACGACTAGGACCAGTAAGAGAACCGCGCTTATCGCGGCTGTGTACATGCTAAGGTCCATGAGGAGAGACATTATGCATTCACCTTCTCATCAAACCCTGGGTCCGATCTGGGCCCATATCTCGTCGAAGAGGGGTAGATGTGCTTCCATCTCGGGCGATAGAAAGTACAGCTTCCCATACTTCTCTCCAGCAGATGAAACGAGATGATTCTTCTCGAGAGCTCGAATATGATGCTGGGCGACCCTGTAGTGAACATGGAGAGCTTCTGCAAGCTTGTTGATGTTGTAGGGTTCTCTTCGTAGGAGATTGATGATTCTTCCACGGTTGGGACCTCCTCGCGACCCGGCCAGAACATACCACAACAGACGCTTCCAGGATATTTCCGAACCGGACCTGGACATACCCACTTCTCTGCCGTCCTAGATATCATCCCAACCACAACTGCATTAAGACTTGGCCGAACTAGAAAGAGACTAACTTCCTTTAGAAGTTAGGTCAGGATTAGGTCAGGATTACCTCCAATACATGGACCTCCTTGCAACCGGCCTAATCCATAGACGAGGAAATTAGGCCTGCCTCTGATGGAAGAACTTGTACCCGAACGGGCAGAGCTTAACAATACGAAATCTACGAGCAAGTATCCTTAGAGTTGAGCCCGATGGCCAGGAAGTCTTACTTCTCTCCTGAATTTTTCAAGTTTCTGAGGAGCCTGGCGAGAAACAACAATCGAGAATGGTTTCAGAAGAATAAGCGCCGTTACGAGAATTTCGTACTTACCCCTAGCCTCCGATTCATCAAAGACGCGGGAGACGAGCTGAGAGCGGTTAGCCCATACCTTGTGGCAGACCCTCGACCGTTTGGCGGGTCACTCTTCCGGATATACCGGGACATACGCTTCTCCAAGGACAAGAGTCCATACAAGACCAATGTGGCTATGGAGTTCTGGCACCGGCGACGAGGAAAGAAATCATACACCGGGCTGTACCTTCACTTAGCACCTGGGCAGAGTTTCGCTGGTGCGGGCATATGGCATCCTGATTCGCCGACCTTGAACAGGGTCCGAAAGGCTATCGTGTCTCGGGCCGAGGCTTGGAGAAGGGTCAAGGAGAGCGGGTTGAAGATCGAGGGTGAGTCTCTGAAGAGACCACCGGTCGGGTTTGACCCTAACCATCCTTACGTCGAGGATTTGAAAATGAAAGACATCACCGCAGGGGTCCGATTCAGCAATGCACAGGTTACGGGTCCAAGGTGCATGGAGGATTTCATAGAGGCGGGTAAGAAACTGGACCCGCGCAACAGGTTCCTAGCAGAGGCACTAGGCCTACCTTGGTGAAAGACACAAACAGAGGAAAAACCTGAACGGGCTTAGAGAATAATCTCTAACACTGCCTAGAGGCTCA
>WNGQ01002168.1_pt1 | contig 21540 bp, 20 predicted proteins | sample 5407661 | NCBI WGS metagenome assembly WNGQ01 (sample SAMN13153382, study PRJNA577476) | soil metagenome | isolation source: 60 cm soil or saprolite under Garry oak tree replicate 2 | place: USA:California | collected 2016-06-15 | reverse complement strand
CGCCCGATCGGCAGTCGCTTGCGATCACCGCGTAACCGTCCATCGCCGAGTTGTCGAAATTCGGCAGCGGCAATCGCGCGAAGTAATCCTGCGCCGCGAAACAATCGAGCGCCTCCAAGATCGACAACCCCGAAACAATCGGGGCTCGCGAATCAATTCGGAGCCGCCGCGCGGGCAACGGCCGCAGGTTTTCAAGAATCTTCGCCCGCGCTTCTTCTTCGCTTATCATTATCAAATTCTCAGAGGCCCGGCAGACCTATCGCGTAACAGCGAATAGGCGCCATTCATCCGGGACGCCTTTTAACACGTGCGCACCGCGGTCGCTGAATTCGATGGCCGATCCGGCGGCGAGATCTTTTACGGTGTTCGAGACGAGAACTTCGCTTGGCTGCGCCGCCGCAATCACGCGAGCAGCGATGTGAACGGCAATTCCACCGATATCGCCATCGCTCAGTTCGATTTCTCCCGTGTGCACGCCGGCGCGAATCTCGATCCCGAGTTCCGAAACGCGATCACGAATGGTGCACGCGCATCGGACCGCGCGAGCGGGCCCGTCGAACGTGGCGATAAATGCGTCACCGATGGTCTTAACCTCGCGCCCGCGAAACCGAGCCAGTTCCTTACGCACCAGAGCATGATGCGAATCAAGAAGGTCGCGCCACGCGCGGTCGCCGAGCTGCGTCGCCCGTTCGGTCGAGCCGACGATGTCGGTGAAAAGCACAGTCGCCAGAACACGATTGAATTCGGGCACTGAGCGAACTCCAGTCAGAAATTCCTGGATCTCGTCTAGCACTGCATCTTGATCGCCGACCCACGGGATGTGATCTTCACCCGGCAGCTCCACGAAGCGCGCGTTTGGAATTTGTCCCGCGATCCAGCGACCTTCTTCGACGTTCGCGTCCCGATCCCCCGTTCGATGGATCACAAGTGTGGGAACGCGAATGGTGGGCAGCACGTGGCGAATGTCCATTTGCGTGTTCATCCGCAGGAGCGCGATGGCAGCGCCGGGACTCGCAGACCTACGGAAGTACGTAGCGAGCCGGCGCGCGAAGGCCTCGTCACCGGCCTTGCTTGGGATGTAATGCTCGAGGTCCATCAACTCTCCCCATTCATTCTCGACCACTTCGTATTCCCGCTCGCGATCCTCGGGTTTAGGCGCCCACGGATAATCAGGACTCCAGATTCGCTTGGCGAATGTGCCAAACATAACAAGCGCTGTGGTCCGCTCTGGGTAAGTTACGGCAAAGAGGGCGCTGAGGTTTCCGCCCTCCGAAAAGCCAAAAACGGCCGCACGTTCCGAACCGATCGCGTCCATCACCGCGCGCAAGTCGTCGATTCGTTCATCCAGCGTGGGCAGTTTGTCATTGGGCACGCGATCGGAAAGACCGGTGCCACGCTTGTCGAACATGATCAGACGCGAGAAGGAAGCCAGCCGGCGCAAGAATCTGGTGCCAGTTCGACGTGGGAAATCCAGCCGGGGACGTAAACGAGATCGAGCGGTCCCTCGCCAACGACTTGATAGGCAATGTGAAGATCGCCGCTGCGAGTGTATTGAGTCTTGGCTGGCATTTCGCCCGTTCGCATTTTCAACCACGGATATTTTCGGCCACATTTGTTACGCGGCAATCGACAACTCCGATAAATCGCAAGCGCCGATGAATGTCGATGTTGGCAATGGGCAATTCTTCGCGATATTCTCGCAGCCGATTTTTGGTGAGGTGGCTGAGTGGTCGAAAGCAGCGCTTTGCTAAAGCGCCGTACCCCAAAAGGGTACCGAGGGTTCGAATCCCTCCCTCACCGTTTCCTTCGTATGTCGGCGGCGCAGAGCTAATGCATAACGCTTCTGCATAACAACGCTGCCCATGTTTGGGCATGTCCACGCGCGTTCGCACAAGTCAGGGTGGATTTCACGGGGACGGTTTCAACTTCGGACAACAGTTTGGGTTAAAAAGCCGTCGCTCGTGGCAAGCCTGTAAAAGACGGTGCGCCGGCAGACCGACGAAATACTCAGAAGAAATCGTTGAGTAGCTCTGTGACGCCATAGCCGATGGAGGGCCGATAAGCGGCGCGTCCGCTGTCGCCGGAATCGCTGTGAGCACGCTCGGGAGTGGCGCGAACGTCACAACGAACTCGAACGAGGGATTGCCCAATCAGGTGACTGGCAAGCGTACGCCGAATGGCTGGAGCTGGACGGTCCCTTGCTTTCGCAGGGCGTTGCCCTTTTTCGCTCTGGGTGGTTGCGCGGGCAAAGGATCCGCCGCCCCGGATCGTGTGCGGGTCGGAGCCGTTGAAAACACATGGAAGTGAGCAACCGTCGGAAATTCGTACGATCCCTTTGTGCGTTGTAATCTCCATCGCCCATGCTGGTTACGCTCTCTTCCTTTTGGGTTGCTGGCGAATTGTCGGACTACTTTACACTTCGATGCTGGAGGCACCGCAAATTCGGGAGATTACATCATTCTGCTAACCCATTAGTGGTAGACTGTTAGAACATTTTTTGAACAACACTTTGCCTTTTGGTACGAGGGTTGCTTTTTCTTACTGCACCCAGCCTTTGGTGGTGTGATGAAAAGAATTTGAGCGGCGACGATGACGCGCATCGGGCATTGCCAGATTAAGCCTCACAACTTACTGGCAATGCTTCCTCCCGGCGAGACAATCTCGCCCGCTCAAAATTTCCAGACCAAACTGCGTCTATCCTAACGAAGGCGTTTGTGTCAAGCGCCGAACTTAAAATAAATAAGCGCTTGATACAAGCGTCTCTACACTTCCGCGTTGGATGTTGAGCGTTGGACATTGAACGTGAAACTCTCCTGTACGCACTGAAGCATTCCAGATCTGCAACTTCATCGACGGCAAATTTGTTGAGCCGGTCAGCTTCTTGTCATGTCGAGCGAAAGTCTTGCCCTGAGCGAACTCGAATGGGTCGAGACATCTCTATTCCCTTTGTTTCTGTAGTCCTCATTGAGCGCCAGGCGTTCGGCGCTTACAATGCAAAGCAGTGCGCACGGAATCAGTCCAGACCCAAAACTTCACTGACGGCCAATTTATTGAGCCGCTCAGTGGGCGTTATCTCGACAACATCGAACCGGCGACAGGCAAGCCCTATTCCCAAGTCGCGGACAGCGATAGTCGTGATGTCGATCTTGCCGTAGCCGCGGCCGAGAGAGCGTTCGCCGATTGGTCGCGAAAATCGGCGGCAGAACGGTCGTGCATCCTCCTGCGCATCGCCGATTTGATCAAGCGCGATCTCGAGAAATTCGCGCGGGCTGAATCGATCGACACCGGCAAGCCGCTCTCGCTCGCACGCGGGCTCGACATTCCGCGCGCCGTGGCCAACTTTCGCTTTTTTGCGACCGCAATCCTGCACACCGAATCGGAAGCGCACATCACCGACAACGTCGCGTTTAACTACACGTTGCGTCAGCCGCGCGGCATCACCGGATTGATCTCGCCCTGGAATTTGCCGCTCTATCTGATGAGCTGGAAAATCGCGCCGGCCATCGCGGTCGGCAACACCGCCATCGCCAAACCGAGCGAGCTGACGCCGATGACGGCCTACCTGCTCTGCGAAATTTGTCGCGAGGCTGGACTGCCAAACGGCGTGCTCAACGTTGTGCACGGCACGGGGCCAAATGTCGGTGCCGCGATCACGGCGCATCCGAAGATCAATACGATCTCGTTCACCGGCGGCACGGTCACTGGGCGTAAAGTCGCGGAAGCATGCGCGCCGTTGTTCAAGAAAGTTTCCCTCGAGCTAGGCGGGAAGAACCCGAACATCATCTTCGCCGACGCCGACCTCGACGCCGCTATCGCCGGCAGCGTGCGCTCGTCGTTCGCGAACCAGGGCCAAGTTTGTTTGTGCGGTTCGCGCGTGTTCGTCGAGCGCTCTGCTTACAAAGCTTTTGTCGATCGCTTCGTCGAGAAAGCATCGCAACTGAAGAGCGGCGACCCGCTGGAAGAAACGACCGATCAGGGCGCGATCGTGAGCAAGACGCAACTCGATAAAATAAAGTTCTATGTCGATCTTGCGCAGAAAGAAGGCGGCAAAATCGCGCTGGGCGGCTCGACGCCGAAATCGGTGAATGAGCGCTGTCAGTCGGGTTACTTCTTCCAGCCGACCGTCATCACGGATTTGCCGGTGTCATGTCGCGTCAACCGCGAAGAAATCTTCGGTCCGGTCATTACGATCACGCCGTTCGACAACGAAGATGAAGTGATCGGCTATGCCAACGACACCGATTACGGCCTGGCCTCGAGCGTCTGGACCCAAAACCTGAATCGCGCGCATCGTGTCGCGGAGCGGATTCACACGGGAACGGTCTGGGTGAATTGCTGGCTGGTGCGCGACTTGCGCGTCCCGTTCGGCGGAATGAAACAAAGCGGCGTCGGCCGCGAAGGCGGCGACGAAGCTCTACGCTTCTTCACCGAGCCAAAAAACATCTGCATCGCAAAATAGAAGCCACCGCTACTCCGAGGAGCGGTCGTGATCGAGATTCTGATAAAGGTTGAGAGCCAACACCCGAGTGCGTATCACCTTGTCGATGAACCGCGCCTTCCCGGTGAAGGAAGGAATCTTGTCCAAAGAATTCCAAATCCTATTAATGGCTTTCAAAAGAGCGGCAGCCTGTTGTTGGCGCCTTTTGAGTGTTGCTTTGTTCATCGCCTAAAGTCGCATCAGTGCGAGGAACCGCTACGCTTCTTTGCCAAGCCGACGAACGTTTGCATCGCAAAGTAGATCGCGCTTCTGGCCGCGCCCGATAGTCGCGAGGCGGTACCAAGGCGCCAATGCGTGTAGAAATCTCTTCTCGTGAAATATCGAGAGGAATCTCGGCTGCAATTCCATGCTGTCGTTGCAATGATTTGAGATAATCGATCTGCTTGATCGTCGCTTTGCGCCGCATCCAATCGTTAAGAAACTCCGATAGTTCAATCCACTCAGCGTCATCTCGGTAACGAACTAATGTTTCTGGTGCGACGAGGCCTTCGCGAATCTTCGGCTTAAGCTCTCGAATCGTTACAGTGCCGAGGTTCTTAAGCTGTATAGGCATGTTCTTGTGCGGAAAGTTCGTCAGATTGTTTCGTGTTTCGATTAGTGGTCGGCGTAATTCGCGCTGGAGACAAGCCTCTTTTTCTTTCTCTTTCTTGCGCTTCTTCTCGACTTCGCTCCGAATTAGCTCTGGATGACGTTTACGCAATTCTTCAGCGAAACGCTTCTCGCCATCAGTTGAGTCCCCACGTCGAATCAGCTTGGTCGAGCGACAAAACCAAATCCTTCGTCGCAGCTTTCGTGAGTCGCTTAAAGTCTTTATCGCGATACACTACGTAGCGAAAATACTGGTCGCAACGTGCGTACAGTTTTTTCAGGTCAGAGTACTGTGCTTTGGATGTAACCTCGTACTCTGGAAAGCTAAACTCACGAATCATTCGCGATACGTCTTGCTTATCAAGGTTGTCTAAGGGAGCGGACTCCCAAGCTGCAACAACACTTCCGATTGTTCCCTCTCCGCAGTAATAGGTTGTTTCACATCTGTAATTCGTGACGAGCACTGGCAATTCGGCAGGCAATAAACCAGCCCGATGCTGAGCGCGCAGGACATCTATAGAAAGCTTTAGTTGCTCGCCGTCGCGAGTGACAACGATATCTCGTCGTTCGAGTTTCTCCCCTCTGATCTCAGGTTCGTACACTGGTAGTCCGTGCTTTACTTCCGGCGGCGCCGATGAAAAAGAAAATATGAAACTCGGCAGTGGAACGGTCGCGATCTTCGCGTCTGTCGCAGCCGCCGTTATCTTTTCAGATCTAATTTGTTTTCGGTTCCAGCACCTTTTGCAGGGTGAAACGGATTCCGGAAGATTATCGATCAGTTCTGAATCGAGCATTGTAGTGACGTTGCCGCACAGTGACGCTAGGTAGAAATTCGCGGTGATGTAATAATGCGCCTTGATATCGCGATTGGGTACATGCCAACCCTCTCGATTCGGAGACCAAACAACTTGAAAGAGTTTTTGGCCGGATTCTGCGTCCCGGATGAAACAGCCGTCTGTCCCTGTCTCAATTGCAACTGGTCGATTTTTGTCAGAGCCGCTTAATCCGTCCAGCAAGTCCGCGGCACTGTATTTATTGCCGCCGACATCCAATTGAACATCGGATGACGAGTACCTGCGTACCAAGTCATTTAAGTAATCGGCGACTGTCATCGCCCAAGGAAAGCAAAATGGTTGGACGCCTACAATCTTAGACTTGAGATCGAAGAGCCAACAAGCGTGCCACTCGCTTCGTGATCGCGGGCGTCGTGAAAAGTTACAACGTGTGACACGCCTACTTGCACAACGGCTCAGGTTTCATGAAGATGAAAAGCATGAGCTGATTACGATTACTGGTTGGCACACGGAAGGGCGCATCCGTCCTGACATCGGACGGCAAGCGAATGATGCAATCAGAATAACCGTCAGTGACGAATTCCAATTCCAGATGTCGAAATATCTGTGTAACTCTGCGTAATCTGCGGATAGAAATCAGTCGGATTCAAACCCAAGGAGGATTTACATGAAATACGTCGATGGATATGTCCTGCCCGTTCCCAAGAAAAATCTGCCGGCGTACCGCCGCATGGCGGAGAAGGCAGGCAAGGTCTGGCAAGAACACGGCTGCCCTCGAGTTCCGGAAATGCGTTGGCGATGATCTCAAGACGAAGATGGCGGCATCGTTCCCGCGGACGATCAAACTTAAACCCGGTGAGACGGTGGTGTTCTCGTGGATCGTATTCAAATCACGCGCGCATCGCGATGCCGTTAACGCCAAAGTGATGAAAGATCCGCAACTCGCCAAGATGATGAGATCGAAGGCCATGCCGTTTGATTCGAAGCGCATGGTTTATGGCGGCTTCAAGGTTATGGTCGACGTTTAGAGGTTGGCGCCCCCTGGTCCGGATGTTGTTCCGGTTGCTCACCGATTAGTGTAATACTCTGCCAATGGAGCCAGCGGACATTGGCGGGAGACGATTTCGCACCGCTTTTGTTATCATTTTGGTGGTCGCGGTTTCCGCGCTCTTTCTGGCCGTAGCCTGGCCTTTCCTGAAACCTCTCCTGCTCGGCGCATTGCTGGCCGGATTATGCCACCCACTTTATCGGTGGATTACCCGGCTGCTCCGAGGCCGGCGATCGCTCGGCGCGATCGTCACACTCCTGATTCTTTTCGTCGTTGTGGCTGGGCCATTGAGCGCATTTCTTGGAGTGGTCGTGCAACAGGCGCTGGCCGTGAGTAATCAAGCGATTCCGTGGGTGCAACAACATTTCGGTGCCGCCAGCACTTTCAACGCACACGATTGGCTCGTGCAAAGGTTTCCGGCCCTGGCCGATCACGTGCCAAGCCAGGAACAACTGGTCGAGAGTGTTGGCGCGGCGGCGAAATCGGTCGGAGGCTTCCTGGTCACGGTAGCATCGCGAATGACGGCCAGCACGGCTGTTTTTCTTTTGAATCTGTTCGTCATGGTCTATGCGATGTTTTTCTTTCTCAAAGACGGCGAGAAAATTCTGGAGAAAATTTTCTATTATCTGCCGCTGAGTGACGAGGACGAAGAGCTGATGCTGCAACGATTTATCTCGATCACGCGGGCCACCGTGAAGGGCACACTCGTAATCGGCATTATCCAGGGCGCTCTCGCGGGTTTCGCGTTCTGGTTAGCCGGCATCGATGGCGCAGCGTTCTGGGGCACGATCATGGCGATCCTTTCGATTGTACCTGGAATTGGCGCGGCCCTCATCTGGGTGCCGGCCGTGATCTATTTGATCGTGACCGGTCAGCTTCTAGCAGGACTGCTCTTGTTGGCCTGGTGCGCCGCGGTGGTGGGAACGATTGATAATATTCTGCGCCCGATCCTCGTCGGGAAAGATGCCAAGATGCCGGATCTTCTAATTCTAGTCGGCACACTCGGCGGGCTATTTCTTTTTGGACCGATCGGGTTCATTGTCGGACCAATAGTGTGCGGACTATTCCTGACCGTGTGGGAAATTTATGGCGCGACCTTCAAAGATCTCCTGCCGCCGGTGAAAAGATTACGATCTGAGATCGTCAACGAATCGGATTCTGAAGCTTAAACTCTTGAAGCGAACCAATCATTGATAAATGAGCAAATCCTTCGAAAGCTCGCGCGCGCCCGAACCGGTGGGCGCGTTCCCGCACGCGAAGCGCGTCGGCAATTTATTGTTTCTTTCCGGCATCGGACCGCGCGTTCGCGGCAGCAAAGAAATTCCCGGCGTCACGCTCGATTCAGCTGGCGAAATCGCCAGCTACGACATCGAAACGCAGTGTCGCGCGGTGTTCGAAAATGTTCGGCTCGTTCTGGAAGACGCCGGCGCGTCGTGGCAAGACATCATCGACGTCACGGTGTTCCTTACAGACATGAAGAAAGATTTCCCTATCTACAACCGCCTCTACGCGGAGCACTTTGCCGGGCCCGGCAAACCAAATCCGACCCGCACGACGATTGAGGTCAACGCGCTGCCCACACCGATCGCGATTGAGCTCAAGGTGATCGCGGCGGTGGGATAAGCGAATCACGTGAGCACTGGGCCATTTCGGATCATCGCAACGAATCACACTGGCATCACCGTCACGAACCTCGAACGGTCTGTGGCGTTTTGGCGGGATGTTCTCGGCTTCGAGCTTTCCCATCGGGCGCATCATACCGGTGACCTCGCCAGTGAAGTCACGGGAGTGCCGGGCGCCGATATCTCGATCGCCGTTCTCAAGGCTCCCGGGCACAAGATCGAGTTGCTCGAATACCACGCCCCATCGGATCGAAAGCGTGCCGAGCTCATACCTTGCGATGTCGGATCGGTGCACGTTGCCCTCACCGTAGATAATCTTGACGCTGTGCTGAGCGCGATTGCGTTATCCGGTTGGAAGGCGGCTGGCAAGCCTCAAACACTCAAGACAGGACCGAATGCAGGGAAACGCGTTGTCTACGTTCGCGACCCCGACGGGACAACAATCGAGTTCATGCAACCGCCGCCTGACAAAGGAAGAAGGAAGAATTAAGAAGTAAGATTTGGGCTTTTCTCTCATGAACTTTTCTGCCGACGAAGATTTCGCACATCAACTCGATGCGGAGGATTTGCTGCGGGCTTTCCGCGAAAAATTTTATCTTCCACTCGGCAAAGACGGCAAGCCGGTGATTTATTTTGCGGGAAACTCGCTCGGCCTGATGCCGAAATCGGCGAGACAAATCGTCGAACAGGAATTAGACGATTGGGCGAAGCGCGGGGTCGATGCCCATCACGGCGCCGGTACCCCATGGTATTCGTATCACGAGTCACTCCGTGAGCCGACGGCGCGGCTCGTCGGCGCGCAACCGAACGAAGTCGTCTGCATGAACAGCCTCACGGTGAACCTTCACCTGATGATGGCGACGTTTTACCGACCGACGAAATCGCGCTTCAAAATCCTGATGGAAGAGCCGGCTTTCCCTTCCGACATGTACGCGATCAAATCGCAGATCACTCATCATGGATTGGATCCGAAAGAGGTGCTCATTCTCGCGCGCCCGCGCAAAGGCGAGTTCACGATCCGACAAGAGGACATCGAGGCTGCACTCGATAAGCACGGCGAGCAAATCGCGGTCGTGATGATGGGCGGGCTGAACTTTTTCACAGGTCAGCTGTTTGACATCGAGGAAATCACAGCGTTGGCGCAAAAGCGTGGATGCGCGGTCGGTTTCGATCTCGCGCACGCGATCGGCAACGTGCCGCTGGCGCTGCATGATTGGAACGTCGATTTCGCGGTCTGGTGTTCATACAAATACCTCAACGCCGGTCCCGGGGCGGTGGCCGGCGCGTTCGTGCATGAACGGCATGCGACCAACACCAAGTTGCCGCGTCTTGCCGGCTGGTTCGGCAACGATCCGAACACACGTTTCCGTTTGCATCTCGAGCCAGAATTTATTCCGGTTCCATCAGCCGACGGCTGGCAGATCAGCAACCCGCCAATTTTCTCGATGGCGCCGCTGCGCGCTTCGCTTGCGATCTTCGATGAAGCCGGCGGAATCGAACCGCTACGCGCGAAATCGATCAAGCTAACCAGGTATCTTCAATTCCTGTTGGAGTCCGATCGCCGCGGCAGCAACAAACGCTTCACTGTCATCACGCCCCGTAACATCAATAAACGGGGCTGCCAATTGTCGATCTCAGCGCACGAACATCCGAAAGAGTTGTTCCGCAAACTCGAAGTGACTGGAGTCAAATGCGATTTCCGCGAACCAAACGTTATCCGCGTCGCACCTACCCCGCTCTACAACACCTTTCGCGAAGTCTGGCGTTTGGCGAAAATTCTGGCTGAGCATCAATGAAGTTGTGCTTAACCGCAGATATCACGGATGAAACGGATGAACTTCTGCTTCTGTAGCAGCGGTCTGTGACCGCCGCATTTATTGTTGCAATGCCGACGTCGGGTGCGAGATGCTTGAGGAGTAAAGAGAATGTTTAAGTTGATTCATCACACCGTTTTCATCTTTGCATTTCTGCTTCTCATCGGCCCGGCATCGGCGCGAGACGAGAGATCGATCAAGGACTTGAGCAAGACGCTCGCAGCGCTGGCGGCTGACGTGGATGCGGGCGAGGCCGAGCTCTTGTCGGTGACCGCTCACACGACGGCGCGCAGTCTCCCACGGCAATATCACCTCGTTCTAAACCCAGAGTTTCAATGTTTCCTGATCAATATCGGCGTGCGGAAACGTGGCTGGTGCGGCCATTGGACGCAGGACATCGGGGCGCGCCTAAAGGAACTCAAGCTCAAGACGCTGGTGCTTCACTGGGGTGCTGCTTACGCCGGAACATCGAGCGAGAACAATTGCCTGGTAGTCACTGCGCGCAACCAGCCTTTCCAGGACGGAATCATCATCGATGGCTGGCGCAGGGCCGGCCGATTATTCTGGTGCTCCGTAAAAAAAGACGACGAGTATGAAGTGGAACAACATTACGGCCATTCCGGGATCACCGCATGGAAAGAGAATCCGCAATGGACCGCCTGGCTGCAGGATTACGAACCGAGCGAGCAGAAGCCGAAAACAAACACCGTGTCGCGCTAACGTCAGCTCCGTAACACGCGCGAGCGACCAATACGTTTCGGAGGTTGGCGCTTCGCGAAAATTCGGGCCGAGCATTAGTGATGCGACCGCGTAGTCCCCGCGTGTCGTTAGGGGTTTCCGCCTTGACAGTAACAAAACGAGCCGGTCATGGTTACCAGCGCGGATTCAGATCGATAATCACTAACGGAGAACCATTATGAAGCATGTTCGTACGTTCACGGCCGCAATGCGAAGGCTCGCGGGCGCGCGCACTCGGCAAGGAATGATCGTGTGTGGAGCAATTGTGTTTGCGGGTTTGGTTGTAGTTTCGGCGCAAGGTCAGACCAAGAAGACGACGGCTGATTCACAGATTACGGCGCCAGAAAAGCGCACGTTTCTGCACCAGGAGGTCGAGTTCAACGCGAGCCCTCAGCGCATTTACGAAATCCTCCTGGATTCCAAGCAATTCAGCGCGTTCACTGGTTTACCAGCCGAGATCAGTGCCCAAGCCGGAGGAACCTTTTCCATGTTCGGAGGCAGGATCGTTGGACGCAACATCGAGCTAGTCCCCAACCAACGAATCGGCCAAGCCTGGCGGGAAGCCATCTGGGGGCAGGGCGTGTATTCACTCGTTAAGTTTGAACTCAAAGAGCAGGGTTCAAAAACAATGGTCGTTCTTGATCACACCGGCTTTAGCGAAGGCGATTTTGGGCACCTCAACCGGGTTGGAAATCGCGCTATTGGGATCCTCTGCAGAAGTTTCTTGCCGCAGGCATTGACCATTAACCGCTGAAGCGTTCCGCCGAGGCTCGCTCCGGACTGAACCATCTAATGTAATCCGCGGTTACTGAGCCGGGCGCTTCTCGAGCCGATGTTGAAAATAGCCCTTCCAACTTTTAGGAAGTGAATCGACTCCGATGGCTCGGCGCAGCCCTTTCAGATCGCTTTTCTCAAAAGCATAAAGACGAGTGATATCGGCCACGCTGATCTCTTGTTGCGCTCGGCCGATTAATTCTATCGGATCTCCGGCGCCAACCATCCCGCCGCGGACCACGGCAAAATAGAAACCAGTGCGACGACTGGCCAGAAACCGCTTAATGATGTCAGGGCGGCCAAACTTTATGCCCAACTTGTAGCAGGGCATTCGTGGTTCCGTGGCCATGACTTCCGTCTCGCCGATTCGAAATCTGTCCCCGACATAGACGGCTTCCTCAAGCAATCCCTCGGTCGTGAAATTTTCTCCGAACATTCCCCACGGCAGATTCACTCCCGGCAACTCAGCTCGCCAATAGCCGTAGTGCTCCGAGGGGTAAACATAAACCGCCTTGTTCACGCCCCCGTGGACAGTCAGATCGGCTTGCTGATCGCCGTCCAGGTTTAACGTGCGCAACATGACCGGCGTGTTGACCGGCTCCTTGAAAATTCCCGTCGTGACGAGCTTGCCTTGCCAGGTTACTTGCTTCGGCAATCCGACGTTCACTGACAAGATTTTCATGATTCTTTAGTTGCGGCGATTTTTTCGTGTGACTGCTATTTCTTGGAAACCATCGACTCAAGGAGCTGTTGAAAACGTGGGTGATTCCGTAATGGCTGCCAAGCTGGATCTGTTTTCAAGTAGCCATACGAAATGTATCCCGGCATGCCGAGCAAAGTCTGCAGTTCATCCAATGCGTGGTCATGGTCACCGGTCCAAGTGTAAACTTGTGCGAGTCCCTGCAGAATCAGCGGGCCGTCGTAAGCGTCCTTTGACACTGGCATAAGGGCAGCAGCTTTTTGCGCTTCCTGCAGCGCGAGTTCCTTATTGCCGAGATTCGCATCGACTTGCGCCAGCACCGCCAGGGTCCGCGGATCGTTCGGCTTGTTCTTTAATCGAGATTCGAGAACCACACGCGCTGCCGTGAACGCAGCAGCGGCTTTCGTTTTGTCGCCCTCGGCGCGGGCAATCAGTGCTTCGTACCAAGCACGGGGAAAGTAGAAGGTGAAATCGACGTCCTGAAAGTCTTCGCGCGGCGATGCCGCCAGAACTCGGCGCGCTTCGCCGTAGTTGCGGTCAATCAAGGCAATCAAAACTCGCCAGGACGTTTCACCTCCACCCACGTCCACATCGGGAGCGGCGGCCATGGCCGCCCGAAGCGTTGTCGGGTCGCCGGTTTCGCCATAGTCAAGCGAGGCCCGACGGATTAAGGCGATCGGTTCACGCATTCCCGCTGCGATTGCCCGATCGGAGGCCAACTTGGCTTCGGGAAATCGGCGCTCCAGGATGAAGGTGTCGGCCAAAAGATTGACCGCATTCGGATTACGCGGGTCCAGCTTTACCGCGGTGGCGAAATCGCGCTCCGCCTCGGCCCAATGACCTTGCCGTCGGTTGATATAGCCGGATAAATTGAAGAATGGCACACTGTTCGGTAAGCCCGGACCCGCTTTCGCCAATTCTTCCTGTGCGCGCTCGTAATCGCGGTGGCAGCGAAAATAGTGGTCGGCCATGGCAAGATGCGCCTCCGCGGAATTGGGCCGCAACCGCAGAGCATTGTTGACTGCCGCTTCACCAAGCAGATTGCGTTTGGGCGTTGGATCCAGGTCGAGGAAATAGAGAAGATTGTGCGCGCGGGAGGCGTAACAGTAGGCCAAAGCAAAATTCGGATCACGCTCGGTTGCTTCGTCGAGCAACCGCACAGCCTTGAGCAACGACGACCCGGGATCCTGAAGCTGCGTGTAAGTGTCGACAATCTCCTTGGCCTCCAGATACAGATCAAAGGCCGCTAAATCTCGCGTGGGCGTTTCTTCCATTTCGGCCTTTTGTTGGGGCGAGAGTTTGGCCTGCAGCTGGTTAACGATGGCTTGGGCCAGGTCGCTTTGAATGCCAAACAGATCGGCCACCTCACGGTCATAGCTTTCCGCCCAGATTTGTGAATCCGTTCGCGTATCAATCAATTTGGCATTCACACGCAGCCGGTTCGGCGCGCGTTGCACCGTGCCTTCGAGAATGTAGGCGACCCCGAGTTGCCGACCGATCTCACGCACGTTCTCGCCAAGTTGATTACGATATTGCTGAACGCTGATATGGCTGATGACCTTCAAGTCGGAAACCTTCGCCAGGTTCGTCAGGATTTGATCCTGCACACTATCGGCAAAGAAAGTGCCAGCGTTGTCCGGGCTTAAGTTTTGAAACGGCAGCACCGCGATGCTTTTTGTGGGAATAGTGTTGCTGGACACATCCGACGTTTCTTCGGTTGCGTTTTGCCAGGGATGCCAGAACCAATAGCCGGAAAGTGCGACAGCAGCGATGGATGTTCCGGCAATACCCACCAGCCATAATTGTCGCTTACTATAGACACGCAGACCTTTCGCGTTGGGAGTGCGTCGAATACCTTCAGCTGTGATGTCGTAAAGCCAGCCGAGAATGAGGGAGACAGGAAACCCGGCTGCGACCAGCACGATAAATACCTGCTGGGCCCAATGCGGCGCCTGAAAGATCGGTAGAATAGTTCCGCCGATTTGAATCATGGCCGATGCGAAAATCCCATAGGCGATCGCGACGCGGTAAACCTTGCGTCTCTTTAGTTCTGTAAGAATGGAACTCATTGGCGAGTTACGATACTGCGGATTTGCTGGTCCTCGCTACTCATGCCGACAATTTTTGTCGGCATATCCAGCGTATTGGGCGACAAAAGCGTGGTCTGCTATTGAACGTTGGACGTTAAGGGTTGGGCATTGGACGTTTTTGCTCTTACCATGACTGACCTTTCACGCAAAAGTCACACATGTGTCCGCTAAACACATTTCGTTGCCGATGAAGCAGAGATTCACTCTCATCGGCAGCGGCCTCGCAGGAGGATTGCTCGGCGCGTATTTGGGGCGGCGCGGGTACGATGTCGATCTTTACGAGCGCCGCGCTGATCCGCGCGAAGGCAATATTGTCGGCGGACGATCGATCAATCTCGCGGTTTCAACACGCGGGATTCACGCACTCGAGCAGCTCGGTATCGCGGATGAAGCGTTGCGACACGCCATCCCCATGCGTGGGCGAATGATCCATGACAAATCCGGCGACCTGCATTTCGCGCAGTACGATGTCGATCCGAACAAGCACATTAACTCAATCGGCCGCGCTGCACTGAACACCACTGTGATCGAGGCAGCGCAGCGCTATCCCAACGTGCGAGTTCACTTCAATCATCGTTGCACCGAGGTCGATCTTGACGAAGCGACCGCGCACCTTCTCAACACGGAAACGAATACCACCAGTGCGGTTCGCACCGATGCCGTGATCGGCGTCGATGGCGCGTTCTCCGCCGTGCGACAATCGATGCAGCGCAAGATCGATAATTTCCAATACGACGAGAGCTATCTCGCCCACGGATACAAGGAGCTGACCATCCCGCCCGCGGCGGATGGCTCGTGGCGAATGGAGAAGAACGCGCTCCACATCTGGCCGCACAAAAGCTTCATGATGATCGCGCTGCCCAACCCGGACGGCTCGTTCACGTGCACGCTTTTTTGGGAATTCGAAGGGCCGCGCAGCTTCGCGACCACCAAGACTGACGACGAAGTCCGCGACTTTTTCTGGGAAGAATTCCCCGACGCCGTGCCGCTGATGCCGACGCTGCTCAACGATTTCCGGCAAAATCCCACCGGCTCGCTGGTAACTATTCGTTGCGCACCCTGGTATTACAAAGACAAAGTCGCACTTGTTGGCGACGCTGCCCACGCGGTCGTGCCCTTCTACGGACAGGGAATGAACGCCGCGTTCGAAGATTGCGTCGTGCTTGACGAATGCCTGGCCAAATTCCCGAACAATCGCGAGCGCGCGTTCGCCGAATATTTTTCGCGGCGAAAAGAAAACGCCGACGCGCTCGCCGATCTGGCTTTGGAGAACTTCATCGAGATGCGCGACAAAACCGCATCGAAAACATTTCGAACGAAAAAGAAGCTTGATCACTTCCTGGAAGCAGCGCTGCCCGGCATTTACCTGCCGCTCTATACGATGGTCACGTTCACACGCATCCCTTACGCGGAAGCCGCCCGGCGCGGCCGCCGCCAGGATTGCATCGTGTACGCGAGTCTCGTGATCGCGACGGTGTCGATCTTGGTATTATCAATTTGGGTCGTCCGCTCTCTTGCCAGGTAACCGGTTCCCTCTCGATTCCAGTGTAATTGGAACTTGACTGCTTAAAGCAGTCAAGCTTAAGTCGCCTTGCTTGAAATCAGAAAGGTCGATTCTGAATGTTTTGTTTCCCCAGGTGCGCGCGGCGATTTTGCGACTGCTTTTCGCCACGCCAACGAAGCAGCGCTATGTCCGCGAATTAATGAGCTTGAGCGGCCTCGCTCTTTGCACTGTTCAGGACGAACTGCGTAAACTCAACACGGTTGGCCTCGTGACCAGCTGGTCCAATGGTTATCACCGGTTCTACGGTGCGAATCAGAAACACCCGCTGTTTCCAGAGCTGGCTCGCATTGTACAAATGAGCAAGCGACTTCCGCGGGCAAAACAAGCTGCGTTGTATCGACAGCGACGCTTCCGCACTCAAAGCAAACGACGCCGAAATGTCCTCACATTGCCTGCCGATCGGCCAACAAAATGGCATCTGTTGTCGCGCAGCGACAAGAATCCGAAGAAGTAAACCATCGAGCTTGCTTTTGACGGATTCCATTTTGCACACGCACACATAGATTGCGGCTCTTGACACTCGACTGCTTAAAGCAGTCGAGTTTTTCGTTGGATCGCCCTTGGATCGTCTCGATGAGGCACAATCAACTATCAACTCCGAAAGCGTTCGCGAGTAAACTCTGAACTCTTCATCGCGAGAGACTAGGTCGCGACCGAGTGCGATGTGGGGCCAGTATCGCTTTTCGCCTCATGCTCTTCTCTCACAGCCTAGGGTGTGAAACTTGACTGTTTAAAGCAGTCAAGTTTTTGACCGGCGATTCGTCTGTCAGGATCTGTGAGCCGGCTTCTAGTTGATCTGGATACACACATGATGCTAGCGGCCTCGGGCGCATACCGCCTCGTTTGCGCGATCATGTCGATCAAAATCGGCAGAATTGAGATGATTTCTCTCGCGGCGTCGCGAAAAACTCCTATTCGTTTACGACCTCGATCTCCTTGTCGAGCACTTCCCGGGTAAACCGGTCGATCGCTACATGCACCCAATAATGCTGTTCCCCTTCCGCGATGAAATCATTCTGGAGGCTCTGTGCATTTGGCTTATTGTGACCCGACTGGGCCACCACGGCGATCAATACGTTCCAGACACGTGTTTGCGAGACGGAAGTCATCGCCCGAGGAACAACTTCCCCTCGAGCCTAACAGTTTATTTGGGCGCGCTCCCGCCAGTGACGGGACGCCCTACCAAAATCCGTTACAGCGGCGGAGCGCCGAACCTCACCGTGACTTGGTTGGAGCAGTCCTGTGTGCCTGCGTCGCACACTTTATAGATATAACGCACGTTGCCCCCACGCACGCCGATGAAGTCCTCATAGGCGCCGGTGTTGGGCACCGTGGCGATCACTACTCCATCACGGTAGATGTCGATGTTGGCAGAGGTTACCGGAGACCATGTGAGATCTACCGTGTGCCTCCCCTGCAGCCTGCGCCCATGCGCATGGAGTGTGGCTGCCGGCGCTGCTGCAAGGCCGGACAATTGCGTAATACCTGTGTTGAACAAGAGCGTCTTGGCTCCGGTGACAGGATTGATCGAGTAGAGATCTCCGTTAGGAGAGCTGCCGTAGAGGGTACCGTCACGCGAGAACACGATATCAGAGATCACGGCTTCCATCGGTCCGATAGGCGTCATCTCACCGGTGACTTGATTAACCAGATCAATATCTTCCAGTCGACCCGCGGCATTCCCGCGCGAACCGTATAAGACATCCGTAGGATCGAAAGCGATTCCAGCACAGAATGAGTTCCCGGAGCCGATCAGCGTGAGCGAGCTGAGGATGTTTGCGTTCGAGGGATCGATGGTCACGAGCACGCCGACCCCGTTTATAGTATCATACGCGCTGCCATGAAGGACGCCCGGCGAGTTGAATCGGAGACCGTCAACACCTAGGTTGGGATCAGAGATCAACCCGATGACAGTCGCCGTGCCGTTCGCGGCGTCGATGGTCAACAAAGTGCCTTGGCCACTGCTTCCTCCGGAAACGCCATAAAGGGTACCGCTGGCATTAAGAGCGATGCCGCCGAGGCGATCGAAACCAGTATTCCCAATAAGGACTACGCTCTGTGTCGTGACGTCAATCCGATAGAGTCGCCCGCCGCCTTGGGAATTAAGGTTGCCGGTAGAGCCATAAAGGGTCGTATCCGCCTCGGCTCGTGGCATGGATATGAGCGCGAGGATGAATGTAACCGTGATCCCGAGCAAGCGAAGGCAGTGTTTATGCATATTTAAATGAGGATGAGTTTCACTGGGGTGCGCTCAGGATGTCGCACGAAGGACATCGGGTCAAGACAAAATAAGAAGAAATATCCGGATGAAAAAATGCAGGCCTTCGCGGCGCACGCGCTTGTTTCCTGCCTGATGTCCGATGGTCCCGTAGTCTCGCAGTCCGCCGCCGGCCTCCCCTGCCCCTGCTTGCTATCAACTATCGGCCATCCAACTACTCAGTCACTTCCTCAAGCTGTGTACCGAGCACATCCACGCTTCCCGAAACCAGGTCGCGACCGAGCGCGATGTGGAGCCAGTATCGCTTTTCACCTTCAACCACAAATTTTGTAGAATCGGTAATGCTGGCGGTGCCGGGCGCGTACTTTCCTGTCTGAGCAATTACGTCTATCATTAGGTTCCAAGTCCGCGTTTGCCCTATCTCCGAAAGGGCGCGCGCGATCACTTCTGGGACCTTTTCTGTTTCTTCTCCCGCGGCGAACCCGGCGGTGGAAATCGCACCCGCAGCCGCGGCGGTAAGCCGACCTATGTCCGCTCTAGTCAAGGCCGGCTGCGCAGTCGTTGCATTCACGATAAGTTGCGCCGCGGGTGTGGCCTCAGCCGGTGGAACTGTAGGGTACGGATTAGGAGTAGGCACAGCGTCTATATCCTTCTTCAGGGCACTTTGCAAAATCGCGGCAATGACCGGGACGTTCTTTGTGTTGAGATTGACGGAGCCGCCGCGCGGATAGTTGTGATCAACAGGGTTGTATGTAAAAAAGTCGAAAAGATTAGCATTTGGGTTCGCTGTATGGAAATCCAGACGCTTAAAACGGCTCGTTGCGTATTCTGGCCTAAGACCGTAGCCAAAGTCGCCCACGGTCGAAAAAGGATGATTGAGTACGATCGGAGTGAAACCACTTGGCTGCGGCTTCTTTAAGCCGGTGGTTGGGTCAATTATCCAGTTGTAGGGGTTATGGGGGGTGGGCGTGGCGGTGTCGGTAGCCGCGGGAGCTTCACCGTTTTCCCAGCCAAGGACGAATTTTCCTTGGCCGTCAGTGGTAGTTTCGATAATGGTAACGTGCGTGCCAGTTGGATGTATGCCAGTTACGTCTGCATCATCCGCCGGGGGCGTCCCGTCATTTTGATCGATCAATGAAGCCCCGAGGCTCATGATGTCCACAACGTTTACCGACGTATCTTCATTGTCAGCATTCGCCTGCGTAATGACATAATCGAGGAGCTGGAAGAAGTCGTTCCTGCCTCCTCTCAACGCAGGGATATGAGGGTTTGGATTCGGCGGCACACCCGGAGTGCCAACGTATCGCCAATGATTCCAATAAGATACCAGATGAGGGTCCGTACCTGTCCCGGCTACCCACTGCAGCCCAAACAGGTTGAGGAGGGATGCCGCGTCGCCTTTGTATCGGCCCCGGCCTTTACCCTTGCCTTTGCCTCGTGAAGGCGGCGTACCCGTGGGATTCGGTTTGACCAGGTTAAGCATGCCTATGTCGAATCTGTCAGGTAATTTACTGCCAATGTGGTACCAATCACGCGCGGGCTGATTACGTTCTCGTGAAAAAGTTCCCATGTACTGAAGCGCATTCTGGCTGAAGTTAAGAGAGCTTCGAAGCTTCAATAATTCCTGCCGTGTTATGAAAGCCTGATCCGTCCGCGAGCTGCTTGTATCGGTTGCGACAGAAGTGAATGGATAAACTGGACAAGGAGTTGGGTAAGGCGGATCGCCGAAATCGAGCAAAGAACTGCCATAGTTATCCTGTCTATTCTGGTTTCCTAGAAAAGAAGGATTGCTGGCAGGGAAAAAGCTGGCTGGCTGCTGCGTCGTCGCATAATTCCGCCAGCCGACTATGCTATTGATCTGGCTCTGGGGAAGTGTGGTGGACGGAGCAGCAGGCAAAGCAGTGAGGTCGGCGAAAGATAGGATTCCTTTTCGTCCAACATTCGTCAGCCAGGGAGTGGGCGATGGATTAGGGCCGCCGCCGGCCGCGGCGGTCCCTGTTGCATACCCCGCCAGATTCATATCGAGCAAACCGCCCTCGTCGTACACCGCGAATGCGTATCTTCCAATCACCGCATTTGGCGAGGGCGCAGGAGTTGGGCCTTGAGCAGTCACAAGCACCCAGTCTGGCGCGACAAAGGTCGGCGTTGGCGAAGCGTTGATGCTTGTGTCACTCGGGTTCCCTCTGGGAATCAAGTAATGGCTGTTCCAGCGAGTTGTACTAATCGAACGCCCATTTGCGGAGGCCGCACCAGAGCTCACACTCGATGTACGATTAGTAGGGTCTCCTGAGAAACTGCGCCTGATTAGATTTGGAATCGACGCGTCGCCATAGCGCGTTGGCTGAATATTAGCTGAGGTAGCTGTCGTTGGGTCATTGAGAACCTCCTGCTTGAGATCACTAACCACGATGTCGAGCGCGCTGCGGGCGAGAAGATCAGCCGTTGTGTCGTTGAAGCTCGATTGGGCAAGTTGCCGGTCCGTGCCGGTGCGCGAGAAGTAAGCGAGGGACAGGCCAGTCAAAAGCACGACGAATGCAAGGACAATCATCAGGGCGGCGCCCTTCGACGAGGGATCGCGAGAATGGAGCAAGCTTTTCATAGCGTACCTAGGGTTGGTGGGGAGAGATAAAGATAGCGTTCGTACAGCCGAACGCCGGAAATTGCAGGGCGTGGCAAGGTCGTAATTCCATCAAGATAGGTCTGCCAGGTCGCCCGTAACTGGCCGGGAACCATGCCGGCAGTGTAATCGGACAAGCCCGCTGCAAGCGTCGTAACCTGCGCATCGGTAAGAAGCACTTTGCTCTTGGAATCAATGACCGCGATGTCCACCACAATCGCCGCGACATCTTGCATTCCGCTTACGGCGTTATGTGCAGGCACAGCTGTGATGTCCCATGGAATATCCGAAAAACTTCCGTTTTTGAGCAGATAATAGTATTCGAATCGAAAAATCTGCGGGCCGATCACCTCAGCACTAGGTTCCGGCGTCGGGGAGGCAGCGAGGTTCATCGCACTCGGCCAAGCGGGAGTCGGGGTAGGATTCGGAGTTGGAGACGGCAGATCCCCTACAGGCAGCGGGGACGCGACTGGTA
>WNGQ01005337.1_pt1 | contig 21551 bp, 21 predicted proteins | sample 5407661 | NCBI WGS metagenome assembly WNGQ01 (sample SAMN13153382, study PRJNA577476) | soil metagenome | isolation source: 60 cm soil or saprolite under Garry oak tree replicate 2 | place: USA:California | collected 2016-06-15 | reverse complement strand
TGAAGTGGAGCGGCATCAGTGTACAATCCGGCGTTTAGAGCAATTGCTGACAGATCTAGGAGAAACCCTTGATGGACCTGAATTTATCGAGTAAAATGGAAAAACAAGGATGAAAAGGCCATTGTGTCTACATAATCAAGAAAGTAGTCCTGGGCCACAAAGGCTGGTCGAGAGGCAGGCACGTTGTCATCGGTCATCAAAGTTTCTCCGTTTTCGTATCTGCAAATGGGTCACTGGAAGCGCTGTTGCTTCATCGGAAGGCTCCGCTTTGGACAACAGCTTTGCGGGGGGCGCACCTGGCTCAGGCGTTCCGCTTTGTTGATGAGCCAGGATGTGGAGGGCGGCCTGAACAGGTTCCGGGTGAATGTCCGCGCGCTGCTGATCGAGCAGACGCTGCTTTTCCAGGCGTTTGGTTTCCAGCGCGAGCGCCTTTTTCCCAGACCCCGCTTCTTGTTGAATACGCTGGCGGGCCTCCAGGCTGACTGTACTTGCCTCTTTTGCTTGCTCTGTATCACTCTTTCGTCTTGCTTGCACTTCCCAGATGCTTAGCCGTTGCCCCAGCAACTCGGTCGCATACGCCTCTCCCCTGAGTTCTCCTTCTTCAAACAGGTAGATCACCGAAATGTCTCTCCTGTCGTAATAAATATCGATTTCTCTTCCGCGCAGCCGATCCAGCAGTCCTGGGCTGACATACCGGTGTCCTAAGAAAGACAGTCCCCGATTGGGGGAAATGGCATAGCGTCCAGTGGCGATGTTCTTGCGATTGACCGCTTTCATGAGTAAGAGCTTGAGATCATCTGGTGAGCCCAGGTAACGAGAAACCCCCATCTTCTGAACGCTCTCTTCCCACAAAGAAGTGCGCCGACCTCTTCTCTCGCGGTCCCATTCTTGCATGTACGCATCGACAATCGCCTGGATGAACCATTTCTCCAGCACATCCAGGGTAATGCCAGCTTTCTCTGCTTCGGCAACGCTGTCGTAAGTGCCGCGATCAGCCGGAGTTGCCTTGGTTGTCCCTGGCAGGCGGTGAGTCACCTTGCGCATGACCCAGGTAAATAGGGCTTCGACGGTTCCTTTGGCTGATGGTGCGTAAGGAGGAGCTTGCTCAGTGGTGATGCCCAGACGGTCAACTAACACCTGGGTGGCGCGCTCTGAGGTGAAGATCTTCCCCCGGTCGTGAAAAATGACCGCCGGTTTGCCGGAACAGGGCCAGGGATGTTGGCAGTCGTACAGGGTCGTCCATCGCTCCTTGGGCTCCATCGCCATCTTCACCAGCCGCATATAGTCCTCTTCGCAGAGATTGTCCAGTGACAACACCGCCGCCAGGATGGCCGCCGTTTTGACACAAATGAGCACGGCTCCGTGAACCCGTCGGGTAAGCACCGTTCCCTGGGGGGTGACGACAAGCAAGTCCATGGTATGTTCATCGACCTGACAGATATGGGCTGGATAGGGAATGGAGAGGACAAAGGACTTTGGCGACATCCGCGCCCGTGGAGGGTGTTTGAGGCCAGAGCGGGCCTCTTTGACTGAGGTTTCCTCTTCAATGCTCTTGACAAACTCATAGACCTGATGATAGCCGGGAGCCGGGATGGGCTTGTTCTCACGCGAACTCAGTTCCTCTACAAGCTGTTTGAGTTGGACATCTTCGTAGATAGCCGTGACCGTTGGCCGGAATGGTTGCGTGTACAATTTACGGATCAGTTGTTGCAAGTCTGGATGCAAAGCTCGCTCACGATGATATGTCGCGTAGGGGACACAGGCAATCTGTCCAAGCTCCTTGGTTCGGCGTACCAGACGTGAAAGGGTGGAGGTCGCCATCCCATATGCCCTTGCCGCTCCGCTGACCCCCATCCCGGCCAGGACGGCAGTCACGGCTGCGAGATTGCGATGAAAATGCGCTTGTTCTTCGGTCGTTGCCAGCACCGAGGCATCGAAGGTGGGGCCGGTGATGCCAGGCTGCGGATCAAGGGCGAGATCCTCAGCTTCCGTTTCTTGCAGAAAAGAGGGGTGGCCTTCCAGTGGTATGAGTTCAGAAGGAAGGGGATCAGGCAGAATGGGGGAAGCGCCTGGGGCAAGCAGGGAGAGCCCGGTGCTACGAGAAAGCTCCACTTCGGCCAAATCGACCAGCAAATGCCCCTCGGCGGCAGCATCTCCTACCAACTTCCACACAGCGGCCTCGACTTCTGCTTCAGACCAGTGGGAGCCAAAACGCTGAACGAGCTCGCTCACACAAGACATATCGCCGTAGGGCCATGCTCGTAAAAGAGCCTCAGCTATTTCGGCAAAAGTCGTAAACGGCTGGCGGCGCGCATGCAGATACAACCAGTTCTGATGACGACGTTCGGAAAGATTCATATCCGTCCCGATCCAGTACTCGCCTCCCTTGATCTGTGCCAGCCGCCGTGCCGCTTCGGCTTTCACGAGCGCTTTTCCTTTACTCTTTTCACTCTCTCGCCCTGCCTCGGCAATGAGAAGCCCACCATCACAGAGTGTGCCCACGTAATCAGGGAGATACTCATGAGGATTTCCCTCGAACACGTAGTTGATGCGATACGGCGTTCCCAGATCGGTCACCAGGCTGTAAGTCGTGGCACATGCAGGACTGGCATCACCGCGCTGGTAGTAGCGTACATGCGGATGGTACTCTAAAAACAGGCAGAGTTGTTCCTCCAGGCGGGAGGTAAAGGGTTGGCGAACTCGGCGGGGATCACCGGTTTTGAAGCTACGGACAAAGCCTGAGATGGATCGTCCAGCAATTTTGAAGACATCAAGACCTGGGGTGCCCGTGCGCTTTAAGGGCATGTGCTGGGTTTCCATTGATTCCTGCTCCTCTGTCCAATGGAAAGGGAGTCAAACACATATACATCCACCTCTATTCATTGTACTGATCAACCCAAATGAGCAGAAAAGGCCCAAACGTGTTCGAACCTTCAAAAAATGGCTCACCCTTGGGCTAAAAAATGGACGAACCTTGGGCTTATGTACCAATTTGAGGAACCGCTCCATATCTAGCTTCACTCATCAATATCTTGTAAATTAGCATGCTTTTGGAAGAGCAAATCGGCCTTGGGAATAAGGATTCCGCTGGTCATGCGTAGCACACAATAATCCTCACGATGATTCCGGCCAGGAACCTTCGCAAGCAAAAGTGGAATGGACAAGATTGGTATGGTAGGTTTCACCATAATCATTTTTGAGGCGAGGGATGATGCCTGTGGTTCAACGGGCATCGCTCCTCCTTTTCTCTACGTAAACTAGTTAGGGACGATGAGGGAGGGCCACAAGCCTCTCCCTCCATTACCTCTACATTAGGAACGTCGTACCACGGAATGTTCTAAGCCAACCAGATCTGCACTCATATCCCATACCCGTTGTTGCAACGCCTCATCATAGGAAATGGGGACGGAGCGGCCCTGCCTTCCTTTGATGAAGTACTTCCCAGTGACACCTTCCATCTCTGGCGAGGTCGCCAGAGCAAGGACTGCCCGCGCTCCTTGTTCGGGTGTCAGGAGAAATCGTTTGATCAGTCCAAGAAAGGGGCGTGCGATGGCTGGTGCTAGAGTGTCAGAAATGTTGGTTGCTAATAAACCTGGATGCAGGGCATTCACTGTGATGCCCGTTCCTTCGAGTTGCCGTGCCAGCGCATAGGTGCAGAGCACTTGTGCAAGTTTTGACTGGCCGTAAGCCCTCCAAGGCTCAAACTGCTGCTCGCTCTGGAGATCGTCTAGATTGATGGTCTTGGACATAGAAGCGGAGGTGATAGTGAGAATGCGTGCAGGGACGCTCTGCCGCATCGTATCAAGCAGCAAATTGGTCAGGAGAAAGCCCGACAGATGGTTGACCGCCAGATGCATCTCTATTCCATCAACGCTCGTCTGGCGGTGTGGAAATTGAGCACCTGCATTATTAATGAGGCCATGCAGATGAGAATAGTGCTGCCGAAATTCTGCTGCTACCCGTCTGACATCGTGTTGGGATGAGAGGTCAGCAACCAGAAGATCAAGGGAGGAATTTCCTGTCACTGCTATAATTTCAGCTTTCACCTCCTCACCTTTCTGACGATTCCGAGCGACCATGACGACCGTGTTCCTTTCTTTGGCTCACGGGTGTTGACATGCTATTTCTTGCGAGTAAGAGTGGTTTCCGTTTCTCCAAAAAGTTCTGACTTCTTCAACTCCCTCTTGGACGCTTCAACTGTGACGGGTAAGCTGATCAATCCACGCAACGCGAACCTGCCACGCCATATGACGACTTCCAAGCAACTCTTTTGTATAGTTTCATTTTGCTTTCTTATCAAAATGAAACTATACAAAAGAGGATGGCGTTCTACACAAATGCTGATGCTTTCTCGAGAAAGGACTACGCATCCTGTCTCTGATTCCAATTTGCCTGGACTTTGGTAAACAATACGACGAGGATCAATCGTTCCGCTGGTGTGAGTGCAGCGAGTAGATCCTGTGCAAGGTCCCCGAGTTGTCCGGTAAAGACGTCAAGAAGTCGCCTCCCTCGCTCGGTAGGAGTGACAAGAAAGCTCCGTCGATCTTCACGATTAAGGGTACGAGTCGCATATCCATGCTTTTCCAAGCTATCAAGAATACGTGTCAGTTTACTGGGATCTATTCCAGGCATCCCCTCGGCGATTTGCTTCACCATCATAGGCCCGCGCCGGGTAAGGAGAGAGATCACGCTTACCTCGTCAGGAGAGCACAAGGTCTCCTGCTCAAACAGCTTCGATCTTTGGCTTAACGTGTCACTCAGGAAAAGCATAAAGTCAAGGACAGCACGCGTCTGCGATGACTCAAGATCGTTATCCATAAAGACTCCTTCTCTACCAGTTCATCTGCTCCCTCGTGGGATGGCCTCGCGAAACACTGGTCGCACACTATTTTCAATAAGATATTATTGTAATATGATAATTTAAATCTGTCAAGAGCACTTTACCTGAATCTTCAAAAGTGTTACTGGTGGCGAACCCTTACCGGTAGTTTGTTGATTGGGGAATTTTGCTCGATGTAGAGCAAAGAGTCTCTGTTTTCTCGAATACCATAAATGCCGATGTCATCAGCCATCAGAATACGAGCAAGGATACGGATTTTCCCGAGTCCACAAACTACCGGTAAGGGGTGAGTTATGCAGACAATGACCTTGTTTGCCATGATGAAAGAGCAAAGTTTATCCAGTTGATAGCATTAGCGGTTAACGATATCACTCAAAACGAAAGAGATTAGTCCAGTATCCAGAGAGACAGCATGGATTACCCCTGGCACGTATCCTAAAGGTAACGTATGCATGCACATTCGAGATACGCTAGGAACTATCTATGAAGATGCATGGTTTGCACATGTATCGCTCAACAATGGATACCCCACAGAAGCAGCATGACGGCTCGCGCTGGTCACCTCGATGCAATTTGCGCAATCGTCTTTCGGATCGCCAAGTAGCTGATGTAGTGCGCGCCGCATTGATTGGAAGTATGGCCTCGACCTTGAACTGAGCGACCCCAGCTTTGACCACAGCGTCCTCTTGGAATGACCACCGCAGCACCGATTTGGTGCTGATGCCAGAACAGGGCTTATCCATTAAGGTCCCAAGCGCAAAGATCGCGAATCCTCGCACCATATTGCTGATACAGGATAGATCGATTCCAAGCTGCTGCTGGCTTTCCAGCAGCATTCCCAGATTGAGCTGGTGTGTCCAACGTGCCGCAATTAGCACTGGCAAGCTGGTCAACAGATTGGCTTCGATACGGACCGTTTTCTTATCGACTAGCAAGCTCAGCAAGCGAAATCGCCTAAGGGGGTCACAATAGCAAATTGGGAGAAACATACGCTAAGCTGCAAATCGTCTTCGGAGGCGCGATCCGGTTGAGGGAATGAAAGCGTCGGGACTCATGAGTCCATCTCTGAAAGGCCCCTTCTCTCTCTTTTTACAGCAAAAGCGCTCATTATGAAGATGGTAAAGGTCCTTAGCGTATGTTTGTCCCGTATTGATACAGTGACCCCCTAAGGGTCATACGAGCAGGAGTCCAACTCCTGCTCGTGACAACCAAACCAATGAGGTTGTCACGATGAAATGCTCGACGAAGGATTGTCAGATATGTCCGACTGAACGGTCCTGGCCACTTGTCGTCCCGCAGGAGCGGCTTCAACCTTCGCCGCCTGCCGCAGCCGCTGCAACACCAGTAGGCTCAACAGCAATGGAAGGCTCACGCCAAGGATCACGACTCCGGCAACGCTGAAGGCCTGCACTCCTGAGGTGTCCATCTGATCGAAGGCGCCGATGTTGTAGATGATGATCGGTGGAGTCAGCGCCGACGCGATAAACATCGCCAGTACCACCGTTCGTAACACCACCGGGTCACCCTCAGCTGCGGCCACTACCGCCGTGATGCCCAAGCCTGCCGCCAACGCGCCCAGCAGGCCGAGGGAAAGGCGCGTCAACGTACGGTACACATCGAGTCCAAACAGGAGATGAGGGGCGAAGAAACAGATGCCACTCAACACAAGCGCGGCGCAGCCAATCGTTGCGCTAATGATTCGAATCCAGCGCGGGGAACGTATCGTTGTCATACTGCCTCCATCACAAAGTTGTACACCGTCTCCGCCGACCCATCGGGCAATGTGCGTATTTTCGCTAGCAAAGCATGATCGAAGTCGAACGCACGCGCGTTGCCCTGAGGGTCATTGTCAAAAAATATTTGTGACGTTAGCAGACGCGTGTTCGGCCCTTGTGTCTTGACGTGAATATGGGCAGCACGCCACAGACCTGCGAAGACGTAGGGCACCGGCAACAGTGTTAGAAGTTCATATGAGCCATCGGCTTGGGTGAATTGGTGACCACGGTAGTTATAGCCGATGTTGTCATACACGCCGTGCTCGTTCACCTGCCAAAAATCGAGCACTGCACCCGCGATCGGCCTGCAGTGTGTGTCAAGAACGCGGCCACGTACCACAAGCTCACGTCCGGTGTGGCCGGGCAGCCGGAAGTTGGTCTTGAGCGGCGAATTGGGAGTGTAGAATGGCCCCTCATCAAAGGCATGAGTTGGCTCTTCATGGTCATCGGGACAGGCTGGTGTCGGCACTAACCGGATCCCCTGCGCCGCAACCTTGTCGGGAAATTCAAAAACGAGGGGTTGCGGAAACGCTATCTTAGAGAAAAATCCCCCGACGACCCCCCATGCGGTCAGCCCGATCACACCAAGGGTGGCGGTGAGGGCATCCCGGCGCGTTAGCTTGCTAGGTGATTGCTTGGGCGCTTCAAACGGTTCCTTGCGATTCTTCATGCTGTGTACCTCCTTGAATGCTTTATGCCGGACGCATGGCGACGTCCAGTGGAATGCTCGCCGCCAGGTTGATCAACGCCGCACTTTTGGTCCACACGCGCTCTTGCAGCACTTGATCATATCAAATTGACATGGATACCTTTGACTTGCTGTTGGCAAAGTACGTCCCGATTACACCGTCTACCTCAGGCGAGCTTGCGAGATAGACGACGGTCCGCGCGGCCTGCTGGGAAGTCAAATCGTGATGGCTCTCCCGATTCCAGAGATTGCACCTGTAACGAGCGCGATCTTGTCATGGAGCATAATTACCTCCTTCATTGCTGTACTAAGCCCAGAGTTGCGCTTCACTCTACCACTTCTTTTTCATTCAAAATATAATTATGTCATAATTGAAATAATACTAACTTGAAAGAATACACGAGCAAAAAAGAGACCACTCCTGTAGTCAGTACGCGTCGGCCAATTGCAAGGATCAGTGTTCGTGTTGCATAACCGTTCTTTTCCAGACTGTCAAACAGGTATGCAAGTTCACTCGTGTCCATACACGGCAACACCGCAATTTCCTTCACCATCTAGGGTGTAGAGCAGACCAAAACACCAAGCACCGTCATTTCGTTAGGTGAACAAAACCGGTTCTGCCCAAAACGCTTCCAGCTATTGCTTAGCATATCATAGAGAAAGATCATGAACCCCAGCACTGCACGTCACTGTGCAAGATCAAAATAGCGAACCACTACGGTATCCTTTACTACATCTAAAACGATACCGACATCAATCTCAATGATTTTTATGGCAATATACTTTTATTTAGCAATTATATTAACATGATATTTCAAACTTGTCAAGAGTATTATGCTACATCCACTCATAAATCAGTCAAGTGACTTGTCTGGCTCCGTGGGGAAATCACTCCTTTGAGAGCCGAAGTCGCAGGTGAACCGGAGGCAATTTCATCGCCTTCGATTTATGAGTGGATGTCAGTATTATGTCGTTGAGCCTGGGGGATATCCTTATGGGAAAGCAATCATGCATCCATTTTCCTATGCCGTTTCACCGGAGAAGTCACTAACTGGCCCATCGCTAGGTAAGGTTACGTAGTGGTGGGCCAAGCAAGCGTGAGCCACTAGAACGTTCAATCTAACATGAGTTATTCTTTCCGATTCCCGTTTTCGATATTCATGTATCAGGCTCCGCTGAAGCTAAGCGGCCAGCCTCGCTGGTACGAAGTCTTACGCGCCGATGATCGCAACTGGGCTGCGTATGTCGCCGGCCTCTTGCATAACGCTGGCACACCGGCCAGCCCTGAAACGAAGCCAGTGCTGAAAGTGGTGAGGTATGGCAACACGCTCTTGGCCCTGCCCGATGAGGCGACGGTGGTGGTAAAAAGCGTGAATGTTGAGCACTTTTCAGCGCGAAGGTTGAGCAGCACAGCTATTGACCATCTGAAAAGGCGCTCCAGAGGCGGATGGTCGCATATCGTTTTTATCAATTCGGGTGTGCAGTCGTACCGCTTTTACTCGTTGTGTCCAACCCCACCAACATCGAAACATAGGTCGAAGGTTCGGACAGCTCATGCAAATGCGCGAAACATTGGGCTGAAAATTGGTCATTTCCATAGACAATGGAGCATTTCGGGTATGCTCCGCTTGCGAATTTTGCGAATTTACACTTGTCGAGAATCGTGAACCGCGAAAGACGGCGGTTTCTCAAGCGACCAATGGTTGAGCTGCTCAACCTTCGCGCCAAAATCCCACCCTTCACGCCAAAACCTGCTCACTCTTCATCGAAATTACCACCACAATAGGCGGATTGCAGGGGAATCCCTCGATAGGCCAGTGCCGAGCCGATCTGGATGATTCTCCCCCGATCACGCGGCCGCATGCGATGCAGCGCTGCCAGCGTGCCATAGACCGTCCCGAGATAGGTGACCTCTGTGACCCGTTGATACTCCTCTGGCGTCATCTCTGAGGCCGGCGAGAAGACCGAGGTCATCGCGTCGTTGACCCAGATATCGATGGGGCCGAAGGTCTCCTCAACCCGTGCGGCCGCTGCCTCGACCTGCGAAGCCGCGGCGACATCGGTGGGCAGATCGAGTGCCTGGCCCCCCAGCTCCTCGACATCCCGGCGCGCCCCCTCCAATCCGGCATGCCCACGCGCCAGCAAGCCAATGTAGGCTCCCCGCCTGGCGAAGGCGCGGGCAATAGCGCGTCCCACACCAGCCGAGGCCCCGGTCACGACCACCACTTCAGGTGTCCTTGCTTGCATCATCCTGTGCTCCTTTCTCCTTCGCAGGGACCTGTCCCTGCTTGCTCCCATTCCCCTTCTCGTGGTCCAGCGGTGGCATGCCCCAGAGTGGAGCCTCCACTGTCCCCTCGATCACCTCGATCTCCTTCTTCTCAAGCTGCTCAATCACCGTTTCCGTTCCGCGACGGGCCACCGTGATGTCCAGGCTGCCTTCTCCGAGAGCGATGCCCCGTAGCTCTAGTCGGGGCAACCACTCTAGCAGCCAGGGTGACACGAAGCAACGTCCGTGTGGTGCATCCGGTAGGAGCCCAAGGAAGAGCTGGGCCGCCAGAATCGGTGCGGCAGCCGCCCAGGCCTGCGGAATGTTCGCTTCCGCGTAAGGTACCGGCAGATCGTGTGAGCGGGGAAGGCCACAGAACAGTTCTGGCAGGCGTGCCTCCTCGAAGGCCCCGGCTGCTTCCAGGATCGCACGGATCAACGTGCTGGCTTTCTCGTAATGGCCGTACCGCCAGAGCCCTGCCGCCGCGAGCAGCGTATCGTGCGGCCAGACCGAGCCGCGCTGGTAGGACAGCGGATTGTAGGCCGGATTCTCAGAGGAGAGCGTGCGCAGCCCCCAACCACTGAAGAGATCGGGCTTGAGCAAGCGCTCCGCCAGGGCAGCCGCCCGTGTGTGATTGGGCAGGCCGCACCAGAGCAGGTGCCCGGGGTTGGAGGAGATGCTCGCCACCTGGCGCTTCTGTCCATCGAGCGCGAAGGCATAATATTCTTCTTGCTCCATCCAGTAACTCTCCTCCACCATCTCACGCAGCCCGCTTGCTTGCTGTCGCAGCCGCTCAGCCTCGGCCTGCTCACCCAGGGCCGCCAGTAGTTCGGCCATCGCCAGGCGTGCGGCGAAGAGGTAGCCCTGCAGCTCCACTGTCGCCAGAGGAAGCTCTGCTATTCGGCCATTGGCATGCACCACGGCATCGCCCGCATCCTTCCAACTCTGATTATAGTAGCCCCGGGAACTGCGGGTGGCGTACTCCAAGAGGCCGTCTCCATCGCGATCGCCCAGGTCATCGCACCAGCGCAGGGCCGCTTTAGCCGTCTCCAGATGGGCCTCGAGGAGCTTGACATCGCCGGTCCAGCGCCAGGCATGCCAGAGGGTCAGGCAGTAGAGGGCAGGGGCATCATGCGTGCCATAATAGGCTGGAGCAAACGGAATCCGGTTGCGCCTCGCCAGTTCCCCACGGCGGCATTCGTGGAGTAGCTTGCCGGACTCAGCGTCCCGCCAGTCATCCCGCCCCCTGGCCTGCAGCCTACGCAGGGCAGCTAACGCCCCCTCTGCTGACCACGCTCCATCCAGGCCAGACAGCAGCGCGGCCATGAGCGGATCGCGACCGAAGAGCGTCAGGAACCAGGGCACGCCAGCGGCAATGTAGGGTGGGTGCTCGGCCTGCGGGATCGCTAGAGCATGCAGGTCGGCGCGACCCTGGGTGAAGGGGCGCTCCAGGAGCGAATCGGTCCGTATGGACACCCGTTGGGCCTCTGACACTGGGTTCGGCTCGGGCTGGTGGGGATCACCCGCGAACTCAAACAGGGTGCCATCGACCTCCGGCCTGGCTTCCGCACAGCACGTCCACTCAGCACCAGGGTCGAGCTGCAGCTCGAACACGATGCGCGTCCCGACGAAGACGGGCTGACCGCTTGAGGGATCCAGGCTGATCTGCACACCGCGGCGGAAGCCCGCTTTCTCGTAAGAGAGCGCCACGCCCTTCTGGTGAGAAGCCCGCCGAATCGCGAGGCGGGGCGGCAGTGATTGGCTCTTCACCTCGAAGATATCGGCAAAGTCCGCATCCAGGTGCAGCGTGAACTGAATCTTGACGGGTCGCTCCGCGAAGGCTTGCAGGTGCAGGTCGTCGTGCAGCGCGCAGTCCACGCGTCGTCTGAGCGTGAGCAGCAGCGTGCCGGCCGAGATCTCGCCCGTCGCATCGCGCAGCGGCCGATTCTGATAGTCCCACTGGGCGGTGCCATGCCCGAAATGCGAACGCCCGAGTAAGCGCCAGGTCTGCCCACTTATCAGGAGCTGGTAGGTGGACAGCACGCGAGTATCCCCGGCGAAGAGGCCGTGCAGCTCTTCGGCCAGGATCTGCCCATCCAGACTACAGGAGAGCGCCACGCCACTGCCCCACAGGATGAGGTAAGGGTATGGAACGCGACTGCCACCGTTCATAGTTCAACTCCCTGTGTACAGCAGCCCAATCACCAGTCCCCAGAGCGCATGCAGCAACAGAGTCGTCGCCGCGAAGCGCAAGCCCCCAGCCTTCCGGCCCATGAAGCCGAGGCCGGAGAGCGGAACGATCAGTCCGCCCGCCAGCGCCACCGCCAGAAACACGCCCCAGGCGATTCCTACGAGGGGCCGGGGCCAGGGGAGATTGGGCACAATGAGCATAGCCCAGACCAGGACAAGCAGGATACTATTGACCAGGTGGGAGGCAAAGCCCAACAGCCAGGCACTGGGGCGGTCGGAGACCATATAGCGACGTCCGAAATCGGCGATATCGAAGGCGACCAGCCCCGGAACCGCTCCTGCCCACAGCCCGGCGATGGCCATGACGTAGCCGGCGACCAGTCCGGTCAGCACGACCCCTGCGAAATCGACCTGGTGCCACGAGAGCACCTGCATGGCTCCTCCTCATGACGTGTGATGGTTCGTTGCTTGCACAACCCCTGTTACCTCATCATGCGCCTTGCGTCGGGAGTGCCGGTGGCCGTTTCGGTGGCCGGTTGTCCGGAAAGGGAACTGGGGGCGTTGAGGTTCGCTCCCTCGTCGACTCCCACGCCCAACCTCTCCACCAACTCGCCGCCCAGCCAGCCCGTCACCAACGCCAGGACCACGCCCACGACCGAAAGAATATAGGCGATGACGGAGGGATTGGCCTGCGCGTTCAGCCGGATGAGCCAACTCACAATGAACAACAAAACGATGAAGACGTTGCCCCCACCATGCCACAGGCCGACCGTTTTCGCGCGTGTGCCTGCCGGGATCGCGAGCCAGTCGATCAGGCCAAAGATAGCCGCCAGCAGCGCCCCGATCACGCCTGCAGTAATCATCCAGAAGGCGATGACCGAGAAGAAGCCGTTGCCCGTGATCCAATGGATGATGTCGAAGAAGAGCGACGTCGCCAGTAACCCCAGCGGGAAGACGATCAGCATGGGGTGGATGGGATGTCCGAATGCCTTGACTTTGCTTTCCATCATGTACCTCCTTGTTCAATCTCCACCAGGAAATGGTGGAGCCGAAACAGTTGTTATCTTTTCTTTACTTTTGTTTCACTACATCCCGCTTGCTTTCAATGCCTGCAAACAGTTGGTGGAAGGAGTCGGCGAACCGTTGCACGCCTTCCTCCTGCAGCTGCCGGGTGACCTGATCGTAGTGGATCCCAACGTCCTCGAGGGCTGCGAGTTCCGCTTGCGCCTCCTGGATGTTGTCCTCAACGGAGAGTCGCACCCTGCCATGCTCGCGGAAGTGCTCGATCGTTTGGAGTGGCATGGTATCCACCGTGTCAGGACCGATCAGTTCCTCGGCGTACAGCACATCGCGGTAGGCCGGATTTTTCGTACTGGTGCTGGCCCACAGCGGTCGTTGCACGCGTGCGCCACTGCTCCTGAGCGTCTCGAAGCGCGGCGTGCTGAAGAGGCGTTGGAACTCCTGGTAGACCAGGCGCGCATTGGCAATGGCCGCTTTGCCCTGGAGGGCCTTGAGCCGCGGCTGCTCGACGGGATCATGCGTGGCCTGGATCTTGTCTTCGAGCAGCTGGTCCACGAGCACATCCACGCGGCTGACAAAGAAGCTGGCTACTGAGGCGATCTGGCGAAGGTCCTTGTCTGCGGCCAGGCGCTCTTCCAGGGCGGCGAGGTAGGCCTCGACCACCTGGCGGTAGTTCGAGAGCGAGAAGATGAGCGTGATGTTGATGTTGATCCCCTCGGCGAGGGCCTGGCGAATGGCAGGAACGCCCGCCGGGGTCGCCGGGATCTTGATCATCAGGTTGGGGCGGTCAACCGTCTGCCAGAAGCGGCGCACCTCGGCCAGGGTACCTTCCATATCCTGTGCCAGGTCGGGCGAGACTTCCAGGCTCACGAAGCCGTCCTGCCCGCTTGTTTTGTCGTAAATCGGACGCAGCCGGTCGGCTACGGTGCGCACATCGGTGATGACAGGGCTTCGTAGATCTCACCGATACGCTTTCCCTCGCTAATGAGCTGGTTCATCTGCTCATCGTAGGCATGCCCATGACTGATCGAGTGCTCGAAAATGGTGGGATTGGCGGTGGTGCCCGTGATACCGTCCTCGTCGATCAGCCGTTCAAACAGACCCGAGCGGAGTTGGGCCCGGTCAATGGTATCGTACCAGACGCTTTGTCCAAGTGCCTGCAGTTGCCGTAATGGATTGGTCATAATGTTCTCTCCTTGTATCTCAGCATCTTATGTTGTGCTCGATCCAGCATGTTCCACCGGACTGAGGAGGTGAAACCTCCTTCACCTCGCTCATCGCCACCCAGCAGCTCAGCAACACAGAGCTATCCCTCCCTATTTCTATAGCACATTGGTACCAAAAAGTCAAATAATATCTTGACTTTCTTGACAATTGAACAGATTATCTGGTAAACTGGGGAGCAGAATTGGAGGAGATGTATGCGACTCTCGGGTTCTGTTGCAAAAAAGGCGGTGATATGGTACTGCTCAGTCAAACAAGGTTTGCAACACGTTCTTCTGTTGAAGAGGAACATCCTGATTCAAGAGAGGGATAAAGTCGCTTGAGTTTGATGCGAGCATCAGCCGTCGTGAAGCACCGATTGACCGTGATGAGCGCCTCATTGCGACGTTGCTGCCAGACAGGGTCTCTCATTTAGGAGAAATATCCTATCTACTTGTTTCATCACTCGAGAATTGCGTATGATAGCAGCGGAAAATATGCAGAAAACGTACCTTTCTGAAGGAAAACCTACCACATTGCTCGTATTTCATACTCTTTGCAGAGAGAAGAAGCTCTATCAGAGCAGCAGGTTTTTGCGTACGGTTGCTGGCGCTGTTTCCCTAACGAGAGAGGAAGAGGTACTGTGGGCGCAGATCTTCAACACCTTGGCAAATATGCACTGCAACAGCGCTTAGCACATCATAGGATGGCTGAGGTCTGGAAGGCCTATGACTCCCAACTCAAGTGCCCGGTTGCTCTGAAGTTTCTCCGGGCCAATGGGCAGACTGACCCTGGTTTTGCAACTCGTTTCGTTCGCGAAGCTGAGGTCATTGCTTCACTCCACCATCCCTCCATCGTGCAGATTCACGACTTCGGGCTCTTGCCCCCCCAAGAGCCAGGCACTGTTATAGCCTACCTGGTTATGGATTGGGTCGAGGGGCAGACGCTATCAGCTTACATACGCGGTGCATCTCGCCTGGGGAAGGTTCCACCTGGAACAGACATCGTTTCCTTCTTTACATTGATCGGTCTGGCCATCGACTATGCCCATCGCTCTGGCGTCATCCACGGAAATCTCACCTCGAACAATATTTTCCTTCATCAGAGGTACAGTAGCTTGCCCAATCGCATTGGCGAGCCACTGCTTACTCATTTTGGCCTCGTCGGGTTGCGAGGTTCTGCCGCCGGTACACTCGCTCACCGATCGCTTGAAACCGCTTTGTATATGTCCCCCGAGCAAGCCCAGGGGCATGCTGGCAATGAACGCAGCGATATCTACTCCCTTGGCGTCATCCTCTACGAAATGTGCACCGGGGTACTCCCCTTCCAGGGGAACAGGCCCATCGCACTCATGATGCAACATCTGGGCGCCGCACCCACTCCGCCTTCCTATATCAATCCGAGCATCTCCCCCGCACTCAGCAGCGTCATCTTACGCTGCTTAGCAAAAGACCCTCAGGCGCGTTTTCCTCGCGCCTCAACGATGGCTGCTGCCCTGGCCAAGGCCCTGGGCACGGCAGTTCCTGAACAACTGGACGGTTTGGCCGACCAGACGGACATGGACAACAGAGCATCATCCGTCGATACTCTGCAAACTCCTTCATCACTGCCTACCATGTCGTCCTCATCCACGTCCCCGACGAGCCGGCCGGGGCTCTCTGGGGTACCTGCGGACGGTGGCTTTCATGCTTCTCCTTCTGCACATGCAGGCCAAGACGGCCACTCAACCCCTGTGCTCTCATCTCCGTTCCGGCGTCCCTTGCGCCGGAGCGCTTTTCTGTCCTTCGCACTCGTTACTCTGCTACTCGCCACCCTGGTAGGCACAGGTCTGGCTGCTCTCCTCTCGCTCGCTCCGAGAAGTGTTGCTCCAACGAACGCTCTCGTCGGACATGCCTTCTTTGTCAGTAGCGGGCAGTTGAATGGAACCAGCAACCAGGGCATCATCGATGAGTTGCAGGTTGATCTCCATAACTTGGCTGAGCCAGCATCTGGCAAGAGCTATTACGCCTGGCTCTTGGCTGATAAAAATCAAAGCGAGGTACCGCCGATCTTGCTGGGCAAGCTCAGTGTCGATCATGGTCACGTGCGCTTTCTCTACCGGGGGGATCAACAGCATACGAACCTGCTGGAGTTTACCAGCCGCTTTCTGATCACCGAAGAGGATGCAGATGTCACGCCCAGCAATCCCTCGCCCGACTCCAGCACCTGGCACGACTACGCTGAGATTCCCCAGACCGCTATTCCCGGCGACAAATTGCATTTCAGTATGCTCGACCACTTTCGCCATCTGCTCGTTGAGTCTCCCGAACTGAGCGTGCGGGGGCTCCACGGAGGCATGGCCATCTGGCTCCTCGAAAATGCGCGCAGGGTGCTGGAATGCGCCAATAGCGCCAAGGATGCCTGGGCGAGAAGCGATGCAGCTTCCATCCGCAGTCAGCTGACATGCGTGCTGGACTATCTTGATGGAACAGCGTTTGTTCGTACGGACGTACCAGCGATCCAGCCACTGGCGGCCGATACGCATAATGCCCAGGTCGCCCTGTCAGGGCCAGCCCCCCATGATACAGACCCTCCGGGCTACATTTACAGTGCGGAGGTCCCTCCGGGCTACGTGTACCTGATCGGCCTTCACCTCAACGGTGCAGTTCTGTCCCCACAAGCAACACCGGATCAGCGTACACTTGCCGGTCAAATCGATGCAGCCATGAACAAGCTGAAGGACGTGTTCGGGCAGGTGCATCAGGATGCCAAACTGCTCGTGCAGATGACTGATGGGCAATTACTGCACTCCTCGTCGCTGTCCACCCTGAACGATCTGGTGATGCAGGCGCAGAACGCATACGCCGGCCAACTCGATCCTTCTACGGGCGCATCACAGGGAGGAGCCGTATGGATTTATGGCAATATTGAGCGCCTGGTCACCTTTGACGTGATGCAGTTTGCATCTGCATCCGGTTAGGGGTTCTGGCTTTGACTAGAGATGATGATGAATGGCATGGTAGCTGCTCTGGAACGGGGAGTGCTTGCTTTCTGCGTACTGACCGTTCTGTTCGGTGTGCCAAAGGCGCCGGGCCTTAGCCGATGCCGTGTGTGAGAAGGAGCAGCCTTCCCGGAAACCCTCGTTATCGACTGCTAGACGAGCATGATCCATAGGGTGACGGAGAAGCGTAGGGCGCAAACCATGCAAGGCAACTCCACCTATGTTCTCGTTTATAAGGAAGGAAAGCGTGTAGATGAACATGTGCCAACGACAGCGAACATACAGACAAGCTTTGCCGCGTGAGGGACACGTGGCACAGGGCATCCACAAGTTGCTCAGGAGGCGTCTATGGAGCGGCATATGGAGTATCGTGCTTGCACTCTACCTGGGTCTCCTCAGTGGCTGTGGAGGGACGCTTGCTCAGACACAGACGGTGCAGAACACCCTGCGCACATCTCCCACACCTGGAGAAATACAGCCGTTTCACGCGACCGTAGAGACATTTGATCGTGTGTTGACGGTCACGCTCACGATTACGCCCAATCGTGCCGGCACGAACGTGTTCACGGTAGATATGAGAGCAAACCACTCCAGCACACTTACCAGCGCTGTGAGCGTGATCTTATACACTACGATACAGGACATGCCCATGGGAACCGATGCCATTCATTTGCACGCGGATAGCAACGACTCCTTCAGTGCTACCGGTGGCCTGAGCATGCAAGGTCACTGGGCCATCGGCATCGTCATCCAGACCCTCGATCATCGGCTTCATAAGGGAGGCGTGATGCTGGTGACACCTGTGTAGGTGGAGTCAAGTGTGCTCCGCTCCTACTCTCCTCTGGATGTATGACCACAGTGAGCATCTGGTCATCTTTGATATGGACGTTGTTGATAAGAACGGCAAAAGTGTGAGTCAAGGAAGGGGGGTTCCTGATCGTACGACAGTTTTTGGAATCTTGCTGAAAGTGTCGTGGGCTAACACTTGTTGCAGGCTTGCAAACTCAGAACGTATAATGTATGCAAGAATCTTTCCGTCCAGCAGACTGAGGAGTTACTCTGAGTGATTTCGAGAGGAGTTCGCTATGCCAAAGGAACCAGCAAAACTCGCGGACAAGGAAATCCAGGCGCACCTGAAAAACCTCCCCCATTGGGAGATTGATAACGCAATGCTGCAGCGTCGCTTCACCCTCCCGAGCTTCCCTGCCACCATGTTCTTTGCCTGTGCTGTTGCTCACGTGGCGGAAGTTGGACAGCATCATCCTGACTTGAATATTTCCTACAACAACATTGCGATACGTTTTGTCACGCACTCGGCGGGAGGGATTACGGCCAAAGACTTCGAGATGGCTCAGAAGGTCGATGAACTGTGGAATACGTTTGATTGGAAACCCAGCTAATCGCGGAGAGGCACAGGGATGAATGAAGTTTCTCTGAGCATTGGCAAGCTAACGACGGTGAGGTAGCTTTCTGCAAAGAGTCGCAAGCGCCTACCGGGGCGGGGTTTCAGCTATGGACCTCCTGATGTGCCCTGGCTACCAGGGACATGCTTCCTCTTCTCCTGATTTGTCTCCGAGTAGCAGCTACCTGGAATCCTGGGCTTCCAATTTTTCTGCGAGATAAGCCCAATCGGCTGGGAAACGGAATCCTTGCTGATTTGGAGGCTGGGGTGCCTGGGTTTCTATCCAGCGCACCGGAACTGCCCCCTTGTTGAAGAAGCCATGCGTGCCTCCTACACCGTTCCAGACATAGTCGCCCGCTTTCACGTGATACGTTTTGCCGTCCAGGATTGCTTCAGCCTCACCGCTCAGCAGGAAATAGGTTTCCTCGAAGGGGTGGTCGTGGATATTGCCCTCCCCGCCTGGCTGGAACTCCACCATAAACAGGGTCAGGTGTTGTGCTCCAAGCATGTGATCCACCAGCATTTTCAAGGAGATGCCAAAGATGCTGCTTCCCCGGTACCCCTCCATTTGCAACTGGCTGTATGGCGGCATCTGCGCGTCGTCAAAGTGACCAAGGTAGCGCGTCATCGGGTCCCGGAAATCGAGTGGGTTGCCTTTACTGGGGGCAGTTTCCGTCTTGAAAAAGAAGGTATCGTGTTCCTGGCCCGGCGCCTTTGGTTGTGGTGAGAGCATTTCTAACCAGCGTACCGGTTGGTCGCCTACGTTGCGCAAGGCATGCGGCACGCCAGCCTGGATGATGCCGTAGTCACCTGGGCCAAGTTGATAGTCGTGCCTATCGAGGCGCTCTAGAACCTGCCCCTCCAGAATAAAGAATGCCTCCTCGTAGAAGTGGACATGTGGGTTCAGTGTGCCATGCGAATCAAGTTTGCAGAGGCCTAGCCCTGTATGAACTGCACCAGCAATGGTATGATCGACTAGCGCTACCCGGGAATACCCCTGGCTGTGTTTCTCGTAAGTAGGAGGCACCTGGAAAGATGCTTTATCATAGTTCGCTACCTGATGCATTGAAATCGCCTTTCATTTCTTCTCAGCTAACAATATTCCCTCCTTCGTGTTCGAGAATGCGCTCAGCGACTTCGCGCAGATCAGCTCCGACCACATCCGGGCGCTCAAAGAGCGGATCAAGCACCATCCCGGGGCGAGCCACAAAGGCTGCCGCGCAGCCCGCGCGCAAGGCTCCCGCGATATCCCAGGCATGGGCCGCAATCAACCTGATCTCACCGATAGCTACGCCCAGGTGCTCCGCCACCATGCGATAGGCTTCCGGTGCAGGCTTCAAGCGCTGGACAGCATCGACCGAGAATAGCTGCTCAAAATACTCGCTCAAGCCCGCATTGGTCATCTGGGCCTGGGCCACCTGGGCAGTCGAGTTGGTCAGCGTCACCAGGCGCAGTCCCGCCTGCCGAAGACGCTCAAGACCCTCCCGCGCATCAGGATGCGGCGGGAGGCGCCGCATCTCACTCAAAATGGCTGTTTTCTCTTCCTGCGTAATGCTCACCCCACGACGCGCAGCGACCATGTCAAGCGCTGCCGCGCCAATCGTGCCGAAATCCCTGTACGGGCCGGTAATCGTCGTGACAAAAGCGCTTTGCAGCATCTGGGTAAACCAGGCCTGGCGCACGCTCGCATCACCAAAAACACGCGCGAACTGTGGATCCAGCGCATGTAAATCGAGCAACGTTTCGTTGACATCGAAGACACAGATACGTGCCATATGCATCCCTCCTTTCCCATTGAGTATACCACCTCACTTTTCCCACTATCCAAAGGGCAAGCAGGAAGTGTTTATACAGCCGTCTCCCTGAGAGGCCCTCCCACAGTTTTTTCGCTCTCTCCTGGCAATATGCTTACTCCTCTCTCCAAAAAACTCCGCGTCCGGTCAGCAGGAAGGTCGAATTCATAGGGCGAGAAGGTAGACAGGTCGTGTACCGTCTTTCTCTTCGGATGGGTGAGGAATTCTAAAGCATTCACAGATAGCATTCGCTTGCGGAGTCTGAGAGGGTGTTTGAAGGATTTTGATACCACTCGTGGTTGCGACACGTGCAAAACTCGACCCGAATTTGCGATCGTTATGAAGCACTGGCAGGATTGGATCCGCCTTGGTGTATACTGGTCGTTTGATTTGCCGCCGAAGGATGATGAGCTGTTGGCGTAATTCCAGAGACACTACTATGTTCAGCTTGACAAACGATATGAGTCTAGACTACTATTAGGCCATGCTAATATCCGACTTGAACACTTGGATATCAACGTGGTCTAATAACGAGAGAGGATATATTCAATGTCACTCACCCATGATGAGAGACGAAAGAGACAGGGAATGGGCCGTCATCAGCACACGAGGAAGTAAAGAAGGGGGCACCTTATGCCGACAGGAACCATTATCCTCCTCGGAGCTTTCGCAGGACTCACGATTTACCTCGGTTTACCCCTTGCCTTCTTAAAAAAAGCGCCTCAGTCGCTCAAAGCCTTTTTAAGCATGCTCGCTACGGGCGTCCTGCTCTTCCTGCTCTACGATGTGATTGGTAAAGCCAGCGAGCCTATCAACGGGTTGATAGAGCAGGTTCGCACACAGCATACAGGAGGTACAACTTTAAGCATAGACATTGTTCTGTTCATCTTTGGCCTCTTGCTTGGTCTGATTGGCCTCGTCTACTTCAATAAGCATGTCATCGCTCGTCTCAAGTCGCATAAACCTGCGCCGACAGGCGGGGAGTCTGCCGCTGCCTCTTCAGCTCAACTTGCTCTGGCTGGTGTCGGTGCCAATGAACTGGCCATGACTGAAGCCACCACTCAGGTGGTGCCATCTGCAGTGGGTGTCACAAGTGCGGGGGCTCCTACAGCCTCTTCATCTGGTGAGCTGTCCCCACAGACGCTGGCGCTCCTGATTGCTACCGGCATTGGCTTGCACAACTTCTCTGAAGGGCTAGCCATTGGTCAAGCAGCGGCAGTAGGCGCACTGCAACTGGCTACCATTCTGATCATTGGTTTCGGCTTGCATAATATGACCGAGGGATTTGGGATTGCAGGTCCCTTAACTGGTCAGAGCGTTTCGTGGAAATTCATCTTTCTCGCCGGTCTCATTGGAGGTGGTCCGACGTTCCTGGGAACGGTTGCCGGCATCGC
>WNGQ01002540.1_pt1 | contig 21565 bp, 19 predicted proteins | sample 5407661 | NCBI WGS metagenome assembly WNGQ01 (sample SAMN13153382, study PRJNA577476) | soil metagenome | isolation source: 60 cm soil or saprolite under Garry oak tree replicate 2 | place: USA:California | collected 2016-06-15 | reverse complement strand
GCCTGGGCTGCAGCGAACCCAAGACCGCGGCTGCCGCCGGTCACCAGGTAGACCCTGTCGCGCAATCCCAGATCCATGCGGCCATTCTGCCCGGGCGGGCGGACGAGCGCGCAGCCGGAGATCCGCCGTTGCCCAGTTCGGTGACCTACTGTTACGAGGACAAGCCGCGAACCGTAACCGGGTGGCGCCATGTCGAGCCGTCTTGGTGGGGCCACGAATGGTTCTGTAGACGAGTAGCGGGATCTTGACCACATCTCGTGATCGAGACATTCCCTGACGTTGAACCGAGGTCCCGATGAGCGCGCTACTTCTGGATGCCGAACTGGCGAACAGCGTCGGCGATGTAGGTGTCGTCGACATAGGCTAGCCCGGCTGCTTCGACGATCTCGCGGGCTGTCTGAGACTCGCCCTCAGGCATCCAGCACCCCTTCGGATCGTCGTCGCCATTGCTCGCGCAGCCCGACTGGAACCACACCCCGCTCGCGCCGACCTCCTTGGCCAGAACGACGATCGCGGGCACCTCGCTGACAGGGCGATACGCGAAGACCAGGTCCACGTGGTCGGGAGCATGACCGAGTCGCCGAGCCACGACCTGCCCCTCGCGCACCGCATGGGCCGTGTAGTTATCTGGCTCCGGGCCACCCTTGACCACTACCCCGAACCCAGCACGGGCGAGCGTTTCCGGCACCTCCCTGGTCGGCCAGTCGATCACAAGGACGCTGTCGGTTGCCTCCAGCAGTTGCTCGGCCTCGGTCATTGGTCCTGCGACCTCCCTTCCATCCCGAACCCTGCGGCTGGATAGCCGCAGGGATATCGTACAAAGTCCAGGGCCGATCACGAGATGTGGTCCAGATCCAGAACTCACTGTTTAGAACCACTGGGTCGCAACTGACAAATGGATTCGACGCGTGGGGTAGTTCGGCCTTGGCGAACACCTGGGGATTTCGGGAGCGGTTGTACTGAACCGCCTCGGGTTTGGTTTGGTGGAGGCGCTGCGATGCCCTAGGTGCTGATGCCGAGCTTGGTGAAGACTTTGTGCAGGTGGTACTGGACGGTGCGCGGGCTGAGGAAGAGCCGCGTCCCGATCTCCGGGTTGGAGGCCGTCGCGGGTCTCGACGCTGCGCCTGCGGACCGTCTCGCCGGTTGCCAGGAGCTCACGGCCCGCGCGAGGTCGACGCGCGAGCGAGTCCGGCCGAGGCGGTCGATCGCCTCTCGGTAGAGGTGCTCAGCCACCTCTCCCTCGCTCACGAGGGCGCGCGACCGCGCCTCCAGTCCAAGCGCCCAGTCGGTGCCGCTGGGCCGGGCCACCTCGACGAGCCGTCGATGCGCAGCGGCACACGTGCAACGGATGCCGCTGCGCACGGCCGCCTCCTCGGCGGCGGCCACACCAGCTCCGCCACAGCGCGCTGACCCGCAAGGCCGAGGACGACGCCAACACGCCGATGCTGCTGGCCCGCTCCCGCCACGCCTCGGTCCGCTCGCTGGAGCGCTACGCCGGCCCAGCGCCGAGGCGGTCGCCCGCCACGTCGCCCGCCACGTCGCCAGCCGCGACCCCGCCGCGCAGCGCCGGCCGTAGCACCCACCGGCGAGTTACTTTGCGGCTGGCCGGGGCTTCAGGAGTCCACGGCCGACCCGTCGGGTGTTCAATGACCTGCTCTCCAGGGATAGGGTGCGGGTCGGGAACCATGGCCCAGTGCGGCGTGTAAGGCGTGTAACAAGGGATGGGCAGACGGCGAAGGAGGACGTCGTTCGCAGCCGAGTGGTAGTGGCGGCGATTCTCGTGTGGTCGCTGTTCTCACTGGTTTCGTGTACCCACCGCGGTGGCTCCGCACGAGGGCCCGGCCTGCCGCCGCCGGCCCCGGTCTCAAACGACGCCGGCGCCCAGCCGCGCAGTCACTCCACCGTCCCGGCTGAGCTCGGTCGAAGAGAGCTAGCCTTCGTCCTGGCGGACGGCGTGTACGTGGGCAGGGCGGACAGTGCGGGCGTGCGCCGCATCACCAACATCCCAGGCTTTGAGTACCAGCCCGACTGGACGGCAGACGGCACGAAGCTGGTCCTCAGGGTGGACGACGAATCCGGCCGATCTGGCGGTGTGTGGTCGGTCAACGCCGACGGATCCCATCCGGTCGACCTGGTGAAGAAGTCGGGGGTCCCTGGAGGCGCCCCCGACTGGTCGCCCGACGGGACCAAGATCGCGTTCGTCGGAAAGCGCCTGGGTGAGCGCTTCGGCATCTACGTGATGCACGCCGATGGCAGCGACCCGATCCGGCTGACCAGCGAGGCGTACGAGGCGCAGTATCCGGATTGGTCGCCGGATGGCTCAAGGATCGCCTTCACCATCGTGCAGGGCGGCCAGTTCGACATCTACGTGATGCACGCGGACGGGTCGGGGCTCCGCCAACTGACCCGCGCGCCGGGGGAGGACAATTGGCCGGAGTGGTCCCCCGACGGCACCCAGATCGTCTATAGCCACCTGATCACTGACCTTTGGATGATGAACGCCGACGGCACCGGGCAGCACCGTCTCACAGGTGATGCGGGCGAGCCGTCCTGGTCCCCGGACGGAGCGTGGATCGCGTTTGATTGTGCGCCGAACTCGGATCCCGCTGGCGGCATGTGCGCCATACATCCGGACGGCACTGGACGAACCCCCATCCTGGGGAGAAGAGGTTCGTTTCCGGCCTGGCGTCCATGACGGGCCGATAATCGCCGACGGGCCCTGGGCGTGCCCACCCCGCCGCCTGCCGAAAACCTCGCAGAGAAGGCGACTCCCAATAAATTCGGACTTGGTGTTTGGGCTGATGCATCTGTTGGGCATCGCCTATCGGCCAGCGCTGGCCGACCTGCCCATCAGCGGCTGTGGCGGATCAGCGCGGACGCCAACTACGGGCAGTTGAACACCGCCGCTCCAGCGAGGGAACCTCCACGCAGCTGCGACGGTATGAGAGGTATGAGCGCAACACTGACACTGAAGCCGAAGTCGAAGGCAGTTGCGAACGGGAGGGAGCCATGCACCGCGTTGTCACGACAGCCGTCCTCGTCCTCGTCGTGACGCTCGCCGCTTCTGCCTGTTGGTCGCGCTCCGAGGACAACGGCTCTCCCGCAGCCTCCTCCGGCGGGGGGACGTCATCAACACCGGAACGGGACATCGCGCCGGCGACCGGCCTCACGGGTCGGGTCGTCTACTCCTCAGTCGAGGGCGATCTGTGGGTCGTGGAGGCCGACGGATCGAATCGCCGCCAACTGACGGACTCCGGCCAGGGGATCGACTACAGCCCCACCTGGTCGCCCGATGGCAAGCGGATCGCCTTCCGCACCACGCGGGGCGAGTCGCCGGCGGGCGTGGATCCCTCCAACATCTTCGTCATCAACGTCGACCGCTCCGGCGAGCGACAGCTCACCCCGCCGCGGGGGGCGGCGGCCGCCGGCCGCTCGGCGTCCCTGGCGAGTGCTCGGTCTGGTCACCGGACGGCTCGAAGCTCATGTTCTGCTCCAACGGCATCAACCGCGGCGAGGGCGTCGACAACTGGGACGTGTTCGTCATGGATGCCGACGGCGCCAACGTCCGCCGATTGACCAGCAACGTCGAACAGGACTATCCCGGCGCCTGGTCGCCGGATGGAACCCAGATCGCGTTCTTCTCGCGGCGCGACGGGTACGGCGACGTCTATGTGATGGACGCGGATGGCTCCAACGTCAGGCGGGTGACCAACGAGCCCGGGGCGCAGGCCGCAGAGGCCTGGCTTCCCGATGGCCGCTTCGTCATCGGAAGCGCGCAGGAAGGCGTAGCAGGGCCACCGGACTGGTTCGTGATGCGTCCCGACGGCTCCGGTCGCGCGTCACTGCCACAGCTCAGCCAGGCGATGGAGCAGACCTGGGGTTCTGGTCCGCTCATTCGCCGCGGAGCAGCTCGGCTGGGCGGGAGTGGGAGGCCTGCAGCAGCGGGCCGAGCACGGCGAGGGCCGCGGCCACGAGCGCGACCAGCACGCTGGCGAGTGCGCCGAGGCCGATGGCATCTGGTGCGGCGCCGGTGGCGGCGCCGGCCGCCCACACTGCCAGGGCGCCGGCCAGCCCGCCGAGCGCGCCGAGGGCGAGGCCTTGGGCCGCGAGTAGGCGCAGCACGTGCGCCCGCGGCCAGCCGAGCGCCCGCAGCGCCGCGAGCTGCGCCTGCCGCTCCAGGTAGCCGAGGGTGACGATCTGCCCGGCCGCCAGCGCCCCGATCGCCAGGGTGAGCGCGGCTACGGCCACGTGGAAGGGGCGCACACGCTCGCCGAGGTACACCCCCAGCACGGTGGTGTCGAGCTGGCCGCGGAACGCGGCGGCGACCAGCACCACCCCGCCGAGCATCGCCGCGCCAAGGGCGATCGCGATCACCCCGAGCAGCGCCTCCGTGCGCCAGAGCCCGACCAGGTCACGCAGGCCGAGGGTGAGCGCGAAGCGCGGCGGGCGGCTGCGGCGGACTCGCCCACGGCCGCCGCGTGTCAGCACGTCCATGGTGGTGCCGCGCGCGGCGGCCAGCGCCGGCAGCAGCGCGGCGAGTGCTGCGACGGCCACGGCCAGCGGCACCGCCGTGGCCATGGTCCAGACGAGCAGCCGCACCCCGGCAATGGCGGCCAGCGGCAGGCCGAGCGCCACCGCGACCACGCCGACGGCGAGGCCGAGCAGGAGCATCTCCAGCTCGACCAGCGCGGCGACGCGCCGCGCCGGCCAGCCGAGCGCGCGCAGCACGCCGAACTCGGCACGGCGACGGCGCACCGCCGTGTAGGCGGTCTCGCCGACCAGGATGGTCGCCCCGACCAGGGCAAGGGTGAACAGGGCAAGGTTTTGGGCGCTGACCGCCTCGGTGAAGCGGAAGGCGACCCCTTTGACCGACCATGGCTCGCGCACGGTCAGCGCGGGCCGGCCGAACCGCCCAGCCGGCAGATCGACCTGGACCTCACGGGGAGACGCGCCTTTGACGACGTCGACCTGCAGGCCGGTGGCGTCGCGGATGTCGGCGGCGGCCCGCCCGATCCTGGCCTCGGCGAGCGGGCCGGGCTCGCCGAGGCCAGCCAGCTTCACCCGGACCACGCTGATGAACGCGGCGCCTGGCCGCCCGTCGAACCGTTTCGGGTCCGAGAGCCAGGCGGCGCCGTCCAGGGTAGTCAAGAGCAGCGGCGGCGGGTTGATGTAGCCGGCGAGCGAGCGGCTTGGCCGCAGCTCGCGACCGTCGGCGAGCCGCACCGTTGGGGTGGCGTAGGTCTCAAGACCGCCGCCCGCGAGCGGATCGAACCCGGGCAGGCAGTCGGGGTTGTAGGTGCCGACGACCGTCCAGTAGCGGTTGCCCTCGGCCTGGTCGTAGCCGTGCTGGGTGACCGTGCGGAACCAGCGGTCGCGCACGGCGGGCGGGGTGGTCACGCTGAGCGGGATGGCTGAGCTGGTGTTGCGCCGCTCGTAGATGGACGGGTCGGGCGGCCGGGTGGCGGCCTCGAGGTGCAGGCCGCCCGGCCGCTCCCGGTAGCTGACGTCGCCGATCGACCAGATCGGCCACTCGTCGACCTCCTCGCCGACCCTGGGCAGGTAGGCGCGGTACAGGTCGTCGGCGCTGCTCTTGACCTCCCGGACCGGCTGCCAGGACGCAAGCGCCTGCGGTTGCGCGCCGCGCAGCAGCGCCGCCGCGTTGGCCGCGCGGGTGAGGTGGCCGGTGAAGGTCTCGTCCACGAACGAGCGTGCGCTCACCAGTACCGGGATGCGCGTCCCCGGCGGGTCGCGGTCGCCGGCGTCGGCGAGGTGGTCGCCAGGGAGCAGGGCGCGGCCGCGCGTCACGCAGCGGTCGAGGCCGAGCAGGGCGGCCTCGGCGGCCGGGTCGACGCCGGCGATGACGATCGGCTGCAGGACCTCCACGCCGTGGTTGGGCGGGTCGGCCGGCGGGCCGCACTGCCCGTGGTCGCACTCGACCGGCGCGAAACAGCTCACCGGGTAGCGGCAGTCGATCGTGCGGCCGCGCAGGTCCAGCGTGGCGTCGCGGGTTCCCGCCACGTAGCGCACCGTGCCCTCTCCGGCCACCACGATGTAGTGGGTTTCGACCGTCGCCCGTGACAGCCCAGCATCGGTGGTCGACTCGATCACCAGCTTGTACACCGCCAGCAGCCTGGGGGCGGGTTCCTGGTCGAGGAGCACGCCGAAGCCGCCGGTCGTCCAGTTCACGGCGCCGGCGATCGCCACCGGCGCGGCGATGGCCACGCCGGGGATATGCCGGATCGCCTCGAGCTGGCCCCGGGTGATGCCGCCTTTGGCAAGCCCGCTGACGTAGTTCGGCCGTACCAGGCCCTGCCGGGCCTCCAGCGGCGTGACCGAGCCGGGCGGCCGGACGAGCAGGTCGTAGGGGGTGTTCCAGGTGCGGGCGATGTCACCGCGCAGCACCGCCCTGGTCGTCTGCGAGGTGCCCACCAGGGTAATGAAGCCGAGCGTGGCGGTCAGCAGCCCGAGCGCGGCGAGCGCCGTGGCGGTGCGCCGGCTGGCGAGCTGGCGGACGGCGAGCCAGAGCATGGCGTCACTCCAAGATGTGGGTGGGCAGGTCCGGCGCGGTGACCATGCGAATGCCAGCGTCGGTGGCGGTGGCGTGGTCGGATTGCACCTGGCCGTCCACCAGCCGCACGACGCGGTCGGCGACCGCCGCGACCACTGGGTCGTGGGTGGCGATGACCAGGGTGAGCGTCAGCTCGGCGCGGAGCCGGCCGAGCAGCTCGAGCAGCGCCTCGGTGGTGGCGGCATCCAGGTTGCCGGTCGGCTCGTCGGCCAGCAGCAGGGCGGGGCCGCCGAGCAGCGCTCGGGCCATCCCGACCCGCTGGCGTTCCCCGCCCGACAGGCGCGCTGGCGGGTGGTCGACCCGCCCGGCCAGGCCGACGGCGTCGAGCAGCTCGCGGGCTTCGCGTTCCAGCTCGCGGCGGGACCGCCATGGCAACCGTGCCACCACCACGTTCTCCAGCGCGGTCAGGCCGGGCAGCAGGTGCGGGTCCTGGAAGACGAAGCCGACGTGGCGGGCGCGGAAGGCGGTCAGCTCGTGCTCGCGGAGCGCCGACAGTGCCTGCCCGAGCACGGTGACCTCCCCGCCTGTCGGCCGGTCCAGGCCGGCGATCAGGTTGAGCAGGGTGCTCTTGCCGGACCCGGAGGGGCCGGTGACCGCAACGGCGGCCGTGGCCGGCACCGTCATGGTCACCTCCCGGACTGCGCGCACCTCGGCCGCGCCGGTCGCATAGCTCCGCGAGACAGCCTCGAGGTGCAAGGCGGGAGCCGCGTCATCGCCGGCCCCTTGCCCCTGCCGGCCGCGTGGTTCGGCTGCCCGCGTCTCCGGCGGTGCACGGTGGTCAGTCGAGTCCGGCAACCTTGCCACCTCCGCTGCTCCTTGGCCTCGTCCCGCGGGGCATCGCGACGAGCTGCTCGCTGCGGTCGCGCACGCCGGCGAGCCAGCGCAGCTCGCCGTGGACCCGGTGGAGCTCAGCGTCGACCGCCTCCCGCTGGAAGCCGCCGTCGACCTCGTCGCGGAGCGCCCGCAGCGCCCGCAGCGCCCGGGTGCGCTCCGCGAGGATCAGCGCGGCCAGCTCGGCGAACCGCTCGGGCAGCACCAGCCGCGCGAGCGCGAGCCGGACGACGAACTCCTCGACCGGGCCAGGCTCGAACAGCCACTCGGTCGCCACGGCGCGCCCGCGCCCGGTCAGCCGCAGGAGCTGCCGGTCCGGTCGGGTTGCCTGACGCACGCGGCGGCTGACCACGAGCCCGTCGCGTTGCATGCGCCCGAGCGTCAGGTACACCTGGCTGGCGCGCGTGACCCACAGCGGGCCGAGCTCGGCCTCAAGCGTCGCTTGGAGCTGGTAGCCGTGCGCCGGCCCGTCTAGCAGCAGGCTGCAAAGGACCTCCCGCAACGCCATCTCCACCTCAGCATCACCGCGTGCATAGTCATCGAGTGACTATACACGCGATGCCCACCGGCACCAGCGACGGCACCGTGCTCCTGGCCTCGGCGGACGCTCGCTACCGCCAGCTTCCGTTCCATTGTTCCGACTGGCCGGAGTACTACAAGGCCGCAGCATGACATCGAGGTTTCTGAACCTACGGGTGTTCTGGACCGAAGGCGCGGAGGTCATCCGCACGCCGATCCGGGCCTGCGGGCAAACGCCTATGCTGAGCGGTGGGTGCAGACCGTCCGGGTGGAGTGTCTGGACTGGACGCTGGTGCTGGGCCGGGGCCATCTTGTGCGGCTGTTGCGCGTTTACGCCCGGCACTATAACCAGCAGCGACCGCACCGCAGCCTCGCGCCGGCCGTGCCCGAAGCGCGGACCCAGAGTTCAACATCGGTCAGCGCGTGAGAGGTCAGACGTTGCGATGTACTGGGCGGCCTCATCCATGAGTATCACGAGGTCGCAGCCTGATGAACCAGATTTCCGTGCCCCACAGGCTGTGTGGGTGTGCTCAGCGGTCGAGGTCGTTGGGCTGGTCGATGGGCTGGTCGATGACTTCGGCAAGGCGCCAGGCCAGGAAGTCGCGTTCGGTCGTATTGGTGGCTAGGGAGAGCGCGGCTTGGTAGGCCTGTGCTGCCTGTTGGGTCTGGCCGAGGCGTCGGAGCAGGTCGGCTCGGGTGGATGCAAGGTAGGGGTAGTTGGCCAGGTGGGGGTCTTCGGCGATCGTGTCCAAGGCGGCGAGACCGGCGGCCGGGCCGTCGACCATGGACACGGCGACGGCGCGGTTGAGCGCCACCACCGGGGAGGGCCAGACCGACAGCAGCAGGTACTTTGCCATCGTTGGTGGCCTCCTCAGCGTCGGTGGCGGCTCGGTGTGGTCGCACACTATCTCGACGAACGAGCCTGGCCAGAATCGACAGGCTGACCACAGACCGCCGGATTTTTTCCAGCGCTCGAGCTTGAACAGCTCCGGCTCCTCACAGACCCAGGCGTCGCGATGAACTACCCGTCAGGCGTGCGGCGAGCCGCGATACGCCATGAGTTCGTAGTCGTCGACAGCGACGACAGTCCCGCCAACCTGCGGGATCAGCTCCTCACGCCAGCCCGTGACGGCGGCCGCGTTTGCCTGAAGGTTCTGTGCGAACATGCCGACCCCCATTCGTGTCAAGCGACAGGACAGTTTCCCTCGCTACTCCCTGACGGTGCTGATCGGCTCAGCGGGCGGGGCCGTGTCGGGGCTGTCGGGGCTGTCGGGCAGCAGCACCTGGAAGCATGCGCCACCGCCGGCCCGCGGCTCCACCCAGGCCCGGCCGCCGTGCAGGCTGGCAAATCGCGCCACCAACGCAAGGCCGACGCCGGACCCGGGCGCGTGGCCGGCCTCGCTGGGCCCGCGGTGGAAGGGCTGGAAGATACGCTCGCGCTGCTCAGCGGGCACGCCGGGCCCGGCATCGGCGACCGTGAGCAGCGCCCCAGCATCGCGCCGGTCGACCCGGACCCAGATCGGGGTGCCGGGCGGGGTATGCCGGGCGGCGTTGACCAGCAGGTTCTCGACGATCCGCTCGACCTTGGCCGAGTCGATCGCGATCTGGACCGACGCCACGTCCACGACAATCGGGTGGTCGCCGCCGAGGTCTGCTTGGGCCTGATCGACGATGGTGGCCACCAGCGCGCCGAGGTCGATGCGCTCGCGCCGTGGCTCCACGATTCCCCTGGCCAGCCGGTCGAGGTCGAGCAGGCCGCAGAGGATCCGATCGAGCCGGCGGGCATTGGCGGTGAGCCGGCCGAGCAGGTCGTCGACCTCGGCGGGGGGCAGCGCCCAGCGGCTTCGCTCCAGCGTCAGCGCGATCCCCAGGACCGAGGCGAGCGGGGTGCGCAGGTCGTGGGAGACTGCCTGCAGGAACGCATCCTTCAGCTCATCCAGGCCCCGTAGGTGCCCGGTGGCGGCTTGCTCGCGTGCTAGGGCGGCCCCAAGCTGCTCGGTTGCCACGCGTTCCCGGTCGAGCGTGGCGTGCAGGACCCGCTGGGCCTGGCGGCGCTCGGTGATGTCGCGGGCGACCAGCAGGTGTCCGCCGCGCCGTCCCGGCCGTCCGGGCAGGGGAAAGACGGCCAGGTCGTAGGTGCGGCCGGCCACGGTGATCTCGCTGGCGGTGACCTGGCCCTGGCCGATGGCGCGGTCGCCAAGGGTAGGGAGCAGCCGGACGGCCGGCTTGCCGACCACGGCGGGAACCGGCAGCCCGACCAGGCGCCCGGCCGCCGGGTTGGCGTCGATCACCCGGCCGTAGGGGTCGAGCACCAGGACCGGGTCGCCGATGATCTCGAAGATCTGGCTGCGGGCCATGGGGCGTTGGTCGAGCAGACCGAACCGGAACACCCCAAAGACCAGGACCGCGGCGGTCACGGTGAAGGCGAAGGGGCTCAGGTCGACCAGGCCGAAGGGGCCTACGCCGAGGTTGAAGAGGAGATTTGTTGCCCAGGGAAGCAGTACCGAGACCAGCACGATCATGCTCTGGCGCCGGTACAGCCGCGACAGCCGCGCCGACGCACCCACGAAGACGGCCGTGCCGACCCACAGCAGCACGTCGGTGTAGACCAGATGCACCCAAAACACCGGTCCAGCCTGTGCGACCGTGCCGCCCTGCGGCGTGTAGAAGCGGACCAGGTCGTGGGTCGCGGTGTTGGCCAGCAGGACGAGCACGGCCAGCGGCTCGAGCGCGAGCAGCACCGCCACCAGCCGGGTCGGCCACCTGGGCCGGCCGATGTAGTGGAAGACAAAGGCGAGCCACGCCGGCGTGAGCAGGCAGATGCCCACATACTTCAGGTCACCCCACAGCTGCCGGGCGCCCGGGTCAACGACGCTCAGCTCCAGCGCGTAGGCGACGCTCCACTCCAGCGCCGCCAGGAGCATGACCAGCAGGCTGACCGCAAGGGCGTCGCCTCGGCGGCGCCAGACATAGCCGACGGCGAGCGCGAAGAAGGCGGCCCCGCCAAGCATCAGCCACCCTGCAGCCGACCAGCTCCAGGTCACGACGCCCCAGCAGGGGCCGCTGGCTTGGAGCAGACCAGCGTGTCACCCATGTGCCGCCGCCTCCCCTCGACCCGGGGAAACGCCAGACCCGCCGTTTCCGTCGATAGGCCGAGCCGGGCCGATCGGACAACAACGCAAGAGCATCTGCCCGCACACCGGGAAGCGTCAAACGGCGATGCCGGGCGACCACGATGCTTTGCTTGGGGACGGCGACAATCGGCGAGGTGCTGTTTGTCTTCGGGTTCATCTGAGTCACGGTCGCCTCGGTGGTGCTGTCCGCGAAGGTCGGCAAGTGGGTCCCACGATCGGTGCGTGGATCCGGCTCATCGTGCTGTCGTTTTCACCCTGTCGGTGGTGGCCTACGCGGTCAGCCACGGCGTCCACGGCGTCACCGGTGGTGGCTTTCGGCCCTCCTACGTGTCGTTCATCGCGCTGGTGCCGATCCTGGCGATCCTGCTCGTGCTGCCGACCAAGCAGGTGACCAGCCTCGGCGGCTTCCTCGATGCCATCAAGGCCGTCTTCACGGTCTATGGGGGGTCGGTGGCCGCCAGCGGCGCGGCCACGCTTACTGGGCTGGGGGCGCTGCTTGAGGGCGTGACCGCCGCCGCCTTCGTCTTCGCGCTGCTGTCCAGCGGCGCGACCTGGGTTATGGGCGCGGACCGGGCCGAGGCGATCATCGCGGCCCTGGATGGTGCTGGGCCGCGCTGGCTCGGCTTCATCTCGCCACGGTTTGGGACCCCGGTGTGGGTGAATATCATGACGGGCGTCTTGTCCACGGTGGTGATGGTGCTGGCGTTCTTGCTGGCGGGCGGCAACGCCGACAAGTACTTCGCGGCGGTGCTCGGGCTCACCATCTCCACGACCATGCTCTCCTACATCGGGATCTTCTCGGCCCTGGCCAAGCTGCGCTACTCCCATCCCGACGTTGCTCGCCCCTACCGGGTGCCTGGGGGGAAGCCGGGCGCGGGTGGTGTCGGGCCTGATCACGTTTTGGGTAGTGTTGGCGTCGGTGTCGCTGGTGTGGCCGGGCTTGGGGGTGGGCTGGTTTGGGACCGCAGGCCGCCCGGATGACTCGCTGCCTGCGGGGTTCACCCGCAGCCAGTTCGAGGTGTCGCAGGTCGGGCCGCTGGTGGCGCTGGCCATGATCCTGCGGCCCGGCAATGCCGGTCCAACACCCAGCCGACCATGTGAAGGTGCTGGCGATGGCGCTGCTGGCCCTGCCCAAGCCAGCCCGCGGGCGGCCGATCCTGGTCCGCGCCGACTCCGCCGGCGCCACCCACGCCTTCGTCGACGAGCTCGTCCGCCGCAACCTTTGGTTCTCGATCGGGTTCGACTGCGACCAGCGTGTCCAACAGGCGATCCTGGATCTGCCCGAGCCGGCATGGCAGCCCGCCGTGGACCCCGACGGCCGACCCCGCCGGGGTGCCTGGGTCGCCGAGCTGGCCAGGCTGGAGCTTGAGGCGAGCCGGGCCGTCGCCCAAGCTTGCCCGCGCCTATGCCATCATGTGCCTGCCGGCAGGCAGCGTCGCCATCAATCCGCTGGCCCGGATGTACGGCCGCCGGGCACTGGAAGTCGCAAGCACCGTCGAGCAGCTCTGGCCATGGCGTGCGTGCGCTTCATCATCAGCGTGTACAACATGGGCTCCGTGCGGTGGGAGGAAGAGCAGGAGGCAATCGGGGAGGCCGAGGCGGCTGGTCGGCCGGGGGAGGCGGCCGCCCCCGCGGCAGGCGAGGCACGGGGGCGGGAGCGCCGATGAGCGTGTCGCTGTTCGAGGGCGTCCCAGCCGACGAGGTGGCCGTCGCGCTGGCCGGGCTGGAGCGCCGCCGGTTCGCCGCCGGCTCGACCGTGCTGGTCGAAGGCGACTACCTCGGCGAGCTGTATCTGGTCGAGTCGGGCGCGGCCGACGTCTTCGCCGTCGGCCGCGACGGCACCGAGCACCACCTGGCGCGCGTGGGGCCGAGGACAACGCTCGGGGAGATGTCGCTGTTCACCGGCCAGCCCGCCTCGGGGACGGTGCGCGCCCGGACCGACCTGCAGGTGGTGGTCGTGACCGCGCGGGCGCTTGAGCGCCTGGGCGATCGGCTGCCCCGCGTCTACCGCAACATCGGCGTGATCCTCGCCGAGCGCCTCGCTGCCTCCACCCGGCTCCTGGTCGGCGATCGGCCGGGCCGGGTTACCGTCCTGGTCGATCGCGGCGCCCCGCCCGACCTCGCGCCCGCGATCGCTGCCAGTGTCGCCTGGCACACCCGCGCGCCGGTCGCGCTCACCGGTCCGGGGGGGATAGAGGCAAATGAGGCGCACGTTCTCGTTCGCGTCACCGGCGACGGCGCTCCGCCGGCCGCCGATGCGCCGGTGGTGGAACTCGTGGGTCCGCAAGATACGCCGAGGGTGCCGGAGCGGCGGCTGGCTGTCCGCGGCTGGGTCGATGGGCCGGTGTGGCGGGGCCCGGACGTCGGCGGGACCGTCTCGATCCCGTCGCTCACCCCTGCCGATCGTGCCGAGCTGGCCCGCGGCGTCCTGTCCACCTCCACGCCGGCCGGCGCCGCGTTGGGCTGGGTGGCGCGCGACGTGGCCGGGCTCAAGGTGGGGCTCGCGCTGGGCGCTGGCAGCTACCGGGGCTACGCGCACGTCGGCGTCCTGCGGGCGCTGGGCCGCATGGGGCTCGAGCCCGACTACCTGGCCGGCACGAGCATCGGCGCCGCGGTGGCGGGGCTGCACGCCATGGGCTACGACACCGAGGCGTCGGCGGGGTTCCTCGATGCGCTCGATGGCGTCTTCTTCCGGCCGACCGTTTCACGGCGGAGCCTGCTGTCCAATGCGGCCCTTGCGGCCAAGATCCGAGAGATCTGCCTGGACCGTCGGATCGAGGACCTTCCGCTCCCGCTGGCGGTGGTCGCGGCCGACCTGGAGACAGGTCGGGAGATCGTCTTCCGCCGCGGCCTCTTGTGGCTTGCCGTGCTCGGCAGCAGCTCGATCCCCGGGGTCCATCCCGCCCTGCGCATCGGGCCGTACACCGCGGTGGACGGCGGCATCGTCAATCCGATCCCGAGCAGCGCGGCGACGGCGATGGGCGCCGACAAGGTCGTGGCCGTGCGGCTCGGCCGGCCGCAGCCAGCGAGCGACACGGACGCCGAAGCGCGCGAGGGCAACGAGCGCCTCCCGTCGGCGATCGAGACGATCGTGCGCTCGGTCGAGCTCATGCAGGCCAGCATGCGTGGCCAGCGGTCGCCCGCCACCATCGTGATCGCACCGGAGTGCGAGGACATGCCCGGCATCGGGTTACGGCGGTTCAGCCTCGGGCGTCGCTACGTCGAGGCCGGCGAGGCGGCGATCGAGGCGGCGCTCCCACGGATCGCCGCCGCGCTGCCCTGGCTGCGCTGAGGCGGGTCGTGGGATTCACACGCGCCTGAGACGCGACCATACTGAGGCGCGCGAGCGGGGAACGAACGCCGGGGGGAACGCCATGGAGAACGCCGCTCAGGACGCCCGAGAACGCATCAACTGGCTGAGCTCCACGCCGTTCCTCGCCTTCCACGTGCTGGCGGTCGTCGCCCTCTTCACCGGCGTGGACCGGCGCTCATTGCTGGCATGCGGCGTGCTCTATTTCACCCGGATGTTCTTCATCACCGCCGGGTACCACCGCTACTTCGCGCACCGCTCGTTCAAGGCCGGCCGGACCGTGCGGTTCCTGCTGGCCCTCGGCGGGACGACCGCGGTGCAGAAGGGCCCCCTGTGGTGGGCGGCCCACCATCGCAGGCACCACCTGTACGCCGACACCGACCGCGACCCGCACTCGCCACAGCGCGGCTTCTGGTGGAGCCACGTCGGGTGGATCCTGTGCGACAAGTACAAGAGCGTCGACTACAGCGACATCCGGGACCTGGCAAGGTACCCCGAGCTCCGGTTCATCGACCGGCACCACTGGATCGGACCGGCGGCCCTGTTCGCCGGCTGTCTCCTGGCCGGCGGGTATCGCGGCGTGCTCGTCGGCTTCTTCCTGTCGACGGTGCTGCTGTGGCACGCGACGTTCGCGGTGAACTCTGTCGCGCACCTTTTCGGCCGGCGCCGGTACGAGACGAACGACACGAGCCGCAACTCCCTTGTGGTAGCACTGGTCACCAACGGGGAAGGGTGGCACAACAACCATCATCACTATCCCACCTCTGCCCGGCAGGGGTTCTTCTGGTGGGAGGTCGACGTCAGCTACTACCTCCTGTGCGGACTCGCTGCGGCCGGCCTGGTCCATGACCTACGGACTCCGCCTCAGCGGATCCTGCTCGCCCCGGAGTCCGTCCGTCAGGAGTCCGTCCGTGCGCGGCCGTAGCTCGGTCGAGGACCGGGTCACGGGGATCTTCGACCGGTTGTTCGCCGGCACCGCATTCGCGCTCCAGCTGCCCGATCGTCCGCCACGCCAGTTCGGGCATGGCGAGCCTGCGTTCCAGTTCGTGGTTCGCAACCAGGCCGGTCTGGCCGCCCTCGGCTCGCTCAACGAGAAGCGCATCGGCGCGGCCTATCTGGCCGGCGAAATCGACCTCAACGGCGATGTGGTGGCGGCGCTCGACCTCAGGACCAACCTGAGAGACCAGCGTCGGCTGGCCTACCTGTTCACCACCTACGGGCTCGGCTACCTGTGGGCGACCTACGCGCAGCCGCGCCTGTTTGGGCAAATCAAGTGCGACTCGCAATGGATTAGCCAGCACTACGACCTCGAGTCGGATTTCTACCTGCTGTTCCTCGACAAGCAGGCCCACTGCTACTCGCACGGGTACTTCAGCTCCGACGACGACTCGCTGGAGTCGGCCATCCAGCGCAAGCTGGACACGGCGATCGCGGCGTGCGGGATGCGGCCCGGCTGGCGCGTGCTCGACATCGGAGCGGGCTGGGGCGCGTTCACTGAGCACGCCGGGCGCCAGGGCATCCAGGTGACATCGCTGACGATCTCGGCCGAGTCCGAGCGCTACGTCCGCGAGCTCATCGAGCGCGAGCAGCTCCCCTGCCGGGTGCTCCTGGAGCACTTCCTGGAGCACGCGACCGATGAACCATACGACGCGATCGTGAACTTCGGCGTAACCGAGCACCTCCCCGACTATCGGGCCACCCTGGCCCAATACCGGCGTCTCCTCAACCAGGCGGCCGAGTGTTCCTGGATGCGTGCGCCTCCCGCAGGAAGTACCCGTTCAGCGCGTTCGTTCGGTCCTACATCTGGCCGGGTAACGCCACGCCGCTGCACCTCGCCTCCTACCTCAAGGAAGTGGGAAGGACGCCGTTCGAGGTGCTGTATGTGCACAACGACCGTCATAACTACCTACTCACGACCCTGCACTGGGCGCAGAACCTAGACCGCTGCCGGGACGAGGTGGTGCAGCGCTGGGGAGAGCACGTCTACCGGCGCTTCAGGATCTACCTGTGGGGGTGCGTTCACTACTTCGGCACCGGCACCATCACGGCCTACCGGATGCTGCTCCAGCTGCCAGACCGGTCAAGCCGCGTCACTGCGGCGCCCCAAGACCTCGCCGGAGTGCGCCCTGGGTCACGACCTCGGTAGCGTACGCCGTGGCCACACGGTCACCATCCTGGCTCGTGAACCGCACCTCGATGTGACCGATCTGTCGGCCTCGGCTGACGACGACGCCTTCGAACCGCAGGCGGCCACCCCGCACCGCGCGGTGGTAGGAGATGTGCAGGTCCGCCGTTGCGAAGCCCTCCTCGCCGCCGAGCGTCGTGGCCACTGCGTGGCCGGCCGTGGCGTCGGCGAGCGCGGCGAGGTAGCCGCCGAACAGCGTTCCATCCGGGTTGCAGATCCCCGGGTCGTAGTCCCACTCCCCCCACACCCGTCCCGGCTCCCAGCCGCTGAAGTCGGGCAGCGCCAAGCGGCGCAACGCGGGATGCTGGAACGACCCGCTCACCGTACCGTCGAGCATCTCCCTCCAGTCCACGGCCAGTCCTTTCGCTCAGCTCAGACCAGTATCACTCAGCTCGGGAGCTATGGGTGCCAGAAAGTTGGTCGCAGGTGCTGGGCTGCGAGTTCGCCAGAGGAGTCACCGGCCGCGATGATCGGCACATGACCTGCGACTGCTGCATCAGCGTGTTGTCGTCTGGGTTCCCATCAGCGGCGCCGGTCGAGCGGATGACATACCGACTCGTTGGCATGCTGCTTGGGTCGGACCACGGCATGGATTTCCCTCCGGCTTCCCTCCGCCTGACGCCAAGCCGCGCGGAACGGGCGAGGACACCGAGGGACAGGTGAGGCCACCGCCTGGCTGTTTGCCCAGCTCACGGCCGGTTGCGAGGTCGGCCGCATGCGCATCGCCCCGGCTGGAGGTCCCGCATCATGCTGCCGCATCATGCTGCAACGCTACGGCGCCTCGGCTGCCGACGCCCCGATGCCCGCGCCCGTGAAGCCCACCGTCGCATGTCGCCAACGGACCGGATCGGCCGGCCGGGCACGGCAAGGCCGATCACGACGAGCCGTGTGGTGCGCGTTTACCTGTCGCCAGTAACAGATGCCAGTAACGGATCGGGTGAAGTCGTCGTTCTTTTGGGTGGCTGACAATGACGCGGCCCGGGGGAGGGCGACTGGGCCTCGAGTGAGGGAGGTGCCCGATGCGCTCACGAACTGTGACCCGACTGCTGGCCCTGGCGGCTGCGTTCACGCTGGCGACGGTGGCCCCATCGACCGCCGGACCGTTCACCCGCAGCCCACTCAAGGTCGTCTCCGTCTCCAGTCCCTTCGCTGGCTGCGATATCTCGGGGCAGCCCGGGGTGAACTTCCTCAACAGCGAGGTCGAGCCCTGGGTGGCGGTGAACCCCACCAACCCGGACAACGCCATCGCGGTGTGGCAGCAGGACCGATGGTCCAATGGCGGGGCCAGGGGGCTGCTCACGGCGGTCACCCATGATGGCGGTGGGACCTGGGCCACCACCTTCCCCCACTTCAGCACCTGCGCTGGCGGGACCGCGGCCAACGGGGGGAACTACGAGCGGTCCTCAGATCCCTGGGTGACCGTCAGTCCCAACGGCGATGCCTACCAGATCAGCCTGTCGGTAAACTTCGTCAACGACCCGGCCACGGCGATCCTGGTCAGCAAATCCACCGACGGCGGCGACACCTGGAGCGAGCCCACCGCGCTGGCCCGCGACCCCAGCAATGTGGCCCCGTTCCTGTTCAACGACAAGGAGTCCATCACCGCAGACCCCACCAACGCCAACTACGCCTACGCGATCTGGGACCGGACCCGGTTCCCCAGCGACCAGGCCAACTTCAACGCCCAGCACGCCTTCTCGTTCCGGGGTGACGCCATCTTCTCCCGGACCACCGACGGCGGCGCCACCTGGGAGCCGGCCCGGGCCATCTTCGCCCCCAACAAGCTGCAGGCCACGATCGGCCACCAGATCCTGGTCCGGCCTAGCGGGGAACTGATCGATCTGTTCACGCTGTTCCAGGGATCGGGGAACAACCCGCCCGGCGCCAGCCTGGCCATGATGCGCTCGACCGATAAGGGTGCGACGTGGTCGGCGCCGCAGGTGATCCAAAAGATCCGGTTCATCGGCGCCTTCGACCCAGACACCGGACGGCCGATCCGGGCCGAGGGGTTTGTTCCCGAGGTCGCCGTGGATCCACACAACGGCAACCTCTACGTCACCTGGCAGGACACCCGGTTTGCCGGGGTGGACCAGATCGCCTTTTCCATGTCCACCGACGGCGGGGACAGCTGGTCGGATCCGATTAAGGTCAGCCAGACCCCGTCCAGCGCGGCCCCGGCCAACCAACAGGCATGGGTGCCGGCCGTGCACGCGGCCGCCGACGGGACCATCGCCGTGACCTACTACGACTTCCGGTCCAACACGCCCGATCCCGGGGTCCCAACCGACCACTGGATGGTCCACTGTCATCCCGCGGCCGCGACGACATGCGCCAAGGCCGGCGACTGGGGTGACGAGCTCCGGCTGACCGACACCTCCTTCGACGTCGAGCAACTGCCGTTCGCCCGAGGACCGTTCGGGTACTTCGTGGGCGAATACGAGGGCCTGTCCAGCAGCGGGAACACCTTCCGGCCGCTGTTTGCCGTCGGGACGGGAGACCCGGCCAACCGCACAGACATCGTGACCGCCACCACCCCGTAGCGATCCGGGGCTGCGGCTGCGGCACTGGAACGGCACGCCCGCCGTCGTCCGAGACGACGGCGGGCGTATTCGCGAAGGGGCTCTCGCCGCCAGGATCCCACTTGCGCCGCACGGCCGGTCGCCCCGGGTTCACTGCACTGGACCGCGTTCTGCTCGCAGCGGCAAGCCGCGCACTTCCCCGGCGGCGGTGGACGTCATGTACAACGACCAACGGCCGCACCGAAGTCTTTCTCGCGGCCACTAACATGCGGCTCACCCGCTGTGTGACGGTACGTCCTGTTCTCGGTGGAACTCGACACCTGACGCGACTCGTGGTGGTCATGCTCTGCGGCAGCGGTGACAGCGGCATCGTGGTCAGCATCAGCGATCGCTACACCGGTGGCGGTGCGGTGGGCGCAGATCGAGGTCGCGAACCCGAGGTCGGTCCACCAGTGTCTTCGCCATGACCGTCCTTGCCATGCTCGTTGCGCCTCGCCTGGGCGGATGATGGTCCGGGTTCAGGTGCAGGCGTAGACGATCTCCACGGCACCGGAGGGAAGGGCACGCTCACTCTTGAGCGTCAACCCGGTGTCGGTGCTGACCGACGGTGTCAGCTGCATCCCCTCGCCGAGCAGCAACGGCAGCACGATCAGGCCGAGCTCGTCGAGTGCTCCCAGGAGCCGGAAGGTCTCGATCGTGCGCGGGCCGCCGATGAGGTGGACGCCACCGCGCTGATTCGCTGCCCGGACCTTTTCCAGCAGCCGCGTCGGGTCGCTGTCGACGACCACGTGGCCGGGCGTGCCGGAGGGACGGCGTGCGCCGAGGACGAACACGTCCAGGTCTGCCCATGGCCACTCGTCAGCGCTGACCGCGGGCTCAAACGTCGTGCGATCCATGAGTACCGCATCGCAGCGTGCCTGGAACTCGGCGAACCCATAGGTCTCAGGGTCCCAGGCCGGATCGGCGAGTTGCGCCGGCCACCCGTCTGGCGTCGTCACATAACCGTCGGCGCTTATGCACATGCGGGTACGAATCTGCATCTCCCTTCGTTCCCTTCTGGACTGGACTCGTCGTCGTGCCTGGTTCGCCTCTATCTGGTGACTGCACTGCGGGTCGATCCCGAGGTGGCGGGGTTAAGAATGGCCACGGTTAAGTTAAGAGGGCATTTCGGGACCGTGAGCTGTAAGACCAGCTAGGCGGGCTCACCGGCCGGATGCCTTATGCCTGGTCCAGCTCGCGGACCAGTCGCCTGGGGGCGACGAGTCGCCATCCCTCGGTGAGCAGCTCGCGCAGTTGGTCGGGCCGCACGGTGGCGAGCCGAACGATCACTCCCGGGTAGTTCTCGTAGTGGGGTGTGACGAAGAAGGTCTCCGGGTCCTCTTCCAGCAGCGCCGCACGCTCGGCGAAGTCGGTCCTGACCACCACGAATTCCTCGTGGTCTGCGGCGTGCGCGGGCCGGCTGCGGCTGTTGTTGGGCAGGTAGGCCACCAGTTTGCCGCGCACCCGCACCGCTGGGTTGTCGTGAAGGAGGCCCTGTTCGGTGCCGGGCAGCGCTCCCAGCAGGTCACGCACCGTCTCCCAGGTCGCCACACGCAGCTCCTTTCTTGCCGACGCAGGTGCGTCTTCCAAGCACGCCACAACGTTGGCACACAACCCCTTCGGGGTGGTCTGGGGATGTGGAGGGCGAGGGAGTCTTTGACGGTGCCTCGCTGCGGCTGAGAGGAGACGATCGTCGCCTACCACAGCCAAACCTCCAACTCCCCAGCTCACCCAGTCCCTACAGCGGAGCCACACCGTGTGCCACGAACGCCGAGAGGAGTGCGACATGTAGGTCGTCGAGCTTGATCGAAGCGATGCTGTGCGAGAGATGAAGGATCTTGGCCCTTCGGAGCCGCCCTGCGGAGGGAGGCTTCAAACCGCCTCATGCTGCGTTGGCTGAAGACCGTCGTGGTGAGCGATGAGGAAAAGGCGCCCAGGAGGCGTCAGGTAGGGGCAGGGAAGACGACTGCTGTGGAAGCGTCGAAACTCTTGCAGACGACGTCGAAACCGGGACTTGGTGTGAGTTCCGGGAGGAGCCTGGCGGGGGTCCGCTTCTTGGCCAGGCGGCGTCCGGCGTAGAGGTGGCGTGAGCCCTGCCTGCCGCTCTCGTGCGGAACGTGGGAAGGCGTGTCCCGACACCGATCGCATCCAGCGTGCGACGAGAGGGAGTGCCCGACAGGTGCCCTGCAGGGTGTCTTGGAGGGACGTGAGTACCGTCGCGGGTCACGCCGGCGGACCGGCCCGTAGTAGCTGTGAGGCCCCGGTAATGGGGGCGGAGCCAAGGAGCCGGGTCGTTTGCGGCTGTGTTCGTTCGATCAACCGGAGATGCTCCGGGAGGAGTCGCGTGGACGAGCTGAGAGCATCGGGCAAGCCGTTCGACATCTCCAAGCAGGAGGTGTGGGATGCCTGGCTCAAGGTGAAAGGGAATCAGGGCGCGCCGGGAGTGGACGGGGTGTCCAT
>WNGQ01007473.1_pt1 | contig 21567 bp, 26 predicted proteins | sample 5407661 | NCBI WGS metagenome assembly WNGQ01 (sample SAMN13153382, study PRJNA577476) | soil metagenome | isolation source: 60 cm soil or saprolite under Garry oak tree replicate 2 | place: USA:California | collected 2016-06-15 | reverse complement strand
CCGAGGACCCCTTCGACGCGGATCTCGTAATGGGCCGGCGGCCGCGGGCCGCTCATGCCTGCCCGCCCGCTTGCGGGACCGTCGGCGCCCGGCCGGGCTTTGGGAGCACTCATTGCTTGTCCCCTCGCGGGTGTTATGTTCTCTGTCCCTGCACGCTACGAGCCGCCCCTGGGCCGGGCGTCACCTGAACGTGCCCTGACAGTGGAATCTTCGGTGGCCGCACCGGGCACGAAGGTGCCGCTGGCCGGGACTAACCGCGGAATGCCAGCGGCGGCCGGTTCCCTGGATGGCGCTGCGGGGGGTGCCTGCAGGCTCGGGCCGGTCTCCGGCCGGCAGCCTGCGCCTGTTCCTGGCCCGTGCAGGGGTACCGGCCGGGGGCTACGATGGGCTTATCGCCGCACGATGGATGGCTGGGGGCGGTGAGCGTGCAGGTTACCGGTGGCTGAGCCGCCCGCGGCGGCCGGGCCGGGGGCCGCCGCGGCGGAGCGGGATGTGCTGCTGGCCACCAAGCTGCACGTGCCCGGCCCGCGGCCGGGTTTCGTGCCCCGGCCGCGCCTGGCCCGGCGGCTTGATGACGGAGCCGGTCGGGGACTGGTCCTGGTCTGCGCCCCGGCCGGGTCCGGCAAGACGGCCCTGCTGGCCGACTGGGCCCGGTCCGGCCGCCGCCCGGCCGCGTGGCTGTCGCTGGACGATGGCGACAACGACCCGGTCCGGTTCTGGCGTCATGCCATCGCCGCGCTGGACCGGGCCTGCCCGGGTATCGAAGAGCGGGTGGGCCCGCTGCTCGGCCCGCCTGCCCCGGCGTCGTTCGAGGGGCTGGTGACGGCGCTGATCAACGAGCTGGCCGCCGAGCCCGGCGACGGCGAGGCGCGGCTGGTCCTGGATGACTACCACCTGATCGGCTCCCGGCCGGTGCACGCGTCGCTGGGATTCCTGCTGGAGCACCGGCCGCCGGGCCTGGGCCTGGTGCTGGCCAGCCGGGCCGACCCGCCACTGGCGCTGGCCCGGCTGCGGGCCCGCGGGCAGCTCGCCGAGCTGCGCGCCGCCGACCTGCGGTGCACCGCCGAAGAGGCAGCCGCCATGCTCCGCGGAGCCGCCGGTGCTGACCTGCCCGATGCGGCCGTGGCCGCGCTGACAGACCGTACCGAGGGATGGGCGGCCGGGCTGCAGCTAGCTGCCCTGTCGCTGCGCGGACAGACAGATGTCGCCGGGTTCGTGGCGGCGTTCACCGGCACCAACCGCTACGTGCTGGACTTCCTGGCCGAGGAGGTGCTCGAGCGGCAGAGCGAGCAGGTGCGCACCTTCCTGCTGGAAACCTCGGTGCTGGAGCGGCTGTCCGGGGAGCTGTGCGATGCGGTCACCGGCCGGGCCGGCAGCCAGGCGATGCTGGAGGCGATCGAGCAGGCCGGCCTGTTCCTGGTGCCGCTGGATGAGGTGCGCGGCTGGTGGCGTTACCACCAGCTGTTCGCCGACCTGCTCCGCGCCCGGCTGCAGGCCGAACAGCCCGGCCGGGTCCCGGCGCTGCACCGTGCTGCGGCCGCCTGGCATGAGGAGCATGGCCTCGCCGGCGATGCGGTACCGCACGCGCTGGCCGCCGGGGACGCCGCCTGGGCGGGGCGGCTGATCGAGCGGCACGCCGACGCGCTCATCTACCTGCGGGGCGAGGGGGCGACGGTGCAGCGGTGGCTTGCGGCGCTCCCCGCCGAGGTGGCCGGCTCCCGGCCGCGGCTTTCGCTGGCCCAGGCGGCGCTGACTCTCCTGAGCGGCCGCGTGGAGGCGGCCGAGGTCGCGCTGGATGCCGCCGAGCGCGCGCTGACAGGCGCTCCGGGCGTGGCCGATGAGCCGTTCGAGCCGTCAGCCGGCAAGGCCGCCAGCCTGCTGGCGAACGTCCCCGCGGCGATCGCGCTCGGGCGTGCCAACCTCGCCATGCTCCGCGGCGACGCCGAGGCGACGGCCGCGTTCGCGTCGCGGGCCCTGGCCGGGCTCGGCGAGGGCGAATGGATGCTCGACTCCGCGACTCGGTGGCAACTGGCCGCTGCCGAGTGGCCTCGCGGCCGGCTCGCGGAGGCCGAGCGCCTGCTGTCGTCGAGCATCGCCCAGGGGCGGGCGGCGGGCCAGCTCATCATCGCCGCCTGGGCCTACCACGACCTCGGCCAGGTCCAGCGGGCCCGGGGCCGCCTGGACGCCGCGGCCGGCACCTACCAGCAGGCGCTCGAGGTCACCGCGCCGCCCGGACGGCCGGCCCTGCCCGCCGCTGGCATCGGGTACGTGGGCCTGGCCGAGGTGGCCTACCAGCGGAACGAACTCGACACGGCCCTCCGGCATCTCACCGGGGGCCTCGCGCTGTGCCGGCAGCTCAACTTCACCCAGCCGCTGGCCACCGGCCTGGCCACGCTGGCGTGGATCCGGCAGGCCGGCGGTGACCCGGGCGGGGCCCGGGAGGCGATGGAAGAGGCCGGGCGGGCCGCGCCGGGCCCGGCCGTGACCGGCCTGCTCAACCCCGTCCCGGCGCAGCGGGCCCGGCTGCTGCTCGCCTGGGGCGAGGCCGCCGCGGCCGCCCGCTGGACCCAAGAACGCGGCCTCGGCCCGGACGACGAGCCGGGCTACCCGCGGGAGCCGGAGTACCTGGTGCTGGCCCGGGTGCTGCTCGCCCAGGACCGCCCCGGCCCGGCACTGGCGCTGCTGGACAGAATGCTCGCCGCGGCGGCCGCCCAGGGCCGCACCGGCAGCATCATCGAGATCCGGGCGCTGCAGGCGCTCGCATTTGCCGCCGCAGGCGAGGAGAACGCCGCGGTGGACACCCTGGCCGGGGCGCTCACCCTGGGCTGCCCGCAGGGCTACGTGCGGGTCTTCGCCGACGAAGGACCGCCGATGGCGGCGCTGCTGGGCCGGCTGATCGCAGCTCAGCGGTCCGGCCAGGCCGCCGCCGGCGTCCCGCTCGGCTGCCTGGCCCGGCTCCGGCGGGCGTTCGACGCCGAGCACGCCGGGCAGGCCGCACCGGTGACCGGGCCAGCTCCCGCCGCGGTGCCTGGCATTGTCGAGCCGCTGACCGCCCGGGAGCTGGAGGTGCTGGGGCTGCTGGCGGCGGGCAGGCCGAACCAGGCCGTCGCCGGGGAACTCGTGGTCACCCTCGACACCGTCAAGAAGCACGTCAGCCACATCATGGACAAGCTCGGCGCGGCCAACCGCACCGAGGCCGTCACCCGGGCCCGGGAACTGGGCCTGATCCCCTAGCGGCGTGGCCCGGCCGGCTCCGGCCGCACTTTTGTGCCGGGCCTGCCGCGGGATATTCCCCCTGGCCCGCACGTTCGCGTGACGCCCGCCAGGCCGGTGCCGCATACCGTCCCTCACAGTGAACCCGCACACAACCGCGGCCCGGGGAAGCGCACTGAGGCCCCGCCTGGATGCGGTGCAGGACCAGCGCGCCCAACCGGTGCGCCGAAAGGCTAGGAGACCGATATGCGTCATGCATCGCGGCCCACCAGAAGGAGAACCAGATGAACGCCAGCAAGACCCCCCAGACGACCCGCCCGCGCCTTCGCCGCCGCGGCAAGGTCATCCTCGGGGCGGCGGCCCTGGCCGCCGCCATCACCGCCGTCGGGGCGTACGCCTACGTCCACTACGTGTCGGTGGTCCGGTACACATCCAGCCACGGCCAGGTGACCGTCGAGTCGAAGGCGGTCGATGGTCACGGCACGGTGCTGGTCACGAACAAGGGGTTCGCGCTGTACATGTTCCCGCCGGATGCAGCCCGACATGTCACCTGCACCGGCGACTGCGCGTCGGCCTGGCCACCGCTGGAACTGCACGCCGGCGAGACGGTCACGGCCGGCCCCGGGGTGCGCGCCGGCCTGCTGGGGACGGCGCCGGATCCGGGCAGCGGCCGCGTCATCACCTACCACGGATGGCCGCTGTACACCTACCTCGGCGATGCATCTCCCGGTCATGCGGCCGGCCAGGGCAAGGACGACGACGGCGGGCACTGGTACGTGATGCGCCCATCCGGACAGATCGTCAGCCCGTAGCGGCCACAGCCGGGCCGCCGTTCACTACCCCGCAAGACACCCACGCCGAGATCGGGACCGGACCCGCCTGGACCGTGTCCTGCACCGCCGCCGCCGACCTACTGCCAACGTAAGGAAACCTCGATGAGCACCACGACCAGCACCCGCCCGGCGGCGCCCGAACCGGGCAACAAGACAAACTCCAAGTGGCCTGGAGGCCACCCCAGGCGCCGGCAGATCCTGCTCGTCCTGTGCCTGAGCCTGCTGGTCGTGGTGATCGACAACACCGTCCTCAACACGGCCCTGCCGACTCTCGCCCGGGTGCTGCACGCGGGCACCAGCTCACTGCAGTGGATCACCGACGCCTACACGCTGTGCTTCGCGGCGCTGCTCATCCCGGCCGGGGCGCTCGGTGACCGGTACGGACGCCGGCTCTCGCTGGTCGGCGGCCTGGCCGTGTTCGCCCTCGGCAGCGCCGCGGCCGCGTTCGCGTCCGGCACCGGCATGCTGATCGGCGCGCGGGTCGTGATGGGACTGGGCGCGGCGTTCGTCATGCCGGCCACGCTGTCGATCCTGAACGCGGTCTTCCCGCCCAAGGAGCGGCCGCAGGCCATCGCCGCCTGGTCGGCCGTGACGGGCATCGGCGTCGTGATCGGCCCGACCCTTGGCGGCCTGCTGCTCTCGCACTTCTGGTGGGGCAGCGTCTTCGTCATCAACATCCCGCTCGTCGCCCTCGCACTCGCCGGCGTCATCCTGACCGTGCCGGAGACCGCCGAGCCCGGCGGCCGCCGCCTCGACATCCCCGGCGCGGTGCTCGTCGCCGGCGCGCTGTTCGCCATCGTGGACGCCATCATCGAGGCGCCCGGCCGCGGCTGGACCGGGACCGCGACGCTCGCGGAAATCACCGCCGGGCTCGCCGCACTCGGGATCTTCGCCTGGTGGGAGCTGCGCATAGCGCACCCGCTCATCGACCTGAGAATCTTCGCCTCACGGGCCTTCTCCACAGCCGCCGCGTCGGTGACCGTCATCTTCTTCGCCCTGTTCGGCAGCCTGTTCGTGCTCACCCAGTACCTGCAGCTGGTGCACGGCTACAGCCCGCTGTCCGCCGGGCTGCGCGCGCTGCCGTTCGCCCTCGCGATGGGCGCCGTGTCGCCGCTGTCGCCGATCCTGGCCAAGCGCCTCGGCACCCGCGTGATCATCCCGGCCGGCATGGCGCTGATGGGCCTCGGACTGCTCGACCTGTCGACGGCGGGCGTGGACACGGCCTATCCGGCGCTCGCCCTCGCCGTCGCGATCATGGGGGCCGGCATGGGACTGGTGATGGCACCGGCCAGCACCACCATCATGACCACCGTGCCCGCCCGCCAGGCCGGCGCCGGCAGCGCCATCAACGACACCATCAGGGAAGTCGGCGGCGCCCTCGGCATCGCGATCATCGGCAGCCTGTCCGCCGCCGTGTACCGGTCCAAGCTCGCACCCGTGCTCGCCACTGCGCACGCGCCCGGCCCGGTCGCCCACCTGGCGACCAGCTCGGTCGCCGCTGCCGACAGCATCGGCAGGCACGTCGGCGGACTGCAGGGCAGCGAGCTGGTCGGCGCCGCGCACAGCGCCTTCGTCAACGCGATGGCGATGGGCATGCGCGTCGCCGCCGGGGTGGCACTGGTCTCCGCGATCGGCGCCGTCTTCGCCCTCCCGCGGCGCCGCAAGCCGGAGGCCGCCGGCCTCACCCGGCCGGCCAGCGCCGTGCTCGTCCCGGCCGCCTGAGGCGAGCACTGTCATGGCACAGACCTGTCCCGGCCGCCACACGGCCGAGGCCGGCGGCAGCGGTCTTCCGGATAGCGTCAGTTCAGCTATCCGGAAGACCTCAGGGCACCCCAATTCAGCCCCAGGACGGCCGACTCTCAGTTCCTGAGCTGGACCGCTCCGGCAAACACACTCCCCCCGCCGGCCAGACATGCAACAGCGTCTCGCCGCAGCCGGCGCCGACCCGCCACAGGTAAGGACCGAGCTCATGACCCGCACCGACCCCGCCACGACCAAGATCATCGACGCCCTGGACAGCTTCTACTGCTACAACCTCACCGCAGCCCTGTGGGGGCGTTAGTAAGAACCGCCCGGCCTACCGCCAAATAGATATCTGTCTATCGATCGGATGCGGGCCGGCGGATGACAGGCGGTCGGCTCGGCGGCTCACCGTCAGTGTGTGCCGGGCTCCCCGGGCCGGGCCGGGCGGGCGGTGATGGTGATGTCGGCGCGCCAGAGCTGGCCGTCGGCCAGCCGCCGCAGGTACACCGGGCCGGCTCCCGGCTCCCAGTCCAGCTCGCCGGCCAGCGCCACGTCGCCGAACCCGGCGACGTGAAAGACGTCTTCCTGCTCCAGCCACCGCTCGATCCGCGCCTGCAGGATGCCGGCGAGCAGTTCCTCGTCACTAGCCCTTCTGGGCACAGCGGGGTCTCCTGTCACTGGTCGAGGATTCGCTCGATGACGGCGGCGTTCTCGGCTGACCCGGAGCGGAAGTACCGGGCCGCGGTGTCGACAGAGGCGTGTCCGAGCATGGCCTGGACCTGCGCGGGGTCGGCGCCGCCCCGGCGGAGCAGCGTGGCGAAGGTGTGCCGACAGCGGTGCGGGCGCAGGCCCGGAATGCCAGCGTCGGCACCGGTGGCGAGCACGACCTGAGTGATGCCGGAGACAGTGAGCGGGCCGCGCTGCCCGAGCCAGACGGGACCGGGGTGGCGGCCGCGCACGTCAAGCCAGGCGGAGACCAGGTCCCGGGCGCGCCTGGACAGCGGGACGGAGCGGACTTCGTCGCCCTTGCCGTGCAGGCGGACCTCGCCGGTGCGGGCGGTGATCGCGAAGTCCTCGACGTCGAGCCGGGCGCATTCCTCAACCCGCGCGCCCGTGTCCAGCAGCACGGCAATGATCGCGGCGTCGCGGGAACCGCGGCGCAGGGCCGCGCGGCGGACCGCGCCTTCCTGCTCGGGAGTCAGGGCGTCGGGCTCGCCGGGCCGGGGGATGCGAGCCCGCTTGACGGCGATGCGGATGCCTGCCTGCCGGTACATCAGCGTGACGGCCGCCAGCGCCTGGTTGATCGTCGACGGGCTGGACCTAGCGGTGACCATGTGCCGTCGCCAGGCGGTGACGGCGCCCTCGGCGCCGACCAGGTCGGCGAACGCGTCGCCGTGATCGGCGCGCCCGTCCAGCCAGGCGACATACGCCGTGGCATGCCGCTTGTAAGCCTTCACGGTGTTGGCCGACAGCTTGCACCTGTCAAGGTACTGGTGCACCGTAGCGAGGGCTTCCCGCGCGGCCGCCGCGCCGTCGTCGGCGGGCCGCAGCGGAACGACGGGCGCGGTCACCTGATGGCGGCCTGCCCGGCGGCACGCGTCTCCTCTATCAGCCGGGCGAGTTGCCGGACCCGGTCCTCGACATCCGGTGAGATCAGCCGGGCGACCGCGGCCAGCCCGGCCATGTTCCGGTCCGTGGCCTCGATCGCGATGTACTCCATCTCGGCCTGGAGGAAGACGATGACGTCCTTGCCCCGCAGGGGCTGCCAAGCGCCGCCGTCGAAGCGCTCCGTCCAGTTCATGCCGACGCTGACCGCCTCCCCGCCAGCCAGCACGGCGCCGCCGATGGCACTGCCCCCGTGGAAGATCACGGCGCTGCCCGGCACCGCACCGACGCCGGAGCCGGCATGGCTTCCCGCGCACCAGGACGGGCACGGCGCCGGGTCGGGAATCCCAAAGTCGGCGTAAGTCTTGGCCTCACCCACGACCTGCTCCTTATTATCCGCTGAGATCCGCCCCGGCTTCTGTGCTGCCGGGAGCGCCGTTATCCACTGAGATCCTAGCCGTTCTCAGCGGATAATCATACTTATCCGCTGAGCGCGGGCCCTGTCATTCGTCGGTTTCGGGGGTTACGTAGCGCACCCATTCCGCGCCGGGGGCGGAGCGGGGGCGGACGTCATCGGCCGGGGCGAGGTGACGGCCCTTGCGGGTCTCGCTGACGACATTGCCGATCCACCCGTCGAACCGGTCGATGGCTGCCTGCCAGAGACGGTCAGCCCATTCGTCGTCCTTGTCGGCGGGCACGGTGAGGGTTCCCTCGCCGCTGACCGGGTCAGGGTCCCAGGTCGCGCCGCAGCTGGCGAGGAACTGGTGGCAGGAGTAGTTCCACGCGTCCCAGATGGCGTAGTAGTCCCAGTGCTCGCACGGGCCGGTCTCCTCGCGGTCGCTATCGCTCGCGCGCTCCCAGACGCCGTTGCGGATCAGGTCGTCGTCGGCGGCGAGATGGCCGATCCGCTCGTTGAGGCCGGCGCAGTCGATGACGCGGACCGCGGCAGCGACGGGGTCCAGGGGGAGCCGGTCGAGCTTGCGCCGCAGGTGGAGAGTGCCGGGTCCCCCGGCGGGGACGGTCTCGTACGGCTTTGTGAACGCCCCGCCCTTCCAGTAGTCGGGGTCGTGGTCATATCCGGCCGGGATTTCTCGATAAGCCCTGGGCCGCAGGTCAGCGAGGGTGCTGGGGTTGTGGCGGAGACGAGTCGCTGAGCTGGCTGATCTGGGCCTTGAGGTCGGCGACGGGTGGCGGGTCGCCGTCGGCGGCCCGGGCCCCGGGCCTGGAACTGCTCGGCGGGATCGCGCTTACGGCGGCGGCAGTCGGCTTCTGGCCGGATGACTTGTTGCCACCCGCGGAACCGGAGCCGCATGCCATAACGGTGAGGACCTCTCTGTCAAACTGGTGTGAGACAGGCTCCGGGATGCGAGAAGAATGATCGCCGAAGACGCACCGGGACGGATCACGGAGTCATCCTGGGCACACGTATCAGGGAATTTCCAGGTATTTCTCAGGTGGCCGATGTCGCTGGCGAGCCGATGAGTTCCGGGCGTGCGTAACGTCATCACCCGCAGCGTGGGATGACACCCGCGACGGTCGTTCGGAGGAGCATGATGCGAGACACGAGCACGGGAAACGGCAAGGTGGTCGTCAACAGGTGCATGTCGCTTGACGGCTTCACCGCTGGCCCGGGCGACGCGATGGACTGGATCTTCGACTACATGAGGGGCGGCGTCGAGGAGCAGTTCCCGGAGATCATGGCGGCCACCGGTGCCATGCTCTGCGGACGGCGGACCTACGAGGTGGGCAAGAGGCTGGCCGGCGAACCGGGCAGCGAGCCGGCCTACGACGGTGGGCCCGAGTTCGTCCTTACCCATGAGCCGCCGGACCCGCCGGACCCGGCGGTCACGTTCCTCACCGGTGATATCGGGGAAGCCGTCGCCACGGCGCGCAGCGCCGCGGGCGGCAAGAACCTTGAGATCCTCGGGGCTGACGTGACGGGTCAGTGCCTGCGGCGCGGGCTCGTCGACGAGATCCTGGTGTACGTCCTGCCGGTGCTGCTCGGCGACGGCATTCGGTTCTTCTCGTCCCCGGGCCTCGCGAGGATAGACCTGGAACCGGTCAGCGTCACGCCGTCGGGAACTGTCACCATCCTGCGCTTCCGCGTTCGCAAGTAGTCCCGGCGTGCTCCGCCGGCTTGCTACTGCCGCCGCTCGGGCGGCACGGCTGCGCCCACGAGCTCGTCGGCGGCGGTGAAGGGGTCCAGCTTGCCCTCGGCGACCTGGGCGGCCAGGTCGTCCAGCCGTGAGTCACCGGGCAGCCCGCCCACCCGGCGGCGCAGCCCGGCGAGGGCGATCGCGGTGATCTCCTCCCGGGCCCGGGCCCGCCGCCGTTCCCCGCCCTGGCCCGAGGAGTCCAGCCAGGCCCAGTGCGCGTCCACCTTCGCGGCCAGGTCGCCGATGCCCTCCCCGTTGACCGCGACCGTGGTCACGATCGGCGGTTTCCAGTCCGCCGCACCGTGACGGGCCATGGCGATCATGCCGCGCAGGTCCCTGACCGTTTCCTGGGCACCGGGCTTGTCGGCCTTGTTCACCACGAACACGTCCCCGACCTCGAGGATGCCCGCCTTGGCCGCCTGGACGGCGTCGCCCATCCCTGGCGCCACGGTCACCAGCGTGGTGTCGGCGAGCGAGGCGACCGCGACCTCGGCCTGGCCCACGCCCACCGTCTCCACCAGCAGCACCGCGAACCCGGCGGCGTCAAGTACACGGAGTGCCTGGGGCGCCGCCTCGGACAGGCCGCCGAGGTGGCCCCGGGTGGCCATGGACCTGATGAACACGTCCGGGTCGGTGGCGTGCTCCTGCATCCGGACCCGGTCACCGAGCAGCGCGCCGCCGCTGAACGGGGACGTGGGATCCACGGCGAGGACGGCCACCCGCTGGCCGCGCTCCCGGTAGGCCGTCACCCGACCCGGGCCTGCCCGGACAGCGGGGCGAGCGCCCTGGCGACCGGGCGCAGTTCCGGCGCGGCGTTCTCGACCAGCGAGATCAGCCGGGCCAGCGCCCGCGCGTCCCCGGCCCTGGCCTTCCCGATCGCCTCGCGGGCCCGGTCCGCGGCGCTCAAGCCGACGGCACCCGGAGCAGCAGCGCGCTGCCCTGCCCGCCGCCGCCGCACAGCGCCGCCGCGCCCAGCCCGCCGCCGCGCCGCCGCAGCTCATGGACCAGGTGCAGGGCGATCCGCGCGCCGGAGGCGCCGATGGGATGGCCGATGGCGATCGCGCCACCGTTGACGTTGACCTTGTCCGGGCCGACGCCGAGATCGCGCATGGACTGCAGCACCACGGCCGCGAACGCCTCGTTGATCTCGATCAGGTCCAGGTCGCCCACCCCGAGCCCGGCCTTGCCCAGCGCATGGCGGATCGCCCGGGACGGCTGGGACTGGAGCGAGTTGTCCGGGCCGGCCACGTTGCCGTGCGCGCCGATCTCGGCGAGCACCGGGGCATCACGGGCGGCCGCCGCCTCGGCCGACATGACCACCACGGCGCAGGCCCCGTCGGAGATCTGCGACGCCGAGCCCGCGGTGATCGTCCCGTCGGCCCCGAAGGCCGGGCGCAGCCTGGCCAGCGCCTGCGCCGTGGTCTCGCCCCGGACCCCCTCGTCGGTGTCGAACAACACCGGATCCCCGCGCCGCTGCGGCACCGGGACGGCCACGATCTCATCGTCCAGCAAACCATCCTTGATGGCCGCGGCGGCGCGCTGGTGCGACAACGCGGCGATCTCGTCCTGCTCGGCGCGGCCGAGCCCGAGCCGCTTGTTGTGCGCGTCGGTCAATTCGCCCATCGGCCTGTGCTCGAACGGGTCGGTCAGCCCGTCGAGGGCCATGGCGTCGAGCAGTTCCATGGCGCCGTACTTGTGCCCGGCGCGGGCGCCGGGCAGCAGGTGCGGGGCGCGGGTCATCGACTCCATGCCGCCCGCGACCACGATGTCGAACTCGCCAGCCCTGATGAGCTGGGCCGCGAGCGCGATGGCGTCCAGGCCGGACAGGCACACCTTGTTGACGGTGATCGACGGCACCGTCATCGGGATGCCCGCCGCGACCGCGGCCTGGCGGGACGGGATCTGTCCCGCGCCGGCCTGGAGAACCTGCCCCATGATCACGTACTGGACGTCGCCGCCGGTGATGCCCGAGCGCTCCAGCGCGGCCTTGATGACGATGCCGCCCAGGTCGGTGGCGGCCAGATCCTTGAGCGAGCCGAGCAGGCGGCCGTTGGCCGTCCGCGCCCCGCCGGTGATCACCGCTTCTGGCATGGTTTCCTCCGCTGCTCCCCCGCTCAGGTGCCGCGCGGGCGGAACGTCTGCCACGATACCGAGGGACCACCCCGATGACATTTCCGTGGCCCCCGGCGGCCAGGCCGCCCGGGGCCCGTCCGGGACGCAGGAGGGCAGCGGTGCTTGACCGGATCGACCACGTGGGGATCGCCTGCCACGATCTGGACACCGCGATCGCCCGCTACCAGGCCGTCTTCGACCTGACCGTGGCCAGCCGGGAGGTCCATGAGGACCAGGGGGTCCGCGAGGCCATGCTCCGCCTGGGCGAGGGGCCCGGCAGTTCCTGGATCCAGTTGCTCGAGCCCACCGGCCCGGACACGCCGGTGGGGAAATTCCTTGCCCGCCGCGGGCCGGGCATCCACCACATCGGGTACCGGGTGACGAACATCACCGAGGCGCTCGCCGCCATCGGCGCGCGGGGCGTGCGGCTGCTCGACCAGCGCCCCCGGCACGGCTCGATGGGGGCGTCGATCGCCTTCCTGCACCCGGCGGATCTGGGCGGAGTGCTGACCGAGCTGGTCCAGCCGCCGGAGCCCTGAGCCACCGTCCGCATCCGCACCGTGGCATCCGATGTTGCGGGGAATTGTGAATCTTGGCCGGCGGGAAGCAGTAAGCCGCCGTCATCACCTGCGTAACGGGAGTACGCTGCGATGGATCGGGCGAGCGGTCTTTCGTGCCCGCACTGGAGGGGTTGCCGGAATGTGGCATCAATCCCTGACGTGCGGGTGCGCGGAACTCGTCTGTCCCCCGGCATGCCCCCCCTCGTCTAGCCAGGATCAAGCCACATGCAGCCTGAAATTGACGCTCAGCTCAGCAATTTCTTCGAAGACGCCCCGGCCCGCGACTTCGCCAAGGTCATGCGCGGGTACGACCAGCACCAGGTCGATGAATACCTCAAGCAGACCGATCTGGAGATCCGGCAGCACCGCGAGCAGGTCGGCGCGCTGCAGCAGGAGCTGACCGAGGCGCATCGTCAGCTCCGCGAGCAGGAACGCCCCACCTACGCGGGCCTCGGCTCCCGGATCGAGCAACTGCTCCGCCTCGCGGAGGAGCAGGCGACGGAGATCGTCGGAGAATCCCGTTCCGCGGCCAACGAGCTGCTGGCGGCCGCCAAGGTCGACGCGGCCGAACTGCGCGCCGGCGCCGAGAACGAGGCGGCCGAACTGCGGGCCAGCGCCAAGCGGGAAACCGACGACCAGCGCGGCTCGGCCGAGCGGGAAGCGGACGCGATCCGCACCGGGGCGCGCCGTGAGGCCGACGAGCTGACCTCCACCACCGAGCGCGAGGCCGCCAAGCTCCGCGCCGTGGCCGACCACGAGGTGGCGGAGAAGCGGGCCGCGGTGGAGCGCGACATCGCCAAGCTCCGCACCACGACCGAGCGGGAGGTCGCCCAGCTCAAGGCGTCGTCCAAGCGGGAGCGGGACGAGATCCTCACCACCTCCAAGCGGCAGGCGGACGAGATGCGCAGCCAGGCGCAGCGCATCCTGGAGGAGAGCGAGGCGCAGCGGGCGCAGGCCGAGGCCGAGTTCGAGATCCAGCTCGCCTCGCGCCGCGAGGAGTCCGAGCGCCAGGAGTCCGAGCGCCTGTCGGCCGCGCAGGCCGCGACGCAGAAGCTGGTCACCGAGGGCGAGCAGCGCGCCGCCAGCGCCGAGCAGCGGGCCGCCAAGGCCAGCGCGCAGGCAGACCACACCCGGCGCGAGGCCGACCAGCACTCCAAGCAGCTCGTGTCCAACGCCAAGAAGAACGCCGACCAGATCGTCGCCCAGGCCAAGGCCCAGGCCGACCAGCTCACGGCGGACGCCAAGAACGAGATCGAGCGGCACCGGGCCATGGCCCAGCGCGAGGTCGACGAGCTGACCAGGCAGAAGGAGAGCATCTCCTCCCACCTGGCCCAGATCAGCCAGCTGCTTGGCACCCAGATGCCGGGCCTGTCCGAGGCGCTCAAGCAGCCCGGCGCGCGGGGCGCGGTCGCCCCGGCCGCGCCCAAGGCCGTTGCCGGGCCGCCGCCGCCCGCGCCCCGGCAGGAGTCGCGGCCACCGGCCCAGGCCCAGCCGCCCGGCCAGCCACCGGCCAACGGCCCGAAGCAGCCGGTCTCGGCCAAGGCGGCGGCCAAGTCCAACGAAGAGGAGTGGTGGACCGAGTAACCCACCGCAGGCAACAGCGAACGGGCGGCGCGTTTCGCGCCGCCCCTTCGCGCGTTCCGGGCCGGGAGCCTCAGGCCATGGTGGTCTGGCCGCCGTCGACGACGAGGGCCTGGCCGGTCATGTAGGACGACGCGTCGCTGGCCAGGAAGACCGCCGGGCCGGCCATCTCGGCCGCGCGGCCCCACCGCTGCATGGGCACCGTCGCGATGGTGGCCTTCCCCGTCGTCTCGTCCTCCCACAGGTTGCGGTTGAGCTCGGTCGCGGTCCAGCCGGGGCACAGCGCGTTGACCCGGACGCCCAGCGGCGCCCACTCGACGGCCAGCGACTTGGTGAGCGAGATCAGCCCGGCCTTCGCCGCCCCGTAGGGCGACAGCAGCGGCGAGGCGGCCAGGCCGGCGACCGAGGCCACGTTGATCACCGAGCCCTGCCCGCGCTCGGCCAGGTGCGGCCCGACCGCGTGGCACACGTACACGGCGGACGTCAGGTTGAGCCGCATCAGCTTGTCCCAGCCCGGCACCCGCAGGTCAAGGAACGGGACCACGAAGTTGGACCCGCCGGCGTTGTTGACCACGATGTCCACGTGCCCGAGCCGCTCGACCGCCGCGGCAACCGCGCCTTCCACGGCTTCCTGGTCGGTCACGTCCGCCCGGATCACGAACGCCTCGCGCCCGTACCCGGCCGCCTTCTCCGCGGTGGCCGCGAGCCCGTCCTCGCTGCGCGCCACCAGCGCGAGGTCGGCGCCCGCCTCGGCGAAGGCCACCGCGATCTCCTGCCCGATGCCTCGTGAGGCCCCGGTGATGAATGCCTTCTTGCCGCTCAGATTGAAAAGGGTCACCGTAGGTCCTCCCACTCGGTTGGCAGCGGCCACGCCGCCGGATTCACCCGGCGCACGATCTCGCCCAGAACAGTACGCACAGCAGGCTCTCCCACCCACAGGTGCTTGGCCCGCTCGCCCACGATCAGCTCGGCCTTCGGCACCCGGGCGAACCGGGGCCGTGCCGCGTCGGGCCGGAGGTAGTCATCGAGTTCGGGCACCAGCACCAGCAGCGGCTTGCCCGAGGCCGCCCAGGCGTCCAGTTCGGCGTCGCCGGCCCGGCGCAGCGGCGGGGACAGCAGGATCGCGCCCTCCACCGCCGGGTCGTTCCCCCACAGCAGCGCCAGCTCGGCACCGAACGACCAGCCAAGCAGCCACAGCCCGGGCAGCCCGGCGGCCACGCACCAGGCGATCGCGGCGGCCACGTCGTAGCGTTCCGCGAGCCCTCCGCCGAATTCCCCGTCGCTGCGGCCGCGCGCCGACTCGGTGCCCCGGGTGTTGAACCGGACCACGGCCAGGCCGGCCAGCGCGGGCAGCCGGTAGGACGCCTTGCGGAGGATATGGCTGTCCATCATCCCGCCGTGGGTGGGCAGCGGGTGCAGGCACAGCAGGGTGGCCACCGGGTCCCCGGCCGGCGGGCGGGCGATCTCCCCGACCAGGGCAAGGCCGTCGGCGGTGTGCAGGGTGATGTCCTCCCGCCGGGCGGGCAGCACGGTGGCGGCCCTGATCTCTGTCACGGTGCTCCTTACCGGCCGGGCCGGCCGCGGGCGTGGCGGCGCAGCCGCCGGTCCCAGCACGGGCGGTGCCAGTGCCTGCGCTCGGCCAGCCCGGGCGTGTACGCGGGCCACACCACCAGGTGTGCCGTTCCGGGCTGGATCTCCTGGTCGCAGCCCGGGCACCGGTAGGCCTTCACGGTGGCCTCGCCCGGCATGGCCCGGACCACCCAGTCCCCGTCCGGCCCCGACTCGATCTGTTCCGGGCCGAGCCGCAGCGCCGGGACCTCCGCCTCGTCGCCCGCCTCGCCGGCGGGGCGCGCCGGGACCAGGCCGCCGCGCGGCCGGCGCGGCAGGCCGGGCGGCAGGCGCCGGGCTCTGCGAGGGCTCACGGCCGTCACTGTAGGGCATGTCAAGGGGTTTTCCTGATCGGGCCCGGGCGCCGTGGCGCCCGTGGCCGCATGCCTGGCCTGCGGCGGCGGCCCGCACCGTCGGGCACGCCGCGGCGTATGTATCTGAAATGCCAAGTTTCACTCACATAATGGCAAAACCGGGATGGCCCCGGCCCGGGTGAGCCTGGGGGTGTGGCGTGGAGCGTTCCGCCGGCGCTGACGTTGGCATACACGGCCGCGCCGCCAGGTGGCGGGCCTGGTCGCGGCCGGGCACACGAACCGGGAAGCGGCCGCCGAACTGTACATGGGGCTGCGGACCGTGGAGGCACACCTGTCCGCCGTCTACCGCAAGCTCGGCATCCGCTCCCGCAGCGAACTGGCCCGGGCCTGGGCGCAGCAGTCGTCCTCCGGCGGCTGACCGCGGCCCAGCCAAGAAGGCGGCCGCCCGGCCGGTCAGCGCGCGGAGACCGCCCGCAGGCGGCGCTCAAGGAAGTCCCGCTCGGCAGCGTTGTCGTTCAGCGCGATGGCCGCCTGGTACGCCCGCGCCGCCTCGGCGCCGCGGCCGAGCCGGCGCAGCAGGTCGGCGCGGATGGCATGAAAGAGGTAAAAGTCTTCTAGTGCAATACGATCCGCCAGGGCCAGTGCGACCTCCGGGCCGTCAACCTCGGCCACCGCTACGGCTCTGTTGAGGGCCACCACCGGGCTCGGCGTGATGGCCAGGAGCTGGTCGTACAGCATCAAGATCTGCCGCCAGTCGGTGTCCGCCGCGGTCGCCGCGTCGCTGTGCACGGCCTGGATCGCCGCCTGGATCTGGTACGGGCCTGGCTGGTCCCGCCGCAGGCACCGGCGCACCAGGGCCTGGCCCTCGGCGATGAGGTCCCGGTCCCAGCGACCCCGGTCCTGGTCGGCGAGCAGGATCAGCTCGCCCGCGGCGTTGCTGCGCGCCGGCCTGCGCGCGTCGGTGAGCAGCATCAGCGCGAGCAGGCCCAGGACCTCGGGCTCGTCCGGCATTAGCTCGGCCAGCAGCCGCTCCAGCCGGATCGCCTCGGCGCACAGGTCGTCGCGGACGAGCGCCGGCCCCGAGCTTGCCGTATAGCCCTCGTTGAAAATGAGATACAGGACGGCCAGCACGGCGCGCAGCCGGTCGGGAAGATCGGCCTCGTCCGGCACCCGGTACGGGATCCGCGCGTCGCGGATCTTGCCCTTGGCCCGGACCAGCCGCTGCGCCATGGTCGGCTCCGGGACAAGGAAGGCATGGGCGATCTGGGCCGTGGTGAGCCCGCCAAGCAGCCGCAGGGTCAGCGCGACCTGGGCGGCCCGGGCGAGCGCGGGGTGGCAGCAGGTGAAGATCAGGCGCAGCCGGTCGTCGCGCACGGGCCCCTCCTCGGCGGGCTCGCTGCCGGCGTGCAGCAGGGCAGCCTGCGCGTGCCGGTCCTGGCGGCCTCCCTGCGGAGGCGGTCGATGGCCCGGTTGCGGGCGGTGGTGATGATCCACCCGGCCGGGCTGGGCGGCAGCCCGTCGGCCGGCCACCGCTGCACGGCCACGGCGAACGCGTCCTGCACCGCGTCTTCGGCGGTGTCGAGGTCGCCGAAGCCGCGGGTCAGGACGGCCACCGCGCGGCCGTACTCGGCGCGGAAGATGTCCTCGATCTCCGCGGCCGACGGGGCCGGCGTGCCGGGCATCAGCCTTCGGTTTCGCCCTGGAACGGGCGCACCTCGATGGGCAGGCCGGTCACCAGCGCGTAGCGGCGGCCCCACGCCAGCGCCGCGTCCAGGTCCGGGGCCTTGATGATGGTGAAGCCGCCCAGGTGCTCCTTGCCCTCGGCGAACGGGCCGTCGGTGACGAGCACGTCGCCGTCCTTGGGCCGCAGCACGGTCGCGGTGCTCGGGGCGTGCAGCCCGCCGCTGAACACCCAGGAGCCCGCGTCCTGGAGTTCGGCACGCAGCACGTCGAGCTCGGCCATGATCTTGCCCAGTATCTCCGGTGGCGGGGGCGGGCCGTCGGGCTGGTAGACGCTGATCAGGTACTGCTTCATCGCGTGCTCCTCCTCGTGAGCGCGGGTGTCTTCTCACCTGCTACACGAACGTCCCCGCGTGGTATCGACATCCGGTGTCACGAATTCCGGGCCCGGGCGGCCTTCCCCGGCGGATGTGGCGTCAGCCATGGCCACTCTCGCGAAGAACGTGCGCCGATCCGCTCTGATCCTGGGCTCCCTGCTGGTCGCCGGTCCTCTCGTCACCGTACTGACCAGCGCGGCCCAGGCGCCGGCCCAGCCCGTGGCGGCCGCCCCGGCGATCGTCCTGCACGGCTCCGCCGTGCACCGTCGGCCCTGCCGGACGGTCCCCGTCAAGATCGCCTGAAGACAGGACTACCCGGTCACTTCGAAGTCGCGCGCTCGCTCAGCGAGGCTCGCTGAGGTCCGGCGGAGAACAGCCGGGCCAGGTGCCCCGCTGGGTAAGGTTGGCTTCCGTGCGGCTTGTCATTGCGCGGTGCAGCGTGGACTACGTGGGACGGCTCAGCGCGCATCTGCCGATGGCGACGCGGCTGCTCATCGTCAAGGCGGACGGCTCGGTGCTGGTCCATTCCGACGGCGGCTCCTACAAGCCGCTCAACTGGATGTCGCCGCCGTGCCGGCTGGAGGAGTCACCGGGCACCTGGCGGGTGGTGAACAAGGGCGGCGAGGAGCTGTGCATCACGCTGGAAGAGGTGCTGCACGACTCCCGCCATGAGCTTGGCATCGACCCCGGGCTGCGGAAGGACGGTGTCGAGGCGCACCTGCAGGAACTGCTCGCCGAGCAGGTGCACCTGCTCGGCGAGGGCTGGCGGCTGGTCCGCAGGGAGTATCAGACCGCGATCGGCCCGGTCGACCTGATGTGCCGGGACGGAGGATCGGCGGCCGTGGCCGTGGAAATCAAGCGCAGGGGCGACATCGACGGGGTCGAGCAGCTCACCCGATACCTCGAACTGCTCAACCGGGACCCGGCGCTGTCCCCGGTGCGCGGCGTGTTCGCCGCCCAGGAGATCAGGCCCCAGGCCCGGGTGCTCGCCGAGGACCGCGGCATCCGGTGCGTGACCCTGGACTACGACACCATGCGGGGCGCCGTGGACGACTCGCTGCGGCTGTTCTAGCTGTATCGACTTATCGGGTCCGGTAGACGTCAGCGCGGTGGTCAATTCGGACGACGTGCACGATTCGTTCGGTCTCATCGATGCGGTAGATCACGCGGTAAGCGCCACGACGCGCCCAATGGTAGCCGCCCAGTTCGCGGGTGAGCCGATTGCCGACCCGGTGCGGGTTGTCCCGTAGCGGACCGGTCAGGAATTCGGTGACCGCCGCCGCGACTGCCAACGGCAGGCCACGAGGCGGCCCTTCAACGAGGACGCGGCGAGCGGAGGAAGCCAGAGACAGGGCATATGCCTCATCGCTCACTCGCCACTCTGCTCAGCTCGCATGCGCTGCTCCAGCTGCCGCCGTAGCTCCTCGGCGCCGATGGCTTCGCCACGGGCGATCTCGGCCTCCGCCGCCCGGATCTCATCCAGCGCACCCGGCGTTGACAGCAGATCCAGGGTCTCCTCCAGGGCCTCCAGATCCGAGACGGAGAGGATCACCGCCTCGGGGCGGCCATTGCGGGTGATAACCACCCGGTCATGGGTGTCCCGCACCTCATCCAGTACCGCAGACAGGCGGGCTTTCGCGTCCGCCAGCGGAATCACCGTCATGACCTGAATTATAGTCACGAGATGCCGACTGCGCTATGTGCGCGGTGCCGCTGCTCAGACGTCAGGTCGTAGGACCAAGGCCGCACGCCGGGGCCGCCGTTATGCGGAGGCGCCCTGTCGGTGCCCCGTGACAGCATGGCCGGGTGGCGAGCACAGACCAGCGGCGCACGGCCGCACCCGTGCAGCTCCGGTACAACTACCGCTTAGACCCGGCCCCCCGACATCGCATGGCGCTAGCCCAGGCGTTCGGGTGCGCACGGCTGGTGTTCAACGACGCACTGCGCGCCCGGCAGCAGGCGCACGCAGCCGGGCAGCTTTTCATCACCGATGCCGAGCTGTCGGCCCGGCTGACCGCGACCAAGCGGACCCCGGAGCGCGCCTGGTTAGCCGAGGTCTCGGCGGTGGTGCTGCAGCAGGCGCTGGCGGACCGGTTCGTGCCCACCTCGCAGACGTGCTCGGCGTGCGGGGCCAGGGATGGGCCCAAGCCGTTGCACGTTCGCACCTGGCAATGCCGGGGGTGCGGGGCGTGGCTGGACCGGGACATCAACGCGGCGGTCAACGTCGCCAAGGCCGCCGGGCTGGCGGTGACAGCCTGCAGAGCGCAGGTAAGGCCGGGCCCCGTCCCGGCACAGCGCGGCGAAGCAGGAACCCACCCGATCTCACGCTGGGAAGTCGCGTGACAGACGGGAACCCCGGCCTCCATGCCGGGGCGGAAGTCAATGCTTTGTTTACCTCCAGTCCGGCTCGGCAAGCATCGACGGGACTGCTTGTCCTATGGCCGACCGTCCGGCGCCGTTCGCAGGCCGCGCGGCTGGCCGGAGGTGAACACGGTGAGCCCGATAATGAGCTGTGACCCGAATTGTCCGCACTGAGGTGGCCTGCTTGGTTACGATGCGCTGATATGAGTGCTGACCAGGACTCAGGCTCGGCCCTTCCGGTCCGGACCTCCCGATACCGCCGGACCGGGCGGCATTCCAGCCCGCACCAGCTATCGCTGCCCTCCGACAGCCCCGCGCTGGTGATCGCCGTCCCCGGGTCGGCCAGGGCGGAGAGCGACGAGATCGCGATCCGGGTCGCCGACATGGCGGCCGCCTCCTGCCACGGCGCCGAGGTGCTGATCGGCTACCTGCGCGGCGGTCAGGACCATCTCGAGGACGTGCTGGACAGCCTGGCCAGCCGGGAAGGGAGCCTGGCCGGCGTGGTGGTGCCGCTGCTGCCGTTCCCGAACCCGGAGGCGGACCGGGCCATCTCCGACGCCGTCGCCGCGGCCGAGGCGCCGCTGCTCATCGCCGACCACCTGGGCCCGCACCCGCTGCTCGCCGAGGCGCTGCACGCGCGGCTGGCCGACGTCGGCCTGGCGCGGGCCGCCCGGGTCGGCCGGATCAGCATCGTGACCGAGACCGCCGCGGACGGGGTCATCGTGGGAGCCGTGGGCGGCGAGGAAGCCGTGCAGGCCGCCGAGGTGGTCGCGGTGCTGCTCGCGTCCCGGCTCACCACCCCGGTGGCCGCCGCGTCGCTCACCGACCCGGGCAGCATCAAGGACGCGGCCGCCCGGTTGCGCCAGGCGGTCCCGCGGGTCGCCCTGGCGCCGTGCATGGTCGGCCCGGAGCTGACCTCGGGCACCCTGGAGGCGATCGCCGCGCTGACCAGCACCGACTGTGCCCCGCCGCTGGGCAGCCACTCCGCCGTGGGCCGGCTCGTGGCGATCCGCTATGGCGCCGCCCTGGCGGATCCGCAGGTGGCGACCATGGTGGCGCGCGCCAAGCGCGGGCCGTCGCCCGCGCCCGCCGGCAACGGCGGCGCCCCGGCCGCGCACGCCGACGACGTCGAAGCCCCATCGGAGCCTGCCCCGCCCGCCGCGAACAGCGAGGCAGCCGCGGAGCCCGCGGCCCCTGACGGGAACGGCGAGGCACCGTCGGTGCCCGCTCCGCCCGCCAGCTCAAGCGCCAATTGACCTCCTCTCCTGCCTGAAGGCAGGAGATCCCGTCCATGCCACGCAAGCGCGGCATCCCGGTGGGTTCCTGCTTCGCCGTCCACTGCCAGCGTTCCCGCTGGTCTTACACGGACTCCACAGGCTTTCGGGCCTTGTGGCCCCGTTCCCGCCAGCCCGGCGGTACCTGAC
>WNGQ01003303.1_pt1 | contig 21567 bp, 21 predicted proteins | sample 5407661 | NCBI WGS metagenome assembly WNGQ01 (sample SAMN13153382, study PRJNA577476) | soil metagenome | isolation source: 60 cm soil or saprolite under Garry oak tree replicate 2 | place: USA:California | collected 2016-06-15 | reverse complement strand
GTGCGCGCAACGTCGATGACCTTAGCAGCATCTTCTTGTGTCATCCCCCGCTTGATGCGCGCCTGCTGAAGTTCTTTCCCCAATTCGCGCATGTCAATGGTGTCAAGGATATTGGTATCCATACTATCCTGCTCCTTTTGGTAAGTTCATATCATTTTATGCAGCTGCTCGCTTTTTTCGATGGTAGGATAGGATATATTTCTGACATTGTCAAGTTTTTATACACAGAAATTGATGTGAATGTCAGAAAGCGCGGAAGCCTGGTTACCTGTCTCCCATGCAGGGCATACCTGTCCCCCGGACAGGGTTCCGCAAGGGGCGGTCCCTCGATAATGAATTTTCACGACCAAGATCGGCTAGGAGTGCTCAACATGATGAGGGCGGTCAACATGACAGTGGAGGAGAAATATGGCAGGGGCGTGGGTGGCATGACAGGGGCAAGCCCTGTCACTACTATACTACGTAGGTGTTGGTGGCGAGGAAGCAGGGTTGGTGAGCCGAGCATGAGAGGGGAGAGATACGACAGGAGCATTACCTGCCTGGGAGGCAGAGTCTTCTGTCTCTACCATTTTACGAGAAGGGCAGATGGCTGGTAGGAACAGGACAGTTATTACATTTGTTAATTCATAGAAAATACAGCCCGGCGCGAACCAATACCCGTTTCGTCTATAGTAGTGACAGGGCTTGCCCCTGTCATGCCACCCACGCCCCTATCATGTTCCCCACTAATGATGATGACACGGCGGGTCATGGTGTGCTCCAACTGTCATGCCACCCACACCCTATCATGTTCCCCACCTCACTCCCACAATGCCCTAAGCTACATTACTCATCACCAGCATCTATCCGTAATATAGTAGTGACAGGGCTTGCCCCTGTCATGTTCCCCGCCTCTGTCATGTTTCTCCTTGCCCCTGTCATGTTCCCCGCCTCTGTCATGTTTCTCCTTGCCCCTGTCATGTTCCTCACCTCTGTCATGCCTCTCCTGGGACTGGCTGTGGGCTTCATGAACGCGTCAACCCGCCTGTCATGTTCCCTCCACCTGCCATGCCTCTCCTTGGGCAATGTCGTTTTGCTCATCCTTCCACCTCCTTGCCCCTGTCATATCCCTCTTCACCTGTCATGTCTCCCCCCGCCCCGTCATGCCCTCCGCGTGGGGCATCTCTGGTGTGCGTACGACCGAGATCTGATCTTAGTCATACCTCGCTCTGGCCCTTGACAATCACTGTCCCCCGCGCTATAATCGTAACGTAAAGTACGTTACTAAAATGAGGCCAGTAGCAATGGAACACAGTCAGAGCAGACGCGTCCAGCAGACCCGCGAGCGGCTCCGCGTCGCCGCCCACCGGCTCTTTCTTCAGCAAGGGTACCTGGCAACGAGCATCGATGCCATTCTGGCGGAGGCTGGCATTTCCTCGAAGGAGACCCTCTACCGCCACTATGCCAGCAAAGAGGCACTCTTTGTCGATGTCCTGGCCCACCTGACGCTTTCGCAGCCGGGCTTTTCCGAGAAGCTTGCAGCCCTACCCACGCCCCACGATCTGCCATCACTGCGCCAGGCCCTTACGCAGCTTTCCCGCGAGATACTGTCGATGATGAGCCAGCCTGGGTATCTGGCCCTGGTGCGCATCATCATCGCCGAGGCACCGCGCTTCCCGCAGCTCGGCCCCTTGTTTTTCTCGACCGTCCCGCAGCGCGGCCTCACCCTCATCGCCGCACTGCTACGTGCAGCCAGGGAGCAAGGCATCATCGCCGGCGTTGACTTCGACGCCGTGACGCACACGTTGCTTGGCGGACTGTTGACCTATGCCATCATGAACCTCATGTTTGCGGGAGAGAAGGCGCAGCCTCCCCCGCTCGACCGCGCTGACGCGATAGTCGAGGTAATCATGCGCGCCCTGACACCGGAATAGTTGTCCCTTTGCTTTTTTTCCAGGAGGCTAGAATGTCTCACAATCGCATACGCACCTTTAATAAGCACATCAGCAATCCGCTCTTGCGCACGTTTGCGAGCTGTTCCCGCGGCCCATTTGCCGTCATTGGTCACGTTGGTCGCCGCAGCGGAAAGCCATATGAGACCACGATCATGATTTGGCCGCTGGGAGATGGTTTTGTGATCGCGTTAACCTATGGGGAGTCAGTGGATTGGTATCGCAATCTTCTGGCTGCTGGACACGCTACGCTGCTCTGGCATGGCAGCGTCTATGCGGTCGGGAAACCGGAACCGATCGCTGTCGAAACAGCCCTGCCAGCGTTTCCTCCGGCTTTCAGACCGATCTTGCGCAGGCGCGTGCAGCAGTTCGTGCGGGTGAAGTCAGCCGCTCCTGAAGCAGTCAGGATTTGATGTTGTTCAAACCAGATAAGGAGGCCGTTCATGGTTGCTCTGAAAACGCTCATTTTCACGATCCTGGTTCCGGGGACGGTGGCCGGCATCGTCCCCTGGCTCCTCTTGCAATCGTCGGGAGAGGCGGCGAATCTCACCCCATCACTCTGGCTGATTGGTCTGCTCCCTCTGCTGCTGGGAGTGGGTCTCTACTTCTGGTGTGCTGGGGCGTTCACCTTCATCGGCAAAGGCACGCCAGCGCCCATTGACGCGCCGGTCTTCCTGGTCAGAGCGGGGCCTTACCAATGGGTGCGCAATCCGATGTATCTTGCTGTCCTTTCGGTGATCATCGGAGAGGCCATTCTCTTTCACTCGCTTTTGCTTGTTGGCTATGCACTACTGGCATGGGTGGTGGTGCATCTGTTTGTGGTCTTCTTCGAGGAGCCCTCGCTGCGTCGCCAATTTGGGGAGAGCTATGCCGTGTATCTGCGCACGGTTCCGCGCTGGCTGCCTCGTTTCTCACCGCAGACGGTACCTGACAGATGATGTACATTTGCATCACCCTGCTATACTGATACTAGGCGATCCATGGTGATCATATCCCTCGCCACCACGCGATCCGTCGTAAAACGTATCACCGGCTGTGGACCCTTGTCCCAAGCGTCTCAACTGTCCCATCGCACTTAACCTCAGCAGTCGAAAATTACAAAGAACAGCACATCGATCTGCAACCCTTTATTGCTAGCGGGGTTCCCATAAGAGCCTTTTTGGGCGAATACATGAGTCAATGCAGTGAACAATTGCGCCAGGTATTTATAACGGTGTACAATTGGAGCATATCCGTAGCTAGGATGTGAGGCGTCTTCTGCTGTCATCATATAAAGAGGCTAACTGTGCCTGATTTGCCGGCTGGAACCATCACCCTGCTCTTCACCGATATGGAAGGATCCACACGCCTGTTGCAGCAGGTGGGCGAAGGCTATGCTGCTCTCCTGGAAGAGTGCCGGCGCTTGCTGCGAACAGCCTTCGGACAGTGGCGAGGGCAGGAGGTGGATACGCAGGGCGATGCCTTTTTCGTGGCCTTTGCCCGAGCCAGCGATGCCGTGTGCGCCGCGCTGGATATCCAGCGCGCCCTTGCCGCTCACTCCTGGCCCCAGGACGCGATCGTGCGGGTGCGCATCGGACTGCATACCGGTGAGCCGCGGCGCTCCGCCGAAGGCTACGTGGGGCTGGATGTCCACCACGCCGCGCGTATCATGGGCGCTGGCCACGGCGGGCAGATCTTGCTCTCCCAGGCGACGAGTGCGCTGGTGGAGCAGAGCCTTCCCGGCGGCGTCCGGTTGCAGGACCTGGGCGAGCATCGCCTCAAGGACCTGCGGCGACCCAGCCGCCTCTTTCAGCTCGTCGTGGCCGGCCTTCCCACTACCTTTCCCCCGCTGCACACCCTGGATAGCCATCCCAACAACCTGCCCATCGCGCCAACGCCTTTCATTGGGCGCGAGCGGGAAGTGGCGGCGCTCTCTCGCCTGCTGGCGCGCTCCGACGTTCGTCTGCTGACTTTGACCGGGCCGGCTGGCGTGGGCAAAACGCGCCTGGCGCTGCAGGTGGCGGCCGAGGTCAGCGACGGGTATGCTGACGGGGTGTTTGTGGTGCCGCTGGCTCCCGTCACCGATCCTGAGCAGGTCATGGAGGTCATCGCACAGGTGCTCTCAATCCCCGATGTCAGCGGTCCCTCCCTGTTGGGCCAGGTGCAACGAGCACTCAAGTCCAAACAGCTGCTGCTGCTGCTCGACAACTTCGAGCAGGTGGCTTCGGCTGCCCTGATGGTGGCAGAACTGTTAGCCACGTGTCCCTCCCTCAAGATCGTGGCGACCAGCCGGGTAGCCCTGCATGTGCGCGCCGAGCGCGAGTTCGCCGTGCCGCCGCTCTCCTTGCCCGACCTCAAACGCCTGCCCGACCTGCTCACGCTCTCGCAGTACGAGGCGGTGGCGCTCTTTATCGAGCGAGCACAGGCGGTCAAATCCGACTTCCAGGTGACTAATGCGACGGCTCCTGCCGTCGCGGGCATCTGTGCGCGCCTGGATGGACTCCCACTGGCCATCGAACTGGCGGCGGCCAGAGCCAAGTACTACCCTCCGCAGATGTTACTGGCCCGCCTGGAACAGGGTCTCTCCGTTCTCAGCGGGGGCGCGCGTGATCTGCCGGCTCGCCAGCAGACGCTGCGGGCAGCCATTGCCTGGAGCTACAAGTTACTCTCGCAGCAGGAACAGTTGCTCTTCCGACGCCTGGCGGTCTTTGTCGATGGCTGGGACTGGCAGGCCGCCCAACAGGTCTGTACAGCGGCCGGCGGGCTGGCAGGCGATATTCTGGAGGGATTGGAGTCGCTGATGGATAAGAGCCTGCTGCGCCAGGAGGGGCAGGACGATGGTGAGCCGCGCTGGTGGATGTTGCAGACGTTGCGCGAGTTCGGGCTGGAAGTGCTCACTAGTGCGGGAGAGGCCGAGGCGATCAGGCAGGCGCACGCTGGGTACTATCTGCGGCTTTCCGAGGAGGCCGAACCCCGCCTGCGCGGGAGCGAACAGGAGCGCTGGTTCGCCCGCCTGGAGCAGGAGCACGAGAACCTGCGGGCAGCCCTCAGCTTTCTGCTGGCGCAGGCCCACCGCCAGGCGGAAACGCAACAAGGACAGGAGCCAGCTGAGCGCGTGCTGCGCCTGTGTGCCGCCTTGTATCCCTTCTGGTACATGCATGCCTACATCCTGGAGGGGCAGGCTTTCCTGGAACAGGCCCTGGCAGTACGCTCCGGGGTCAAAGCCTCGGTGCAGGCACACGTCCTGAGTGACGCAGCGTCCATGGCCATGCTCGTCGATAACTCCGAGCGAGCAGAGATGCTGGGCGGTGAGGGTCTGGCGCTCTACCGGGAGCTGGGTGATCACGCCGGCATCCCCACGTGCTTGAGTCTGCTGGGCAGCGTGGCCCGTGCCAGGGGACAGTATCGCCGCCGCGCTCTTTCGAGAACAGGGCAACAGCCTGGAGAGCAGTCGCAACCTCAGCGAATGGGCGCGGGTGGCCACCGATCAGGGCCAGTACGAGCACGCCCAGGCCTTGCTGGAAGCGTGTGTGGCGCTTAGCCAGGCGCTGGGCGAACAGCCGCGCGTGGACTGGGCTAGCTATCTGCTGGCGCGCCTGCTCTTCGTGTCGCAGCGCGATCCTGAGCAAGCACAGCGGCTGGCCGAACAGAGCCTGGCGCAGTTTGAGGAGCAAGGCATCGGCTGGATGCGAGCGTTTGCGCTCGGCCTGCTGGGCCAGATGCACCTGGCCCGGGGGGAGTGGACGCAGGCGCGCCCGCTGCTGGAGGAGAGCGCCGTGTTCCTGCAGGAGACGGGGTCACGGTTCGATAGCATCGAGCCACTGCTGGGCCTGGCGCGTGCGGCAGTGGCCCAGCATGATCTGGTCGAAGCACGTCGCCGTTGCCAGGAGAGCCTCAGGCTCCAGGTCGCAGTAGGGGGCCAGGCGCTCGTCCCGGCCTGCCTGGAAGTGGTGGGGACACTGCTGGCAGCACAGGACAAGGCGCTCGAAGCGGTCGAGCTATGTGGGACAGCAGAGGCGTTGCGCGAGGTCCTGGGCACACCCATGCACCCGGTTGAGCGCGCCGACTATGACAAGGCAGTGGCTGCCGCCCAGGGGAAAGTGGGCGAGGAGGCCTTTGCCAGAGCCTGGGCGAGGGGGCGGATCACTCCGGTAGAGCAGGTCATCGCCACCGCGCTCAAGATGAGCTGAAGGGACAAAGAGTGAGACAGTTGGCAGGGACATCGTTCGCTGCCAGATGCATCGATGATGTGAGCGCCCAATGCCTACATTGTGGGAACGACTGCACGCTGGCCATAGACGACGGAGTGGGTCCTGTAGTATAATGCAGATCATGACAGCATCAGCCGTCTCTCAACTCGTATATCTCCTCGATGAGGCGTTCCAGGGAACGGATTGGCATTCTCAGGAGTGAGCCCGGCACCCTCACTATTCCAACTGTCTCAACTGTCCCATCGCACTTAACCTCAGCAGTGAAAAAGAAATTAGGTGCAATATGCAAGGTATCTGCAAGCTTTCGACCTGTGCGCCAGCACAATCCATCAACCACGCTCTTGATAACCAGGTGCGGTTCATTGTCCTGTCAACCTGCTACAGTTAGAAACGTTGCTGAGCAACCCAGAAAAAAAGAGCCATGCCGGGATCAAAAGAGAGCGGGCAGGCTTTGCCAGGAGGAGCCATCTCTACAATGGCAATGCGTTGCTCCTGGACCCATATCCGTTGCATAATGAGATTATTGCTTGTGTTCACAATTTCTTATCTGGTTTACCAGGTTTCTCTCATCTAACCCATCTAGTAACTACTAACCGGAGGCTAGCTATGATTAGTGTTGAAGAGGCTCTTGAGCGTATACTCGGCGAAATTACTATGCTCAACGTCACTCAGGTAGCGCTGCCGGAGGCGCTGGGCCTGGTGTTAGCAGAGGATGTTGTAGCGCAAGAGGACATGCCACCTTTTGCTAACTCGGCAATGGATGGTTTTGCGCTGCTCAGCCGGGATAGCCAGCCGAGAGACGGACATCCAGCGCGTCTACGCATCACGGGTGAAGTGGCAGCGGGCTATGTAGCAGAGCGCGCGGTGGAAGAAGGCACAGCCATGCGCATCATGACCGGGGCGCCTGTGCCGCCTGGCGCAGATACCGTAATAGAGGTTGAGCTGACTCGCTCCAATGGGCCCAGCAGCGAATGGGTGGAGATCATGCAGGCGGTTAAACCAGGCAATAACATCCGCCCCGCGGGAGAAGATATACGGCGTGGGCAAACCGTCCTGTTACGAGGTACCGGGATTGGACCATGGGAGATAGGCGTGCTGGCTACCCTGGGCTGGGCAAAGGTGCCGGTGACGCGCCGTCCACACGTAGCTGTGTTGAGCACTGGCGATGAAGTGGTGGACGTGGATCAGCCGCTGCAACCAGGGAAAATTCGCAACAGCAATGGCTATCTGCTCGAAGCAGCCATACGACAGGTGGGCGCAGAGCCACATCGGCTGGGTGTTGCTCAAGATACCCTGGAGAGCCTGCGTGAAAGGTTTTCCGAAGCGATCAAGTACGATCTGATCATCACCTCTGGCGGCGTTTCAGTCGGCGACTTTGACCTGGTAAAAAATATTATGACGGAACAGGGCGAGATAAACTTCTGGCGTATCAATATGCGGCCCGGCAAACCCGTTGCATTCGGCCACATTGGAGGGGTACCGCTGCTAGGACTCCCTGGCAACCCCGTTTCGGCCGCAGTGACATTTGAATTGTTCGGCCACCCCGTGATACGCAAGATGCTCGGGCATACGCGCCTGTTTCACCCACAGATCGACGTTGTGGTCGAGGACGGTGTAAGGGAGCGCGTCATGCGCAGGCATTACGTGCGAGCTCACGTAACGTGGCAAAATGGTCGTTTCCTGGCGCGCACAACGGGCAACCAGGGATCGCACATTATGACTTCATTGCTCAATGCAAACGCGCTCGTCATCGTGCCTGAAGGCGGCGCACAAATACACCCGGGAGATACAGCAAAGGCGATTATGCTCGATTGGCCTGAAATCTAAGCGCTTCTATGAGAGCGTGTCTGATGCTCAGAGGCTTCGTCCTCTCTCGCCGGATGCCCGCGCGGCCAGGCCGCGCAAACAATTTCTTGTGTGGTGTGGAACATGTACGAAGCGCATGTTCCACACCACACAAGAAATCAGGCGAGCGCCGCAGGCGCGAGCAAGCGAGCGTGATGGCAATCAGACAGACTCTGAGCGCGTCAAGCGGTAACGCAGCTGGTCACGCGAGATAGTCAGTAACGCCGCAGCCTGCACCTGGTTGCCATTACAGCGCTCTAGAGCCTGCTGAACAAACCCACGTTCGATCCTACCCAGGAATGCAAGCAGGTCGATGCCCTCCGGCGGGAGGTTCAACTGCTGCTGTATCTCTTCAAGGCGGTGGGTAGCACTACTTGCGCTCTTGCGGATTTCCTCCGGTAGATCTTTTGGGAGGATCTCGTTCCCATCGCACATGATCTGGCTGCGCTGAATTGCGCTGCGCAGCTCACGTACGTTCCCCGGCCAGTGGTAGCGCAGTAACAGCTCCATGGCTTGCGGGCTCATGCGCAGGGATTCCTCTCCCTCGATACTGAGTATACGCAAAAAGTGTTCGACAAGAGGCTCGATGTCCTCAGGTCGATCGCGCAGAGGCGGTATCAGTATCGTAAAGACTTTAAGCCGGTAATACAGGTCTTCCCGGAAGACCCTACGCCTAACAGCAGCGAAGAGGTTGGTATTAGTGGCGGCGATGACGCGCAGATCGACCTTGATCTCCTCGAGGCCACCAACACGGCGAAAGCTAAGCGTCTCCAGGACGCGCAGGAGCTTAGGTTGCAAAACGAGGGACATCGAGCCGATCTCATCCAGGAACAGCGTCCCCTGGTCGGCGCGCAACAGGTAGCCCATACGCGAGACTTTTGCATCAGTGAAGGCTCCAGCCTCGACACCAAAGAGTTCAGTTTCCAGCAAGGTATCAGGAATGGCAGCACAGTTGATATCAACAAATTGATAGTCAGCGCGGCTGCTTAACGCGTGGATTGCATGCGCTACAACATCTTTGCCTGTGCCGCTTTCACCCTGCAACAATACGGTAGTATCGCGATGGGCAGCCACCTGACGTACTGTCTCGGCAACGTCGCGCATAGCCTGACTGCGGCCAATGAGCATATTCGCCGCCTTCTTTTGTTGTGGTTCCTTAAATAGCGGTTGATAAATAGATACAGCTTGCCCCCTCACACTTGTATCCCCTCTAGCCATACAGGTTATGGAGATGAACATATTATTCTAGATACGATGAAACGCAAGATCGATGCGAGCACAATGCATCGCTGCCTCCACAGTGAGGTAACTTTCTTCACATCTTCATGAACATGTCCAGGCTCGTAATCGCGCCCCTACAAAGTTAGCGACCACCACCCACACGTGTATAGACACCATCGAATGCACGAAGCGGTTCATTTTGCTGTACAGTGTGCAGGGGTTGAGGCTTTTGTACCCAACCCTGCCCAGGAACAAACATCATACCACTTTCGCCACTTCCCCACTGCGCTTGAGCTGCCATGGAAGTCTGAGGTGAAAGCGGCATCAAGGTCCCGGTAGTAGGTGCAGGCATGACAGCCCAGGGCTGAGGAGTAGAGGCCGCGTAGCCCGGCGTAAGATAGCCATTGCTCAAACCGGAGGCCACGAGATCCCTCGAAACAGGCGATAGTTCACTCACTGGTACAACTGAAGGCAAGATGACATGCACAAGTCCCAGCGCTATCAACTCACCCGTTACGAGACAAACCAGTTCACGAGTAACCCCTAATGCCTGGCAAGCCATCTTCAATGAAGTATAGCCATCAGCCAATGTCAAGAGCCGCCACTGGTCAGGAGTCAGCTGCACACGTGGATTTTGCTCGCGCAGCGAAGACAGATCCGTTGGCACAAGCACCATCTCAGGTGTCATGAACGAGGTGTCAATGCGCCTGGGCAGCGTGGGCCTGGGAATATGTTTGGGCGCCGTGAGCGAAGTAGCTGGCGTATTCGATGAACTGGAATCGACAGTAGCCTGGTAGGGTTGGGACGAAGCAGGAGAAGATGCTACAGGCGGAACGAAAGAAGCTTCGGATATGAGTTCTGACGCGCTTAAGAGTGCCGGACTGCCGGGCGTATCAGGTACACGTTTCACAGGATCGGGTCGTTCCTGCGTTATCGTAGAAGTAGCCCCTGTATAGATAGGTTGAGATTCGTGTACTTGAGAAGAGACCAGGGATAGCAATGGCACAAGGGAAAGGGCTACGAGCAATCTGTCGGCTGGCGGCTGCGCTCCATCTTCAAAATAGATTTCGCCTATTGGCCAGGAGAGGACGACCCGTAGTTTTTCCGCGGCTTCCGTCGTTGCCCAGGCACGCAACGACTCCTGATTCACGTACCCCAGGTCCATCAATGTGAGCGCTACACGAGTTTCATTGAGTTGTACCGAACCTGTGGTGAATAGCAACTCCTGCAAAGCCTGTGGTGAAATAACGCCAGCGTGTAGAAGTTGCTCTCCCAAGTTTGTATTTGCTTCGACAGGACCCACGCACATCAAACGACCCTGTTGAAAATAGAACTCTATCCACTTCTCTCGTTGTTTAATTACGAGTAGTCCGCTTTTCTCATATGCCTCAAGTCGTTGAAAGACTTGTGGTAGCTTGAGTTGCTCTAGCGTACCTATAAATGACACAGTAGTTCACCGCCCATTCGAAGAACGGCTCTCAATATCTAGCTCCGCTTCCCCCACGGAGTGCGAGAGTCCAGGACGACTTGTTGCGCCAGGTTTGAAGGCTCATCCGGGCAGCCGAGAACTAGCAGCATGGATGCCCCGCTCCTTCAAGCGGGTACGTTGCCTTTCTTTTGATTACCCCCTGCGAAGATCGCCAAAATTCCTTTCTGGATGCCCTGGGCTTTAGCCCTAGGGAGGAAAGAAAGGGCATGCACATGCATACAGATGATACTATCAGAAAACAAAAAAGGCAAGGTTGCCTTTTTACGGAGGGAGAGGGATTCGAACCCCCGGGGCTTTCACCCAGCTGTTTTCAAGACAGCCGCAATAGTCCACTCTGCCATCCCTCCGCTGACAGTGTACCATATACGTAGCCCACAATGGAAGGGGCTCTCACATTATGGTGACAGTAACGAACTACCCATGTAGGGACGTAGGACTTTTGGAATAACGACGGAGCCATCGGCCTGCTGGTACGACTCGAGGATAGCGGCCATGGTGCGGCCAACTGCCAGGCCCGAGGCATTCAATGTATGCACGTATTCGGCACGACTGCCAGGGGCCGGACGGTATCTTATATTTGCCCGGCGCGCCTGGAAGGCTTCGCAGTTACTGATCGAGGAGATCTCGACGTAGCGCTGCTGGCCTGGCATCCATACCTCGAGATCAACGGTTTTCGCAGAGGCGAAGGGTAGATTTGCGGTACAGAGCGCGACTACACGGTAGTGCAACTCCAGGCGCCTTAAGATGGTCTCAGCATGCCCCACTAGCTCATCAAATGCACTATAGGACTCCTGGGGAAGCATAAGCTGAAAGAGTTCAACAAAGTTGAACTGGTGGAGACGCAGCAAGCCGCGGGTCTGGCTCGAAGCTGATCCGGCCTCGCGCCGGAACGCCGTGGTCCAGGCGACATAGCGCAGCGGCAGCGTGTCCAGCGGCAGGATAGCGTCGCCATGCATACCAACCAGGGGCACCTCGGCAGTAGGGTTGAGATAGAGTTCATCCTCGACGCAGCTATATAGCTGATCCTCAAATTTCGGTAATTGCCCGGCCCCCACCAGGGCCGAACGCTTCACGAGAAAGGGTGGGATGACCTCGGTGTAGCCATGTTCACGGGTATGCAAATCGAGCATGAACGAGATGAGGGCCCGTTCTAAGCGCGCCCCAGCACCTTTGAGAACAACAAAGCGGCTGCCTGCTATTCTGCTGCCACCTTCAAAGTCGATGAGCTGCAGGCGTTGACCCAGATCCCAATGGGCTCGTGGTTCAAAATGAAAAGAGACAGGCTCCCCCCAGCGTCTCAGTTCGTGATCATCGGCATCGCCTTTGCCGTCGTAGACGCTCTCATGAGGAATGTTGGGTAGATTGAGCAAAAGAAATTGAAGGCGCGTATCAATATCGGATATCTGGAGTTCGAGCTGCCGGATGTCCCGTGCGGTGGCTTTTACCCGTTTATTGGGCTCAGCACGCGCTGCACCTGGTGCAGCGCGTATCTGTTCGCGGAGTTGCTTCAGTTCGCTATAGAGGCTATCGCAGCGTGTGGTGAGGCCACGGCGCTGCTCGGCCAGGCGCAGGATTTCGTCGATGCCCTGGGGATCGCAGCGGCGGCGCAGGGCCGCCCGTACTTTTTCGGGGTACTGGCGAATAAAATCAAGGCTCAACATATGGACAGTATAGCACAGGCGTCCCCGTAGAGAACATAAGTTTCAAGGTATAAGCGTGGATCACTCATATTATATACGTCTCGCCTATCCTTTAATTGCGCATATGGAGAACACAAAGTACAATACAAAAAACTTTGGTAACTCCTCAGGACTCCTTACCACCTTTGGTGGTTCGCAAGAGGGTGTTTCCTGCGGGCTTGGCAGCCGGCGGCTGCCAAGCCCGCAGGAAACAAGATGCAAGCCGCCGTAGGCGGCGAGGCATCAGGCACCCGAGCAGCCGATTTGCATATTAGATAGAAATACGCTACACTATGATAGGCCTGTGAAGTACAGAGCAAAAACGGGAGACAAGACATTAGATCGACTTATGATTACAGTCGTCAAATTGAATGCGCTGGGGGAAGTTAAGATAACATACCAGGGTGAGGCCCTTGAACGGTTGGCGGATGGCGTGGTCATTCAAGCTTACTGGACGCTTGCAGCGAAAGATTTGGGCTACACGCGTTTTGAACCGGGAGACCGGTTTATAGAACACTATTACACAAAGCGGTGGTATAATATCTTCGATATTGCCAGCGCGGACGGCACAAGAAAAGGCTGGTATTGCAATGTCGCGGAGCCAGCAACCATCTACAATGATCACATAGAGCAGGTCGATTTGCTGCTGGATGTATGGGTTGATGCAACAGGTAAACCACTCATACTGGATGAAGATGAATTTGCCTCGGATACGACGCTCAGTGAGGAGCAGCGCAGTGGAGCGCAAAAGGGGCTGCGCGATCTTTTAGAAATGATTGCAGCCCGGCGGGAACCATTTTCGTGAACGACTCTACTCAAACCTGATGGGACCGAGCAGATTAAGTAGTGTGTTGATACGCCACTGTGGTGGAGCCACTTATAAACTCCGGGAAGGCATACCTTGATGGGAAAGAGAGACGCCAGGCAGTTCCAGCACGCAACTGATATCAGTAAACAGGGCTGGAACATTGTGGAGCTTGAGTCTCGCAGGCAACTGCGCCGGAAAGTAAACGAGCTGATAGAACTCGTCGACGATCCCACTATTACTAGCAGCGACATACGAGAGCAGCTGCTCCTCGGCACAGCAACATTTGGCGATCAGTTTGCTATGCAGCTTGTGCGTTCGCTTCACCGCGATGATCAGTATGAACGCCAGTCTATTGTCTGGCTATTGACCTTACTCGATGATCAAGCAACTATTCCTATACTCGAGCAGATGTCACGTGACGAACGGCAGACGTGGCCGATACGACTCTCAGCGGCGCTGACCCTGGCCGGTATGGGAGCAACGGCAGAGATGTTAGACGACAACACGGGGCGCAAGCGATTGTATGCCACAGGTTGAATGTGCGCGATAGGATAGATGATACGTATAGATATTCCTTATGGAAGACATCGAAACACCTGCGACATCATCGCCCGCGTCCGCAACCTTCAAGCCATCGTGGCGAGGGCTGCTCTACGTTTGCGTAGCAGTCTTCTTTTTCTCCACCAGTCCCATTTTTGTGCGCTGGTCGGCGCCATTCAACGCGTTTGAAATTGCCTTCTGGCGGCTGGCGATTGCCGCGCTGCTGGTAGCGACGCTGGGTATTATCACACACCAGCGCCTGCTGCTCAAAAGGCAAGAAGTACCGCGTTTCATCTTCTATGGATTCGTTACCGCCCTCCACTTCCTGTTTTACGTTGCATCGCTCAGTTTTACTACCATTGCCCATTCGCTGGCTCTTACCTACACCTCGCCTATCTTTGTGACGCTCTTCTCTGCCATTGTACTGCGCGAACCCCTGCCGGTGCGCAAGTACATCAGTATTGGGGTGGCAGTAATCGGGGTAGCAATCATGGTTGGCTTCGAACCGCGCTATACCACCTGCTCGCTGCAGGGCCAGTGCATGCTGCTGGGCGATGGGATGGCACTTCTGGCGGGGCTATGCTTCGCTATCTACTCGGTGGCAGGGCGGAGCGAGCGAGACCGCCACCCACTTTTCCGGTATACAACGAACGTGTATGGACTTGCCGCCCTGTGGCTATTACCCGTGATGCTGCTGTTCGCATTTCAACATACCTATCCCCTGATGGCAGTGGGAGCTGTCGTTGCGCTGGGTGTCTTCCCGCTCGGGCTCGGGCATACGCTCTATAACGCGGCCGTACGCAGTGTGCACGCCACCTACGCCAACCTGATTGCTACGCAGGAGGTAACGGGCGGCGTTGTGCTGGGTATTTTCCTGCTCCACGAGGTGCCGTCGATGGCGGCGGTGATTGGGGTGGTGGTGACGTTAATCGGTATTGCGGGAGTGCTGATATAGTGGGCTATCTTGATACGATTTAACATATCGAAATGGGTTTTGCCCCGCCCCCGGGCGCTATAAATGTCGCCTCTACGCCACACATGCGTCTCTTCAATGAGGAACGGGGACCTCATTCGCCAAATGTGCCAGGGCGAGAGCGCAGCATGGCTGGATCGACTATCCAACCTTCGAGGGGGTCACAATATGGCGGAATGCCATAGCCGCTATTTCGTTGTGAATAGGCCCAGGCAGCCTGAACCGCGCACAACAGGGCATCAAGGCTGTCAGCCATGGGGTCTGCTATCAGTGCTTCGGTCAGCGCCGTAGGCATCGCGAGCGTACAGCCGTAGTAATCGTACAATTCAGGAGAACACAAACCACGCAGGATTTCCTGGCGTACGGCTGCTTTATCAGCGCTCTGCTGCGCGCGTTCATCGCTTTTGTAGCTGCGCCTGCCGATCCAGCAGCGAGCGACGAGGACAGGATAGCCTTCGATAACTGTGCGATTGTCGTTCGCTGGGTGACAGGGTAGAATACCAGCGCCTGACGCCAGCAGCCTTGGCACGCCCTGAAAAAACATCTTCGCTACAGGAACGCGGTGCAGCATCATCGGGCTGCGCGAAGCAGCTCGCACATCAGTAACTCGCAAGTGGTGTTTATCGCCGGGAGGTTGATGCGCAGAGTACTGGGTCAGTGTATCTTCAAACAACTGTTTGCCCATTGTTGCGATAAGCTGTACGTAGCCCTCCCACGTTTCAGGCCAGCCCAGGCGCGAGATAAGCTTTCTTGGCTGGCCGAAAGGAAAATCGAGGGCCGTGAGCCACGGACCAGCGCGGTTTAAAAATGCCTCAAACTCTTCAAAGCTATGCAACTTGATACATGCATGGAGCGTCAGGGTATTCTCTGCGAGCTTGCATATAGCGCAGGTGATGGGCTTCCTGGGGCCAGGCGCACTGGTGAAGTCAAATCCATAGATATTCACAGCTGGGTAATGACGGTTTTGCTAATGCAGCGTAGGGTGGCAAATACGCCTTTGCCAGCAGAGGCGACGGCCTCGAAGCTGGGAACGCGGCGGCGATTGAGGTAGCGATCAAGGACGTGGACGGGCAACGCCGTGGACAGGTCGCGCTTATTCCACTGCATGACGAAAGGGAAGCTTCCCAGGTCTTTGCCAATACGACGCAGATTCATCTCCAGCTCGCTAATGCTCTGCACGTTTTCTTCAAACTTTTCGGCCTGGGAGTCCACGACGAAGACGATGCCGTCGGCGCCGTTGAGCACAGCCAGGCGCGTGCGCTCGTACAGGATTTGACCAGGGACGGTATAGAGGTGGAAGCGCGTACGAAAGCCATGCACCGTGCCGAGATCGAGCGGCAGAAAGTCGAAGAACAGCGTACGCTCCGTCTCGGTAGCAATCGAGAGCATGTCACCACGAGCATTGGGGTGAATGCTCCTGAAAACATGTTGTAGATTGGTGGTTTTGCCACAGTAACCTATGCCATAGTAGACAATTTTACAGTGGATCTCATGGGTAGCGATATTGATGAGTGCCACAGCACGGTACCTCTAGTCACGGAAGAGCAGATCAATGGTATCTTCGACCGAGGAACGGAATTCCACATTGATAACCGAGGATTTCTTGCGGGTGCTATCGGCCTTCACCCGCTCGAGTACACGGCCAAGCTCGTCGGAGGCTTTTTTGGAGAGCACTTTGACCAGGCCTATGTGTGTGAGCTTGTCGAAGACGATCACCAGTAACCATTGCTCTTCAACCAGCGTGGTGTAAATATTTTCATTGACGCCCTGCTGAAAGATGGTGCGGAAATCCTTTTCGCCAAGCAATTCAGCGATATGGCGAGAAGAGGAGAAGGCGCCCGCGAGCAATGCGCCCAGCGAGGTAGCATTACGTCGCACTCCCGAGCCCTGGGTAGTAACGACCTGGCCGCTCTTATCGATGAGCATAACTGAACTGGCGCTGGTGTCCAGCACGAGCTTATTCAAAGCGGTTGAAATGAAAGCAAGCTCACGATCCGAGATGATGAGGTTAGTAAGTTGTTCCATGTACGCGCTGCCCTCCGTATACGCGCCTGGCAAGGGTTATCATTTATATACACATATTACGTTACGCTATATCAAGAGCCTCGAGAATTTCATTGCGGCTTGTCTTCACCAGGTGTCGTACGCGGCCAATGCTAGAGGCATTGTCCGAGAGGATAACCATCAAGGCAAAGTCTCCTAGAGGATCGACGCTCACCAGACCATGCTCGTATTCCATAAGGGCACCGACAACACCGCCACGTGAAATCTCCTGACCGAGTGCTTCTGCTGCGCCCATGCCCGTGGTCATAATGGCTCCCACAGCCTCCATGTCCTCTTTACCGTCGCGGGTCAGCCCCTCGATCATCAGGCCATCACGCCCCACCAGGACGGCCAGCCGCACTCCAGGGATCGATAAAAAGCGGCCTAGTGTCTGTTTGAGATCTACCATTGTGTCCTCCCCGTGCGACGGGCAGCGCTATTGTTGAGCCAGCGTGAATTGTTGCCATTCTACCTGATCGATGATGGATGGCGCAACCAGATGGGACATCTTGGCTAGTGGGCATGATACCCGTGTTTTTGTATCATGCCCACTAGCGATATTGGGGCGAGAGGTTACTACCTGTGCTTGACGGCGTAGTTGGGGGCCTCCTTGGTGACAATTACATCGTGCGGGTGGCTTTCGCGCAGGCCGGCGCCGGTAATGCGGACGAAGCGCGTCTTTTCCTGCATCTCCTGGATGGTGGCGCAGCCGGCATAGCCCATCGACTGGCGCAGGCCGCCGACCAACTGGTAGACCAGCGGCCCCAGCATGCCTTTGTAGGGTACGCGCGCCTCGATACCTTCGGCGATGAGGCGGCTCTCGTCGATTACGTCGCCCTGGAAGTAGCGATCCTTGCTGTAGCTGCGCTGCTTCATAGCAGCAACCGAGCCCATCGCCCGGTAGTCCTTGAAGCGCTCTCCATGCGAGATCATCAGTTCACCAGGGCTCTCGTCGACGCCCGCCAGCAGGCTACCCAGCATGACGGTGTCGGCGCCAGCAGCGATAGCCTTGGCGATATCTCCGGAGTACTGAATGCCTCCATCTCCGATGACCGGCACATCATATTGGCGGGCAACGCTGGCGCAGTCATAGATGGCGGTTATCTGCGGCATGCCGACGCCCGCGATGATACGTGTGGTGCATATTGATCCGGGACCAATGCCAGCTTTTACGGCGTCCGCGCCAGCCCGGATTAGCTCCTCGGTCGCTTCGGCAGTAGCGACATTGCCGGCAACTAGCTGCACGCGCTTCCCAAAGCGATCCTTGATGCGCGCAACGGCCTTGATGACCATGTGAGAGTGAGCGTGGGAGGTATCGACCACGAGGACATCAACGCCTTCTTCGACCAGCGCGGCACAACGGTCGCTGGTATCAGGTCCCACGCCCACTGCAGCGCCGACGCGCAGGCGGCCATACTCGTCTTTCGCTGCATTAGGGTAGAGAATTTTCTTCTGGATGTCCTTCATGGTGATGAGACCCTTGAGCATACCGTGTTCATCCACTACAGGAAGCTTCTCGATTTTGTAGCGGTGCAGACTATCACGGGCCTGTTCCAGGGTCGTCCCGACGGGTACGGTGATCAAGTGATCTCGCGTCATGAGTTCGGACACGGGACGATCCAGGCTGGTCTCGAAGCGGATATCGCGGTTGGTGAGGATGCCAACAAGTTTACCGTCCTCGGTGATGGGAATGCCGGAGATGTGGAAACGCTGCATAGAGGCCAGAGCTTCACGCAGAGAGGCGGAAGGCTTCATGGTCACAGGGTCCGTAATCATGCCTGATTCTGAACGCTTTACTTTATCAACTTCCTGGGCCTGATCTTCAATGGACAGATTACGATGGATGATACCGATGCCGCCTTCGCGAGCCAGAGCAATCGCCAGCCGTCCTTCGGTGACGGTATCCATTGCGGCGCTCACGATAGGGATATTGAGATCGATGGTACGTGTTAAGCGTGTACGAGTGGAAACATCGCGAGGGAGTACAGATGAGGCGGCGGGAACAATGAGTACATCGTCGAATGTGAAGCCTTCCAAGGCAAATTTCTCGTTGAAAGTGCCCTGGTTATGCGCCAGAGACATGATGGCGGCGTCCTCCTTATAAAAAACGCCCAGCGCGCGCTAGCGTGCGCTGGGCCTCCACCGATAGTGAGCCTTAGTGGCTCGCACATCGCTTATTGATTGTCGGTGGGCAAGTGTCTTGCATATTTCTTCATAGTGTAACACCTGAGATTGAGGACGTCAAATGAAGAAATCATAGAGTGCTTGTCCGCCGGCCGAAGAAGAGGTTGTACAGTAACACAATCACTGCTAGCACCAGCAGCAGGTGAATCAAGAAGCTGGAAACATGTAAGACGACGAAGCCCAGCAGCCACAATACTACCAGGACGACAGCAATGGCCCAAAGAAGACCAAACATGATGATATACTCCTTTCAAGGCACTGCCAGGAATTGAACAGTGCCGCGATTTCTCTGCCCTTTCCACGCGGGAAAGTGGTTCCATCTTCTATCTCTTCACGAATTAGCTGTCAAATAGGTTTTAGGGGCGAGGTCGAAAAAGGTTAAAAGCTGATTAATTTTTTCGCAATCTTGTCATCTTGAAAAAACTGCTGTACTTTATAGGAAGTGGATTGCCATCCTTAATAGTACCACTTCGTTAGTTTTCGTTTTGTGCCGCCTGCGGCGGCACAAAACGAAAGAAAAAAAGATTTTGCGAGGGCTGTGAGCCCCAGGTTCACATGCCATTGCGCTCCGGCAGGGGCAGAGCCCTGCATCCCATGAGGAACTAACAAAGTAGTGATAGATCAAGGAGCGATATATTATGTCTGCTGCACAGACAACGAAGCAGGTGAGTGGAATGCAGGCTGTTGGAGACGAAGCCATCGTCGTTGATAAACTTACTAAAAGTTACGGCTCCCAGCGAGTCGTTGATCAATTACAATTCACCGTACATAGGGGCGAGGTCTTCGCGCTGCTGGGGCCAAACGGCGCGGGCAAGACGACAACCGTGGAGACGCTTGAAGGCTATCGCGCAGCTGACGAGGGCACCGTGCGTGTGCTGGGGCTGGACCCCAGACATGATGCAAGGGCACTCAAGCCGCAGATTGGTGTGATGCTGCAACAGGACGGTCTGTACCCGGGGCTGACCGTGCGCGAGGTGCTGCGTCTATTTGTGGGCTACTACAAGCACGCGCAGGACATCGACCACTTACTGGAGCATGTCGGGCTCACCACCTCGGCGAAAACGCGCTGCCGCAGGCTCTCGGGTGGTCAGAAGCGCCGTCTGGCGCTAGCAGTGGCGCTGGTGGGCAATCCCACACTGGTATTTCTGGATGAACCAACGGCGGGGATGGATCCCCAGGCTCGACTGGCTACATGGGAGATCGTACGCGATCTGAAACGCGGCGGGGCAACGATAATGCTCACCACGCACATGATGGACGAAGCGGAACGCCTGGCGGATCGCGTCGCCATCATCGACCATGGGCGGCTGATTGCCCTGGATACTCCTACGGGATTAACGGGCGTACAAAATGCAACGGTGGTGCGCTTCATTGCACCGGCAGGGCTGGACTGCGCGCAATTGGAGGCACTGCCTTCTGCACACAAAGCCGAGGAGATCCGACCAGGCAGCTACCTGATCGAGACGGGCGCGGCCCCGGCACTATTAGCAGAACTCACGGCTTGGCTGCGCGACCGGAATATTTCCCTCTCGGAGCTGCGCGTCGGACATGGTTCACTGGAGGACCTCTTCCTGCGCCTGACAGGGGCGGAAGTGCGGGAGTAAATAGAGATGATAGTACACACACAAGATCGAAACAGCGCCAGCGCAAAAGCGGCTCCGCTGGGCCGCCAGATACTGGCGCAGACACAGGTTGAGTTGCTGCTGACCCTGCGAAGAGGCGAGAGCGTGCTGATCACTCTGATCGTGCCAGTACTGCTGCTGATCTTTTTCGCATCATTGAACATTGTACCGGCTACAAACGGGCCTGCTGTGAATTTCCTCCTGCCAGGCATGCTGGCGCTGGCTGTGATGGCAACGGGTATGGTGAGCCTGGGCATTGCTACCGCCTACGAGCGTTATTACGGGGTGCTCAAGCGGCTTGGCGGGTCGCCACTGTCACGCAGCGGGCTGATCATCGCCAAAATTATCTCGGTGCTCGCGCTGGAATTGATCCAGGCAGTCATCCTTGTAGGAGTCGCAGCTATTTTCTACGGCTGGCGGCCGACAGGCGTGCCGCTGCTGATACTGCTGGTTATGATTTTGGGAACGGTGACGTTCGCGGCGCTGGGACTAGCCATGGCGGGCGCACTGCGCGCTGAGGTGACATTAGCAGGAGCTAATGGGCTGTATTTACTGTTCCTCCTGTTGGGAGGCGGTATTCTGCCGCTTGAACACCTACCGGGACCACTGGCGGCAGTGGCGCAGCTCCTGCCGGCGGCTGCGCTCACCGAAGCGCTGCGCGCAGCTATGACCGATGGAGCCGCGTTTCCAGGTTTCGCCTTGCTTGTGCTTGCCACCTGGACGGTGGTTATTTTACTGGCCGCTATACGCACATTCCAGTGGGAATAGCTCTAGTCTTTTGCGCGCGGATCAAAGGCGTCACGCAACCCATCACCCAGGAAGGAGAAGGCCAGCACGACGGCCGCCAGCGCAGCCGTCGGCACCAGCAGTTCCCACGGATGGGTATCGAGCAGTTCGGTGGCGTCCGCAATCATCAGGCCCAGGCTCGACCCTGGCGCCTGCACCCCCAGACCCAGCAAACTAATGCCTGCTTCGCCAATAATCGTGTTCGAGATGTTCAACGAGGAGGCAATCAGCACAATACTAAACAGATTGGGCACGA
>WNGQ01002596.1_pt1 | contig 21579 bp, 18 predicted proteins | sample 5407661 | NCBI WGS metagenome assembly WNGQ01 (sample SAMN13153382, study PRJNA577476) | soil metagenome | isolation source: 60 cm soil or saprolite under Garry oak tree replicate 2 | place: USA:California | collected 2016-06-15 | reverse complement strand
AGCACGGCTCATTTCTGAAACCGGAGACGCTGACGTTGATGAAAAAGAAAGGCACGTTTCTGACGCCGACGCTGATGGCGACGGAATGGATCATGAGCAAGATTGCAAATTACCCGCCAGCTTTGCAGGAAAAAGCGCGGGCAGCCGCCGCGGCACGATCGGAAATGTTTCGCAACGCCGTGAAAATGGGCGTCAAAATTTCGTTTGGCACTGATGCAGCTGTTTTCCCGCATGGCCAAAACGCAAAGGAATTTGCACTGATGACCAGACTCGGCATGGCGCCGATCGATGCACTGAAATCCGCGACTTCAAACGATGCAGAACTGTTGGGCATTGGCCAAAAAATTGGCACGTTGGAAAGAGGCAAGCTAGCCGACATCATTGCGATGCATGGGGATCCGACTGCAGACATTGCCGCGACGGAGCATATCTCGCTCGTGATGAAAGAGGGGAAAATCATCAGGAACGGACCACCGGCCATGCAAGCGGCAGCCAAATCAACTGAGGCAACAGACGTCGCGGCCCCGGTCGATTAGCGCGCCCCCTATGGGTTTTTCGGACAGAAGTTCACTTTGACAAGGCAAAGATAGCCCGCTAGTTTGCACGTCCCGTCGCTGGTTGAGCGGCTTAACTTTTAAGCAGGAGCCCCGTCACTTTTAGCAAAGAACCGGGCGTTTGAACTGCATACGGACATGCAAAGAAATCGAAGCAAACGTTATCGCGCGGCCGCCGAGCAAGTGGACCGGACAAAGGTTTACAATCTTACCGAAGCCGTCGCGACGTTGAAGAAGTTTTCGCCGACGAAGTTTGATCAGACCGTGACAGTTTCTTTCCGGCTTGGTGTTGATCCAAAGCAGTCGGATCAAATGGTGCGCGGAACCTGCCCGCTTCCGAACGGCAGCGGCAAACTGGTGCGCGTGCTCGTTTTCGCGGAGGGCCAGGCAGCTAAAGCAGCCGAGGGTGCAGGCGCCGAATTTGTCGGGATGAAAGACATGATTCAGAAATGTCAGGAAGGTTTTCAGGATTTTGACGTCGCCATCGCCACGCCCGCGGCGATGGCGGAGGTTCGGAAACTCGGGAAGGTGCTCGGACCGCGCGGATTAATGCCAAATCCCAAGGCGGGGACAGTTACCGACGACACGGCAAAGGCGGTGCAGGAAGTGAAGGCCGGTCGGGTAGAATTCAAGCTCGACAAGAACGGCAATGTCGCGGTGCCAGTTGGAAAGTTTTCGTTTGAGGAAAAAGCGCTCGTGGAAAATGGAAATGCAGTGATCGAGGCAGTTGTCCGGGCGCGACCACCAACCGCGAAAGGGCGTTACGTTGAAGGCGTGACTATCAGTGCGACGATGTCGCCGGGAGTCCATGTTGATCCAGCGCCGTATTTGAGTGTCTGAGCGTTAGATCGACAATATTAGATCAATAATATGCGACCCGAAAAAGCCAGCATCGTTTCAGATCTTTCCGAGAAATTGAAACACTCGCCCTTTGTACTTGTGGCCGATTACCAGCGGATGAGAGTTGGCGATTTTGGCGAGCTGCGTACTCGGCTCGCCCCAGTGGGCGCGGAAGTGCACGTGGTGAAAAATAATTTCCTCAAGCGCGCCATGACAAACTCCGGTTTTCCGGATGTGGGCGACAGGCTAATCGGCCAAACGGCCATCGTTACGGGCGAAAAAGATGTCGCGCCCGTCGCCAAAATTTTCAAGACGTTTGCGACCGAATTTAAAATCGCTGCGCTCAAGGTTGGCTTTGTCAATCGGGCCATTCTTTCCACGGCAGAATTGGAGACCCTGGCGGACCTGCCGCCGCGCGAAATTTTGCACGCGCAGTTCCTGGGGCTGCTCTTGTCTCCGGCTACGCGTCTGGTTCGTTTATTGAACGAGCCTGGCTCGGCGCTCGCGCGGGTGTTGAAAGCGAAAGCAGAAAAGGAGGGCGCGTCCGCAGAAGCGGCGAGGTGACGAATTTCCTCCCGCGATGGCGGGACGGGAAGTGAAATAAAACTGTCCGGGCCGATAGCTATCGGCCTTAATTTTCCGAAGGCTTTCGGAGGCGGCAATTGGAGGAAACAAAATGGCAGATACAAATAAATTGGTGGAGCAACTCAGTGAGCTGTCCGTGCTGGACATAGCCGGTTTGGTAAAGCAGCTGGAAGAAAAATGGGGCGTGAGTGCGGCCGCTCCAGTGGCGGTAGCGGCTGGGCCCGCGGCAGGTGCCGCTGGAGGCGCAGCAGCGGCTCCAGCTGAAGAAAAGGCCACGTTCGATGTGGTCTTGCAAGAAATGGGCGCGAATAAGATCGGCGTAATCAAGGAAGTTCGCGGCGCTGTGCCCGGGCTGGGATTGGCGGAAGCCAAGGCGCTGGTTGAAGGAGCTCCCAAAACAATCAAGGAAGGCGTGACCAAGCAGGAGGCCGAGGAGATCAAGAAAAAGATCGAGGCGGCTGGTGCGAAGGTCGAGATCAAATAGAGTAGTTTTGGGCGGCCGCCGTCGCATAAATGACTTGCGCGGCGGCCGTTTTCGCCTACTATGAATTTTTGTTAAAAGCAGGCAGACTTTATTTTTAACCCGGCGCTCGGCGGCAAAACACAGAAGTGGCAGCAAAACGGTGAGGTCAATTTGACAGTCCGCTGTTTTGGTGCCATTTTTGCGCCCCTCCCTCGCTGCTGATCCCCTGAAATCTTGCCCGCGGCAACCGCAATTTATCGTGGTCGCCGCGAGCTTTAAACCCTTGGCCTAGTGATTATGTCGGAACGAAATTCGGAACGCATTTACTTCGGAAGCATTAAGGAAAGCATCGAACCACCGAATCTGATCGAGGTTCAGCTCAATTCATACGTCGATTTTCTCCAGAAGGATGTCCCGTTTTCCAAGCGGAAAAATCATGGGTTACAGGCCGTCTTCAAAGAAGTCTTCCCGATCGAGAGCTACGATGAAAAGGCGGTGCTCGATTTTAGTCACTACGAAATTGGCGAGCCGAAGTTGACCGCTTTGGAGGCGCAACGGGAAGGCCAGACTTATAGCGCGCCGCTACATGTCACGTTCCAGCTGCGCGAGGAAAAAGGCACCAAGGAAGAGAAAGTTTACATGGGCGAAATCCCGCTCATGACACCGCAGGGCACCTTCGTGATCAATGGCGCCGAGCGCGTCGTGGTCAGCCAGCTACATCGCTCTCCGGGAATCGCTTTCGAATCGACCATCCATCTGAACGGCAAAGTACTCTACAGCTTCCGGATCATTCCCGATCGTGGTTCCTGGATCGAGGTCCAGTTTGATACTGCCGATCTTCTTTACATTTATCTCGATCGACGCAAGCGCCGCCGCAAATTTCTCGCCACGACTTTCCTGCGTGCCCTCGGCTACGGCTCTGATGAAGAAGTCATCAAACTTTTTTATAATATCGAGAGTCTCAAGCTAAGCGACAAACTTGACGAAGAAGAGCTTGCCACCAAAGTCCTCACTGCGGAAATCCGCGACGGCGAGGTTACGGTCGCGCGCGCGTTCGAGCCGCTCACTCTGGCGACGATCCGCCAGATCATGGCTCTCAAGATTCGCGAAGTGAAAGTGATCGATATTTCGCACGATGACACGGTCGTGAAGGCGCTCAGGAAAGACCCGGCGCATGACCAGGAGGAAGCGCTCAAAGATATTTACCGCCGTCTTCGCCCGGGCGATCCCCCGACAGTGGCGAACGCTCGCGCCTTGCTTAAACGGCTCTTTTTCGATCCCAAAAAATATGATCTTGGACGCGTCGGCCGCTACAAAATCAACCAAAAACTTGGGATCAATGTCGATTCTACCGAGCGTATTTTGACCGACAAAGATTTTATCGCGGCAATCAAGTATTTGATCAACTTGCGCCGGGGCGAAGGCACGCTCGACGATATCGATCATCTCGGGAGCCGACGCGTGCGCACAGTTGGCGAATTACTGGCCAATCAGTGCCGTGTTGGTCTTGCTCGCACCGAGCGCCTGGTCAAAGAGCGCATGACCCTGTTCGACATCAACGTGGACGGGATGACGCCGCAAAAACTGATCAATCCGAAGGCGCTCAGTGCGGTTATCCGGGATTTCTTTGGCCGGTCGCAGCTTTCGCAGTTTATGGATCAAACGAATCCGCTGGCAGAGTTGACGCATAAACGGCGCTTGTCAGCGCTCGGACCGGGAGGCCTGAGTCGCGAGCGCGCCGGATTTGAAGTGCGTGACGTTCATCCCTCGCACTACGGACGTATTTGTCCGATCGAGACGCCAGAAGGTCCAAACATCGGCCTGATTAGCTCGATGAGCACATTCGCGCGCATCAACGAATTCGGGTTTATCGAAACGCCTTATCGTAAAGTGGAAAAAGGCCGCGTGACGGATCAAATCGATTATCTTACCGGCGATCGCGAAGAAAATTTCTTGGTCGCGCAGGCGAATGCTCCGATAGACGGCCGAGGCCATTTCACAGGGGAAAAAGTTTCGGTGCGCTATCGCGGCGACTTCCTCGAAGTCGATCCGTCGAAGGTGCATTACATGGACGTGTCGCCGAAACAGCTTGTCTCGGTGGCAGCGGGCCTGATCCCATTCCTTGAGCATGACGATGCGAACCGTGCACTGATGGGTTCCAACATGCAGCGCCAAGGCGTGCCGCTCATTGTTTCCGAGGCGCCGCTGGTGGGCACTGGCTTGGAGGAGAAAGTGGCGCGCGATTCGCACGCCGTCGTTATCGCAACCGATGGCGGCAAGGTCGCTTCGGTGACGGCGGGCCAAATCGTCGTCACGAAGGATGGGCATCTGCCTGAGAGCAAAAAAAAGTTAAAAACGGACGCGGGAGCCGGGATTCACGTTTATGAACTTCGCAAATTCATGCGTTCAAATGCCGGCACGTGCGTGAACCAGAAGCCGATCGTGCGGAAAGGCCAGCATGTGAAACGCGGTCAGGTCATCGCCGACGGTCCGAACACCGATCGTGGCGAGCTCGCGCTTGGCCGAAACGTGCTCGTCGCGTTTATGCCCTGGAACGGGTATAACTTCGAAGATGCGATCATGATCTCCGAGAAGGTGGTGAAGGAGGATATTTATACTTCCATCCACATCGATGAATTCGAGATCGGGGCGCGCGACACCAAACTTGGACCAGAAGAAATTACGCGCGACATTCCCAATGTCAGCGAGGAAGCATTGCGCAATCTCGGGCCCGATGGGGTGGTGCGAGTCGGCGCGGAAGTGAAACCGGGCGACATTCTCGTCGGCAAAATTACGCCGAAGAGCGAGACCGAACTGGCACCGGAGGAACGTCTGCTTCGGGCAATTTTTGGCGAAAAAGCCGCCGACGTGAAAGACACGTCCCTCACCGTTCCATCCGGAACGTATGGGATCGTAATGGATGTAAAAGTTTCTTCGCGTCGGGAAGTTTCGCGAGAAAAGCTCACGCCGACAGAAACGAAACGGCAGATCAAATCGATCGGCGAAGACCATAAGCGCAAGAGAGAGGATCTGACCGAGCAGTTGACTGATTCACTTTCAAATATCCTTTTGGGCGAGAAAATTCCCCTCGATGTCGTAAATGCCGAAACCGGTGAAATTATCATCCCGGCCAATCGCAAGATTACCAAAACATTGTTGCGAAAACTCGCGGTCGTTCACGATCACATCGAGATCGATCCGAGTCCGATCCGCAACAAAATCCGCGAGATCATCGGCTCGTATGAACACAAGTTCGCGGAGCTGGAGCTCGAGCGCGAACGCGCCATGGACCGGGTGGAGAGTGGCGATGATATCGATCCGGGAATCATCAAGCAGGTCAAGGTTTATATCGCGAGCAAACGCAAGCTGAGCGTGGGTGACAAGATGGCTGGTCGCCACGGTAACAAGGGCGTCGTTGCGCGCATCGTTCCTGAAGAAGACATGCCTTTCCTCGCGGATGGAACGCCAGTGGAGATTGTGCTCAATCCGCTCGGTGTCCCGAGCCGCATGAATGTCGGCCAGGTTCTGGAAACCCATCTGGGAGTTGCTGCGAAGGCACTCGGATTCAAAGTCGCGACCCCGGTCTTCGATGGAATCGAAGAGAAGAAAATCCGCGAATATCTCCGGGACGCGAAGGTGAAGGAAGGTTTCTCCTGGGTGCAAGAAACTGGTAAGGCGCGGCTGTTTGATGGCCGCACGGGCGATCCTTTCGATCAGGAAGTAGTGGTCGGCTACATCTACATGATGAAGCTTGGACATTTGGTGGCAGACAAAATCCACGCTCGAGCCGTCGGACCCTATTCGCTGGTGACGCAGCAGCCTCTCGGTGGCAAGGCGCAATACGGCGGACAACGCTTTGGCGAAATGGAGGTCTGGGCATTGGAAGCGTACGGAGCTGCCTACACCTTGCAGGAGTTGCTCACCGTAAAGTCCGATGACGTGCAAGGCCGGACCCGCATCTACGAGTCGATCGTCAAAGGCGACAACTCACTTGAGGCGGGCACACCTGAATCTTTCAACGTGTTAATCAAAGAAATGCAGAGCCTCGGTCTCGATGTCAAAGTCGGCGGCCAAGCGCCAAGCAGTTTTCTTGAGAACGTCGCATAATTTTTAGATCGATAATTCCTAGATAATCATGAACGAACATTCCTGGCGTGAGTTAGTGGGCGAAGAACGCCCCGTGGGTTTTGATCAAGTCGCGATCGGTGTCGCGTCGAGTGACACGATGCGGTCGTGGAGCAAGGGCGAGGTCAAAAATCCGGAGACAATCAATTACCGCACCTTCAAGCCGGAAAAGGGCGGCCTTTTCTGCGAACGAATTTTCGGCCCGACGCGCGATTGGGAATGCTCGTGCGGAAAATACAAGCGCATCAAGCATAAGGGCGTGATTTGTGACCGCTGCGGCGTCGAGGTCACGCTTGCGCGCGTGCGCCGCGAACGGATGGGCCACATCGAACTGGCGGTGCCTGTTTCGCACATTTGGTTCTACAAATGCATGCCGTCGCGACTCGGACTCATGCTCGACATGAGCGCACGACAGCTGGAGCGCGTGATTTACTACGAGGACTACATCGTCATCGATCCGGGCAAGACTCCGTTGCAGAAAACACAACTCCTGAACGAAGTCGAATACCGTGAGGCGCAGGAGCAATATGGCGATGATTTCGTTGCCGGCATGGGTGCCGAAGCCGTGAAGAAGCTGCTCGCCGAGATCGATCTCAACAAGCTCAACAAGGAGCTCGAGAAAGCGATGGGCGCCACGAAGAGCAAACAGATTCGCAAGAAGCTGGCCAAGCGGCTCAAGCTCGTTCAAGGATTTCAAAATTCACATGCGCGTCCTGATTGGATGGTTCTCGATGTGTTGCCGGTCATCCCGCCCGATTTGCGTCCACTCGTTCCGCTAGAAGGCGGGCGTTTTGCGACTTCGGATCTGAACGATCTTTATCGTCGGGTTATCAATCGCAATAACCGGCTCAAAAATCTGCTTTTGCTCAAGACGCCAGACGTCATTATTCGCAACGAAAAGCGAATGTTGCAGGAAGCCGTTGACGCCTTGTTCGACAACGGCCGGCATGGCCGCGCAGTTACTGGCGCGGGCAACCGACCGCTCAAATCGCTCAGCGACATGCTCAAAGGCAAAGGCGGACGCTTCCGTCAAAATTTGCTCGGAAAGCGCGTCGATTACTCGGGTCGTTCGGTTATTGTCATCGGTCCCGAGCTGAAACTTCATCAGTGCGGTCTGCCGAAGAAGATGGCGTTGGTCCTTTTCGAACCATTCATTATCCGCCGGCTCAAAGACCTCGGTTATGTGCACACCGTGCGCAGCGCGAAAAAGATGATCGAGCGCCAGACACCGGAAGTTTGGGACATTCTCGACGAAGTCACGAAAGGCCATCCGGTGCTGCTCAATCGCGCGCCGACTCTGCACCGATTGTCGATCCAGGCTTTTGAGCCGCAATTGATTGAAGGCGAAGCAATCCGCATCCATCCGCTCGTCTGCACGGCTTATAACGCAGACTTCGACGGGGACCAGATGGCCGTGCACGTGCCGCTCTCCGTGGAAGCTCAAATGGAAGCGCGCATGCTGATGCTCGCCCCGAATAACATTTTCTCACCGTCTAGCGGCAAACCGATCACAACGCCGTCCCAGGACATCACGCTCGGCTGTTATTATCTGACGCAAAACCCGCGGCGAGCTGCCGGAAGTAAAGCCGACGGGCGTCTATCACTATTTTCCGATGCGACCGAAGTGGAATTTGCCATGGCCGAAGGAAGCATCCGGACACACGACCGCATTCGGATCAAGAATCCCGATCACGGCCAGCAAACGACCTACGGAAACGCCGAGGCAAAAGTCATCGAGACCACGGCGGGCCGGGTCATCTTCAATCAGATTTGGCCGAAGCAGCTGGGATTTTTCAACAAGGCAGCGGGCAAGAAGCAGCTGAGCGACATTATTTGGCGCTGTTATCAAATCGCGGGACCGGCCGAAACCGTCACGACGCTGGACAAGTTGAAAGAGCTCGGTTTTGCCGAAGCGACCAAGGCTGGCATTTCGATTGGAATCTCGGACATGATCATTCCGAAGGAGAAACAGACCGAGCTGGAAAATGCCTACAGGCAAATCCGCCAGGTTGAGCAGCAATATCGCAAAGGCATCATCACCGATGGCGAGCGTTACAACAAGATCATTGACATCTGGACGCATGCCGGAGACGAAATTTCCAGCGTAATGTTTCGCACCCTCGAACACAACGAAGGGCGCAAGGAACTGAATCCCGTTTACCTAATGGTCGATTCGGGCTCGCGTGGCAACCGGCAGCAAGTGCGGCAGCTGGCCGGCATGCGCGGTTTGATGGCCAAACCTTCGGGAGAAATCATCGAGCGCCCCATCACTTCGAACTTCCGCGAGGGTCTCACTGTGCTCGAGTACTTCATCTCCACGCACGGCGCGCGTAAAGGTCTCGCGGACACGGCGCTCAAAACCGCGGACTCTGGCTATCTCACGCGCAAGTTGGTGGACGCTTCGCAGGACGTGATCATCAACGAACAAGATTGCGGGACCGTAAATGGGATCGTCGTACGTTCAATTTACGAGGGAGACGAGGAAGTGGTCGATCTTGGCCAGCGCATTATTGGTCGGGTGAGCTGCGAAACAATCGCGGACCCAGTGGAGAAAAGGAAGAAAATCGTCAAGGCAAATCAGCTGATCGACGAGAAAATTGCGGCGGAACTTCAGCGCGTCGGAGTGGAGAGTTTGAAAATTCGTTCCGTTCTTACTTGCGAATGCGGTCGTGGCGTTTGCGCGATGTGCTACGGACGCAATCTTGCTACCGGCCAGTTCGTCAAACTTGGCGAAGCAGTTGGGATCATCGCGGCGCAATCAATTGGCGAGCCTGGAACACAATTGACGATGCGGACATTTCACATTGGTGGCACCGCCAGCCAGACTTTCAAGCAACCGATTATCAAAGCGAAAAACGATGGCACTGTCCGATTCAACGATTTGCGAACGGTGCAGGCGCTCGACGGTAGCTGGATCGTTTTGAATAAGAACGGCTCAATCAGCGTGCACAATGCGGAGGGCCGCGAGCTCGAGAGTTATAACGTTGTTATCGGGTCAATGATTTCAAAAGACGACGGTACGTCGGTCAAGAAGGGGGAAACCTTCGTGCAATGGGACCCGTACAACGTGCCAATTCTAACTGACAAGGGCGGCAAGATCGAATTCCGCGACATGATCGCTGGCGTGACGATCAAACGTGACGTCGATGAAGCGACTGGCCTCATGGGGACCGTGATTATCGAGCATAAAGAGGATTTACATCCACAGATTGTGATCGTTGGCGACAAGAAGGAAGTGCTCGCGAGTTATTCCATCCCTGCTGGCGCACACGTGATCGTCGAAGAAGGACAGAAGGTGCGCGGAGGTGCATTGCTGGCAAAAACGCCGCGAAAAGTAGCAAAGACAAAGGATATCACGGGCGGTCTACCGCGCGTAGCCGAGTTGTTCGAAGCGCGCCGCCCGAAGGACGCGGCTGAGATTGCCAAGATCGATGGAATTGTCGAGATGGGTGGAACAGTCCGCGGCAAGCGACGCCTTATTCTGAAGGATCCCGACACCGGGTCGGAGGAAGAGCATCTCATCCCGCTCACGAAACACATCATCGTCTTCAAAGGTGATTTCGTGAAGAAAGGACAACAACTCACCGAAGGCCCCGTTGTTCCTCACGAAATCCTTGAAGTCTGCGGACCTCAGGATCTGCAGGAGCATTTGGTCAACGAAGTGCAGGAGGTTTATCGGCTGCAAGGTGTGGAGATTAACGACAAGCACATTGAGATCATCGTGCGCCAGATGTTGCGGAAAGTAAAAATTACCGATCCCGGTGATACTTCATTGCTTTGGGGTGATCAGGTCGATCGGCTCGATTTTGAAGCGGAGAATCAGCGCGTGGTCGAACAAGGCGGAAAGCCGGCCGAAGCCACGCCCGTGCTCCTCGGCATCACCAAAGCCTCGCTCGAAACGGATAGCTTTATCTCGGCTGCGTCATTCCAAGACACGACGCGCGTGCTTACTGAGGCAGCGACGCTTGGCAAAGTCGACCGGCTTCGCGGATTCAAAGAGAATGTGATCATGGGTCACCTGATCCCGGCGGGTACTGGATTTCCCCAGCACCGCGAGATCAAACTCGTTGAACTTGGCGAGCAGATTGGTGCGCCTGTGATGGAAGAGGCTGAGCCGCAGCCAGCGATCGGATAACCAGCGGAGTGATCGAGCAGTGGAGTGATGGAGTAATTACTCATTCGCTCAACCATCATTGCAATACTACAGCCCGCCCATACTCCATCGTCTAATGTCGATCGTGACCAAAACGGGCGATAAAGGCGAAACCTCGCTCATGTACAACCGGCGCGTGTCCAAGGGCGATACCCGCGTTGACGCCTATGGCTGTGTGGATGAGTTGACGGCTGCGCTTGGTCTTGCCCGATCCATTTCAAACCAAAAGTTTCTTTCAGAGCAAATTCTTGGGGCGCAAAAAGACTTGATCGTTGTGATGGGCGAGCTGGCGACCGCGCCGAAAGATCGGGAACGTTACACCAAAGACGGTTTTGAACTCACCACGGCCGCGATGGCCGACCGGATTACGGCAGTGATTAGCGATCTTGAGAAGGATAAATCGCTTTATCCGAAAGATTGGGTGATCCCTGGGGGGACGGCGGTTTCTGCGGCGCTCGATTTTGCCCGGACGACTTGCCGTCGGGCCGAACGGCATATCGCCACGTTTAGTGCCGATGAAAAAGATTTTAACCCGGAGATTTTGCGCTATCTGAACCGCCTCTCCGATTTGTGTTGGGTTCTGGCGCGTTATGCAGAGCGAACATCGCCAGTGAAATGAACATTGAATGGAAATTGAATTTGCCACCGGCGAGGCGCCATAGCATATTCCTGACCCGCCGTGCCGCTCGGCCGGCGTGATTTTTTATGGCCGATACACCAGAATTAGTGCCTGAGCTTCTTGAAGCCGGTGTCCATTTCGGGCACCAGACGAAGCGCTGGAATCCGAAGATGAAGCCGTTCATTTTTGAACAGCGCAATCAAATTTATATCATCAACCTGGATGAAACTGTCCTCCAGCTTCGTCGCGCCACGGAGTTCCTCCAGGAAATCACGCGCCGCGGCGGCAAGATCTTGTTCGTCGGTTGTAAGAAACAGGCGCAGGAAGCGGTGAAGGAAGCGGCGCTGGCTTGCGGGCAGTTTTATGTCAATCAGCGCTGGCTCGGCGGCACCCTGACCAACCTCTCGACCATTCGCAAAAGCATTGGTCGATTGAAATACATTGAGCAGATCGAACAATCGCCGGAATACAAAAAAATGGGCAAGCAGGAATTGGCTGCGTTGAATCGGGAGGCCGCGAAGCTGCGGCGCAATCTCGATGGAATACTCGAAATGGCGCAGTTGCCGGATGCGCTGGTGGTGATCGACACGCCCCGCGAGCAAAACGCGGTAAATGAGGCGCGGCGCCTTAGGATTCCAGTCGTCGCCATCGTCGACACGAACGCAGATCCCGAGTTGATCGACTATCCAATCGCCGGAAACGACGATGCGATTCGCGCTATTCGCGTGATTCTTCAAAAGCTGGTGGACGCCATTGTTTCAGCAAGCAGCGAAGCTCGAATCCGCGAGCAGGTCGAAATGGCGGGCGTGTCCGCTTGATGGCGAGCCTGCGCCGCCTCTTTGACGATTCAACGCTCCCCTGGAACGCTCAACCTTTCATGAAAACAACAACCGAAATCGATCCACAACTGGTTAAGCAACTGCGCGAAAAGACCAGCGCGGGCGTTATGGATTGCAAACGCGCTCTCGCGGAGAGCGGCGGTGATCTCGAAAAGGCAGAGGCGATTTTGCGAACGAAAGGAATCGCCACCGCAGGTAAAAAGGCCTCGCGCGTGACGAAGGAGGGCATTGTGGCCTCGTACATTCACCTGCAGGGGAAAGTCGGTGTGCTTGTGGAAGTGAACTGCGAGACCGACTTTGTGGCAAGGAACGAGAGTTTTCGCGAGTTCGTAAAGGACATCACACTGCACATCGCTGCCGCGCATCCGCTTTACGTCAGTCGCGCTGATGTTCCGGGCAATCTCATCGAAGCCGAGCGTGAGATCTACAAGGCGCAGGTCAAAGGAAAACCGGAGAACGTCGTGAACAAAATTGTCGAAGGAAAACTCGATAAATTTTTCAGCACTGTTTGCCTGCTCGAGCAGGCTTTCATTAAGAATCCGGACCAGACGATTGAGGATCTAGTTAAATCGAAAATTGCCGAGCTGGGCGAGAACATCGTCCTCCGGCGCTTTACCCGTTATCTCGTGGGCGAGCCACTTCCAGGCGAGGCAACAGCCGCGGCAGCGTAATCATAGAGCCGATCTATTTTTTCTCCGGCATCGCAGGTGCGAGTAAGTCAATGTCGCGTTGCTGGATTGTCCGCCTGCGGTCGGCTTGAGTTCGAGTTCGATTTTGTATTCTTCCTTTTCGGCTTTTCCGTCCGAGACAAGACGGTCATCGTTAGCTTGCCATTCACCCTCACGTCATTTGTTGTTACGTAACGATTCACAAGCGATTCTGGTAATTTCTTGTCGGAAATCCGTTTCATCCGCGTGATCCGCGGCTAGTGTAAAAGGAATGGGACTGGCCGAGTACAAAGCGAAGCGCGATTTTCGAAAGACGGCCGAACCGAAGGGCGGCAAACCTTTGCCAAAAGCAGTGCGGGGCGCGTCCCGCTTTGTCATCCAAAAACACGATGCCCGCCGTCTGCATTACGACTTCCGGCTACAGATGGAAGGCGTTTTGAAATCGTGGGCGGTGCCGAAAGGGCTTCCCTGGAAGCAAGGCGAAAAACATCTTGCGGTCGAAGTCGAAGATCATCCGATCGAATATGAAGACTTCGAAGGCGTTATCCCCGAGGGAAACTACGGCGGTGGCACGGTGATGGTTTGGGACCGCGGCACTTATTACGTTTACGGGGAGCAGCCTTCTGAGTCACTGCGCGAGGGCAAGCTCCATCTCGTCCTCGAAGGCAAGAAAGCCAAAGGCGAATGGACACTCGTTCGGATTCGCCGCGATCAAGAGAAGAATCAATGGCTGCTGATGAAAACGGGCGCAAGTGCCCGTCCGCTTTCCAAGAGGCTCGAGGATCAATCGGCGAAATCCAGCCGGACAATGAAACAAATTGCAAAAGATCGCGACGCCGAATGGGAGTCCGACCGCGACGAACCCACAACAGATTCAACCTCTAGCGCAAAATCGGCATTGCGCGCGCGCATAAAAACCGCACTTAAAAAAAAAGAAGAGGCAGGGCGCAGCGGCTCGTCGCACGGTAAAGACGGCGGACGACCCGGCGGTCCGTCCCTACCGGCTTCGCTTCCTTCAAGCAAGCCGCGTTTCATCCAACCAATGAAACCGCGCTTGGTGGAGAAACCTCCAGCCGCCGGCGCTTGGATTTACGAGTTGAAATTCGACGGCATCCGCGCTCTTGCGATCAAGATCGACAAGAAAGTTTCGCTGCTATCCCGAAATGAAAATGAATTGGCCCAACGTTTCCCAGAAATTGTTGGGGCGGTGAAAACTTTGCCTGTCGGTGAATGCGTGATCGATGGCGAGGTCGTTGCGCTCGATGAGGAGGGCCGCTCGTCTTTTCAAATCCTCCAAGCGCGCGAAATGGAAGGAAAGAAATCGCCGATTTACTTTTATGTTTTTGATCTACTGCAACTCGACGGCAAAAGTTTGATCTCGCTGCCGCTGGAACCGCGCAAACAACTACTTGAGCAGATTTGTTCAGACGCCGGCGATCCGATTCGTTTCTCGGGCGAGATCGGCGGACACGCTACCGCCCTGCTTCAGGAGGTGAAGCGCAGGGGCTTGGAGGGGATTATTGGAAAACAGCGCGGTTCTCCTTATGAGCCCGGACGGCGCAGCGGCATTTGGATCAAACTGAAGTCTGTTAACGAACAGGAATTCGTCATCGGCGGTTACACGCCGCCAGCGGGATCGCGCAAACATTTCGGTGCAATTCTCGTTGGTTATTACAAGGATAATCGCCTGATGTTCGCGGGCAAAGTAGGAACCGGCTTCACCGCAAAATCATTGTCTACGTTACACAAGAAGTTCCGCGCCGAAGAACGCGACGATTGTCCATTTGAAGATCTTCCGTCGAAGCAAAACGGGAAGTGGGTGCAAGCCATCACGCCTTCCATTATGCGCAAATTGCATTGGGTAAACCCGGTTTTCGTTTGTGAGATCAAATTCGCCGAGTGGACCCGGGACGGGAAATTGCGAGCGCCGGTTTTCCTCGGCCTGCGCGACGATAAAAAGCCAAAAGAGGTTGTCCGGGAAGCATAAATTCTGGATTGCACTTGTTCGGGCGATGAGCTGCAAATATGGTGAGGCGATGAAAGTGAAAGTCGTCGTCATGCCAAAGACCGCGGTGCTCGATCCGCAAGGGAATGCGGTGCGCGACGCGATGCGGCACCTGGGAATGCCAGAGGTTCGGAGCGTCCGGATCGGCAAATACATGGAGATCGATGTTGAAGGAAAAAATGGCGAACTTGAATCGCGTCTTCACGGCCTCTGCCGCGATTTGCTTTCGAATCCGGTGATCGAAGATTACGAGCTCACGAGAGCCGAGGAGTCGCGTTGAAATTCGCTGTCATCCAGTTTCCCGGTTCAAATTGCGATCAGGACTGCATCGCGGCGATTAACGGCTTCGAAGGATTGCATGCCGAATATGTCTGGCACAAGGAGACATCGCTTGATGATTTTGACGCGATTGTATTGCCGGGCGGATTTGCTTATGGGGATTATCTCCGTTGCGGCGCTATCGCCCGCTTTTCGCCGATCATGCGAGCGGTGATAGGTGACGCGCGCGCGGGGAAACTCGTACTGGGCACATGCAATGGCTTTCAAGTTCTGTGCGAAGCCGGCCTTTTACCCGGTGCGCTCGTGCGGAATCGTTCGCTGCGATTCGTGTGTGACATGGTCACTATGCGCGTGGAAGCCGATGATTCGCCATTCACACACGGTTGTCCAAAAGGAGCGCTTCTTCGCATGCCCGTCGCCCACGGCGAAGGTTGCTTCTTCGCGGATGCAGCGACATTGCGTGGGCTCAACGCAAATCGACAGGTGATTTTGCGATACGCAGATAGCCGCGGCCGCATCCTTCCCGAAGCCAATCCGAACGGTTCGATTGAAAACATCGCCGGGATCTGCAATCGCGAGCGAAACGTGTTCGGCTTAATGCCTCACCCGGATCGCGCCTCCGATGCCCGGCTTGGCAGCGTAGATGGCGCGAGGATTTTCCTGTCAATGGTGCAAACGATCAACGTGAACCGCGCGACGACTACATCGGACTGGGTAGAGCAAGTCGCGTGAGCCTTTTCATTACCGGGACAGACACCGGCGTGGGCAAGACACACATCGCGGTTCAGCTCTTGCGTCTGTTGCGCATGTCCGGCGCACGCTGCGCTGGAATGAAGCCAATTTGTTGCGGAGATCGTCGCGATGCGGAGCTGTTGTTGGCTGCCGGCAGTGAAGCGCTGAGGATCGAGGAAGTTAATCCCGTCTGGTTGAAGACGCCGGCGGCGCCGCTCGTGGGCAGTTTAACGGAAGGCGTAAAGATCGACATCGAACATGTCGTGGCGGCTTTTCGCGCTCTTCAGGCTAGAGTTGAGTACGTGGTCGTTGAAGGGGTCGGCGGCTGGCTCGTGCCGATTCGTGCCGATTACTTTGTGAGCGATTTGGCCATCGAGCTGAAATTGCCGGTGCTGGTCGTCGCGGAGAACCGGCTAGGCTGTATTAATCACACAGCGCTGACCGTGCGAAGCATTTCCGAGCACAGGCTGCGTTGCATCGGCGTCGTATTAAACGGCGCCCCTGCGACGAACGATATCGCCGCCGCGACGAATGCGGACATTCTAAAAAAAATTATCGATGTTCCATTATTTACTGAGTTAACAGAAAATCTGATCGAATTGCCTGTCGCCTGGCGACTGATGATCGATTCGACGGGGGAGGAATAGCGTGTCGCCATAATACAAAAGTGTAAAGAAAACGAACACCAAAAGCGAGTCAGTTCGTCCTGGTTCCCTCGCAATCCAAAATGGCATTGCTGATGCTTAAACTTCAGGACAACAAACGAATACTCCTATGCTTTTACAAAAAACCCTACATATGAGTCAACCGCTGGCAGAGTGCAAAGCCCGTCTCGCCAGTATTCAATCGTATCGGCGGCAGTTCCTTATGGTGACAAGAGCAACCGTGACCTCATCGAAGACGGTCGATTTTTGCTTTCGCGGACCCGTCGGTTTTGAGGCGCACACGGTCCTTCTGTCGGTCGAGAGCGAGGTGCCCCACCAATACGCGTTTGAATCCGCGGGCGGGAACATTGATTTGATGGGAATCGTTGATTTCGCTGAGATCCGGCCGAACTGCACGGAGGTGACGTTGGCGGTCCATTACGAGATCAAGAATAAGCTATTTGCCTGGCTCGACCGGCGCTTGCACTTTGTCGATACCTTTGTAACTGCCGAACTGCGTAGCATTCGCGCACACTTCGAAGGAATCGCGGCGAGCTACCTTGAGAATGCGCCGGCTCTGCCGATGTTCCAAACGGCTACAGCCTGAATCCAATCTAATTAATTCAGCGAGCCACGAAGCCCTTAGCTTCGTGGCTCTTTTGCTGTACGCCGATCCACTAGGCGATTCGCACTGCGCGCTTTTTGTCGAGACGAAGAACTTGACCGGACTTGAGCGTGATCTCTGCCTTGGGATTGCGAATCTTAACGCCATCCAACTCCACACTTCCTTGTTTAATCAGCCGTGATGCTTCGCTGCGTGACTTCTCGAAGTTGAACGCTTCATGATACGCCGTCCAAACGATTGTGACGAGATCGCGCTTCCCCAGTGCAGCCGCTGAAAAGATCGGCAGGTCGGCATGTCCCAGATCGCGCTTGCTGAAACGGGTATTCCATTCATCTAAAGTCTTCTGTGCGATGGCAGGGGAATGGTAGGTCTGCACAATTTCGAAGGCGAGTTGCTTCTTCGCTTCGACCGGATGCGCGTCTGCGGCTGGTAGTCGCCCGAGGAGCAATGGATAATAGCGCGCCATAAGCTCATCGGAAATGCTCATCAGTCTCCCGAAAATGTCTGAGGGAGAATCGCTGATTCCGACAGAATTGCCGAGGCTCTTGCTCATTTTCTTGGAGCCATCCAAACCCTCGAGAATGGGAAGAAGAAAAACGACTTGCTGCGGCAGGCCCTCCTCCTTTTGGAACTCGCGCCCGACCAAAATGTTAAAAAGCTGATCCGTGCCGCCGAGCTCGACATCAGCCTTCACCATAACCGAGTCCCAGCCTTGCATGATCGGATACTGAATTTCGTGGGCACGAATCGCTAGCTGCTTGTCGATCCGAGCCCGGAAATCTTCGCGTTGGAGCATCTGTTGCAGCGTTACGCGGCTGTTCAGCCGAATGACATCTTCGAACGACATCGTCCGAAACCAGTCACCATTGCAAACTATCTCCGTGCGCGCGGGATCGAGAAGCTTGAATGCCTGCTCACGATAGGTTGCAGCATTAGCCATTACTTCTTTGTGCGTCAATTGCGGCCGCGTGGCGGAGCGGCCGCTCGGATCGCCAATCATCCCCGTAAAATCGCCGATGATAAGGACGGCTTGATGACCCAAATCTTGAAATTGTCGCAGCTTTCGGAAGATGACTGTGTGACCGAGGTGAATGTCAGTACTGGTTGGATCGACCCCGAGCTTTACCCGCAGCGGGCGGCCCAGCGCGAGTTTTTCTCGCAGTTCATTCTCGCTGATGATCTGGCGCCTTGTTTTAAAGACGCGAGAGCTTCATCCGGTTGCATGATCAACCACAGAATAGCGCGCCGGGCTGGTGCGCTACTTGTTTTTGTTCAGCAACTCGCGCACTTGCTCGATCGTGAGCGGCGCATTCTGCCTGTTTAGCGATTTTTGACTTTTACCTTGATCAAGGAAGGGCCGGTTTTCCGCGTAAGAATGGCTCGCAATCTTTTTGTCAGATTGAGGGGCATCCCGGGTACCGCGCGCGGTGCGAGTTGCATAAGCAGGCCGGGACTTTCCGATTGCTTGCTGTGACGAAATCCCGGATGCACTGCGGGTGTGGGGGAAGGATTGAGAATTAAATTGCTGCGCTGAAAAGCCCCGGGTCCCGGAAAAGCCTTTCGAAATGGATTTCTCCTGAACATAAAATGTGCCGACGGTTGCTTGTTTATTTGTGGATGTGCCACCAGCGGCGATAAACGATTTTTTCTGTGCCGTATTTTGCAGAGTCATATCTGGTCTGAGGAGGCGATCGACGAGCTTGCTTTCTTGATCCTGGGCACAAGCGAACGAGAAAACAGCCAGAAGCAATAGAGAAGTTGCAGCGAGTTTTCTCACGCGGCGAGGGTGCCGAAATGAAGCGCCGTTTGTAAAGCAAATTGTCGATCGGCGTCGAGCCGTGACGAAGTTCAGCGGGCGATGCCCTTGCCATCTAATCAACGCAAGATCGGCTTTCTGTTGTTTTCGAAGGGTTCCTGACGAAATAATGCACACATGTCTGATCATATTTACAAAAAAATTGAGCTGGTCGGTTCCTCGCCCAACGGATTTGAGGAAGCCGTCAAAAATGCCCTTGCACGGGCCGAGAAAACCGTCCGCAATATGCGGTGGTTTGAAGTAGCCGAAACCCGCGGATATATCGAGAACGGCACAATCGGTCATTGGCAGGTGACACTGAAGATCGGTTTCACACTCGACAAGTAACCGTAAAGGCGGCTGCCTCCTCGCGGAGGGCTTCGCAGTCCTCTGCCGCAAGGTCTCGTGATACGCGTGGTGGAGCCCACGCGTTACCGCTATTCCTCTTCCTGAGCCGCCTGATACAATTTGGTGGCGCCGTAAATCAAGATCGCCGGTCGCAATGCGACGACGAGGAAGCGAAAAAGACCGGCCAGAATTCGACCGATCGGCAACCGATTCAAAATATATCCGGCTATAAAGGCGAATAAGACAGACTGGGCTGGTTTCTCGCGCACATAATCCTCAGTTTGATTGAGAAGTGCCTCGAAATCCTCCTTTGTGCAGGGAAACCCGCGTTGCGGGGACTCTTTGAATTTTTCAGCAGTTGATTGGTCCATTCGCTTAATTATTCGGATTGTGATGGTTCATTGCGCGCACCGGCCTAGTCAGCGCAAAGTCAGCCAAATCGAGCTGGCGCCCGCGCCCGGGGGAAAATCAGATAGGGGCGGTTGTCGATGAAATGTGCCGGCGCGTCGTGCGGCCTTGAGCCCATAGCGGGCCATAACTTCGAGGGCGTGTTCGTGCAAGGTGGAGCAGTTGGTTGAAAGCAGAATGCGGCTGTCGCGCTCCGTCACCTCGAGCGCTCTAATGAGTAATTTTTCGAAATCGTCTTCGACGTGAAACGTCTTCCCGCGGGAAGAGCGTGAAAAAGTCGGCGGATCAAGAATAATCATGTCAAATTTCTCACCCCGGCGCGCAAGCCGCGGCAACACCTCCATCGCATCGTCCGCCATGAAGCGATGATCGTTGATCGGCAAACTGTTGAGGGAGAAATTCTCCCGACCGCGCGCCAGCGATTTCTGGGAAAGATCGGCATTAACCGTAGTCGCTCCGACAGATGCCGCGCTAACGGAAAAGGAACATGTGTAGGCAAAACAATTCAAGAGACGCTTCGGAGCGATCTGGCGCACGTAGCGCCGATTTTCCCTCTGATCGACAAACAGGCCGACGGAGTAACCGGCCCGGAAGTCGATTCCAAATTTGAGATACCGCTCCGCGGCGATCGTCCGCAAATTTTCGCCTGCGTCGCCAAAGATGAGAAGCGGCGCTTCCCGTTCCTCATTTTTGCGGGGCATAAATCGTGCGAAAATGCGGCCAAACTCAAAGTGCGCCGTGGTTGCCCACGAGCGTAGTTCCTCGATTAGACGCTCCCGGGCCAGAACTGTCTTGAACGAGATTAGGACGTCGCGCCCGAACCGCTCCACCCAGCCATCCTCGATCGTGCAAAGCCGATGCGCATCGGTTCCCTCCGCTTCGAAATCCTTGAACAACGTTGCGTCAATCCACCCGGAACTCGTTTTCATCGGCCGCAGTGACCTCTAACGGGATACTTGCGAAAGCGGCAGTACGCAATGGATCGGTTGCCGCCCATTCCAAGCGCGCTACACTCCCGCATCGTTGAGCGTTGTCGAGATGCACGGACTTGGCCGCTGGCCTATGCAACAAGTTACGGTTCGCGTTCCTGCGAGCACTTCCAATCTCGGTCCGGGCTTCGATTGTCTCGGCGTTGCCCTGCGCATTTATAATGATGTAACAGTGACTCGCGGCGCGAAGGGTCCGCTGCCCTCCATTGCCCGAGACGTGGCGGATTTGTTTTTTGAACGCGTCGGGCGCACACCATTCTCATTTTCCTTTTCGATCAGAAGCGACGTTCCCCCTTGCCGCGGCTTGGGCAGCAGTGTCACGGTGCGCGCTGGCGTTCTACGTGCCTTGAATCTTTTGACCGGCAATCCCTTGAATCGAGTGTCGATCTTTCAATTATGCGCTCAGTTGGAAGGCCATCCCGATAACGCCGCGCCGGCAGTTTTCGGCGGATTCACGGTCGCGGGAAGCGAAAATGTCCAGCGCTTCCACGTTTCGCCTACATTATCATTCGTTCTTTTGATTCCCGATTTCGAAATCAAAACAACTGCGGCGAGAACGATCTTACCCTCCCGAATTGCGCACGCTGCTACCGTGGAAAGTTGCGCAAATGCTTGCGCAATCACGGCGGCGTTCGCATCGGGCAACTATCTCAATTTGCGGGGCGCTTTCCGCGATCAGCTGCATCAACCGTATCGGCAAAAACTGATTCCGTTCCTGCAAGGTGTCATCGCCGCCGCCGAAAGCGCCGGCGCGCTTGGTGCTTTTCTCAGCGGCAGCGGATCGACAATCGCCGCCGTCACGCTTCATTCACCGAAGAAAATTGCGGAGGCGATGAAGCGCGCGGCAGAATCGACATCTGCACGCACAGTCATCACCGGCGCTGATAATCGCGGAGCGCGTCTTCACC
>WNGQ01002085.1_pt1 | contig 21639 bp, 16 predicted proteins | sample 5407661 | NCBI WGS metagenome assembly WNGQ01 (sample SAMN13153382, study PRJNA577476) | soil metagenome | isolation source: 60 cm soil or saprolite under Garry oak tree replicate 2 | place: USA:California | collected 2016-06-15 | reverse complement strand
ACTCCGGCCATTGCCCCAACGGGCTGACGCATGCGTGCATCGGCGCTCGCAGTTGGTGCGGTCGGCGCATGTTCGCGCATCAAGAATTGTGGCAACGTGGCCAGGAAATTCTCGAACGCTTGCAGGTTTGAAGTGCTGCGGAACAGGTTGTTCAGCACTTCGTTCTTAATGTTTGCCATTAACTCGACAAACATGTCATAAGCCTCGGTCTTGTACTCGATGAGCGGATCTTTTTGCGCGTAGCTGCGGAGATAGACGCCCTCCCGCAATGCGTCCATCGCGTAGAGATGCTCCTGCCAGAGCCGGTCGATGGCGTTGAGAATGATGTAACGCTCCAGACTTTTGACAGCTGTCGGTTCTTCATGGCTCGACTTCCGCTGGTACGCGTCCTTGACCTTCTCGATCAGGAACTTCTCGTTTTCATCAACCGTGCGGGTTTCGAACTGCGCTTTCTCTTTGGTCAACCCGAGAGGGAAAGTGGTGTTCACCCAATGGACGAGACCGGTGTAGTTGGGCTCATCGACATCGAGATTTGCGTTGTTCGACACGTTTCTGCGCCGTCTCGACCGACTTGTTCAGCCATCGATGCTCGAGCTCCTGGCCTTCCTCGAGCCCGAAGCGTTCCATGATTCTCGTCATCCGGTCGGCGGCGCCGAAATTGCGCATCAGGTCGTCTTCGAAACTGACATAGAACCGCGATGCGCCCGGGTCGCCCTGCCGCGCGCAGCGTCCGCGTAATTGTCGATCGATTCGACGCGCCTCGTGTCGTTCGGTCCCAATTACCATCAAGCCACCCAGCTCTGTTACGCCGGGACCGAGCTTAATATCGGTACCGCGACCAGCCATGTTGGTTGAAATCGTAACCGTGCCTGGTTGACCAGCGCGCGCTACGATCTCGGCTTCCTGCATGTGAAACTTCGCGTTCAAAACGTTGTGCGGAATCTTCTCGCGCTTGAGCATTCGACTGAGTAACTCGGAGGCTTCCACGCTCACGGAGCCGACCAGAACTGGCTGAGTTTTCGCGTGCGCTTCTCTGATTTCCTTGATCACCGCGTTGTACTTTTCCCGACGCGTTTTATAGATGCGATCGTTGTTATCCGTGCGCCGCACCGGCCGGTTTGTCGGAATCACATTCACATCGAGCTTGTAAATGTCGTGAAACTCCGCCGCTTCGGTTTCGGCCGTGCCGGTCATGCCGGCCAGCTTTTGATAAAGCCGGAAATAATTTTGAATCGTGATCGTCGCCAGCGTCTGGGTTTCGCGATCGATCTGGACTCCCTCTTTCGCCTCGACCGCCTGATGTAATCCATCGCTCCAGCGGCGCCCCGGCATTTTGCGGCCCGTGAACTCATCAACGATGACGACCTTGTTATCCTCGATGACGTACTGGACATCCTTCTCGAACAAGCAGTAGGCGCGCAGCAATTGCGAGATGTTGTGGATCCGCTCGGCCTGAGCGTCGCAATGTTGCTGGCGCTCCGCTTTTTTCCTGTCCTTTTCTTCCGGAGAGAGCGTCTGGTCGAGATCGATCTCAGTGAATTCGTTAATCAAATCCGGCAACACAAACGCGTTGGGATCATCCGGATTCAGGAAGCTGCGGCCTTGCTCGGAAAGATCCGCTTCGTTCGATTTCTCGTCGATGGTGAAGAAAAGTTCTTCCTTGAGCGCGAACAATTCCTCTTTCCGCGTGTCCTGATAAAATGAAAGCTCGGCCTTATCAACGGCGCGGCGCTTGTCCGGATCCTCCATCATGCGCAAAAGCTGTTTATTGCGCGGCTGACCAAGCTTCACCTTGAACATGAGACGGCCGCCGACCTCGACCTCGCCCTGCTCAAATTTCTCGATCGCTTCGCTCGCAACCCGGTTGCAAAGCATGTTTTGCTTTCGCACCAATTGCTCGATGAGCGGCTTCCATTTGTCGTACTGATGAGTTGAAATGGTCGCCGGACCGCTGATGATCAAGGGCGTGCGGGCTTCGTCGATCAGGATGGAATCGACTTCATCGACAATGGCATAGTGATAACCGCGCTGAACCTGTTGTTCGCGGGTTGTCGCCATGCCGTTGTCGCGCAGATAATCGAAACCAAACTCACTGTTCGTCCCATACGTGATGTCCATCGCGTATTGTTCGCGACGTTCATCCGGCTCCTGATCGTGTTCAATGCAGCCAACGGTAAGTCCCAGGAAATTGTAAAGTTGCCCCATCCATTCCGCGTCACGTCGCGCCAGGTAATCGTTCACAGTCACCAAATGTGCTCCGCGACCAGTGAGCGCGTTCAGGTAAAGCGGCAAAGTCGCGACCAACGTTTTACCTTCGCCGGTTGCCATCTCCGCGATCCGGCTCCGGTGCAAGACGACTCCGCCGAGCAACTGCACGTCGAAATGCACCATGTCCCAGACCATGGGCTGATCACACACGGTGAACGTGTGTTGCCGCTCTTTCAGCCGGCGCGCCGCGTTCTTCACCACGGCGAACGCTTCCGGCAAAATTTCATCCAGCTTTTTCCATTGGTCTTGCAGGTCAGGAATTTTGGAGAGCTCTTCCTTCCAAGCCGCGGTCTTGGCGCGCAACGCGTCGTCGGACAAGCTCTTGAATTGCTCATCGAATTCGTTGATCCGGCGGACGTTCGGCGCAAGCCGCCTCAGCTCGCGTTGATTTTTCGACCCGAGAATCTTCTTTAAAATCCAACTAACCATTTGAGCCGCTAATATCGATCAGATTCTCAAGATGTCATCCCGAACGAAGTGAGGGACCTCTCAATTGCTTTGCTGACCATACTAATAATTTGTGTAGTCGACGCCGCGCGTCTGGGCTCCTTCGCTCCGCTCAGGATGACCCCTGGTGGTCCTAGGGGTTATGCGGTCGTGCCTTTGTGCGAACCACATTTGCAGCTAAGCTCGCACCCATGAAGAAAATCATTTCCACAAGCGAAGCTCCAGGGGCGATTGGTCCCTACTCGCAGGCGATCCGCAGCGGAAGCTTTCTATTTTGCAGCGGTCAAATTCCGCTGGACCCTAAATCGGGCCAGATCGTTCCCGGCGATATTGCCATCCAGACCCGGCGCGTACTCGACAACATTGCAGCCATTTTGAAGGCTGAAGGCATGACTTTCGATCATGTGGTTAAGACAACGATTTTCCTTACGAACCTTGGCGATTTCCAGATCGTTAACGAAATTTATGGTTCGTATTTCAAGCAGGATCCTCCCGCCCGTTCCACCGTCCAGGTGTCCGCGTTGCCCAAGGGCGTGAATGTGGAAATCGAAGCTATTGCTGTGGCGGACGAGGATGGAGGACAAACGGCATATGACACGTCTGGTTAAAAAATGATCGCAAGAATTTTTTGTAGGGCGTTCGCCGCGGCGAACGCCAAACCTATAAACTGCGTTTCCCAGAATGGAGCCGGCGGGAGCCGAGCGACATGGACGGGCAGGTCGAGAGACCGAGCGAGCGGGAGTGAGCGAGTCAAACGCCCTACAATATGAGCGAAGACATTCTCGCCCTTTTTCGCAAAACCGGTGCGCTACTCGACGGCCACTTCATTCTGCGCTCCGGTTTGCACAGCCGCGAGTATTTCCAATGCGCTTTGCTTCTTCAGGACACCGAGATCGCAGCGAAAGTTTGTGGATGGCTCGCGGATAAGCTGCGCAAATTCGATTGTGACACGGTGATCTCTCCTGCCCTCGGCGGAATCGTCGTGGGCCAGGAAGTCGGCCGCTCGCTAGGCAAACGCCACATCTTTGTTGAGAAGGACGAGGGCAAGCTGGTCTTACGGCGCGGTTTTCAAATTTCGCCGGGTGAAAAATTCGTCGTTGTCGAAGATGTGGTGACGCGCGGCGGACGCGTGCAGGAAACGATCGACATCGTCCGCGCACATGGCGGTGTCGTCTCCGCCGTCGGTGTGATTGTCGATCGCAGCGGCGAAACGAAACCTGATTTCGGTTGTCCGTTCGTAAGTTTGATCAAGATGAATGTCGAGACGTTCGCCGCAGACAACCTTCCGCCCGATCTTGCCAAAATTCCAGCCGTTAAGCCCGGGAGCAAATAGCTCAACGATTGTAGGGCGTTTGACTCGCTCACCCCCGCTCACTCGGTCTCTCGACCTTCCCGTCCATGTCGCGCGGCTCCCGCCGGCTCCATTCTGTGAAACGCCGCTTTCATGGGCTGGCGTCTGGCACAGACCTACAACTTTAGCAACTCGGCGAGTTCGCTCGCCTCGGTCACCGGCGCTTTGCAGGTGAAATTTTCGCAAACGTAAGCGGCCGGTTTTCCATCGATCGGCGACATGGCGCGAATCGCTTCATTTTGCTCGCCAAGATATTTCTGGCCTTCAGCGCCATCCGCGAGAAATACCACTGTCTTCGGCAGAAAATGCCGATTCACCTCTCTAATTAACGCTTTGGTTTCAGGAGCCTCCTTTTTCCCGGTAATCACGACCTGGTGCGGTTTGCTTGACGCGAAATCGAGCGCCACCAGCATTTGCGGCATGGCGCTGGGGAAATGCGAAAGAGTTGTCGCGAATGCGTCGATCGTTTTTCGCGCGCGCTCCGCCATCCGTTTGTTATCGCGAAATTGTGCCAGGCGCAAAAGATTCAGAGCCGCGACCGAGCTCGCGGCAGGCTCTGCTCCGTCGTTATCGTCCTTCAGTCGGAGAAAAACGCTTCCATCCTTGCCGCTCGTGCTGAAATAGCCGCCGTTCTTCTCATCGAAAAACAAGCGATCCTGCGTCTCCTGCAATTCGACCGCGAATTTCAGCCATTCGACATCGAATGAAGCTTCGTAAAGATCGAGAAGACCTTGAATAATGAACGCGTAATCGTCGGCGAAGCCCTCGATATCGCTGCGGCCGCCGCGATAGTTGCGATAGAGCAATTTGCTCTTTTCTTCGTAGAGATTTGTCCTGAGGAATTTGGCAGCGCGTGTGGCAATCTCCAGGTAGCGGGGTTCGTCGAGCACTCGCGCGGCACGCGCGTAAGCCGAAATCATCGAGCCGTTCCATGCCGCAATGATCTTGTCGTCGAGATGAGGGCGCGGCCGTCTGACACGAATGGAAAACAATTTCTCGCGACTCTGCGCCAGAAGCTTTCCGATTTCTTCCTCGGTTTTCTGAAAGTGCTTTGCGGTCTCCGCAATCGTGTGGCGTTCAATCAAGATATTTTTGCCACGAAATTCATCCTGCGGATCGCTCCCTTCCGGCGCATTTCCGTGCGGCTGCACGCCGTAATGAAAATCGAATATTTCGGCAATATCTCCCAGCGCATCGTCGATTTCTTTTTTTGTCCAGATATAGAATGCGCCTTCGGCTGTCTTGGTGTGACCGGGATCGCCGATCCCGGCTACAACAGGGCTGTCTGCGTCTTCGGCTGAGAAGAAGCCGCCTTCCTTCGATGTCATGTCGCGGGCGACGTAATCGAGAATGTCGCGGGCGACTGATTCGAACTCGACCCTCACCGGCGCTTTCGCGTCCGCCTCTCCCTGGCCAGGGAGAGGATGGAGGTGAGGGTCGCTTAAAATTTGGTACGCGTCGAGATAAGCGACTGCGAGTTGCGCCTGATCGTAAAGCATCTTTTCGAAATGCGGCACGTGCCAGTAGCGATCGACCGAGTAACGATGGAAGCCGCCGCCGATATGATCATGCATTCCACCGGCCGCCATCTTGCCCAGCGTGAACAAAGCCATCTCGAGCGCGTGTTTGCCGGATTCGCCCTTGGGAGCGCGCGCGTAGAATCGTGTCAGGAAGTTAAGCGTCGCCGGTCGCGGAAACTTAGGGGCATTTCCGAAACCGCCTTCCTTCGGGTCGTAACTGCGGTCAAGTTGCCGGTAACCAGCATCTATGATCGCTGCATCGATTTTTCCTTCGGGAGTCGTGGCCGATTGAGATTCACGCAGCGCGTCAACGATCTTGCCGCCTTGCTCGACAATTTTGTCGTGATTTTCCTTCCAAGCCGTCGCGATTCGTTCGAGCACGCTCTTGAAAGCCGGCTGACCATATCGGTCCTCCGGCGGAAAATAGGTTCCGCCAACAAATGGCTTCAGGTCAGGCGTCAACCAGACGCTCATTGGCCAGCCACCACCGCCCGTGGTTGCTTGAACAAACGTCATAAAGACGCGGTCGACATCGGGGCGCTCTTCCCGGTCCACTTTGATGTTCACAAACTCGCGATTCATGACCGCGGCCACGTCTTCGTTTTCGAACGATTCGTGCGCCATGACGTGGCACCAGTGACAGGTCGAATAACCAACCGAAAGAAAGATCGGTTTGTTTTCGCGCCGCGCCTTGGCGAACGCTTCTTCCCCCCATGGATACCAATCAACGGGATTATGCGCATGTTGAAGAAGATACGGCGACTTCTCCTGCGCCAGACGGTTCGTGTGCTCGGGACGCGCAGGCTTGGGCTCAGCAAAAGTATCGCTTGCTGTCACCAACCATGTTAACGCGAGAAATCCAAAGCGGAAGGGACTTGTCATGGCTTCGCTACGTTAAATCGTTGAACCATTGAATCGTAGATCCGATGTAACGGTTTAACGCTGTTACGAATCACAGTACCATTTCTTGTCATTGCGAGCGAAGTCGAGGAATCTCTCGCTGTTTCTGGCGGGTGTGCCAACTCTCACCAAATCAGAGATGTCTCCAGCCTTCGCATAAAGCTGCGGCTTGGCAGGCGCTGCGCCCGACATGACAACGCATGGACACCACACATTTCATTCTTTTGTTTCTCGCGATCGGCGTGATCGCATTTCTTTATTCGTCAGTCGGTCATGCCGGTGCGTCGGGCTACATCGCAACGATGACATTGTTCGGGCTCGCACCGACGGTTATTCGACCAACAGCGCTTGTGCTTAACATCCTGGTTGCCTCGATCGGCACGTTTCAATTCTGGCGAGCCGGGCATTTCTCGTGGAGATTATTCTGGCCGTTTGCGCTGCTTTCCATTCCGGCTGCGTACGTCGGGGGCTATCTTCAGCCGTCCGCTTCGATCCTCCGAATCCTGATAGGCGCTGTGCTGCTTTTTTCGGCCGCGCGACTGGTGTTCCGACGAGGCGACCCGCCCCAAACAGTCACCCCTTCGCGGCCGGTCGCAATTAGTGCAGGCGCAGGGCTTGGGTTTCTTTCTGGCCTAACTGGGACCGGGGGCGGGATCTTTCTCACGCCGTTATTGCTGTTTTGCCGATGGGCACACATTCGACAAGCCGCTGCGGTTTCGGCGCTGTTCATTTGGGTGAACTCGATCGCCGGGCTGGTTGGGTACTTTACAAAAGTTCGGTCAATTCCTTCACTAGGCCTCATCCTCGCCGCAGCCGCGATCATTGGTGGAATTGCAGGTTCGCATCTGGGAAGCAGGCGTCTTGCTGTCCGGGCAATTTCGCTTTTTCTGGCGACAGTCCTTCTCATCGCCGGAATGAAATTGATTTTCACGAGATAGGGACGCGTCATAGCTGTAGCCACGCCCTATGGCGCTCCTTGTCCGTTCAATGCTAAGCAGATTGCTGAAGACCGCCCACAGGTCCGCACACCGGACGGATTCGTCCTGCGGCGAACCGGTGGCTACAACAGCTCCAGCTTTGGTGCGGTTTCCGGCGACCAGGGATTGGTTTTGTAATCGGATTCAACAATCCGATCGGCGCAGGTGCGCAACAGCTGGCACAACGCAGCGACATCCAGTCCGTGATGTCGTGGAGCGAACCGGGACAGGTTCCTCTCAGCGAGCCGGAACAGACGAACCGCAGGAGACAAGCGCTTGCTATGTTTCGCGTGCAGTGGGTACTCAAATCGCTTCTGAAGATGGACGAAAGCCCCAGCCGCCTGAATCAATCCTTTGAAATAGTCTGCATCGGGTGATTTGGTCTTGAGCCAAAGCTGCTCGAGCACATCGTGCGCCTCGTAATAACGTTTTTCATTCCAGCAATGGAAAAACGCGCGATAAAATGGATGTTTCACGATGTCTCTCTGGTCCGGATCGACATCTTCAACAACCAACTCGGCCACGAACCGCGAAATCCTCTCGCCTTTGCTCATGAAGAGCTTAATTTGCTCACGGCTCAGACGATGAGCAAACCAGCGCGCACCAGTTTTTCCAAAGGGCAAGAATGCCCGCCTCGCGCGGCTGACTTCTCGCAGCCGGCCTGGCTGTGTCGATATAAGAAATGACAGCCGTTGCCCTGGCCATCTTGCTGGTGGTCATTTCAATTTTGATTTTCTGTTCCGCTCTCTTTTCCGGAGTGGAAACCGCCCTCTTCTCACTCAAGCCGCATCAGTTACGCCGTCTGGAAACAAATCACGCAAGGCTCACAAAATTCGTACAATTCTTCCGGGAAAATCCGCGTCGCGTTTTGAATGTCCTACTCCTGGCCGACGCTCTGGTAAACGTGCTTTTGGTGGTGCTATGTCTGTTCTTCCTATGGGAGGGCCCATTGGCCGGGCGCATTTCGCAGTGGGCAGCGGGGCTCGCGATCTTCGCGATTATCGTTCTGCTTTGTGATCTAATCCCAAAGCTGTTGGCGCTTTCAGCGCCTTATCGACTCTCAACGATCGGCGCCTTCGCCTTGCAGATATCAATGCCTCTTCTTGACCGCATCGGCCGGGGGCTTGAAAACGTGAGCGCTTATGTGGTCGATCTCCTGACGCCATCGCATCTCCGCACACGTGCACGCTTAAGTGACGAGGAATTGGAAACGCTGATCGAGATGAGTGAAGAGGAAGGCGCCTTGTACGAAGGCGAGGCCGAAATCATTCAGGAAATCATCAAACTCGGTGATAAAACCGCAAAGGACTGCATGACGCCGCGCGTTGATAGTTTCATACTGCCCGACGATTTGACGAACCAGGAAGCAATTGCGCGCCTGAAGAAAAATCGTTATCGCCGGGTCCCGGTCTACGCCGACACGCCCGATCAAATTCTTGGGATCATCGATGTGAAATTGTTCATGCTCGATCCGTCGGAACATTACACTGAGAAATTAATCGCTCCTTCCTTCGTCTCCGAAACGATGGGAGCGCTGGAGTTGCTCAAGCTCTTTTTGACTCGTCCCCAAGGGATGGGCGTCGTGGTCGATGAATTTGGCGGCACCGAAGGAATCATCACGATGGAGGACATTGTGGAAGAAATCCTTCGCGACGTAGTTCCACGGGATGACGTCGCTCTTTATATCGAGCCGCTCGGGAACGGCAGATTCCTCGTTAGCGGCAACGCGCGCTTGGACGATTTAAGCGAATATCTCGGTTTTCAAATCGACGAGGAGGGAATCGACACGATCGGTGGATTCGTCTTCACGCGGCTGGGTTATTTGCCGCCCCCGGGCACAAAATTGGAGATCCCGCGCCTCGCTATAACGGTGCGTCGCGCAGGCCGCAAAAGAATCGAGGAAATTTTACTGGAGAAAACAGCTCCGAAAGCCTTCGAGGCAGCGGCATGATAATCGGTTTAATCATTTTTTGTTGCTGGATTGTTTCGTTTTTGTTCAACGGGATTGAAAGCGGCCTGCTTTCGATCGACCCAATTCGATTGCGACAAAATGTGAAGCGGCGCGTGTCGGCGGCTGTGCGGTTGAATCGCCTGTTGAAACACCCCGAGCGATTGCTGGTGACCGTTCTGCTGTTCACCAACGCGGCGGACATACTCGGTCTTTTCCTGCTGACGCACGAATTAGTCCGATCATGGGGTTACGCCGGGTATTTTATCTCTCTTGCGATTGCGCTTCCGGTCTATTTGTTTTTGCTTTCTGTTCTCCCAAAATCGCTTTTCCGGCGATTTCCCTTTCGCGCCCTGGCGCAACTCGCCGGCGTACTCGAACTAGCATCGCTCCTGTTCTCACCCTTGCTCGAACTCGGTGCGCGGCTGGGCAAGCTGATCCTGCCGAGTCGCGCCGCCAAACGCGCCCGTCTTTTTGCGGGGCGCGAGGACCTGAAACAGATCACCGCACAAAGCGAGATCGAGGGCTCCCTCACCGCTACAGAGCGCGCGATGATCCATAACGTAGTCGACTTCCGCGGTGTCAAAGTGCGCGACGTAATGTTGCCTTCGGCAAAAGTCGTCGCATTGCCACCCGACGCATCAACTCGAGAAGCGGTGGAGCTCAGCGCCTCTTCCGGTCTTGACCGTCTGCCAGTGATTACGTCAGGAGGGCAACCTGCCGGATTGATTAACGTTCTCGATCTCTTGCTCGAGCAGAATGGAAACAAGCCGCTGGCCAATTACGTCCGGCGCATCGTAACGACTAATGAGGAGGAGTCCGCCTATCGAGTTGTGCAGCAATTGCGCGCCGCTCGACTCGGCCTTGCTGCTGTCCTGGACCGAAGGAAAAATTTTTGCGGGATTGTAACAATTGAGGATTTGGTTCGGTGTCTCGTTTCTTCAACCGAGGCCCGGGCTTAGCTCGATTCATTCCAACGTCACGGTTTCCTGTTCGTCACCAAGGATTCGCGCCGCAGCAAGGAGCGCAACGTGCGAAAATGCCTGCGGAAAATTCCCCAACTGTCGTCTCTCGCGCGGATCGTACTCCTCGGAGAGAAGGCCCAGGTCGTTTCGCACATCAAGCAAGCGCTCGAATAATTCGCGCGCTTCTTTCTTTCGACCGAGGAGGTGCCAGCAAGCAACCAACCAGAAAGAGCATGGGAGAAAAACACCTTCACGCCCTGGTAATCCGTCCACGCCGCATTCCAGCGGCCGGTAACGCAAGACAAGGCCATCTTCCATCAGCTCGCGTTCGATGGCCTCGACGGTATTGCGGACACGTTCGTCTGTTGCAGGCAAAAAGCCGACGAGCGGCATCGTCAGCAGGCTGGCGTCCAGCGCATCGGAACCGTAAAACTGGGTGAACGCCCTTCTCTTTGAGTTGTAACCGCGCTCGCAAACCTCTGCGCGAATTTGCTCTCTAACTTTTCGCCAGCGGCCATGATGCTCGCCCGCCGCGCATCCGCATTCTTCAACAAGTTTCACCGCGCAATCGAACGCCACCCAGGCCATCATTTTCGAGTGCGTGAAATTTTTTCGGCCGCCGCGCACCTCCCAAATTCCTTCATCCGGTTTCTGCCAGTTTGATTCCAGGAATTTCATCAAGTGCACCATCAATGCCCAATCGGGCTCCTCCATTTTGATTCCAGCGCAATCGGCTTCGAACATCGTCGCCAGTACCTCGCCGTACACATCCAGCTGAAATTGCGTTGACGCAGCGTTGCCGATGCGTACCGGCACAGACTTTTCATACCCGGAAAGCCAGGGAATTTCGACTTCAGTGAGCCGACGCTCGCCCCGAACGCCGTACATGATCTGCATCTGGGCAGGGCTCCCGGCGACAGCTCGCAGCAGCCACTCGCGCCATCCCTCAGCCTCCTGGCGATACCCGGCGCGCAGCAGCGAAAGCAAAGCGAACGTGGCATCTCGAAGCCAGCAGTAGCGATAGTCCCAGTTGCGCGGTCCTCCTATTTGTTCAGGTAACGATGTTGTCGCGGCAGCGACCAGGCCGCCCGTGGGCGCGTAAGTCAATCCCTTGAGCACGATGAGCGAGCGCATCACTGCATCGCGCCACTCCCCCTGACCTTGAAACTGATTCGACCATGATCGCCAGTACCTTTCGGTGTCGCGCAAAGCATGCTCGTAATGGATCGCTCTTGGCGGATTCTTGTGGGAAGCGAACCACGTGAGCACGAACGGGACCTGTTCACCTTCGCTAACCGCAAACTCCGCAACTGTGGTCAGGTCTTTGCCTCGCGTTTCAATCGGCGTTCGCAAGATCAAACCATCCGGTCCCGCGATTGCTTCCAGGTCGCCATTCCGGTGGCGCACCCATGGCACGATCTGTCCATAATCAAACCGGATGACGAGTTCCATCTGCATCGAGACCTTGCCGCGTAACCCTTCGACGATCCGGATGATGTCCGGATTCTCGCCACGCGGCGGCATGAAATCGATCAGGCGCACGGCGCCGCTCTTGGTTTCAATTTCAGTTTCGAGGATAAGCGAGTCACCACGGTAACGGCGACGTGTTTCTACAACTTCTTCTTCTGGGAAAAACCGCCAGTGTCCGTTTCTCGTATCGCCCAGGAGCGAGGCGAAACACGCCGGTGAGTCGAACCGCGGAAGACAAAGCCAATCAACGCATCCGTCCCGACTCACCAAGGCAGCGGTCTGCGTATCGCTCAGAAACGCATAGTCCTCAATCTTTGTCCTTTCTTGCGCCACTTACTTCTTCCTCCTCGCAAGCGAAGCGAGACGAGCCGCGCCGGAGCCTTTGGCGGAGGCGGGCTGATCGACTCGCCCCGAGTCCGCGAGCCCCGCGATCCCATCACGAGTTAATCGAAACACCGTCCATTCGTGCATCGGCGTGGCGCCGAGCGCGCGATAAAATTTGATGGCTGGTTCGTTCCAATCGAGCACAGCCCATTCCATTCGGCCGCAATCTCGGTCCCGCGCGATTTTCGCAAGCTCGATCAGCAATGCGCGTCCATAGCCTTTGCCGCGCTTGTCCGGCTTCACGAACAAGTCTTCGAGGTAAAGCCCGGGCCGCCCCAGCCAGGTAGAAAAATTATAAAAGAAAACTGCAAACCCAACCGGCGATTGTCCTTCAAACGCGAGAAGAACCTCCGCGGCCGGCCGTTCCCCGAATAAGACATTTACAAGTTGTTCCTCTGTCGCGGTCACCTCGTCTGGCGCGCGCTCATACGTCGCCAAGTCGCGAATCAGCTGCAGAATGATCGGCACATCCTCCACGCGCGCCGGACGAATCTTGAATTCGGTAGGAGTCTTCATTTCTATTTCAGCGGTCTGCCAGTGCACGACTGATACGATCCAGCCCCTCGGCAAACATTTCCGTATTCACGCCCATCCCAATGCGAAAATGGTCAGGCATTTCAAAATAGCGACCTGGAACTGCGGAGGTGTCGAATTTTGTACGCAGTCGTTCCAGGAAATCATCAGCATTGCCATCTCGCAATTGCACGAACGAAGTCGTGCCCCAATCTGTCCAGACTGCAGAAAGGCGGGATTGCCGCACGAGGAAATCTCGAAGCAATTTGCGGTCAGCGTCCACGATACGTCGCGCTTTTTCGCGAAGGCGATTCAAGTGCTTAAATGCGGCAACAGCGAGAAGGAGTCCAGGATAAACTGGCGTTGCGCTGTAGAGATCATTCAGGCGGCGCATCTTCCACGCGAGATCCGGGCGCGCCAGGATCCAACCGCACCGCAATCCGCTCACGCCGTAAACTTTCGTCAAACTGCTGGTCACCACGAACTCTGGCCCGAGATGAAATGACGTACGCGGCGTCCGCTGGTAAACCGCATCGAGATAAACCTCATCCACCAGCACCAGCGCACCAATGCTGCGCGCGATGTCGCCAACTTCGCGCAGGACCGAATCTGGCGTAAGCGAGCTTGTCGGATTATGCAGATTCGTGATCACGATGAGCCGCGTCTTCGGCGTGATGTAATGAAGAATCGTCACCGGATCGATGGCCCAGTCGGTTTCCTTGATACGCGGAAAGCGTTTCACTTCGGCCCCCAGATATCGGGCCACATCGAGAATAGGTCCGTACGCCGGATGCTCGATTAAGACTTCGTCGCCCGGTTCGATAATCGCAGCCATGGCAAGATGATTTGCCATGGACGTACCTGCGGATTCCACAACGCAGTCGGGGTCAACACCGTGATGTGCCGCGATGGCTTTTTGTAAAGGCAGATGGCCATACCCGTTGTCGCTGCCATTAATTTCGAGTGTCTCCAGGTGAACTGGCAGTTCGCGCAGCGGAAACGACGCTACGCCACTCGTTGCAAGATTAAATCGCGCGCGGCTCTGCGTTTTAGACCAATGCATGTAGTCGGAATGCTTGTGAGTCATGAATCTGCTCGTCTGAATTTCCTCCAATAATAGTAAACCGGAAGCGCTGTCAGCATGATACCCAGCGCGATTGCGCTATTCGGTGGTGAAGCGACGATAGCGCTTCCGACAATTCCAACACAGGACAAAACAAAAAGGACCGTCGTGAACGGATGGCCGGGCACACGATAGGTAACTGTATCTGATCCGATCTGACGCCAGCGCAAAACGAACAGTGAAGCCGCTGTCATCGCGAAAAAAATGAAATCGACAGTCACTTCAAAATTCAAGATTTGACCATACGTACCGGAACAAGCGATGACGATCGCCGCCAGACCCTGAAGAATGATGGCGACTACTGGCGCTCGCGAGCGTTGCGAGAGTTTGCCAACACTTGCGAAGAAAAGTCCGTCGCGCGCCATCGCGTAGTACACCCGCGGACCCGTTAGCATGCTTTGGCTTAGGAAACCGAGCGTCGAGATCGCGATACCGGCGGCAATCCATTGCGCGCCGCGTGAACCGAGCGCCGCCCGCATGACATCGGAAGCCGGAGTCGTCGTTGCATCCAACCCGGCTGAACCGAGCACTCGCAGGCAAACAAAATTGACGGCAAGGTAAAGGGCCACAACGCCAGCCACGCCCATTAGTAGCCCGCGCGATAAATCACGGCGCGCATCGCGCATTTCACCTGCTACAAAAGTCGAGGTCTGCCAACCGCCATAAGCAAACGCAATGGGAACCATCGCGGACCCAATACTTGCCAAAACTCCAAGCGAAAACGGAGGGGTAAGCGATGGCTCCGATTTGGTAGAGCTGCCGCCAAGCGCAAATCCGAAGAGCACGAGCCCCGCGATCGCTGCGATCCTTAACAACATGAAAACGCTTTGCACATTGCTGCCCGCGCGCGCTCCCAGACAGTTAATGCCAGTTAGTCCGAGGAGCACCACAGCCGCGATCACGCTGTCGTTCCAAACTACTCCTGTAAGCGCGCGAAAATACGATGCGAAAATAACAGCTACCGCAGCCATACCGCCGGTCTGCGTCACCAGAAGCAGTCCCCATCCGTACACAAACGCCACCGCAGGATGGTATGCCTCGCGAAGATAGACATACTGGCCGCCCGCCGCGGCGGGCAAACGAGTGGCCAGTTCAGCCCAGATAAACGCACCGCACATCGCAAAAATGCCGCCGAGCACCCAAACGCCAAGGATTAGCAACGGCGTGTGAACGCGATGCGCTACCTCCGATGGATTAGCAAAAATTCCCGCGCCAACGATGCCGCCCATGACAATCATGGTGGCATCGAATAACCCGAGTTGACGACGAGGTCTTAACGCTTCTGACTTTGTCATTCCGAGCGGAGTCGAGGAATCTCTAGCCGTCATCTTCTAAAAATTCAGAGATGTCTCGACTTCGCTCGACATGACACAGCAGAGAAACCGGAAAGGCTGGATATTCTCACCTTGCCACGGCGTCCAGTCTGTAGATCTTAAATTCTGAAGTCGCCTCAAGCAGCGTCGCGCTTTCGCTGAGATGCTGCGTTAACCCAGGATAGGAGTTCAACCACCAAAACGTATTCGTGATAAAGACAAGATGCGTTGCCCCCTGGCGATGCAGTCGCTCAAGGTCGGCAATCGCCTGCTGACTGTCTCTTGGATTGCCGTTAAAAATCCCATTCTTCTCTAGAAAATGCCAGCCCTTGCGCTTCGCATAATAAAATATCGTTGGGTTGCCATTGTCCGTAGCGACAACTAATGCATCACGGGTTGTGAGCTTATTTAATTCGAGACCAGCATCGCGAAGTTGTGCCGCTGTTGATTCATAAAGCGGCCGCACATAGAACGCGGCCAGAATTGGAAACGAGCTCGCAAGCAAGATCGACAAAGTGACGGCCGCAACGCGCGAAGAAATTTTCGATCCAAAAAAGGCACATGCAGCGCCGGCAAATGCAGCCGCGATGGGCACGAGTGGAAGCTGGTACCATGGATGGCGATTGCCGTAGCCGACGGTTACCACAAACAGAACCATGGCAACCAACCACCAATCAAAAAGGCAGCCATATTTTCCACGCGGCGCGACGAACACACCGATGAGCGCCATAATCGCCACAAGAGGTGTGAGGCTCGACGTCGCAGTTTGTTGCGCGATCTCCCAGTACCACGAAGAGCTTTCCAGCCGGACTCCACCGGCGCCAAAGAAATGATGAGGATAATATTGCTCGGCGATTTGATATGCGTGCCAATACCATGCGACCGAGGGTAGGATGGCTATCGCAGCGAAGAAGCTGACCGCCCCATAAATTGTAGGGCGTTCCTGTGAAATGCCCGGCGTCTGACACAGACGCCCTACAAGCATGCACGCTATCGGCGCGGCGATGACAATGCTTGTGGCCTTGATCAAGATCGACAACGAAATCGCAATCGCAGACAGATACAACCGCGCTGGCTTGGCATCGCCAAGCCAGCGCAGAAAAAAATACAATCCGATGATCCCCAGACTAAGCGACGGCACATCTGGCATGAACGAGCGACCGGCAAAGAGGTTCAGCGGCGCAAAAGCGTAGAAAAACGTGGCCCAAATCGCGGCGGCGCTGCCGAAGATTTCGCGCACAAGCAAAAAGAAAAATGGGAGCGAAATAGCGAAGAAAACCACGGACTGGCTGCGCCCGATCCATTCGTGAATGCCGGCGAATTTGTAACAAATCGCCGCAAGAAATGGCAGAATGGGAAACTCTGTCCCCACGTAACCGGTTGAGTTGCCAGCCCAGTCGATCTGAGGGTACCCGAAACGAAAACCGTATTCGAAAAAGTTGCGCGCAATCGCCGCGACATCGCTTTGTCTCCAACTCCAATAATCGACGTAGGGCTGATCGATTAAAACGAGCCTCACGCCGACCGCGAGGAGCCACAAAACTATCGCCGCCTTTGTCACGCCGTACGCAGAAAGCGATCCGCCTCTCCCCTTAACCGAGGGGAGAGGATCGAGGTGAGGGGTTTGAGTCATAACGTGACTACGAGACGAACCCTCACCCTACCCTCTCCCTTCGAGAAGGGAGAGGCGAAACGATGACAGACAATACCAGCGAATTACACCCAAGTCCCTGCGCCACACGCGCTCTCGTGCGCGCATCGTCCAAAGCGTCTTGACAGCTGCTGTAAAGTCAATCGTGTAGGGAATCTCTAATTGCGGAGAAAGAGGTTAGCATGAAATCGACGGCTCTCGTTCCTCGACCGAGATTTGGCTCTGCCGCCAGTGCAGGTTCAATCGCTCTCGCGTTATTCATCACCTTCGGGACCGGCGTCGTGGGTGCGCAGAACGAACCGATTCTCGTGCCTGACGCCGTTAATTATCAGAAGCTGCTCCCCATTTTGCCGGACCCGCCGCAAGGCTGGGCCGCTGATAAAGCGGAAGGTTCGACGGAAGACGTCGGCGGATTCAGAATCACGAACGTGCATCGCGACTATCACAAGGGCGAGGGCGACAAGGCGCCGACAGCAGCGATCAGCATACTCGATTCCGTAGCGAATCCGGATTACGTGAATGCCACGACGGCTGCCTGGAACAGCAACAACGAAAGCAGCGAAGGTTACGGCAAGTCCGTCACCATCGATGGCAACCCCGGGTTTGAAGCGTTCGAGAAAGAAAGCAAGCACTCCACTCTCTGGGTCATGATCGCCAATCGTTATTTTGTTCAAATCGAGCTGCAGGAGCAGGACCCAAAGGACCTGCAGGAATGGGTCAAGCGCGTCGACTTGAAGAAACTAGCGGCCATTAAATGAGACCGGCACGTGCTTCCCTGGCGCGTGAGACGTGAAAGGTGATTAGTGAGAAGTCGCGTGCACATTCACTTCTCACCTCTCACGAATCACTTCTCACTTTTCTTCTCAGCTTCGCTGGTCATTGGTACAAAACGCACGGGCAACGTGGCGCTTTGTTTTAATTGGCCATTTTTCTTTTCAAGCAGGTACAGCTGCTGAGCAAATCTGTCGCCGACAGGAATGACCATGCGCCCACCGTCCTTGAGTTGATCGACGAGCGCCTGCGGAACTTTGTCCGGCGCGCAAGTTACGATGATGGCATCGAACGGCCCCACTTCCGGCCAGCCCTGGTAACCGTCACCGATTTTCAGATGCACATTTTTATAGCCGAGCCGTTGCAATGTCGCCTCGGCGTTTTTCGCCAATGGTTGGACGATCTCGATGGAGTAAACCTCTGACACGAGTTCGGCCAAAATCGCAGCTTGATAACCCGAGCCGGTCCCAACTTCCAAAACGCGATCGCTCAGTTTCGGGTGCAGTTGTTCCGTCATGAATGCCACGATGTACGGCTGCGAAATGGTCTGACCATAACCGATTGGCAACGGGCCGTCTTCATAACTGGCTGCGCGCGATTCCGCCGCGACAAATTCTTCCCGTGGTACCTTCGTCATCGCAGCGAGGACGCGCGCGTCGTTGATACCGCGTGTCACCAACTGCTGCTGCACCATGAGCTGGCGCTGCGCGGCAAAATCGGAGACTGGCGGCGCTTTTTGGCCGCAACCGGTCGCAGCAATCGCAGCGAGGACCAGAAATTGTAAGCCTCGTCGCACACAAAAATGTAGTTGATACACAGGCGACGGGAAAGCTGTAGGTGTCGCGCTCTCCGCAACGCAATACACTCTGGGTGTGCGGCTGGACGCCGGCCTTACTTTGGCGCGAGAGAGGCGACGATTTTTTCAAAGCACGGCTCTCCACGCAGCGGGTCCCAAAACGGCAGCAGTTTCAATTCGCCATACGTGAGGCGGCTCGGGGGACGGATGGCAACCGCAAGCTGTTCGCAGGCGAGATCCTTGTCGCCAACCCACCCGGCGATCATCGCCAAATATTTGATCATAGCGATGCCATTAATTGCATCTTTTTCCACCGGAAGAAGCTCGACTGCACGGCGGCCTTCGCGCAACGCTTCTTCTTTCCGTCCAAGAGCGGCGTCGATCAAACCAAGCACGCAGAGCGGCGGGCCGTAGCCTGGTTGGGCTTGAATGATCTTCTCCTGCTCTGCACGTGCTGCGGTGAAAGCGGCACGTGCTTTCTCATCGTCTTTCGTCATGCGAGCGATAACGCCTTCTATGAACGGCCGACTGAAATTAACGGCCTCATCGATTAACGGCGGATTTTCGCCTGCCGCGATCACGGCATTTTTTGCGGCAGCGACGTCGCGTTCGGCCAGTGCGCAAATTTGCCAAGCCTCGGGGACACCCTGCGCGGCGGCGGGGTTTGTGACCTGAATTGAATCGAGCATTTGATGCAAGGGGCGGCTATCGGCTTTCCAATGAAATTCCACGAACGCACGCGCTATTTTGGAATCGACATCATTCGGCTCGATTCCCAGCGCGCGATCCAATACCGCTTTTTCTTCGGCGAAGCGCCGGAGATGATGGTAACTGAGCGCAATCTGCTGGAGAGTGAAAGTATTACGCGGGTCGAGATCAATGGCGCGCTCCAGACTGCGCACCGCCTCTTCTTGTTTGCCCTGGCGACGCTGGATGTAACCCTTTAGCTCGAAAACGCCGGCATCATTGGGCAAGGTCTGGGCGGCGACTTCCAATTCGGCCAGCGCGGCGTCGTAATCGAGGTAACCTCGATAAAGATTTTGCGCTCGTGCAAGGTGTGCTTCACCCGCATCTGGATGGAGGCGAAATGCCGCTTGGATGGCCGCTTCGGCTAAAGCCAGCCGCGAAGGAGTATGGTCGTAACCGAGAAAGTAAAGACGGTCATGAGTATGAGCAAGTTGGCAATACGCTTGGAAAAATGATGGGTCGCGCGCAACAGCCTGATTCAGCAGATCAGCCGCCTCCAGTAAATTTGCTCTCGCGTTCCTAATGGCCAAGACATTTTTGGCCTGAGCGTAGAGTTGGAACGCGGTGATGTCGTCCGTTGGGGCTTGCTCAATCGCGCTCTTTTCGCGTGGCGAAAGGCTGGCTTGCAATTGGCGAGCAATCGCCATTGCGATCTCACTTTGAATGGCGAATACATCGGCAAGATCGCGGTCATAAGTCTGCGCCCAGAGTTGCCGGTCGGTTCGCGCATCGATCAGTTGCACATTGACTCGCACGCGATTGGCAGCGCGCTGAACGCGTCCTTCCAACACATGCGCCACGCCGAGTGCAGCACCAATTTCGCGCAGGTTGCGTGGAGCGCCGGTCTTGTATTGCATTGTTGATGTGCGGCTGATCACTTTAAGGTCGGCGACCTTGGCAAGGCCGGTCAGAATTTCATCATGGACGCCATCTGCGAAGTAGGCGTTTTCTTTTTCCTTGCTTAAATTCTCGAAAGGGAGAACAGCGACACTCTTCTCGGGGATAGAAACTGGAACGTTGTTCGTTGCGTCTCGGGGAACGGTGGAGATGACTGCCCGCGGTGGTGCTCTATAAAAAAACATCAAAGAACTAATTGCTACGGCAATGGCCGAGCCAGCTAAAGCAACCGCGAGAAACTTTGGGAACCGAGGCTGGCTAACTGGGCGAACGGAGTCCTGCTTCCATCTTCTTCGCTTGAGCTTCTGGGGGACCTGTAGATTGCCGAGATTATCTTTGTAGAGATTAAACAAGTGCAGGTGCAGACCGTGCTTCACTTCGCACTCGCCCAGGTCGTGCAAATACGGCTGCCAATGCCGGTACTGAGCCAAATCCTCGGCCACATGCTTGGATAAAAGAATGTGACCAGCATCGCCGCAATCCAGTACCCGCTGCGCTACGTTCATCCCAGATCCGGCGATGTTCGTTTTGTCGTTCACATCCGTCACTCGATTGACTGGGCCGCTGTGAACTCCCATCCGCAATTGAATGTGCGGATGATCTTGCAACGTTTTGCTAATCTCGAGTGCACATCGCACTGGCTCCTCCGGACTGCGAAAAAACAGCAGCGCCATTCCATCTCCAGTCGGAACTCGGACTAGTTTGTCGCTGGTTTCCGCTGCGCGAAAACATTCGGTGTTCCGGACGATCCGATTCAATTCGTGCAGCAATTCAATCTGCTCATTGACGAGCAACTTTGAGTAACCCACTACGTCGATTAACTCGTTGACCAGCAATTTCGAATAACCCACTACGTCGATTAACAGGAGGTGCGCGATCTCGAGCGGAAGATCGAGTGTCGATTCCTCGGGTCTGTCTTGCGCGTTCACCGCTGTTGCGAGCATATCAATATTCACCCTGTTACGAAGATAGCAATACCGTCGTTGGCTCAGCGGCTGAGCCAACGCGGCCCAAGCCACTGCTGGGTACGTCTTGTGTTGTTACCTGCGCGAGCGATTTCCTTTGGGCTGCAGGTAATGAGTAGCAGCCCACTCGCCAATGCTGATGCCCGCTAGCAGGCCATCTTCGTTTGCTGATCGGAAATGAATGCCACCGTACAGTCGGCTCACTGCGGCTTCCTCGGCTGCGTCGAGGCAGGTTGGAAAGCTGCGGTACACGCCGGGAAGAAAATCGGAGCCGATCGTGAAGGGCAGGTCTTCCGTGCCGTAAAACAGTGCCAGCACGGTCGCGGCGGCGCCGCTGAACGTGCTGTGGCCCGAGACGTAATCAGGAAATGGTGGTGTCACGATGAACGACGCCCAGTTTAGTTCTGGTTCGGCAAATGCAATCGCGGTAACCGGACGCCAGAAGTGGAACGTGTACTTGGCATCCCAAGCGCAAATGGCAGCGTCAGCCATGGCGATGTTCAATAAGCCAAACAGCCTTGCGTTCTCTTCCAGCGTGTTGCCTTGTGCGGCGCCGATAATCTGCGCAATACTGTTCCAGTGGCCGGGAGGCGTCTCGGTGCCGGCGCCATCGGCCCAAAACAAGGCGATTTG
>WNGQ01013691.1_pt1 | contig 21646 bp, 16 predicted proteins | sample 5407661 | NCBI WGS metagenome assembly WNGQ01 (sample SAMN13153382, study PRJNA577476) | soil metagenome | isolation source: 60 cm soil or saprolite under Garry oak tree replicate 2 | place: USA:California | collected 2016-06-15 | reverse complement strand
GAGTCTTGCCCGCTGCTATGCGTTACGCAGGACCACGCGAAGCAATCTTTCATGCGCTGATGCGTAAGAACTATGGGTGCTCACATTTCATTGTGGGACGTGATCACGCGGGTGTGGGGAACTATTATGGCACATATGATGCGCAATACATCTTTGCAGAGTTTGATGCCGCCCAGCTCGGTATCACACCAATGTTCTTCGATCATACCTTTTTCTGTCGCACCTGTGATGGTATGGCTTCGCAGAAGACCTGCCCTCATGGTGATGAACAACATGTAGCCCTTAGTGGTACGAAGGTACGCCAGATGTTGCGTGCTGGCGAAATGCCTCCCCGTGAGTTCTCGCGACCAGAGGTTGCGAAAGTGCTTATCGAGGCCATGCGCCAGTAGGAATGAGATTTTCTGAACGCCTACCCATTCATGGGCAGGCGTTCTTCAGATTATCACCCTTTGCATATCTGCCTTTCAAAACGTGTGAACACGTGTTGATTACGGTGAAAACGTCCGCACACCGCATGGAGATCCGCTCCGTGTGTGGCCCAGGCCGGGCAAGGGACCGCGCAACTGTCCCTGATTTTATGTTACACCTCTTTTATGAGGAAAGGCGGTTCTTTCAACCATTCCCTATTATTGTAACGTAGTACAGTATAGCACACGTTTTCATCCACTGTCAACAACTCAGTACAGAAGTATGCTTTCCCCTGTTTGAATACATTTGCATGCTTTTTCAATCACTGTTGTTATGCTCCACTCATTGAAATGTTGTGTAGCATAGCCAGGTGTAAGATGACTAGTAGAGACATGCTATCTCAACATGTGATTCCTCGTGCCCATCAAACCCGCCCTGGTGAATGCGCGAGAAAAGATTAGAGGGTGTGATATGAAGCTATGCAACTGTTCTGGTCATATAGGGTTTGTGAGTGTTATCTTATTTTTACTCTTTAACATAGGCATTGGAACAAATGTATTTCCAGCTATGAAAAGTGTGAAGGCTGCGATGGTGCCGGGAAAAGCGCATAACATGAGTCTGCATCCCCAGTATAGATTAGTCGGTACTGCCGGGTCGCGTAGCCCGTTGGGCCGACGTTTTGACTGCCAGGATGCCGCGGCTGCGCAGCGTTGTTATGAGCCTCAGCAGATGCGCAAGGCGTATGACATTACACGTATCCTAAACGCGGGTTATAAGGGCAAAGGAGAAACCATTGTCATTATCGATGCTTTTCAGAGTCCCACCATTGAGCACGACCTCAAAGCCTTTGACGCGCTCTTTGGGCTGAACGATCCCGATTTCAAGATTATCGCGCCTGACGGTGTGACACCATTTGATGCTACCAGTCCCGAACACATCATCTGGTCGGACGAAATTTCATTGGATGTTGAATGGGCACACGCTATCGCGCCATCTGCCAGCATTGTTCTGGTGCTGGCCAGGTCGGGTCAGGATAAGGATATTGTCAGCGCATTGAGGTATGCCGTCGAGCACAATCTGGGAGACGTTATTTCGCAAAGCTATGGTGAGGCCGAAGTTTGTATGGACCCTCAAATATTGCGCCTACAACACCAGCTTTTTCAGAAGGCCACCGAGCAGGGTATTACGCTGCTGGCATCGTCCGGGGATAGCGGCGCGGCGCAGCCCAATTGCGATAATACCTCATATCTGCTCAGTCCCGGCACTCCCGCCAGCGATCCCCTGGTGACAGCAGTTGGAGGAACCTATCTCAACGCTGATGGCAATACAGGTGAGTATTTTGGAGAGGCGGCATGGAACGATGGGTACGGTAGTAGCGGAGGCGGTGTGAGTTACAACTATGCTCTTCCCGCGTATCAGAAGGGTTTTGCGGCCACAAGGATGCGCAGCGTGCCCGATATCTCCTACGATGCGTCCGTCAATAGTGGCGTTCTGGTGGTCTGGAGTAGCTCAGGGTTGGGGATGGATAAGGTCTTTACGATTGGAGGGACCAGCGCCGGTTCCCCCCAGTGGGCGGGTATCGTTGCCTTGATCGATGAGTTCATCGCTGGCCGTGTGGGCTTTATCAATGGGATTCTCTACCAAAGGCTGGCAAAGTCAGGGTATCAGAGCTTTTTCCATGATACTACCGTTGGAAACAACACGTATAGCGCAACGACCAGGGCCGGCGCCATCTCGATTTCGGGTTACAATACCAATCCAGGTTGGGATACCGTGACCGGCCTGGGCTCGCTTACGGTGAGCAGCACCATCTTTAATACACGATCCATGCAGTGGACAAAATGGAGCGCGCACAGTAGTGATGCCGCTGATTTGTTGGTAAAGAAATAAATGGAGACAGAGGCAAGAAACGTCGGCGGGGAGAAGCGGGCAGGGAGAAGCGGGCAGGGACAAGCCCAGCCCCTACTATACCGCTCGACGAAGGGTATAGTAGGGGCTGGGCTTGTCCCTGCCCGCTTTGCCCCGTGCGACCCTTCCACTTACCTGAAGAAGTCGACGGTTGCCTTTACGCCGTCTTCAAATGGCATGGCGGGCTTCCAGCTTAGAAGGCGTTCGGCCTTGCTATTATTGAAGTAAGACTGGTAGATATCGCCAGGGCGCTTGGGGGCTTTGACGATCTCTGGTTCGTAACTGGTCAATTCGGCCAGGATTTTATAGATTTCGTTCACCGAGACAGCTCGTCCTGTGCCGATGCAGAATATGTCATTGTCGCCACGGGAGAGTGCGAGCACGTTCGCGTGCGCGACATCCTTCACGTAGACGTAGTCCTTGCGCTGCTCACCGTCCCAGTCAATGCGTACGGACTCGTGGGTGAGGAAGCGTTTGGCGAAGATGGCGATGACACCGGCCTCGCCGTTGGGGTCCTGGCGCGGCCCGTAGACGTTTCCGTAGCGCAGGGCGGTATAGTTCAGTCCATTCGCATCGTGCCAGTAGCGCAGATAGTGTTCTGCTATCAGCTTGGTGATGCCATAAGGCGATTCAGGTCGTTGTATCACGTCTTCATCGAGGGGCAGACGAGCAGGGGTGCCATAGGTTGCCCCGGAGGAGGCAAAAACGACCTTGCGCACTCCCACCCTGGTGCAATTGGTCAGCACGTTGAGCAGACCGAGAACATTGACATTGGCATCGAGTTTAGGATTTTTCGTTGAAACGGCGACACTATGTTGAGCTGCCTGGTGGCTTACCACCTCGGGCTTGACCTCGTCAAAAATTTGCGCCACCGTGGCATCGTCGGTGATATCAGCGCGGTAGAAACGCGCCTGGGGATTGAGATTCGCTTCCTTCCCTCCGCCCTCTGACCAGAGGCTGTCTATGATCGCCACCTCGTGACCCGACGCAATACATTCATCAACTATATGTGATCCGATGAAGCCTGCACCACCCGTAACAAGTATTTTCATGGCAAGAAGCCTTTCTTTAGACATAGAGTTTTTATAAAAGAACCAGCTAGTACCGGTCTCACTTTATTATAATCGGGATGTGCACTCAACTTCAAACTAATTGTTCTAACGCTGTTTGCAGTTCATGACGAGGCGCGAGTACAGGAAAAATGTGCAGACCTGTCTCCTGTTGCAGGCGGTCAAGGACGCCGCGGTCCTGGGGATTCGACATAGCGACCGTGAGCATATCGCGCTCGCGGCCTAGTGGATAGCAGTGTAGTTCCAGGGCTAATTGTGGGTTGAGGAGACGCCGAACTTTTGTCGCCGATTTGCGGGGCAGAAATGTCAGGTAAGGGATGCCCAGTTCACGTGCCTGCGAGCGCAAATCGCTATCCTCGCACTGCCGGGCATCCTGTTCAACGGGCTCTTCCGTTGTCTGAGGCGTTGGTGACTGGTGAAGGAGCGTGAAGCTGCGCTGTATCTCATGTGCCGCTTGCAGAACTGCCTGCATATCCTCGCATGGCCAGGTGGAGGAGCTGTGTCCCATTGTCACACTTTCTGGGAGCAGCACATCAATCTCGGGTATCTCTTGCGCGTTATGGATACGCCATAGCAGCGCATCCCATAGCCTCTCCTCCACGATACCGCCTCCCTGGCTATTGGCGGTCGGCAGGATGAAGTAAAAGACATGATCAAGCAAGAATACGCTATCAGTTTTACGCACCAGGGGGCGCAGATTGTGCAGGAAGTAGAGCGTGCTTTGATAGACCTGTTCTTGGTGATGTGCATCTACCTTCCCTGAACTCGCGAAGTGGAGCGTCGTCTTCACTATGGCCACCTCTGTTATATGCGTGGCAAGGATGGATTGCATGGCTCGTGTGATATCGCTGCTTGTCTCTACAACCTGATACCTGGATGGTATTGCTTGCTCTCCCGGTGTGAGGATGGTGGCGCTCTCCTGACCCATATCACGGCTCCTTCGTATCTCTAACGTGTAACTTCTCATGTATCCTACATAGAAATATAGCTCAAAGATGTTATAGGAATAAGGGGGAAGTTGGTTATGTTCTTGTTGAGACTTTTTATTCGTGGTTAAGATCAACTCATTCCTATGCCTGGAGCATGATGCTGCACCAGCATGGGTAATGCTCCTAAGAGTGTATCGGCGCATGCGAGCGTCTGATCGGCTTTTTGCGCGATATCCAGTAGCAAGGCTGCCGTTGCCTCTTCATCACCAGTCGAAATGGCCTGAAAGTCCAACAGAATATCCCCGAAGATAGCGATGGTGTGTTCGAGTAGATGCGCGAGCGCGCCATCCATCTGCGGCAAGGTTGGTATGAGCGGGATGAACTGGGCGAAGCAATCGAGAAAAGAGATGTGCCTGATGGAACACAGTTGCCAGTGTTCCAGGCAGTCCGCCAGGGCCGTATAAGCAGTATTCCATTGTGCATGTGTCGTCGGTGAAAGCTCATGCTGCTCGCCGTGAGGGTCAGTACAAATTTCTCCTGTAGAGGACGTGAAGGCCGGGGCATACGTTGGTGTATCCAGTCCGTCAAGTAAGGAGAGAAGGGCTCCTTGTAGCAATTGACACAGCGATTCGAGCCGTTCGATCGTTCCTGAGAGAGATACCAGTTGTTGCCAATGCAGGTGATGGGTGGTCAGACCTGAAGCGTTGGGTGCTGTGGTAGAATCTGAGAAATCAAGCTGGTGGAGGGCATCGATGCATAGAAAGATATGGCGTAGACAGAAACGGAACAGCTCTATCTCTTGCGTCGGCACGCGATCCGCCAGATAGGTAGTCAAATGCTGTTGCAGCGTGTCAAGCCAGGCTAGATCGCCCATTGACTGCTGCTCGGCCAGCTCTTGTGCAGAAACATCTAGTGGAGCGTATCCATCGTCAAGGTTATGATAAGTATTCATCTACATCCCTCCCACGTGTCATATAGTGACCAACAAACCAATGAAGTCGCCAACACATTATATCTTCAAATTAGCACAGGGATAAAGCAATCAGGACTGTTATGTTTTGTAACTCTTCAGGTCCCTCAGGCGAATCCTCAGCGCCTGCGGCGCTTCGCCACCATTCACACTACACCGCTGGCGAAGCGCCGCCACGTCCACCATCCACACCACCATCTGCGAAGCGCCGCAGGCACTGAGAAGTCTTGAAAACGGAACACCAATGACGAGGAAAACGTTTAAGATAAAGCATACACCTCTATATCTCGATAGGCCCGCCGCGCATTCTAAAGTTGCTTTGCGGTATAATATGGGCACGTGATCCAGTGCGGTCGTTGATCGTGAAAATTCGTATAGTCATAAGCGAACTTTGGGCCTCAGATGCGTTAATTAAGGCAGGGGAAGGTTACAACTGATCAACGAAAGGTATGGCATTTGCGCGAGTACGGACGGATGCATATCTCTTTCGTTGTCCACGAATGTTGGTGCTATCATGCGTTCACAAGATGATACCTGTGGTCAGGCTAGTTTGTGAGGTAGTTGTATTGGTATGTCTCAATCTCAATAGGTATAAATACATTGGAAAGATCATGTGCGGTGCAAATGTCTTTAGAAGTGATACATGAATGACAGAAAATATGATGCAGCCATTTAATATTCCACCTGTTGCGCCCCACCCCACACAGGGCACACACAATGACGTGCGCGAAGCCCTGCCCTCCGACTTGCTGGGATACCAGACGGGCGCAATTAATATGCAAGAGATAGCACGTGCGGCGGAGAGGGCACGCCTGCGGCAGGGCATTATGCATGTGCGTATTCGCCACCTATACTGCACGCTCGAAGAGATGTTTGATCCGTCGCTGCAAGGACAGTGTTTTGTCGTGGGCACTGGCACCGGGCGACCAAATGAGCCTGGGCGCGTCATTGATGTCTCGCCGGCTGCTATGCGCCTGGGCATTATTCCAGGCATGCCCCTGCGGCGCGCTCATCGGATTGCGCCGCGCACACGCTTTATGCCCGCCTCTTATGATCGCTACCAGCCCATATTGCAGAAGCTCCGCGAGCGCTATCGAGCATATTCGCGCATCATTGAATCGATCCCTATCGCTGATGCATTTATCGATCTACGTGGCTGTGAAATCCCTTTTGACTCGCCTGTCTCCTTGGCGGAGCGCCTCTGTGCGGAGATAGCCGAGATGGGATTGACGGCGCTGATTGGTATCGCTAACGGGAAGGCGATAGCGGAACTGGCGGCCCTGATCAGCAGGCGCGATGGTCGGCATGGGGTGTTATATATTCCACAGGGTCGTGAAGCATCGTTCGTGCAGACGCTTCCACTAACGATGCTGCTTCAATTGCGTGCGGCGGGCACCGGCACTCCCGCTATGCTGCCAGAATTAAGCGAGCCGCACGATAGCCAGGGGCCACGCTTGCCAGAGATTGAGGGAAAGAGCGAGCAGACTGATCCGGTCGCGGTGGCTGAGTTGGTCGCCCACCTGCGTGATTTTGGTGTCACCTCTTTTGCCCAGGTGGCCACGCTGCACGAGGAGGGATTGATCCGTCGCCTGGGACGATTAGGTGGTTGGCTCTACCAGGTCGCCTGCGGCGAGGATAGCAGCCTGGTGGTGCCCGATGCTCCCCCGTTGAGCCAGAATGCCCGTGTGCGTTTCAATCATGCCGCCGATGCCGATGAAACCTGTGCTGCTATCAGCAAGCTCTCCAATTACCTGAGCGAGCGCCTGCGGGAACAGCGGCTCAAAGGGCAGGCAATCGCCTTGATCCTCTGGCCAAATCGCGTGGTGCGCCGCGAAACGAGGAAACTGGTGATGGGAGAGGAGGGCGAGGAGATGGCCGTGACGACCGCCGAGGAGACGATCGGTGGCCAGATGCTGCTTGCGTATCATGCTGACGAGGCCGATGTAATCGCTCATCAAAGCCTGATGCTCTTCGCGCACTATCACCGTCCCGCCAATCGCTACTTACAGGTGCAATTGCGTATCGGCGATATTATTACCTCAATACCCGCTTACTATCCACCCCCCGCCCGCGCACGCGGCAGGGCCACGCGTAAATTGTAGACGTGGTTGAGCGAACGGAAGCAATGATGATGAAGGAGAGCGGTGGGGTGGATTGGTGCTAGCCAACGGTATGGCGTGGGGCGAGAAGCCTCCTAAAGATCGGCCCTACCCCGCCAGCGGAGACCACGTTCCCGCTGGCGGTAGGGCCGTTCTTTAGGAGGCTTCTCGCCCCACGCCATACTCTTCCCCTATCTTGATGCTGCACTACTACGTTATGATATTCATCTGCCTCAGCTTTTCGAGCTCCTTCTGGCCGCGTGCCTCCAGTTGTGTTTTCCATTGATCTTTGTATGGTCGCAGTGTTGCGACCAGGGTATGGGCGATTGCCAGGTTTCTGTACCATTTGTGGTTTGCTGGTACGATGTACCAGGGAGCCTCTTTAGCAGCTCTGGTTTCATACGTTGTGTCTCCTTTTCGTATATGTTATTGGAGCGAGGATGTGGTGTGGCTGTGTCATAGTATCTCTCTGGTAAAGGATACGCTTGCATATAGTACGAAGACTCAAGACGAATTTCTTCGAAGTTTGCCGATTTATATGCTCTCCAGTGTACAATAGTGTTGAGATGGAATCACGCGGTGAAACGGCAGTATTGTTCTGGGCGTAGTTATAATGACGTAGGTTAATCTATCACATAGGCATACTTAAGGATATATGACAACACACAGAAAAACATCCCCTTTCTTGCTCTATTGGTTGGGAGTCGCCAATGTCTAGTCTACCTGCCGATCGTCGCATATCCGACTCACCTTCTGCTGAAATGACCAGTGATGAGGATATGGCAGAGTTTGCCGAAGCTGCTATAGTAGAAACTGGCAACATATTTGGTTCACATACAGCAGATGCTAGCGCTGCGCCAGTCCAGGATGCACCACCTCTGAGTGAAGTTGCTGCTAATATAGAGCATGAAGAGACGGAGCAGGATGAAACACCGCAAGCTGCTGAACAGGATGAAGAAACATCAACGTTAGAAACGCCCCTTGTAGAGAAACCGCAAACTTCCAGTACAGAGCAAGCAGAAACTATCGCCACGCCAACGGAGCCGCGAGCGCCGATGAGAACAAAGGGACTGCTATCTCTGCCACGTATTATGGCTATTGGATTGTTAATCCTCTTTCTTTTCAGCATTACCGGTCCAATTGCCGTTGCGACGAGTTATGGCTTGAATGCTTATGCCACGTACAATACCTTGAAGATGCATGCCAATAGTGGTGTGCAGCATCTCATGAATGTAAAGACGATCTTATCCAATGCGAAAAGTAACCCTACGGACGCTCTGGACGCCAAAAACCTGTCGCATATAGATCACGAATTGCTAGCTGCACGCAGTGAGTTCATCGAAGTGCAGTCGTTGTTGGATAACACAACGTTTGTGCATACGGTGACGAGCTATTTGCCGCAGTATCGTGCACAGGTCACCGCGGCGCATACGGCGGCGCACATCGGTGTGGATATAACCTTGATTGGGCGACAGCTTGTCGCGGCTGCTGCCATACTCGCGCCAACGTTTCGTGGGCCGCTGCTCAGTGATAGCCATCAGCCCCTGGTGACGGCCGCCGACATCACCCTGGTCGATCAGACCTTCAATAATGTGATGCCATTGATCGAAGATATCGAGGCTCAGGGCAACCACCTCTCAATTGCTGCGTTACCGCTCAATGCTCATCGTAAAGACCAGGTCCGGCAATATCTGCAAATGCTGCCTGAGATTACATCTGCGCTGAACTGGGCGCATGGTTTGCTCGGAGCGACCGGTTGGCTGCTGGGAGTGGATCAGCCGCGTACGTTCTTGATCCAGACGATGGATCGCGCGGAACTGCGTGCCACGGGTGGATTTACGGGGCAATACGGCGAACTGCATATCCAGAATGGGCGTGTGAAGCCGTTCGCGCTGCGCGATATCTCATTTGTTGAGTATAGCGATAAGAGTCCAATCAGCGGGCATGTTGCGCCTTCTGCCTATCGTTCCTGGTGGCCGTTCGCTAACTGGGGATTGCGCGATTCCAACCTCAGCGCCGATTTTCCAACCTCGGCGCAACTTGCTATGAAGCAATATAAATTGGAGACAAGAAACAGCGTTGATGGCGTGATCCTCTTTACGCCCTTCTTGATTGAGAACATTCTGAATGCTATTGGACCGCTGCATATTCCCAGATACAATGAAACCATAACCGCGCAAAACCTGGAGGAGCGGCTCCATTACTATCAGCTCGACAACAGAGGTATACGCAAGACTGAGATCATCGAACATGTCTCCGATCCTGTTCAGGCGCGCAAGCTATTTACCGGCCAGGTTGCTCGTACATTGATGGACGAGATTCGCCATGCTCCCCCAGCAGAACTGCTGGCGCTGGGCCTGAGCTTGCTACACGACATGAAAACGAAAGACCTGCAAATTTACATGGCCAACCCACAGGTTGAGGACCTGCTCAGGCACGATGGGTACGCGGCTGAAATGGATCGCTCGCTGACGCACGATGGCCTGTATCTCGTGCAGTCCAATGTGAGCGCGAGCAAGGCATCGCAATATGTGCAAACCATTGTAAAGGATACCGTTAACCTGGATGCACAGGGAGGCGCGACCCACGTGATGCAGTTGCGCCTCGTGTATAACCAGGAAGGCCCGGTCTATGGTCTGGATACCTATCGTGATTATGTGCGCGTCTATGTGCCCCCCCAGGCCAGGTTTCTCTGGGGTGATGGTTTTGATAGCGGTGAGCCGCTCTGTGGTGGCCCGCTGGCCGCGTGTTCTTATAACGGCATTTATCCGCAGCAGCAACTGGTCTGCGCGCCGGGGCAATATGTGGCTGGAGCCTCCGCGCCAACCATTGGCGATCCTTATGCTGGTCAGTGGCATCCCCTCGATAAGATAGGGCCGCCGACAAACTTTAAAAGCGACGAGCCACAACGGGCCATGTTTGGTGGTTATGTCATAGTGCCCAAGAATTGTACGATGACGGTTTCACTCTCCTGGTACGTTCCACCGCTTGGACCCGCACCATACACCCTGCTGATACAGCGTCAGTCCAGCACCTATCTCGACGTTGATCTCACCATATTACCTTCCCCTGGAGACTGTAGTTCTCTCAGGACAGCAGGTACCCATTTTGGGGGTGTTTTAAGTGGGGAAAATGTAACAATATCGATGCCCGCGGCGCGTATCCCGCGCTACGGAGACCGGGCCTGTTATCTGGTCTCAAAGATGTAGCGGTAGCCAGGTACTACTCTCCCCTAACCTATTGACACTTACAGGTCTTGCCTCGTATACTGCTGTTGCTATAGGCTGATGTTTTTTTTGTATCGATCATACACCCATAAAATTGCACGGGAAGATTGTTGGAAGAGAAGTACCCATGGAACAACCTGTATTACTGAGTATTGTTAAAACAGATGCCAATTACCGGTTTCGTCTTGATCTTCCCGAAGGCCCGAATGCCGCAGGCCAGGAGTATAGCGTTGATCTCAGTTTTGAGTCTCGCGAACGACTACGGCGAGCTTTGCAATCTGCCTCGCAATCTATGCAGTCGCTAGTATCTGCGGCACAATCAATACCGGGTTTACCGGATGCCAGGCATCAGACGACCAAACTGGGTGTGGTGAATGACGCTTTGCTCTCTTTGGGACGCATTCTCTATGAAGTAATTCTGCCTGTTCCTCTCCAGGAAGCGTTACGCCGTCTCAGCAGTCCTCTTATTATTAGCTCGAATACCCCTGATATCCCCTGGGAGATCATGTTTGATCCCGGCACGCGACCGGGGCGCTACCTATGCCAGTCTGTGGGGGTAGGCCGTCTGGTTCACGGAAATTGGGAGCAGGTAATCTTGCAGCGCCATGCGGTTTCTGATCGCCCAACACGTAAGCTGGGGCGACGCGATGCTCAGGGACTATCGGTTCTGTTCCTGGTCAATCCCACCAGCGACCGGTCGGGAGCGGAGGAGGAGGTAGCGACGCTCTGCACAAGTCTGCCTGAGTCGGTCTCGCGCATTATCCTCTATCGCCAACAGGCCAATCAGCTTGAGATGCGCATGCGTAGCGGTACTGAATTCCCCCAGGTTTTGCATTATGCTGGCCCCTTCCCGCTCCTCGGTGCTCAGGATGAGCCTGTGCTGGCGCTGGCGGGCAATTCACGTATGGATGGCGAGGCGGTTGAACAGTTCTGCCAATCGCTGCCCAGGCGTCCCCTGGTATTTATAAGCTATCATGAAGAAGAGCAGCGCTCCCATCGTGCAGGCAACAACGCCCTGTTGAGTCAGCAGGATCGTGATGAGATGACCGAACGCCTCGCTGAAAATCTCCTGCTGGCCGGGGCAGGCTCTGTGGTGGTCATGCGTTGGCCGATTAGCACGGTGCGCACACGCGAGTTTATGGCGCTTTTCTACCAGGATGTCGCCGATGGTGTGGAGGTTGGTGAGGCCCTGCGCCGTGCTCGCCAGGCGATGGCTCAGCACTATATCGATGATACATCCTGGATGACCTTCGTGTTGTACGGCGATCCTACCCAACGTCTGGTCGCGACCTCCCTCTCAACCAAAGAACGCCCCATAGAGCCGCTCTTTGATTCGTTTGATGACAGCCATATCATGGCTCCCATTCTGCCACCAGGCAATGCTCCAGATCGGCGCTTCTTACGAGCTGTGCTTGAACTGGCACTGGGCGAAGCTCGCCGTATGCATAAGGATTATCTCGGCACCCCTCATCTCTTTATCGCGCTCACCAAACTGGACGGTGGCTGCACGCAGGATGCGCTGCGCAATCTCGGTTTTTCGCCTAAACAGGTGCGCGATGTGATCCGCCTGGCGCTCGGTTCTGGCAAGGCAACCATCGATACGCCAATTCTACCGACCAGGCGCTGTAAGGAGATATTGCAGACAGCCGAGCGCAATGCTCAGAGCGCTGGATCAAGCCTGGTAGATGAGCGCTCCCTGGCGCAGGCAGTGTTGAGCGAGGGCGATGGCGTCACGCACGAACTGCTCACCAAGCTCGGTATCAATCCGGCGCAGTTAATCGATCTGATCTTACAGAGAGAGTAGCGCCCGTGCGCTACTGGAACTTATTCCTTCCGGTACGGCCAATCCCGAGATCATGCCGGAAGAACTTCCTGGCGTGATGGGTCCTGATGGCCTTGCGAAAGGCAACGCATCCATCCTGGAACGACTTGGACGCGATCTGACGAAACAGGCCAGAAACAAGCAGTTGACCCCGCTGATCGGGCGCGAAAAAGAGATTCGCCTGTTGATGCAGACGCTCATGCTTAAGGACCGTAACAACCCTATTCTGATCGGTGATTCAGGCGTGGGTAAGACGACCATCGTCTACGGACTGGCACAACGTATTATCGATGGTAAGGTACCGCCAGAACTGCGTGATAAGCGTCTCATCGAACTCTCTGCCAGTTCTCTGGTAGCGGGAACCAAGTACCGCGGCGAATTTGAAGAGCGCCTGCTGAAGGTGCTTGAAGAGGCGGAGGGAAGTGGCAATATTATTTTGTTTATCGATGAGATGCATCTGCTGATCGGCACAGGTCGCGCCGCCGATGGCAGCATCGATGCCGCAGGTATTCTCAAGCCCGCCCTGGCTGGTGGGCGTCTCCGCTGTATCGGCGCCACGACGCCACAGGAGTTTCGGCTGATCGAGAAGGATGCCGCGATGGAGCGCCGCTTGCGCCCGGTGTTAATTGAAGAGCCCACCTCCGATGAAGCGCTGGCCATCCTCAACGGCATGCGCGATCTGTATGAAAAGCATCATCATACGAAAATCACCGATGAGGCGTTACAGGCTTCGGTACATCTCTCCGTGCAGTACCTGCCCAACCTGCGCCTGCCTGATAAGGCATGTAGCGTGCTGGATGAGGCCTGCTCACAGGCGCGCATCTTCTGGATGGAGGAGGAGCAGCAGGAGCAAGAACAGCGTACCAGTATTGACAACGATGAGCCTATTGAAGAACCAATCATCACTGCGCCTATGATCGCTGAAGTAATTTCGTATCGCACAGGGATACCTGTGCGGGCGCCGGGCCGCGAGGAACGCGATCGCTTGCTCAGCCTGGATGCACGTCTGAAAGAGCGTGTGATCGGGCAGGATGAGGCTGTTAGCCGAGTCGCACAGGCTATTCAGGTCGCACGTGCTGGCCTCAAGCCGCGCAATCGTCCGGCAGGCGTCTTTCTTTTCCTGGGTCCGACCGGTGTGGGTAAGACCGAGCTGGCGCGCGCACTGGCGGCCGAGGTCTTTGGCTCCGATGAGCATTTGATCCGCGTCGATATGTCGGAGTACATGGAGAAGCACGCGGTCTCGCGTATGATAGGTGCCCCTCCTGGCTACGTAGGCTATGACCAGGAAGGACAACTGACCGGCAAGCTACGGCGCCGCCCGCATTGTGTGGTGCTGCTGGATGAGGTAGAAAAGGCCCATCCTGAGGTCTTTGACCTCTTCTTGCAGGTCTTTGATGCCGGTCGCCTGACCGACGCCCAGGGACATACCGTCGATGCGCAGCATGCCATCTGGATTATGACCTCGAACGTCGGCACCGAGATGCTGGGTCGCTCTATGCCCAGCGGCTTCCGCGCTAATATCAAGGGCGTCGGCGAGGAGATGCAGCGCGAGCAACTGATGGAACGCCTGCGCCAGACCTTCCGGCCGGAGTTCCTCAACAGGATCGACGACGTGGTCATCTTTCATCCCCTTGATAAAGATCAGTCTCGTGCTATCACAAGCCTGCAGATGAATGATCTGGCATCGCGTCTACTTGAGCAGGGACTAATTTTGCATACAGAGGATAGCGCTATTGATCTGCTCTGCAAGGAAGGTTTCAGTCAGACCCAGGGGGCGCGTCCTCTGCGTCGGGTCATAGAAAAACTGCTTACTGTGCCTCTCAGTATGCGCATCCTGTTGGCCGATATGCCGCAGAATGCCGAGGTGCACGTAAAAGATGTTGATGGAAAATTAGAGATCGATGTACGGCATCCTCAAGCTCAACCCGATACCGACGGCCAGGGCATCAAGATGGATGCCGAAGTGAGCGCAACCTAATGTAGCTCTCCCCTTAGCTCCTTTAATTTAACGCTCAGGGTGATGTGTAGCGGGTTGCCAACTCGTTCCACATCACCTTCTCTTGTCGCATCTCCCACCATCTAGAGACGGTTCCCCTCTTCCCCCAAGAACCAGTATGCTTTTCATTGTGCTGGTAGCTATCTTTACTCTGCCTTTCTTTTTGAGCGATCAGTTCTGGCAATTCCGACGGCATTGACCAGTAGCAGTACCAACTCCATTGGGTCTTAATACCTATAATTGATAAGGAGAATACACGAGATGATTTATACTAACCAGAAAAGCCAGGGATACCTGCTAACAACAAGAACGCTCTACCTTTTACTTGGTTGTATCTTCCTTGCGGCAGCTTTTAATGGCCTGTCAGGCAGTGGCATCGACCGGGCGCTTATCGAAATGCCAGCGTGGCAGCATGTCGGTGCGCTTGCCTGGGCTGCATTTAGCCGGTGGGCGGACCTGGGCACCAATGGTCTGTTCTTGTACCCATTTGAGAAGATTGGCGGGACCGTTTTCAGCGTGGCGGCAGCGATCATCTTTTTTGTCAACAGGCGGAATCTTCCGCGCGCTGGCGCCCTGCCTATCTATGGGGCTGCGCTTTTCGCTCTCAGTTCGTTGCTTGCCACTACGCAGGCTGCACCACTCATGATGAGCACGGCCCACATCAGCGACCCGATCGGTCTCCAACGTGCCTTGAATGGGTTCGAGTTCTGGGAAGCAATACGAGCGGGGGTGCAGGCTCTCACCTTTTGTGGTAATCTCTGGGCACTGGTGGTCATTTCTCGTCCGCATACAGCGAGCAGTAAAACCATTGCATAAGGGAGGAAACGACAGCATGCGATCCCTCAGCGAGCCATTGGTTAGCAATGGATTTACCCTGGATAACACACCAGAGAGACTGGGCTGGCTTGAGCCGACCAATGCGAGTCTGCCGCCGAAACAGTTGTGGGAAACGTATCGCCAGCACGGCTACCTCTGGCTAAAGGGATTTTTCAAGCGAGATGTCATTCTGGATTTCCGTGAGTATTTCTTTGAAACGATCTTTTCTGGCACGAAAACGTTCTTTGAGATCGTCAGTTCGCAGAAGTACCAGGATTTCTGCAGCATGCCCCGTCTCTGGGACTTCTATCAGGCGTTTCTGGAGGGACAACCCTACTTACATAAGCGTAAGATTATTCGTTTTACCCATCCAGGTTCGGATCACTGCACAGGCGGACACTACGATCTGATCTATCTGCGCGCCGGGACCGACAAGCTCTGTACCAGTTGGATACCACTTGGGGATATCCCGGTCGAAATGGGAGGCTTGATCTATCTGGAGCATTCAGACGCAGTGGGTCGCCAGATGGAGGCCGAGTTTTGTGTGAAGAACGCCCATCTTCCTCCTGAAGAACGCATCAGTGCCTACAATCGCAATATGCGTGAGGCTGGCTGGATCAGCACCGATCTTGTAGACATGGCTGATCGCTTCAAGAGCCGCTGGCTGATCGCCGATTATGAGGCCGGGGATATGATGATTCACAGCCCCTATATGATCCATGCTGCCACCCAGAATCGCGACCCCTTGAACAGGATGAGGCTCTCCACCGACATTCGCTTCCAGCGTACCGATGACGCTATCGACCAGCGCTGGGCCAATCATTGGGTCCCTGACGACAATTTGTAATGGCAATGAACAAAGAATGCATGAGGAGCAATGAGGAAGACGCTATCCATGCGCGAGACAACATCGGGAGATGTTCTATAGCTCAGAAAGGAGGAACTCTTTGCTCCCCCTAATCTATACCAACGCAGGAGCGACCGGGCTATTTCTAGTGGCTTGCCTGGCTTGGAATGTTCCAGAAATGATAGGCGCGTTCAAGCAGACAGCGCGGGCGTCCAGAAAAGAAGCGCTGGTCCAGGATCATGGCTCTATGAGGATCCTGATCGGACTGCTCTGGTTCGGCATCGCCTTGAATCTCTTGTTCGGCTGGTTGTTTCCGACTGCCGCTCTATCCTGGCATCGAACAGCACTTTTTCTTGTTGGGGTGATCTTGATCTTCCTCGGTGTCGCTTTGCGTTGGTACGCCATCTGGATGCTAGGAGCCTACTTTACACGCGATGTCGCGGTGTCTGCAGATCTGGTGCAAACCGGCCCGTACCGCTATATTCGCCATCCTGCCTACAGTGGTACGTTCTTGACGATGTTGGGCGTAGGTCTCGCGATGACCAACTGGGCCAGCCTGATGGCCTTGCTTCTATGCGTGTTCTCAGGCCATCTGTATCGGGTACATGTCGAAGAGAAAGCGCTCATTCGGGCCATTGGCCAGCCATATATTGAATACATGCGTCACACCAGGCGCTTCATTCCCTGGGTGTTCTAGTCGCGTGGCGGCCATGCATCTATAGCAGTTGATCTGTGGAGTGTGTTGTATCGTTCTGGCAAGCTATTCATGTCAGGCTGTGACTCATAGAGTGAAAGGAGAAAGAAAGCGGTGCTGCTTCTCTTGATTGTGCTTCTCATTCCTCTGTTTCTTTGGATAACAGGCTTGCTTTTGGCCACGGATTTCGCTGTTCCTTTAAAGGATGCGCGACAGTCTCATCGTGTGCTCGTTATTTTTCCCCACGCAGATGATGAAGTCATCAGTTGCGGAGGGTTCCTTCATCGTATAGCGGGAGGAGGCGATACCGTAACATTGGTGATTTTGACCAAAGGTGAAAGAGGAATCCCGCATGCTCCGTACAACGGAAGCCTGAAAGATATTCGTACAAGAGAAGCCCAGGCAGTGACCGCACTACTTGGAGTCTCCAAACTCATCCAGGAAGACTTCGGTGATGGAACATTGCACGAGAAAAAGCAGGAACTCACAACGTTTATTGCGATGATCATTGAGCAGGAAAAACCTGATCTTCTTATCACCTACGATCTTGCTGGTTTCTACGGTCACACAGATCATATCGCCTGTTCTGAGATCATCACTATGTTGAACAAATCCAGATTTCCAGAGGTTCCGTTATGGTATGCGACGTTCCCCAAAAGAGTACTGACAAGAGTCAAACTCATCGATCCACTTTTTCAAGAAAAACGAGCTTTTCCTACACAGAAAGTATTCATAGGATTCAGCGTTTTTCCTAAGATCATAGCGTGGTATATGTATAAGAGCCAACTAGCCTCTTTGACGAAGGGGATAAGCCCATTCGTTCCCATGTGGTTTGTATGGTTTTTCCTTTCCCTGGTGCTTTTTGAATACTTTGCTGAGGCAAGTGAGTTCAATACATTGGCATTGCCAGCGCTGAATGATAGCGCCTCCATCAGTCGAACACAAACGACTCCGCTTCCCGATGAAGCATCGCCAGATGGGCAACGGGGATGACCTTGCAAGACACACATACAGGACAGAGAAGAAGGACAAGCATGCAGAAAACAGAAAAGGTTTCACGGAAGACCATGCGCACTCTGGCTCTTGGCATTGGCGCGGCAAGCTTGCTTACGATACCAGTCGCACTAGAAGTCCGATTGAAGCCGGCAACACAACCCCTGACCGATGCGTGGCAGTCTATGCCGATCGAACCTCGTCATTCCACACAGCTCGGTATCAGTTTTCGCTCACCGCAAGTTGCCGCGTTGGGATTAGATGCGCGAACCACCCTGCACACCCTGCTCTCCTATCCGTTTCGTCTCATTCGACTAGGGGCATACTGGAAGCAGATCGAACCGGAACCAGGAAAATTTTATCCTGATGAGCTTGATTGGCAGATCGATGCCGCCGAACGAGCAGGAAAGCAGATTATTCTGTGTATCGGCCCTCTGAAAACCTTTGGCTATCCTGAGTTCTTTGTGCCAGCACACCATCTCAAGCATCCCTTACCAGAACATACCCTTATTAAGCCATCCGCTTTTCCCTCACTGCTGACGGCTGCGACAGCATTCATCACGCGTCTCGTGGAGCGCTATAAACAGCGTAAAGCGATTGTCGCCTGGCAGCTTGAGCACGAAGCCGTTGATCCACTTGGCGTGGAGCATAGCTGGCGTTTGGCCGTGGACTTTGTCGAAAAAGAAGTGGAAGCCCTCAAAAATGCCGATTCCACCAGACCTGTGATGATGAACGGCTTTTTGCCAACTTCTTTGCCCGTGCGTCTCTCTCAATGGTGGCGCACACATGATCAGGGCGATTCGCTAGCGGTTGCGCAGCGCCTGGCAGATATGGTTGGTATCGACTACTACCCACGTCACGCGCTGATGACGGTTGGGAGCAGAACACTGTATCTGGATGGAAGTCAGAGCCTCTGGCAGCAACTGAGCCAGAAACGCCTGTTCGCCTGGACCCGCGCTCATCGGCAAAAACTCCTGATTGCTGAGGGACAGGCAGAGCCGTGGGAGACGGTAACAACTCCACCCAATCCCTCCAGGCAGGGCATGTACAGTTGCTTGCCAGAACACGTCATCATCAACTATAACTCCTGTATGCGCTGGTCCCAACGAGAAGTTCCCCTCTACGCGTATCTCTTTTGGGGCGCAGAGTATTGGATACTGCGAAAGCAATGTGCTGACGCAAGCTATATACAGGCATTTGCCCGTATCCTTGAATATGCCTGAAAAAGTCTCGTGGAAAGAAAAGCAAGGAGCGCTGTGATGAAAGGCAAAAAACTTGTGATCACACAACAGAGCAATCAGCAAAGAGACCCTCCCTCAAAATGGAAAGGATTGCAGGCCCGTATGACCCTGTCGTATATCGGGGTAACAATCGGGATGGTGCTCTTTCTCCTGATCATCCATTCGATCGTTCTCCTTTTCATCCAGCCACTGAGCCTGACCTGGAACCAGATGATGCTGCCAGATGCCGTTGTCTTTTCCCTGATTGCGGGACTCTTTGGCATCCTCTCCACACGGGGCATCATCAGGCGCTTACGCGGAATAGCTGCAGCGACGACCAGCTTTGCGACCGGTCAGTACGACCAGCGTCTTCCAGCGACAGCGGCAGACGAGATTGGGCAACTCGAAGCTCACTTTAACCAGATGGCCGAGCAATTGATCTCGCATCTGGCACGAGAAAAGCTCCTGGTTGAGCAGAATACACGTCTGGAGGAGCGGACGCGTCTCGCGCGCGACCTGCACGATAGCATCAAGCAGGAGGTTTTTGCGCTGGCGGTGCAAATTGAGCTGGCCCGTTTGCGGCTCGAACAAGATGGTGCAGCAGCGCAGGAGCATCTCGGTTTCGCGGATGAGCTGAGTTACCAGATCCAGCAGGAATTAACCACGCTGATCGACGCGTTGCGTCCTGCGGATCTGCAAGCGAAAGGGCTGACGACCGCTTTACGCGACTACGTGACGAACTGGAGTCGCCGATGCAGCATCGCTGTTGATCTCTCTCTACCGGAAACCTGCCCATTGCCGTCATTTATTGAGGTGGCCCTCTGGCGTGTGACGCAGGAAGCGCTCTCCAATATCGCACGGCACAGCCAGGCCCGCATGGCGCAACTCCATTTGGAGTGGACAGAGCAACACGTTAGCCTGTCCATCTCTGATAACGGACAGGGGTTCGAGATGCTCTCACATATGCACAACGGTCTGGGATTGCACTCGATGCGCGAGCGCATTGAACAGGTTGGGGGAACGATCCTGATCCAAAGCACCAAAGGCGCGGGGATGCACATCATCATACACTGTCCCCTTCTCCCAACAATGGATGACTCGCTAGCAGAACACGAGGTGATGGCATGAGCGAGCTGATCACCATTCTCATCGTCGATGACCACACCATTGTTCGACAAGGCGTACGGACGCTACTGGATATGCATCCCGACCTGCAGGTGGTAGGAGAAGCCGAAGGCGCGGAGGCCGCCCTTCTCCTCGTGGAGGAACTGATTCCTGATGTGGTACTGCTGGACCTGTTGTTGCCGGGCATGAACGGCGTGGAAGCGACGCGCCAGATGAAGCGCATCAGCCCGCGAACCCAGATTGTGGTTCTTACTTCCTATGCTGAAGATGAGCATATTTTCCCTGCATTACGAGCGGGGGCACTCTCCTACCTCTTGAAAGATATTCGCCCAAGAGACCTTGCTGAGAGCATTAGGAAAGCTGCACGGGGAGAATCGGTGCTGCACTCACGCATCGCAGCGCGTATGATTCAAGAAGTCCGCGAGGCGAAACGGAAGGTGCCACCTGCCTTTGCGGAACTAACCCCACGAGAACTGGAGGTGCTCCAGCTACTCGCTGATGGACAGACGAACGCTGGCATTGCAGTGCAACTGGTGCTGAGCGAAAAAACCGTACGAGGATATGTTAGCAACATTTTGAGCAAGCTGCACCGGGAAGACCGGACCCAGATCGCTGTCTTAGCCTGGCAACAAGGCTTCATGGAACGCGGCTGAATGGCGTTTTTTTGAAGGATATCCGCTCAAAAGCGCGTATGAATCAGAACATGCTTCAAATCTCGGCTTGCATCACCCTACCTGCTTCTTGCGTTCGTTGTGCCGGTTCACTTTGGCGCGATTGCCACATGTCTTCATATCGCACCAGCGGCGGCTATGGTTTTTGCTGGTATCCAGGAAGAACCACTGGCAATCGTCGGCGGCGCACATACGCACATCGTGAAGATGTTGCGAGGTCAGGAGATCAGCCGACGCACGCACAACCGGCCATAGTACGCTTCCCATCTCATGCTCGTTGCCATACCAATCCCACATGAAACGCTCTCCTCGCGAGATAATTCTGGCTTTGCTCATGACTTCAGAAAGCGCGGCATTGAAGAGTTGAAGATCATCTTCTTGCGGCGTATCTTCATTCACGATGCGCGTAAGAATACGAAACAGCGCCTCGCGTACCGTCACAGTCTCGCGCAAGACCTCGACTGCCTCGCCTGGTCGTCGTGCGGCCATCTCTACCAGTTGTCTTGCCTCGTCTGCCGTGATGATGCTCGCCTGCTCTCCCCACACGACCAGATCCTCATAGCTCTGTAATCCCTCTTTTGGCGCTGAGGTTGCTCGATCATCGACGGTATTGACGAAGTCCAGGCTAAGATGATTGCCTGATAACTGAAATGTGTCTGTCACTCTGTATAGTTCACCCATTCCCTGTATTTTAACTACCAAAACACTATTGACAGGTTAATTATTCCGTGGTACAATTTAACCATCAAAGACCATTTTAGAAGGTTATAGCGGAATTGTCAAGATAAAGAAAGAGGACGTATGTGGAGCGATTTTGGAGGGCACCCGACATTACATCATTATAACTACCT
>WNGQ01003886.1_pt1 | contig 21656 bp, 20 predicted proteins | sample 5407661 | NCBI WGS metagenome assembly WNGQ01 (sample SAMN13153382, study PRJNA577476) | soil metagenome | isolation source: 60 cm soil or saprolite under Garry oak tree replicate 2 | place: USA:California | collected 2016-06-15 | reverse complement strand
CTCCCCCCCAACATGGCGCCCATGCGCGGCCGCGACGCGATCCGCCAATTCTTCGGCACGTTGAACACGGTGTCGCCCACCCTGACCCTGCACGCCGACTCGGTCTGGGGCAGCGGATCCATGGCCGTGGAACAGGGACGCTGGCGCTTCGAGTGGCCGGCGGCCGCCAAACGGCCCCCCGGCGCTCCCGCCGTGGACTCGGGCAAGTACCTCGCGCGCTGGGTGAACGAGAACGGCCGCTGGCTCATGGCCCAGGACATCTGGAACTCGGACCTCGCCCTGCCGATGGCGCCCCCGCGCGCCGCGCGGTAGTATCGAGGGACCACTCCCACTCCCAGGAGGGGGGTCCATGGCGACCGTGCGGGACATGCTCGCCAAGAAGGGCAGCGACGTGATCACGATCGCGCCGAGCGAAACGGTGCTGCGCGCGGCGGAGCTCATGAACGAGCGGGGGATCGGCGGGCTGGTGGTGGCCGAGCGCGGCCGCCCCGTGGGCATCTTTACCGAACGCGACATCCTGCGCCGCGTGGTGGCGCAGCAGCGCGATCCCACGACCACCCGCGTCGCCGACGCGATGACGAGTCCCGTGATCGCGTGCGCCCCCGAGACGACCGTCGAGGAGTGTGCCGCGATGATGACCGCCAAGCGCATCCGCCACCTCCCGGTCGTGAACGAGCAGCGACTCGCGGGGGTGATCACCATCGGCGACGTGCTCGCCTTCCAGGTGAGCGAGCAGCAGGCGACGATCGAGTACATGCACCACTTCATGTTCGATCTGCGGTAACGGGATCCGGAGTTCAGCTCACGACATCGTTGCCCGTAAGGTCGCGAGTGCGGCTTGAGCCGCGCATACCGGGCCGTGAAACGTAGCCCGCTCCATCCCAACGACTTAGCAGGCCACGAACGAAACGCTGTTGTACCGCCCACCAGTCGCGTTGCATATTGGTCCCCCCTTATGGCGACCGGCGCGAAAGAGGTCTGGGTCTTCCAGATCGTGCACCAGGACACGGGCAAGCCCGCCCAGGGCGTGCCCGTGACGGTGCTGGACGCGTCCGGCAACGCCGCGGGCTACTGGGTGAGCGACGCCGACGGCACCGTCGCGATCCCGCGGCGTGATACGCCCCGGCTGCGGCTGCGGGTCGGCCTGCGGAACGAAGAGCCGATCGAGCTGGCCACGGCGACGCTGGGCGAGGGCCCGACGCCACTCGCCGCACCGACCCAGCTCCCGCCCGCGGCGGCCGCGGGCGGCGAGCGTCAGGCGCTCCCCGCTACGCCCCCGCCGCCCACGCCCGCGGAGCAGACTGAGGTGCCGGGCCACGTCCTCTACTTCCAGCGGCTCGCGATGTTCGCCGAGCGGGCACCGGCCACCCCGACGGGGGGACCGCGCGACGCCGTCGCCGACTTCTTCAGTCCGCCCGCCGACGGCCCCGCGGCGATGCGCTACGGGGTGCTCATCGAGGTGGAGGAATACTGGCAATCGCTCGGCGTGCTGTGGGGCGAGCTGCTCTACAGCATATCGCTGACGCCGGGAGACGAAGCGAAGCTCGCGGTACTCGACGGCCGCTGGCGGCGCGAGGCGGAGGGCCGCGAGCGCCCGCTCCAGATTCTCGCGCGCATGGTCGGCACGTCGATGCTGGGCGATCTCGTGACCGCGCTGCGACCCGAGCTGCAGCTCGATCCGCTCACGCTCGCGGAGACGAACCTCGAAGCCGCCGTGTTCGATACGGTCCAGATGATCCGCGACCGCACGGAGCGCATGAGCCAGGCGCTGCGGCGCCGGCCGCTCGGCGTCGTGGACGCCCACGCGGACACCCCCCCTGGCGGCGCGATCCGCACCGTCCGCAATACCACGCGCGACCGCCTCGTCACGTTCCACTTCTTCGAGCCGCTCGAGCGCTTCAAGGTGATGGTGCGGAGCCCGCGCGTGCGGCCCGTGATCTTCGTGCCGTTCCGGCTTCCCAACGTCGCGACGCCGGACGTGGTGCGACGCTTCGGCTACATCTTCCGCCGCACGCTGCTCGACCGCGGGCTGCTGCCCGACCTGGACCGGCTGCTGGGCGGCGACGAGCCGCGCGGCGGCGCCTCCACCGCCCGGCTGCTCGAGCACGTCGAGTCGAACCTGTTGTACTACTCGACCGCGATCATCGCCGCCGGCGACGCCGCCGCGCGGCACACCGCGCTCGCCAAGCTGCGCGACCCGATGAACCGGCCGCTCACCGACGTGATCGAGAACGCCGTCGTGGGGCGGATGGGCGCCGCGATCGCGTTGCCGCTGCGCTCGTCGGCCCAGCTGCCGCCCGAGTGGCGCGAGCCGCTCGCGGCCTACCAGGCTCGGCCGCTACGGGCGGGCGACGGCTTCGTCGTGACGATCCCGCATCCGGGGGTGTGGGTCAGTGCCCAGGCGCACGAGGCGATGCAGCGCCAGGCCGATTCGCACGAAGCCGCGGGCTAGAGCGCCCGCGCTGCTCCCGCCAGTTGCGTATCGCCCGCGCGTGCTTCGCGTAATGACCGTAGGTATCGAGCCGCAGGCGACGGCGAAAGCGCGTTTCGCCGCTGACTTGGTCACCGGGTGCGCTCTCGATGAACGCGATCAGCCGGCGGTGGACCTCGTCCCGCTGGCCTATTACCTCGGCGAGCGACAAGTCCTTCTTCTGCGCCGTCATCTTGGCGTTGAAGGCGTCGATGCCGCCATACGTCACGGAATACCGCGGTGGCCTCCCGCCGGCGAGGATGAGCGGCAGATGCGTGAGCGCCTCCTCTTCCCACCAGGTGACGTGCGCGATGACGTCTCTGACGGACCAGGCGCCTGCGACGCCAGGCTCCAATAGCTCCGCGTCCGAGAGGCCGGCGTAGGACTCCTTCAGCGCCTCCCACGCCTCTTCGAGCCGTTTGAGCAGTTGCCTCCTATCCACGGACCCACCTCACGTCGCCTGATGCAAGATCGCGTCAACGCAGCCGCCGCCGCTATCCGGTTTTGACGCGCAAACCGCAGGGGTGTAGCGTTGTCGGCCCCCCCCTTCCGGAGCGAATGGTGGCACAGCCGCGGCAGGTGACGTGGTACCGGTGGGACGATCTTCCCAAGGAAGCGGTCAACCCTTCGCTCTCGCGCCGCCTGATCACCGGCGATCGCGTGATGCTCGCCCACGTCTACTTGAAGAAGGGCTGCATCGTGCCGAAGCACGCCCACGAGAACGAGCAGTTCACCTACATCCTCGATGGGGCGCTCAGGTTCCTGCTAGGAGACGACGGCCGGCAGGAGGTCGTGGTGCGGGCGGGCGAGGTGCTGCACGTCCCCTCGAACGTGCCGCACGAGGCGCACGCGCTCGAGGACACGCTCGACGTCGACGTGTTCTCCCCGCCGCGCGAGGACTGGCTCAACAAGACCGACGCTTACCTGCGGAGGAAGTAGGCGGGTTTCCCCTGCTAGCGCGCGCGTCCGAGCGCGCGGAGAAATTCCCGGTCCCACGCCGCGGAAATGCCCTCGCGCGGCGAATACGGCCCGGGCTCGTAGGCGCGGGAGGCGATGCCGGCCTGGGCCAGCTCGCAGATGTGCCAGTCCTGGCGGTTCGTCTCGTCCCAGAAACGCACCGCGTCGTCGGGGTCGAAGCCGGATTGCTCGAACGACTCGGGATTGAACAGCCACTCGCACGTGATGGCGGTGCGCCGCGGCCCGTCCGGCCACAGCGTGTGGAACATCACGTAGTCGGGGTGCAGCGACAGCAGCATGTTGGGGAAGATCGAGTAGAAGTAGACCCGGTTCAGATCCTCCGCCGGCAGCTCGCCCACGGGGGCGCCGCAGGCGCGGCCGCTCATGGTCAAGCTGCCGCCTTCCTTCGTGATGACCATGTAGCCGCCGAGGTAGGGGCCCTCCGCCAGGTCGTTCGCCCCGCTCGTGTACGGTGTGAGCTTGGCGAGCCCCGGATGGATCACCGGGCAATGCAGACACTCGGAGAAGTTCTGGAACAAGAGCTTCCAGTTGGCCTGTACGTCGTATGCGATGCGTCGCGCCGAGCGCAGCGTCGCCAGATTGAAGCGGCTGAACCGTTCGAGCACGGGTGCGAAGGCCCGCTCGAACGGCTCCGGCTCGCGGGCGAGGTTCAGGAGCAGGAACCCTTCCCACGTGGCGACGGCCACGGCGTGGAGCGGGTAGTCGCGCTTGTCGAAGCCCTGTACGTCGCCCATGTGCGGCGCGCCGATCAGGGTGCCGTCGAGCGTGTAGGTCCAGGCGTGATAGGGGCACTGGATCGTCTCGGAGAAGCGCCCCCGCGCCTCCTCGCACAACCGGGTGCCCCGGTGGCGGCAGACGTTGTAGAACGCCCGCACCGCGCCGTCCTGTCCCCGCACCACGATGAGGCTCTCGCCCGCGACGGTCCGCACCACGAAGTCGCCCGGGTCCGCGAGCTCGGCGGCGCGGCCGGCGCACAGCCAGCGCCGGCAGAAGATGCGCTCCATCTCCTCGCCGTAGATCTCGGGCGCGGTGTAGTACTCGCGCAACAGGGTGCGCTGTCCCTGCCGGTAAGCTTCCGTGGGTTTGACGAAGCTGGTCATCGCGCCTGCCTCTCGCTGAGCGAGGATACACTGGCGAGCCCGTGTCCCGCAACTATGTTTGCACGTGCGTCGCTCCGCCTAGGTACTTGGGCTGGCGGAGCACATCATGAAGGAGGTCGTCATGACCACACGTGCTATCCTCGTCCCGGTTGCCGCCGCGCTGGTGCTCGTGGCCTGTCGCGAGCCCGCGTCGCCCGCGTCCTCCAGTTCACCGTCTACCCGGCCGGCGTTTGCCGTCGGTGGCGGGCAGTCCGGCCTGAGCCTCCATCCCGGCGGGCTCGGCGAGCAGTCCTTCGCAAAGTGGCAGTCGCACGAGGGGGAGCCGGACGCGAAGGGGAGTGCTGACCAGGCGCTCTACTTCCAGAAGATGGTGGCCACGCCGGTCTTCGCCGCCGGTTTCGCGGTAATCGACGGGTTGCAGGGTCAGCGCGCGAACACGCTGACTGCGCTGTCCTGGGAGCACCGGACCGATGGGTGGTGCGGAGCCGGGGCTCCGCGCTGGAACGTCGGCGTCACCGACGAGAACGGGGAGCACACGATCTTCCTGGGTTGCGACGCAGCCCCGCACTCTCCCGGTGGCACTGACGGCTGGAGGAGCGATTCGTATTCCAGCGCGGATATCGCGGCGGCGCTCACGGCGGCCGGTGTCGATCCCGAGACCGCGACGATCTCGAGCCTCGCGATCCTGTTCGACGAGGGGACGGACGTGGGCCCCGGGTTCGTGTTTCTCGACAACATCACGGTGAACACCACGGTGTGGACCTCGCCGTCGGGCAACTCGAACTGACTTCCCGCTCTCTCTGCGACAACGGCCCGCTCAGCGCGGGCCGTTGTGCGTTCTCACCCGTAGCCCGAACGCCACCCCCCGCCGCTCCGGACCCAGCAGCGCCACGACCGCGCCGAGCACAAACACGGTCGCCGCGACCAGCGCCATCGCCCAGGCGTAATTCAGATGCTCCGCAACGCGAGCCTCGGCGTAGCCGATATAGCCCGCCAAGAATACGCCGCATTGGTACGCGAAGCCCGGAAGAAACCCGCGCACCGAGTCGGGGGAAAGCTCGGTGATGTGCGCCGGGATCACGCCCCAGGCGCCCTGCACGAAGAATTGCATCACGAAGGCGCCGGTCACCAGGAGCGGCAGCGACGGCGCGAACGCCCAGATCGGAATGACGGCGACGGCGCCGCTCAGCGCCAGCGCGATCGTGCGGCGGCGGCCCAGCCGGTCGGAGTAGAGCCCGCAGATGACGCCCCCGCAGAGCGCGCCTACCATCGAGAGCGCGGTCAGCGTCGCCCGCTGGGTGGGAGTGAAGCCCCAGTCGCGCTGCAGGAACGTGGGGTACATATCCTGCGTGCCGTGAGACACCATGTTCATCATCCACATCAGGACGGTGATGTAGAGGAAGAGCTTGAGATTGCCCGCGATCGCGCGGCCGAGCCCGGTCCAGCTCTCGTGCCGCGTGGCGCGCCACACGTCCGATTCCTGCACGCGGGCGCGCACGAACAGCGCGAGCAACGCCGGCAGCCCGCCGATGAAGAAGAGCGGCCGCCATCCCCAGTGCGGGAAAACGAAGAAGTAGCACAAGGCGGCGAGCAGGTATCCCGCCGCGTAGCCCTGCTGCAGCAACCCCGAGATGACGCCCCGCAGCCGGGGCGGCACCTTCTCCATCACGAGCGAGGCGCCCACGCCCCACTCGCCGCCCATGCCGATCCCGAACAGCGCCCGCAGCACCATGAACGTCGCGTAGTTCGGGGCGAGCCCGGTGAGGACCTCGACCGCGGAGTAGAACACGAGGTCGAGCATCAGCGGGAGCTTGCGCCCGTAGCGATCCGCGAGCAGCCCGAAGATGAACGCGCCCACCGGGCGGAAGGCGAGCGTCAGCCCGATCGACGCCGCGATGTCGGCGTCGGACTTGCCGAATTCCTTCGCGATCGCCGTGAGCGTCATCACGACGAGGAAAAAATCGAACGCGTCGAGTGTCCAGCCGAGGAAGCCGGCGGTGACAGTGGCTCCCTGGTCGCGGGCTGCGGGGGGGACGGGGGGCGTGGCGGTCATTGGTGTCCCGGTCGAACGGCCTCTAGATTACCAGCGTTCCGCCCTTTTCACGACTGGGAGGCCGTCGTGCGTCGCGCCCCGCTGCCGCTCCTCGTCTTCGGCTTTGTCACAGGCCTCGCCGCCCAGAGCAGCGGTTCCCCCCCTCTCTCTCCCCCTGCTCCCGCCGTCGCCGTGCTCGCCTTGCGGTTCGACGGCGAGCACGCGAACGTGCTCGAGCCCGGCGACACCGCGGTCGCGCGCGCCGCCACCAGCGCGTTGCGCGCCACGTTGGGCGCCGCTCCGGGCATCACCGTGACCGACTCCGTCCGCGTGGCCGCCGCGGTGGCGGCCGAGGAGGCGGGCGGGAACGCGTGCGACCGCGCCTGCGCGGTGCGCGTCGGCCACGCGCTCGGCGCACGCTGGGTGACGAACGGGAGGCTCACGAAGACGAGCAACATTGTCTGGCTGCTCGTCGCCGAGCTGTGCGACGTGGCGACGGGCCGGCCGCTGCTCGCGGACAGTTACGAGATCAAGGGCGACGCGACGCGCATGGCGCCCGCCGGGGCGCGCGTGTTCGCGCAACGCATCGAACGAGCCATCGCGGCTCAGGAGAAGCCATGAGACACCCATCCCGCCTGCTGCTTCCCGCGTTGCTGCTCGCGGCGCTCGCGTTGCCCGCGCCCGCGCAGGAGAGCGCTTCCGACACGCTGCTCACGGTGAACCATTACCTCGACTGGGAGCAGGTGCAGGACCCCCAGATCTCCCCGGACGGGTCGCAGATCATCTACACGCGCCGCTGGGTGAACAAGATCGACGACAAGTGGGAGTCGGCCCTCTGGATCATGAACGCCGACGGCTCGCACCATCGCTTCCTCCTCAAGGGCTCGGACGCCCGCTGGTCCCCCGACGGCACCCGCATCCTCTATCTCGCCGACGGCGAGCCCAAGGGGACGCAGCTCTTCGTGCGCTGGATGGACGCCGAGGGCGCCTCGTCCCAGGTGACGCGCGTGAGCGAGACGCCGACGGATCCAAAGTGGGCGCCGGGCGGCAAATCGATCGCGTTCGTGATGCTCGTGCCCGACTCGAGTCTCTGGACTATCTCGCTGCCCAAGCCGCCCGAGGGCGCGAAGTGGACGGCCGCGCCGCGCGTGGTGGACGACCTGCATTACCGCCAGGACCGCGTGGGCTATATGGAGCAGGGCTTCACGCATCTCTTCCTCGTCCCGGCGGACGGCGGCACGGCGCGCCAGCTCACGACGGGGCACTGGAATGTGGGGGCGCGGTTCGACGGCTTGGTGTTCGGGGCGGGGTACGATTGGACTCCCGACGGGCGGACCATCGTGTTCGACGGCCTGCGGGACTCGACCTGGGACGGGCAGTATCGGGTGTCGCGCCTGTACACGCTGGACGTCGCGAGCGGCGCGATTCGGCAGCTCGTGTCCCGGCCGGGCTACTGGGCGGACCCCGCGGTGTCGCCGGACGGCCGGAGCGTGGCGTTCACGGGATACGATTCGACGGAGCATACCCACCGCACGTCGGACCTGTTCGTCGCCGGGATCGACGGGTCGGGGATGCGCGACGTCTCCCACGGCTTCGACCGCGACCCGGGCGACCTGTACTGGGCGCCCGACGGCAAGGGCGTCTACTTCACCGCGGGGGACCGCGGGTCGATCAACGTCCACTATGCGGATCTCTCGGGCGCGGTGCGCGACGCGACCCAGGGCGTTCAGGTCGTCTCGGTGACGGCGGTCGCGCGGAGCGGAATGGCCGTCGGCGTGCGCAGCGATCCGCAGCATCCCGCGGACGTGGTCCGCTTCGACCTGCGGCGCCTCCCCACCCAACCGCTCGCCCGCGTCACGGCCGTGAACGACGACGTGCTCCAGAACAAGCAGCTCGCGAACGTCGAGGAGGTCTGGTACCCCTCGACGGGCGGAGCCCGGATTCAAGGGTGGATCGTGAAGCCGCCCGGGTTCGCACCCGCCAAGAAGTACCCGCTCATTCTCGAGATCCACGGCGGGCCGTTCGCGATGTACAACGTGGGGTTCAGCTACATGTTCCAGAACTTCGCTGCCAACGGCTACGTCGTGCTGTACGTGAACCCGCGCGGCAGCACCGGCTACGGCGACGCGTTCTCGAGCGCGATCGATCACGACTACCCCGGACCCGACTACGACGACCTGATGGCCGGGGTGGACGCAGTGATCGCGCGCGGCTTCGTGGACACGACGCACATGTACGTGTCGGGATGCTCGGGGGGCGGTGTGCTGTCGAGCTGGGTGATCGGGCACACCCACCGCTTCGCCGCGGCGGCCGTGCGCTGCCCGGTGATCGACTGGATCAGCATGGCGGGACAGACGGACATCCCGTTCTTCACCTTCAGCTTCTTCCATCAGCCGTTCTGGGACAAGCCGGACGAGTGGCTTGCGCACTCGTCGCTCATGTACGCGGGGCACGTCACCACGCCGACCTTGCTGATGACGGGAGAGCTCGACCGGCGGACCCCGATTCCGCAGACCGAGGAGTACTTCGCGGCGCTCAAGATGCGCCACGTGCCGACCGTGATGGTGCGCTTCAACGGCGAGTACCACGGCACCGGGTCCAAGCCGTCCAACTTCATGCGCACCCAGCTGTACATGATGAGCTGGTTCCAAAAGCACAGGTTGGGAGGGGAGCAGGCAGCGAGCAGTCAAGGGGCGAGCCGCTAGCGGCCGGCTCAGCCCCGGGAGCGCGCCAGCTCTCCTGCGATCAACCGGGCCGCGAGCCGCGCGTCGCGCTGGATGTTGTAGAGCCCGCCCGTGGCGTCGTAGTTGTGACCGACGAAGTACAACGCGGGTTGGTCGAGGCTCACGACGCGGTCTCGCCGCCGCGCGAAGCCCTTCGCGTCGACCTGGATGAGCGTGCCGAGCGGGTCCAGCGCGGCGCCGAACCCGGTCGCGAGAATGATGTGGTCAAACCGGTCCGCGGTGCCGTCGCTGAACCGCGCTCCGTCCGCCGTCAGCTCGGCGACTGCACCACGCACGGCGATCAGCCCCTCCGCGATCGCGTCCACCAGATGGAAGCCGATGACGGGGATGGCGTCGAGCGGGCTGTGCGCCGGCCGCGGCAGCACCGGCTTGCCACGCTTGAGCTCGCTCAGGAGACGCACCAGGCCGACCGCGGCTTCCTGCGCGGCGCGCGGCAGCTTGCGGACCCAGTAGGCGACGTACTGGATCGGGAGCCCGGCGAGCGTGAGCGGCACGACGTTGGCGCCCGAGCGGACGGCGATGGTCACGCGGCCGCCGGCGCGCGCGATCTCGCTCGCGATCTCGGCCCCGGAGTTGCCGACGCCCACGACCAGCACCCGGTGCCCCACGTACGGGTCGGGGCGCTTGTACACGACGCTGTGGACGACGCGGCCGTCGAAGCGCTCCTGCCCCGGGAAGCGCGGGATTCTGGGATTGGCGACGATCCCGGTCGCGACGACGAGCGCGCGGGCTGCCAGCGTGCCGCGGTTGGTGTGGACGGTCCACGTGCCGTCGCTCCGCGTGATCCGCTCGACGGCGCACCCCATCTCGATCGGCAGCCCGAAGACCCGCGCGTAGTGCCGCAGGTAGTCCCAGAACTCGCGTCGTGGCACGAAGAGCGGAGCCGCGCGGGGAAACTTGAGCCCCGGCAGGTTCGACATGTGCTTGCCGGTATGCAGCGTGAGGCTGTCGTACAGGTTCGCCCACGTGTAGCCCACGGTGTCGCCGCGCTCGAGCACCCGGTGGGGGACGCCGCGCGCCCGGAGCTGTTGCGAGGCGGCGAGGCCCGCTGGCCCGGCTCCCACGACGATGACCGGCGTCCGCTCAGGCATCGGCTCGGACGGCTTCCGCGACGCGATCCGCGAGCGCCATGATCGTGAGGTAGGGATTGATCTCGAGCGCATCGGGGAAGAGGCTCGCGTCGGCGACGCGGAGCCACGGGATGCCGTGTACGCGGCCCCAGGCGTCGGTGACGGAGTCGGCCGCGCTCCGCCCCATGGCGCAGCCGCCCATCAGATGGGCGGCCGACAGCGCCATGGTCCCCGGCCGGAAGTGTCGCGCCGTGATGCGCTGCTCGATCCGGTCGGCCTCGGCGGCGTCGATCAACGGCGGCTCCGCGGGAGCGTGCACGCGGCACGCGCCGGCGGCGAACAGGATGCGCGCCGCCGCGCGGGTGCCGCGCACCAGGCCGTCGATCGTGTCCGGCATGAGCCGATAGTGCACCACGGGCCGCCCCGCGCCGTCCACGGTGATGCGGTTCTCTCGCGTCGCGCGATCGCAGGCCAGCAGCAGGATCATCTGCAGCCGCGGGAACGCCTGCATGATGGCGCTGTGGGACGCGCCGAAGCCCGTGAGGCTCTTCGCCGTCACGAAGGGGAAATACATGCAGGTCTCGAGCACGAACCGCTCTTCGGCCGCGCGGTCCACGAAATAGCTCTTGGGGTGGCCCACGTCGTTGGTGATGACGCGCGGGTGCTCGCCCACCAGGATGAGGGCGGGATGACACGTGAAGTCCCGGCCGAGGCGCGGCAGGCCCGCCGCGAGGCCCGAGCGGAGCAGCAGCGCCGCCGTGCCGATCGCCCCGGCCGCGCACACGACCAGCCCGGCGCGCACCCGATACTCACCCGGCGGCCACTCCGGCGGCGCGCCCTTCGCTCCGGCCGGCTTCGCCACGACGCGCACGTCGAGCGTTTGGTCGGCGCCGATCCGCAGCACTTCCGCGCGGGTCACGACCTCGACACCCGCCCGCTCGGCGCGCGGCAGCTGAACGCGATTCGTGCCCTGCTTCGCCTGATTGGGACAGCCGAGATTGCAAAGGCTCGAGCCGCGACAGCCGTTCACGTTGACCGGGAACTGCTCGACCGCGTAGCCGGCCGCCCGGCCTCCCACGACGAAGAGCCGGTTGTTGTCGTTGATCAGGGACTCCTCGAGCAGATGCACGCTGTTCTGCTCGGCATACTTCGCAGAGCGTCGGACCAGATCCGCGTGGTCGAGCCCCGGCACGCCCCAGCGGCGGATCACCCGCTCGGACGCCGTGAGCGACGTGCCGGTGTACACGACGGTCGAGCCGCCGTACGCCGACGCGAACGCCAGCGTCATGGAGCCGTCGCTCGTGAGGAAGCCGCCGCCCTCCTCGTACAGGGCTTCGGCCATCTCGAGCTCGACGCCGGTGAACTCGTGATCCGCGAAGCGCGGTCCCTTCTCGAGCACGAGGATGCTTTGGCCGTTGCGCACGAGCGGGGCCAGCTCTTGCGCCACGGTGCCCCCGCCGGCGCCCGAGCCGATGATCACGACGTCGTAGCCGCGCTCGACGGTCCCGCTCACCGGCGCGCCTCCCAGCCGCGCGGGTCCGCCCGGTAGCCGATCGCCGCTGCGGCCGCCGGCCGCCCGTAGTAGCCCATGAGTACGAGCGTGCGTATGCCCCAGAAGCCGCGGCGGATGAGGAGCGAGGGAGCGCGTTGCAGCAACGAGAGGAAGCGCGTTCGGCGCGCGACGTCGAGCGTCCGGAGGCGGCGGCCGTAGCGCAACAGCGGCAGCCAGTCGAGCAGCGTGAGGAACAGCGCCACCTGCCGCCGGGTGCGCGCCGGGCGGGCGGCCAGAGCTCGTGCCACGATCGCCTCGAACGCCGCCCATTCGGCCGCGCCCAGCTGCGACGCTTCGGGCACGACGCTGGTGGCGACGGCGCGCCAGATCGGCCGGGAGCGATCCAGCGCAGGTGATGCGGCGACCATGCGCGGAACCTACGGGCCGGTCGTCAAGCGGGCAACAATTCCAGAGTCGCTAGTGCGCGCGCTCTCTCGCGAGCAGAGCCTGCTTGCGCTCGATGCCCCAGCGATAGCCGCCGAGCGCGCCGTCCGCGCGGACGACCCGGTGACAGGGGATCACCAGCGCCGCCGGGTTGGTCGCGCAGGCGCGCGCCACCGCCCGCGTGGCGCGCGGCCGGCCGATCGCCCGGGCGACTTCCGAGTACGAGCGGGTGCGGCCGTAGGGGATCTTGCGGAGCGCTTCCCACACGCGCTGCTGGAACGCGGTCGCGCGGATGTCGAGGGGCAGGTCGAGCTGCTGCGCGCGGCCGTCCAGGTATCGCAGGACCTGCTCCACCCACTCGCCGAGCGCGCTGTCCGCTCCGCCGCGACGCAGCTCGGCGGCGGGAAACTCCGCTCGCAAGCCCGCCTCGAGCGTCGTGACCCCGCTTCCCAGGGCGATGCGGCAGATGCCGCGCTCGGTCGCCGCGACGAGCAGCTGACCGAGCGGGCAGGGCACGACCGTATAGGCGATGGGCACGCCGGCTGCGCCGCGCCGGTAGGTCGCGGGCGTCATGCCGAGCCGCAGGTGGGCCCGCTCATACACGCGACTGGGCGAACTGTAGCCCGCGTCGTACAACGCTGGGCTCACGCGGCGCCCCGCCCGCAGTCCCGCCTTGAAGCGGTCGATGCGGCGGGCGTCGTGATACTGGCGCGGGCTGATGCCCAGCACGCCGCGGAACGCGCGCAGCAGCCGGTGCGGCGTCGTGCGCACGCGGGCAGCGAGCGTCGCGAGACGCGCGGGCTCGTCGGGGTGCGCGTCGATGAGCCGGCAGACGTCGCGTACCAGCGGGACGCGCGGGTCGGGCCTCCCCCCCGGCTCCGCCGGGTGGCAGCGGCGGCACGGCCGGAAGCCCGCGGCCTCCGCCGCCTCCGGCACAGGGAAAAACGCGACCTGGTCGCGCCCCGGGCGCCGGCTGGGGCACGAGGGGCGGCAGTAGATCCCGGTCGAGCGCACGGCGTACACGAACGCGCCGTCGTAGCGGCGCTCGCGCGCCAGCACGATGCGCCAGCGACGCTCAGCGGTGAAGTCGGAAACGACGGCGGCACGGGTCACGCCGAAAACATAGCGTGCCACCGTGCCGCTTTCTATCCGGTTCTGACGACCAAATCCGAGATGGGAGTCGGTCGGAGCCCCGCGAAGCGACTGCGTCGTTTTGTCGCGGAGCGGGGCTCCGGCCGACGACGGACTACATCCAGGGCTCGTCCGCCGAGGGCCCGTAGATCGAGGGCACCTTCGCGTCCGCCATCCGCAGGTAGACCGACATCTGCCCGCGGTGATGGACCTGGTCCATCAACATGAACCACAAGACGTCCAGCTTCCGCACGTCCCCCATCTGCTGCGGCGCGACGAAGAACTTCACCGTCTTGTTGAGCTCGGCCTCGGGCGTCCGCCTGACCCGCTCGATGAAGGCCTTGTGTGCCTGCTCGTACGTCGTGATGACGTCCTGCAGCGTTGCGGGCGGGGCGGGCAGCTTCCCGAAGTCGATCGCGCCGTCGAGTGCCTGCTCGCCCGCCTTCTCCTCGACCACGAACGCCCACGCGAGATCCTTCGCGCTGCGACACTTGGCTTGCGGTTTCATGTCCGCTTTGGCAGGCGGAAACGCCTTGAGCACCTTCATGGTGGTCGGGAATTCCCGCTCCACCGCGCCCAGGAACTGCTCCTTCTCGGTCATGGTCTCCTCCTCTCACCTCGTAATCAACGCACTTGGACGACGCGCGCCAGCTTGTCGAAGCAGGCGGTCCAGCCCGCTTCGTGCTTCCGGCTTGCTTCGTCGTTCGGGAACAATTCGTGTGTGAGCACGAGCTCCGTGCTCGCGCCGCGGTCCAGGAACTCCACGGTCACGAGCGTCTCGCCCGACTCCGGCTCGTTCTCCCAGCGCCACGTGTACACCAGCTTCTTCGGCGGGTCCACCAGGCGGTACACACCGACGAGGCGGTGCGTGACGGCGCCGTCCGGCGCCTGCATGTGGATGCGGTACCGGCCGCCCGGGCGCAGGTCGACCTCGGCGACCGGCGTGGTCATGTCGCCTGGCGCCGTCCACTGCTTCATCTCTTCCGGGACCGTCCACGCCCGGAAGACCCGCTCCCGCGGCGCCGCGAAGGTGCGTCGGAGCCGGAGGGTGACGGGGGTGACGGGGGTGACGGTGGACGGCCGGTCTCGGGTGGCCATGGTGCTGTCTCCTGGGGTTCGGGTTGGGCGAGGTAGGCGGCGAGCGCGTCGAACTGCGCCTCCCAGTAGCGGCGGTACCGCTCGATCCAGCGGGCCGCCTCTCTCATGGGGCGGGCGACCAGCCGGCAGCGACGCACCCGGCCATGCTTGGCGTGAGCCACGAGCCCCGCGCGCTCGAGCACGCGCAGGTGCTTGTGAACGCCGGGGAGCGAGATGGCGAAGGGGCGCGCCAGCTCGGAGACCGACGCCTCGCGCCCCGCGAGGCGGGCGAGGATCGCGCGCCGCGTGGGGTCGGCGAGCGCGGCGAAGGTGGCATCGAGCGCGTTCCCTTCATACTTAACCATGTGGTTAAGTGTAGGCCGCCCCACGCGGCGTGTCAAGCAGGAGATCGAAGCGGACGCCGTCATCGGCGATTGAGCGACGCCTGACCCAAGGTTTTGTAACCCTTGACACGTTGCAGGGAGCGTCGTAAATGAGCTGACACCCTTGGAAAGGAGTCGGCGATGACGCGTTGCCCGAGTTTGACGGCGCGACTTCCGGCGTCACTCCTGGTCGCGGCGTTGGCGTGCGGCGGGCTGTGGAGCGCGGTGCAGGCGCAGGGCGAGGCCGCCCCGCGCGCCCACGTCACGAAGAATGGCGTGGATGTCGACCTGCGCTCGCTTGGCCGCCAGGTCGCGGATGCCCTGGCCGAGAGCGGGACGTTGGTCGGGTTCGGCGAGGTCAGCCCCGACCCGGGTGAGACGGTCGTCCCGCAGGTCCAGCTGCGCGGTGTCAACGCCCAGAGCAATGACGGGAGCCTGGACAACCTGCAGGTGTTCCCTGGGTTCCGGTCCTTCCTGGAATTCACGCAAAGTGAAACCTCCCTCGCCGCCTCCGGCCGCCGGATGGTGATGGGTTACAACAGTTCGGCGAACCAGCCGCTGCAGCAGTTGCCCTCCGGCGGACTCGTTTTCCGGCGGCGCTTCCTCTCGGGGTTCTCGGCGTCGGACGACGGCGGGCTGACGTGGACCAGCGGCTTCGTGCCGCCCGTGCCCGGCAGCATCGCCACGTTCGGCGACCCGGTGGTCGCCGTGGACCGCCACGGCACCTTCTATTACGCGGGTCTCGGCGCGGACGCGAGCGCGCGTACCACTATTCAGGTGAACCGCTCCACCGACGGCGGCCACACCTGGAGCGACGCCGTGGTCGTCCAGCAGGACAATGGCGGAGACAAGGACTGGATGGCGGTCGGCCCCGATCCCGGGAGCAAGAACCGCGACAACGTCTATGTCACCTGGACGAGCTTCCAGCAGACAGGTCAGCAACTGCGCTTCGGGCGGTCCACTGATGGCGGCGCGACCTGGGACACGAAGACCATCTTCGCCCCGTCAGCGGATCCGAATCCGGCGCATCCGCAGAACTCGCTCCAGTTCACCAACCCGGTGGTGGATCCCATTACTGGTCGGCTGTACATCCCGTTCGCGCACTTCAGCAATTCGGACCAGGACTTCCTCCAGGTGCTCGCGTCCGACGATGCCGGCGAGACGTTCCACCTGCTGACCTTCAACGACCCGAGCGCGCCCGATCCGACGCTGCTCACGGTGACCCAGCCGGGCGAGCTCATCGATTGCCGCAGTGGGGGAGTGCGCCTGGCGATCCACGCTGGCGCCCCCACCGCTGGGCGGTTCGGCCTGCGGAGCTTTGTCCAGGCCACGCGTCTGACCATCCAGCCCGCCTTCGCGGCGCGCAACGGCGTACTCTACCTCGCCTGGTCCAACTCGACGAGCCTCGTGTTTGGGGATCGAAACTCGGGCTCCGACATCCGTTTCGTGCGGTCCGCGGATGGCGGGAACAGCTGGACCGCTGCAGTGCAGGTGAACCCCACAGTAGCCGGGGATCTCCACCACGTGCTGCCGTCGCTGGCGATCGACGTGGACCCGAACGACGTGCACGTCACCTATTACACGCAGCATGCGGACGGGACGGTGGACCTCGACATGGCCAACTCGCACGACCGGGGCGCGACGTTCCCGGGCGGCCGGACCGTCCGGGTCACGGGCACCGCCAGCCCGCTCCCGCCGACCAACAACCGCCTGACGGTCACGACCACGACCAACTACGATCGCACGATCGTGGCCTGCTATGCCCTGGGAGAGTATCAAAGCGTCACCACCGCCAACGGCTCGGTGTACGCCGCGTGGGGCGACACCCGCAACGTGGTGACGCACCCCATCAACGTGTTCGATCCGCTGTCGGGGATCACCCACGCTCAGACGGACGTCTTCTTCCAGAAGGTGAAAGCGCAGTAGGGCGTGTCGCGCTAGGAACAGGGAAGGAGGTGAGGCGCCGTCCCCAGGCTCAATACGAACGGTCCCTGGGAGGCGCCCGTGGCGGTGAGCGTCGTGGTCAGGGTGAGCTGCCTGCCACTCACCACGCCGCCGTAACGCGCCGACTCTCCCGAATCGCCTGGTGCCGCCGGCCCGCCGGGCTGCGCGACATACTCGCCGGCCACGTCGAAGCGTCCTTGGGCGTCGAGTTGCACCGGCACGGTGATGCTGCCGCGGCCGCAGTCAAATTGGAGCGTGGCCCCGTCGGCGGCGGCGCTGAGCGCGGCGTGGGGGCCGCCCCAGTCGCCCGACAGCATGGCGCCGGGGGATCCGGCCGGCACGCCCGGCTGGGCGGCGGCGCCGAGATGGTCGGCGCGGCACGAGATCACGGTGACAGACAGCGTCGCGAGTACGAGTAGGCGAGATGCCTTCATCGGTAGTCCCTCCCTCAAGGGACCTGGCGTACGCAGCATAACCGGAGGCGCCGGTCCGCCGCCACCGGCAGAAACCCCGAGCGACGCCATGTGACCAGGGCGAGTGTGACCTGTGACATGGATCACACAGAAGCCCTTCAGTATCCTCGGCATCGCTGTACCAGCCAAGAGCAATCGGCACAAGGAGGTATTGATGGCAACGGGCTGCAGATCCATCGCACTCGGCCTCGCCTCGATGCTCGCCGTCTCCTGCCAGACCACCCGCGATCTGACAACCCCCGGCTCCGGCATGACGGCTCGCGTCGTGGCGTCCGACGCGAGCCGGCCCGTGGGGCCGGACGGCAGGCCGGTCAGCGTGACCGGAACGGCCACCTTCACGGGGCTGACGGTGGAGCTGTGGGACGGGCAGCAGTGGCTCACGGTCGCGAACGGCTCCGGCAACGCCACACTCGCCCTCGGCGACGGGGCGTTGCAGGCGACGCTGGTCCCGGCGACCGTGATCCCCGCCGGCAGCTACAGCGAGATGCGGTTCACGGCCGCGAGCGCGACGCTCGACGTCGCGGTGGCCGGGATCAATTTCTCGGCGCGCACCCAGGCCACCCAAGAATCGCTCACGCTCGATAAGACCGTCGCCGTGACCGTCAATCCGGACGGCTCCCGCACCTTCAGCGTCGAGTTGCAGCTGATCCGCACGGTGTCGCTGAGTGTCGATCCGGCAACCGGCGCGCCGATCGTGACTCTGAACGGCGATTTCGGTCCGGTGACGATGCCGGCCGCCTCGATGCAGACGAGCGTGATCGGATCAGACCGGAGTCAACCGGTGACCTCCCCCGCCGGCATGTCCGTGAGCGGGTCGGCGACGTTCACGGGGTTGACCGTGGACCTGTGGGACGGACAGCAGTGGTGGGCGGTGGCGAACGGCTCCGGGACGGCCACGTTCGCGCTCGAGGACGGCACGGCCGCAGCGACGCTCGTGCCCGCGAGCGAGCTGCCGGCGGGTGACTACACGCAGATCCGCCTGACGGCCACCAACGCGGTCGTCGATCTCACGCTGGACGACGGCAGCCGGCAGTTCTCGGCCGGGCTGCAATCGAACGGACCCGTCGTCATCACGAAGAGCGTGACCGTCACGGTGAACCCGGACGGCTCGCGGACGTTGGCAGTTCAGTTGGAAATGGTGCGCTCGGTCGCCCTTGACGTTGATCCGACGAGCGGGGCCGCCAGCGTCAGTGTGACCGGCGATTTCGGAGCGGCGACGGCCGCAGCCAGCGCGCGCTGATCGCGCGCGGGGCGCGAGTCACTGGCCTACGCCAGACGGGCCGGCCGGGGATCGAGACCCCGGCCGGCCCGTCACTTTCCTAGGGCCCCAGGGCGCTCTTGCGGGTCTCCAGGTTCGGTGATATGTGTCAAAATGCAATGGGCCACTCACTCGTGAGGGCGCCGCGTGGACCGCAGCTGTGGGCTACGGTGGCGCTGAGGGGTCCCACCCGCCGGATAGCTGCAATCGTCGCTTCCCACCCGTATACCGAGCGTCACACAACTGCGAGCCGTTGGAGGGTCGACCGATGAGAAAACTTGTCGTCTCCGTGGTGGCCGTGATGGCGGTTGCGGGATGTCAAGATGCACGTACTCCGGCGGGCCCAGATCGAGAGGCACGTGTGCAGGCCGATGCAGGGCCCGCATCCACGGCCGAGGTCATCCCTGGGCAGTACATCGTGGTGCTGAAGCCGACCGCCCAGGACGTGAGCGCGATTGCGCGGGACCTGGTAGCGGCGCACGGTGGCACGCTGCGCTTCACGTACAGCCACGCGCTGCAGGGCTTCTCGGCGCAGCTCTCGGACGCGGCTGCCGCTGTGCTGGCGCAGCACCCGCTGGTTGCCTATGTGGAGCCCAACCAGATGATGCACGCCATCACCGACCAGTTGAATCCGCCGAGCTGGGGCCTCGATCGGGTCGACGAGCACGACCTCCCGCTGGACAACGTCTACACCTACAACGCCACCGGGGCGGGGGTGAAGGTGTACATCATCGACACCGGCATTCGGAAAACGCACGTCGACTTCGGCGGGCGCGCGATCACGGGAGTGGATGAGATCACTCCCGGCGGCACGGCGGACGACTGCAACGGGCACGGCACGCACGTGTCAGGGACCGTCGGCGGCGCGACGTACGGTATCGCCAAAGAGGTCACGTTGGTGGCCGTGCGGGTGCTCGATTGCTCGGGAAGCGGCACGACCGACCAGGTAATCGCGGGCGTCGACTGGGTCACGGGAGACCACCTGGCCGGCCAGCCCGCGTCGGCCAACATGAGCCTGGGTGGCGGCTTCGACCAGGCCCTCAACAACGCGGTCGAGAACTCCATCGCGGACGGGGTGACTTATGCGATCGCCGCGGGCAACAGCAGCTTTGATGCCTGCTTCTTCTCGCCGTCAAGCGCTCCCGACGCGCTGACGGTCGCGGCGAGCGCGAGCAACGACGCGAGAGCCTCGTTCTCGAATTACGGCTCGTGCGTCGACCTCTATGGACCCGGCGTGAGCATCACGTCCGACTGGAACAGCTCGGACGACGCGACCAACACGATCAGCGGCACGTCGATGGCCGCGCCACACATCGCCGGAGCCGCGGCACTGTATCTTCAGGGCCACCTGAGCGCCCTGCCGGCGGAGGTGGGACAGGCGATCAAGAGCGCGGCGACGCCGAACAAGATCACGGGCAATCCGTCCGGAACGCCGAACCTGCTACTCTACACGAAGGACTTCAGCGCCGGACCTCCACCGTCGCCCCCGGCGGCGCCCAGCAACCTCAATGCTCAAGCGGTCTCGTCGAGCGAGATCGACCTCACGTGGGTGGACAACGCCGGTGATGAAGACGGGTTCAAGATCGAGCGGTGCCAGGGCAGCGGCTGTACGAATTTCACGGAGATCACGACAGTCGGGGCCAATGTCACGAGCTACGCCAACAGCGGACTGAGCCCGAGCACCACGTACCGCTACCGGGTGCGGGCGTTCAACGCGGGTGGGAGCTCCGGCTACTCGAACGAAGCGGAAGCGACCACCCTCCCGCCGCCGCAGCCTCCGGCTGCGCCGAGCAACCTCACCGCCTCCGCGGTGTCGTCCAGCCAGGTCGACCTCGCCTGGACCGACAACTCGGACAACGAGGTCGGGTTCAGGATCTTGCGCTGCCAGGGCGTCGGCTGCTTCGACTTCGGAGCGGTCGCCTCGGTGGGTCCCAACACGACGGCATACTCGGACGTCGGGCGGACGGAGAACACGCTCTACCGCTACCAGATCGAGGCGTTTAACGCCGGCGGCAGTTCCTACTCGAACGTGGCCGAGGCCACGACCCCGCTGAGCCAGCCGCCGACGGCGCGCTACACCTGGATCTGCGGCCAGCCCGGCGGTAAGGGGTGCACCTTCACCAGCACCTCGACGGACGACATCGGCATCACGTCGACCACGTGGAGCTTCGGCGACGGTACGACCGGCACCGGCACACCGGCGAAACATGTGTACAAGACGCCCAGCAGCTACACCGTGCTGTTGACGGTCCGGGACGGCGGCAACCAGACGAGCAGCCGGTCCTGCCAGGTCCAGACGGGGACGTCCGGAACTTGCCAATGACACACGGCTAGCGTGGCGGTTGCAGGTCCGTAGAATACCCGACACGGGCTGGCGCGTCCTGCCGGCCCGTGTTGGCGTCGCGTTCTTAGGGGGAGCAGGGTATGCGGAACGGTTTCACCCTCATCGAGATGCTGGTCGTGCTTGTGCTGATGGGCCTCGCGGCCGCGCTCGTCGCGCCCGCGCTGTTCCCAGCTCGGCACGACGCGTCGGCGCTCAGGGCGCTCCTCGGGAGCGCGCGGGACGCCGCCGCGCGGCGCGGGGAGGTCGTCTACCTGCGGATCGACGTCGGGGGCCGGTGGCGAATGGAGGGCGGCGCCTCCGTGCTCGAGGGGACGCTCGCCGCCGGCCGGATGGAGCCGGTCTTCGCAACACCCGTCACGCTCGTCGTGTCGCCGCTCGGCAGTTGCGCCTTCGACGTCCGGAGCAGCGCGGCAGCGGCGGTCGTGGCGCTCGAGCCTCTCACCTGCGACCTCCGCGCGCCGTGAGACGGAGCGGGCTGACGCTGCTCGAAACGATGGTGGCCCTCGTCATCCTGGGGCTCGTCGTCGTCGGCTTTCTCGCGGTGTTCCAGGGCTCGACGCGCCTCGCCCGGGACTCGGAGCGCTGGGCCGAGGCCGTGGCCTACGCCGAAGACGCGATGGAAGCGGTAAAGCTCGACCCCCAGGAGCTCCTGGCCCCGGCTCGCGTCGAGTTGCGGGGAGGGTTCGAGCGGAGCGTCGAGACACGCGCCTGGGGGG
>WNGQ01001851.1_pt1 | contig 21660 bp, 20 predicted proteins | sample 5407661 | NCBI WGS metagenome assembly WNGQ01 (sample SAMN13153382, study PRJNA577476) | soil metagenome | isolation source: 60 cm soil or saprolite under Garry oak tree replicate 2 | place: USA:California | collected 2016-06-15 | reverse complement strand
TGGCGCAGGCGAGCCTTTGACTACGAAGTGCTTCCTAGCAGTGAAGAAGCCTGGATCTACATCGCCATGATCCGCATCATGCTCAGGCGCTTGGCTCAAAATAGCTCCTGAGGCCTTTGCACACAGCCTCTCATACCAACTTGCGTTCCGAGTGGTATACTAGGGGAAACGATGAAGGAAGGGAAGAAGACCTGTTTTGGGAACCAGAGTCACACGAGCCACTGCTCATGTTCCAGTAGAAGAAGTCAAGCGTCGCATGAAACTGGATCCACGCTCTTGGGTTCGAGAACGCTGGGGGATCATTTACCACGCTTTGATGAGCCGAAGCCTCGCCGAAGAGATCGCCAGAGATACGGGAGTGTCAGTCACGACGGTGCGCCGCGTCATTTCTACCTATAACCGCTTGGGACGTGCCGCGATAGAAACGCCAGGCAAAGGGGGACGTCGTCATGAATACATGAGCTTGGAGCAAGAACGCCGCTTTCTGCAGCCTTTTTTCGCGCGAGCCGCTCAAGGAGAAATTGCTACGGCGGAAGAAATTCAGCGAGCGAGTGCGCGCTGAGGTCAAGCATGCGGTGCATCTCACGAGCATCTATCGCCTGCTGGATCGTCATGGTTGGCGCAAGCTCGTTCCGCGTCCCCGTCATCCCAAAGCCAAGCCAGAAGAGCAAGCTGCTTTTAAAAAAATTTGCGCAGGCGGTTCAAGCAGCATTGGCCACACGCGATCCTGACGACCGAAGACCAGTGCTAAAGATGGCCGAAGATGAAGGCCGCTTTGGTCGTGTGAGCATCCCTAGACGCGCCTGGGCTCCACCAGGAGTGCGGCCTCAAGCGCCACGTCAAGTCGTACGCGAATATACCCACGTCTACGCGGCGGTGGCGCCAGCGGAAGGCAAAATGACGTCGCTCATTCTGCCCTCTGCCGATACCGAGATGATGAGTCTGTTTCTGGAGCATGTGTCCACCACCTTTGCGAAATACTTTGTGGTGATGCAAGTCGATCAAGCTGGGTGGCACCAGTCAAAAGATCTCAAGATTCCGGCAAATGTGCGACTGATTGCTCAGCCTGCCTACAGTCCAGAGCTGAATCCCGTGGAACATGTATGGGAAGAAGTGCGCGAAAAACACCTGGCGAATCTCGCGCTTGCCTCTCTCGATGAGGTGATTGACAAGGTATGTGACGGACTCAATCAGTTGGAAGCCGATCCTGAACGCCTCCGTTCGATGACCTACTTCCCTCATTTTAGAAGTGTCTTTTAGAGCGCAAGTTGGTATCAAACGCCTGGGCGAGCAGCGACTGCGTGCGCTGCTTGGCAAGCACGGGAGCCAGCTCTCTCGCTTTGTGCGCGGCGAGGACGACCGACCGGTCGAACCCAGGCGGGAACGCAAGTCGGTCGGGAAGGAAGTCACCTTCGAGCGCGACCTGGTGGACCGCAACCGCATGGAAGGCGTCCTGGGGCATCTCGCCGGGCAGGTGGAACAGCGCCTGGTCGAATTGGATCTGGCAGGGAGGACGCTCACGCTCAAGGTCAGATGGAGCGATTTCCAGCTCATCACGCGCAGTGTCAGCCGCCGGGAAGGGTTCCAGGACGCACAGGCGATGCTGCCAGTGCTTCGCACGCTGCTGGCCCAGCTCGCTGGCGGGAACAGGCCAGTGCGCCTGCTGGGCGTCTCGGTGTCCCACCTGCTGTCCAGGGACGAGGTGCAGCGCACCGGGCGGGTCACTGCGCTTCCCCCTCTGGGACAGGGAGTGATTTCATCACATGGATGGGGAGATCTCCTGGCAGGGCTCTGGGGCCTCGTGTGAGCGGACGATCACTACCACACCATCATGAGGGAGACAGCCGATGACATACCGTAAGGTGTCCCCATACCTTCTCCTTGCAAGCCACTGGCCTTCACGTTCCCATCCGCACCACGCAGGCGGATCCCCATCCACTCCTGCTCTACTCCTCCTCGTCATCAAACGCCTCATCCTCCTCGTCGTCAGGCTCAATGAGAGGATAATCAGCCCCATAGGCAAAGGCGAAGCGATCCCCATCGCTGAAGTAGCCATAGACCGCCGACACCTCACGTTCGCCCTCGACGTCAGCCTCCTCGGTCACCTCAGCGTCATCGAGCAAGACATTCACCACAAACGCCCGATCGGGAGCGCTGCCCGCTGTATCGGTCACCCACTCGGCCGGGTCAACCTCGACCATCTCGGTCACCTCGGCGGTCGTGCCCGTGGGTTCCTCCTCCAATGCCCACGCTAGTGTCACCCGCTCAAGTTCATCGATCAGTTCTTCCTCAGTCATCAGGCTTCCTTTCCGTCAACGCTGGTGCTTGCCTCCTGCTAGCGCCCGGCCTTCCGCTCGTGGTTCCAACTTGTCAGGGGCTGCTCCCCCTCGTGATGACACGGGCCGGCCATGTGTAGGGCTGCTGTCATGTAGAAGACTCCCCAGCGAGCCTTGCCACCACCGGAGCAAACGCCTCCATATTCTTCTCAAAGACCGTCACATAGGAAATACCCTACGTCGGCAATCTTTCCTTGAGATTTCACTGCCAACCTGTTATACTCCTCGTTAGGGAACTGTTAGGAGTATCCCCTAACACCTGCCATCTTACTCATGGAGCAATGTACCATCGAGAAGCTCTCAGCGATAATCGGAGTTGTCCAGAACGGGACGCTGCGGTACGAACACCAGCAGCAGCACATGACCGCAACCGTTGGGACGCCTTCCTGGTATGCCTGGCTGGAAACCGCGACGACCTTCAGGTTTGAATGCTCAGAAGGAACGTTTACCGCCCACAAGGTGCGTGCTGGGAACCGACGCGGCGGCTGGTATTGGCGTGCCTGTCGTCGTCAGCATGGCCGACTCTCGCGCTGCTACTTGGGTGTCTCCGCTAATTTGACGCTGCCCTGCCTGCATGAGACGGCGGGCCGCCTGGCGGCACTTTCTGAGGCTACTTCAACCAGGAAAAACGTGTCTGAGCAGAAACAGGAGCAGGAACTTGAATCGCAGACCATGACCTCATCTGCTGTTCTTCCTCCCATTCTGATCCTGAACACCAAATTCGCGCTGCCGTGTCTGCCGGTTCAGCATGTTTCGCGCCCCCATCTACTCGCCTTTGTGGAACAGGGAGTGCAACGACCCTTGACGCTGATCTCGGCTCCCGCCGGTTCTGGCAAGACGACACTGCTGGCGGAATGGGCGGCCACAACTACGTTGCCGGTAGTCTGCCTGTCGCTCGAAACGGCGGACAACGACCCGGCGCGTTTCCTCTCCTATCTTCTGGCCACGCTGGCGCGGCTGGATAAGCGCCTGGGCACTGCAATTCAGGCGGATCGGTCATGGTACGCTCACGACCACGAGCATGCACTGATCGGTCCCCTCAACGACCTGGCACGTCTGCTCACGCAGGATGCGGTCGTGATCCTGGATGACTATCATCTCATCACGACAGACGCGATCCATGCCGCGCTGCACTTCCTGCTTGACCATCTGCCTGCGCGCCTGCACCTGCTTATCGGGACACGTATTGATCCGCCGTTGCCGCTGGCGCGCTTGCGGGCACGCAATCACTTGAGCGAACTGCGGATAGAGGAGTTGCGTTTCGTTTCTCCTGAAGTAGAAGCGTTTGCGCGCACGATGGGACTCACGCTCTCTCGCGAAGCGTTGAGCCTGCTGCAAGCGCGCACGGAGGGCTGGATTGCCGGTATCCAGTTGCTGGCGCTGGCCTTACGCAGACATACTGATGCAGCCGCGTTTCTCCGGGCGTCTGGTGGCACTCACCGCTTTCTGCTCGACTATGTAAGCGAAGAGGTGCTGGCACAGCAGACTGCCGAGATGCAGCGCTTTCTCCTGCGCACATGCATCCTGGAGCAACTCACAGGGTCTCTCTGCGATGCAGTCACTGAAGAACCCGGTGGACAGACGCGGCTCGCGGCAGCGTTACGAGCAAATCTCTTCGTGAGTGCGCTGGATGACACGCAGACCTGGTATCGCTACCATTCTTTATTCGCTGAGGCCCTGCGTGCCCGCCTGCGCCAGCTTCTGCCAGAGCTTGTGCCAGAACTCTACCGTCGGGCAAGTCGCTGGTATGAACAGCAACAGCGAGGAGAAGAGGCATGTGAGTACGCCTTCCTCGCGGGAGATCAGCCGCGCGCCGCGGCTCTGCTGGAGCGACTGATACCTCATCTGCTCGGACAGGGAAAATCGCGGCAAATAGGTCAGTGGCTCTCTCAGCTCTCACCCACGCTCGTTGCTGCCTCGCCAACACTCTGGGTGGCTTCGATCTCGATGCCAATGTTTCTTGCAGGTATCCAGGGAACTTCAGAGCAAACGATGACCTTGCTTATTGAGCAGATTGAACGGCAGATCCAGGCGCATACCCAGGATGGACAATCGGCCTGGGCGGAGCTGCAATTGGCACTACCGCTCATGCAAGCGATCGCAGCACTAACGCGGGGAGATTTCGCGCACGCGATCGCCTTAGCCCTCGAGGTTTCACCCGAGCTCGCACGCTCTGAAAGCACTTTGAGCTCTGTTATTACAGTGGGCAGACAAGGGCTGCTTGGAGCCGCATATGGCGCGAGTGGCGATCTGACAACTGTGGAGCAGCTTTTCTTTGCCCCTGATGTACACAGCGCGGTTCGTCCACGCAATTTCTCTGTTGCGCCGGGCCTCTCCGATTTGTACGAAACCCACGGGCAGTTGCGCAAACTTGGACAGTTCTATGATGATCTGTTCCAGGAGCTGGCGCTGAGAACTGACCCTTCGCCACCAATATTCTCCGCGCTGATGCAGGCACGCTATGCACTGTTGTTGTACGAGTGGAATCGTCTCGCGGACGCCGAGAAGGCGGTTCGGAAGAGCATGGAGATCGCCGGACACCTGGATACTGCTATGCCTCTCGCCTTTCTTGTCCTCCTCCTTAATCTCTCGACACAGGCGCGCCTGGCCCTGGCGCAAGGCGATAGGGCGTTAGCTGGGCATGTACTGGAAGATATTGAGTCCAACGTGACAACGTTTCAGATGGACAGACAGCAAGTCGCTGAGCCGGGACAACGCTTGCCTGGTGTCATCCTCGCCCGCCTGGCACTTGTCTGCGGCCAGCTTGAGCTAGCGGTGCACTGGGGAGAAACGTGTGGATTACGCTTTGATTCTTCCCCAACATTCCAGTCCATGGCCAGCGGATATCTTGACTCTCTCACGCTGGTCCGCGTCTTGTTCGTGCGGGGACGCAGCCAGGGCAATGCCTCGAGTCTTTCTCAGGCGGCTTCCCTGCTCAAACGTCTGCGTGACCTCGCCCTTGAGAAAAACTGGCGGGGCCGGTTGATAGAGATAGAGATGCTTCTTGCTCTGACCTTACAGGCGCAGGGCAAAACCAGACGGGCGCTGACAACACTTGGCTCAGTGCTCGCTCAGGCCGAACCGGAAGGCTATCTTCGCCTCTTCGTCGATGAAGGCGCACCCATGGCGCATTTGCTCGCGCAAATTGCCGCCTATACTACCGCCTCAGCCGACTACATCCAGCTCCTCCAGACCGCTCTCGCTCCCAGGCAGCACCTGGCCGCCGATCCCGCACACACGGTATCACATCAACTGCTGCCCAATCCGTTGAGTCCACGCGAACAAGAAGTACTCCAGCTTGTGGCCAGAGGCTTCTCCAACCAGCAGATCGCGGATCACCTGATCATTAGCCTCAACACAGCTAAACGTCACGTCAAGCACCTCCTAGCCAAACTTGTGGTCACCAATCGCACCCAGGCGCTCGCGCGTGCTCGTGAACTTCACCTGCTCTAACCCTTCTGAAAATACCCCTTACAATGCTCCTTTCGGGTGAAGGCAATCTGCCTTTACTGCCGTAAACTGAGAGCACAAGAACAAAAAACAGCTTGTGAACACCAGTATTCAAAAGGAGAAAAAAGGAGTATGACCAATACACAGATGATCGACGTTCTCGTGGTAGGAGCTGGACCAGTGGGTCTGACGCTCGCTCTTGACCTCGCTCGGCGTGGTGTCACCTGCCGCATTATTGAGCAGTCACCAACGTACCAGATTGGGACACGCGGCAGGGGCATCAGCCTGCGCAGCCAGGAAGTATTTGAGGATCTAGGCGTCCTCGAAACTCTCGCCAGCTACGCCGAACCATTCGTGCCCTGGCGCTTCTTTGACCAGGATAACAAACTCGTGCGCGAGATCAACCTGGCATCCACTCCCGTTGTTCACCCAGCTCCCTACCGAGCAATCCTTATGCTTAGCCAGCAGCATACTGAGGCCGTGCTGCGTGAACGCCTGGCGTCGTATGGTCTGAAGGTGGAACTGGACTGCCAGCTTACTGGCTTCACTCAGGATGCTGACTGCGTTGTCGCAAAAGTCGCTCATGCAGACCAGAGTATAGAGATCCAGGCTCGCTACCTTGTAGGCTGCGATGGAGGGAGGAGCACGGTTCGCAAAAGCGCTGGCATCTCGTTCCTGGGCGAGACCTGGGATGAGGAGAATCACATTCTGGCCAACATCAGCGTCAGCGGGCTGGACTCCTCCTGTTGGGATAGCTGGGGAGGAGTGACGCTGAACTGGATGAGTCATAGCAATACCTGGTTTTTCATCGCGTCCGTTTCGCCGGATGAACACGGTGCATTGCCCACTCCGACGCTTGAGACCATCCAACGCATCTTCGACGAACGGGTGGGTATACCTGGGGTCCGTTTTAGCAACCCCACCTGGCTCTCTGTCTGGCGACCGAGTATCCGTATGGTTGATCGGTATCGCACTGGCCGGGTCTTTCTCGCGGGCGATGCTGCTCATGTTCACTCTGCTGCAGGTGGGCAAGGCTTGAATACAGGCGTCCAGGATGCCTACAATCTTGGCTGGAAACTGGCCCATGTGCTGGGTGGGGCATCAGACGCCCTGCTGGACACCTATCAGGCTGAACGTCTGCCTATCGCCTCGGGCGTTCTTGCCACCACATCCACCCGTCACCGAGCGTTCACTCAAGATATGGGCAAGGCCGTCGCCAATCTCACCTCGGGTAGGGAAACCTTCGCTGATCCCAGCCAACTGAGCATCAACTACCGAGGTGGCCCACTGGCAAGTGACCTCGACGACACGACGAGCATTCGTGCCGGGGATCGCGCTCCCGACGCGCCCTGCGTCCGTGCCGGGAGCGATGAGCAGATCCGGCTCTTCGATCTCTTCCATGGCACGCACTTCACGCTGCTCACATTCGGAGATCAGCCCGCGCCACAACTGCCTGCTGCCTACCATGGCTCCCTGCGCGCGTATACCGTCACGCGCCCGGGCACCATGACCGCGATCTCTGACCACACGCTGATCGATAGCGATGGGCACGCCTACCACGCCTATGGCATCACCAGCGACGCACTGATCTTGGTTCGACCTGATGGCTACATTGGTCTCACTGGAGGAATGATCGATCGAGAACCGATCATTGATTACCTGCGCAACGTCATCGGCGATGATGTTCGACTTCCACTCTCCTGAGAGAACCATCAAGGATTCCGCAGACAGGAGAGGAGAAACGTATGAGAAAGGGATGTCGTCCGGCAGCTATCACAGAACAGCGGCTTTCGCCGCTACGCACACAATGCGTTGGGTGTGGTCAACCCATGTGGGTCGCCTACCACACCCAGCGGACCATTACGACCCTGCAAGGAATCTCTCGTCTCACGCTCCATGTACGCCGTTGTCGCAATCAGCGGTGCGAGTGGTATCATCGTCCCTATCGCCCCGAAGAGGAGGGCAGGTGGGCATTACCGCACGGCGAGTTTGGTCTCGATGTGATTGCCCTGATTGGCACCTTGCGGTACACTTCCCACCGGAGCGTCCCTGAGATTCACCAAGCCTTATGTGATCGAGGAGTTCCTATCGCCGAACGGACGGTCACGCATCTGCTCCAACGCTATGAGGAATTGGTGGCGCTGCGTCTGGCTGACCAACAGCGGTTGCACGAATGCTTCAAGGAGCAAGGGCAGGTCATCCTTGCTCTTGATGGGTTACAACCAGACGTGGGCCATGAGGTACTGTGGGTTCTCCGTGACTGTCTTTCAGGTGAAGTTCTCCTCGCACGAAGCCTGTTGAGTGCGTGTGAAGCTGATCTGGCAAATCTCTTGCGCGAAGTACAACAGGCGCTTGACGTTCCCATCCGTGGAGTGATCTCGGATGGGCAACGCTCCATCCGTAAGGCCGTTCAATCCGTGTTACCAGATATACCGCATCAACTCTGCCACTTCCACTACCTCCGCGAGGCGGCCAAACCAGTGTATGAAGCAGATCGGCATGCGAAAAAAGAACTGAAAAAGCATCTTCGCGGGGTGCGTCCCATTGAGCGAGCCGTCGAGCAACGGAACGATGCAGAAGCAGAAGCGATCCGTGGCTATTGTCTCGCGGTGCGAAGTAGCTTGACAGATGATGGCAGGCCACCATTGGAAGCATCTGGTCTCAAGCTCCATGAACGTATTTCTGCCATTGTTGCATCACTCACACGGGTCTCTGAAAAGGGGGCTTGCCGTGCGAGTTAGAACGCATGCAGTTTTTCTTGACGAAAGGACTCACAGAAACAGCCTCACTGTGGTCAGATGTACAACAGGGGTATGCGTGGGTCTACCGTGCGGCGCATCTTCTCACCAACGATGAGAAGCAAAAAGCCGCACAGGTACGCCACACCTATGAAGTGCTCCTGACCGAGATGGAGCAAGCTCCCACATCTTCCGAAACACTTACCACGATGCTCTCGACATTTCGCAAAGTGACCACCAGTTATTGGCCTGGCCTCTTTCACTGCTACGATCATGCTGATCTCCCACGCACGAACAATGAGTTGGAACAATATTTTGGTTCAGCCCGCTACCATGAACGGCGAGCGACAGGACGAAAATGCGCGGCCCCAGGGTTGGTTGTACGCGGAGCCGTTCGGGTTGTTGCCTCCGTCGCTTCACGTTTGCATCCTTTTAGCGGGGCAGAGCTTTGCCCTGCTAATCTCACGCGATGGCGTGCCTTGCGGAACGAACTTGATCACCGCCATGAGGCACGGCGCATGCAACATCGCTTCCGTAAGTCTCCTGAAAGCTATCTTGCGGTCCTCGAAGAGAAGCTCATCAAGGAAAGATTGCCGACGTAGGATAAAACATCTTTTGCCTCTCTCTCTCCGAGAAGTTCAAGATACATCCCCCGAGCCGGGGTGATCTTTCAATCTGCTGTTTTCCCTTCCACCTGGGGGAACCTTTCCAATTCCACAGGGCAAATCCCTCAGCTCTCCGCTAGTTGACGTGCCACGCGGATCATGGCTTGCAGGCTGCGCTCAACGTCCGCGTCAGTCGTGGCCCAGGACGACACGCTGATGCGCATGGCTGTGTGCCCTTGCCAGACGGTCTCGCCGCACCAACAGGTGCCATCCTGCTGAATACCGGCAATGACACGCCGTGTCCTCTCAGCATCCCCGAACATCACCAGAACCTGATTGAGCACGACCTCGTTCAGCACGGTGTACCCCGCAGCGCGCAAACCGGCCCTTCCCCAAAATAAGTGAGCCTGCTTGCTGTAAAGGGACTGGACAGTGTGATAGAATGGCATCGATAGGGGTGACACGACGTTGTAAGGAGGGGTATGTTGATGGGCTCTAGAGAGATGCTTTCCTCAGTGTTTCACTTTCCCGCTGGAATCACGATTGACTCTATTGATCCAAGCGCTAACGAACTCGTAATCCGCATTGCGTGTGACTTTCCCAGTATGCCATGTCCAGAGTGCCGTCAGCCCTCGGCTCGCATTCATAGCTGCTACCAACGCTTGGTCGCCGATTTGCCTTGTGCGGGTCGCAACGTGATCCTGGCTCTGACGCTGCGCAAATTCGTGTGTGGGACGCCGACCTGCCCACGCAAGATTTTCACCGAGCGCCTCCCAGGGCTGGTCGAGTCCTATGCCCGCATGACCAGCAGGCTCATCACGCTCATGCAAGCGATTGGGCTAGTAGCAGGTGGGCAAAAGGGCACGCGACTGGCCGACCGCTTCGCCATCGCCACCACGCCGCCCACCTTGTTACGCCATCTGATGCAGTTGCCTGTTCCGCTGACACGAGCGGTCCGGGTCCTTGGGGTTGATGACTTTGCCTGGAAGAAACGCTTCACCTATGGAACCATCTTGGTCGATCTTGAGCGAAGAAAAATTATTGATGTGCTTGCTGATCGAGAAAGTGCCACCGTCGAAGCCTGGTTACAAGAGCATCCAGAAGTAGAACTCGTGATCAGAGATCGTGGCAAGGATTTTACCAAAGCAGCTACAGTGGGCGCACCGCAAGCGCAGCAGGTGGTTGATCGGTTCCATATGGTAAAAAACCTCTCAGAGGTGCTCCAGGAGATCCTTGGGCACTGTCGAGCGGAAATTCGCCAGGGAGAGGCTCCTCTGCCTCAGTTGGAGAAGGCAGGAGAAGAGCCTCCTCGCCCGCTGCCCACGGCAGCCACATGCGAGCCTCGCACTCCTGCTCATGTGAAGAAAGTCCATCAGGCACGTCAAGCCAGTCGTGATGATCGCTATAGCCAGATGACGACTTTGCGCGTACAAGGATTGACGCAAAGAGAGGTGGCAAAGCGGATGGGGATGTCTGAACGGGCAGTACGCCATTGGCTCAAACGGGGAGCGGCCCCCACCAATGAGCGCCGGTTCCGTCGTCGCAGTGTCTTTGATCCGTACGCTGCCTATGTATTACAACGCTGGCAAGACGGGATTCATGAAGCCAAACAACTCTATGCGGAAATTCGAGCGCAAGGATTTCCTGGCACCGTGCGGATTGTCCAACGCTTTGTGCAGACCCTTCGCGACGACCCAGTGAAGATCACACTTCCTCCAGCCACCGGAGCCGATCGCTTTTCCTCAAAGACAGCCACCTGGTTGTTCATCCGTGATCCCAAGCAACTGACCACACAGAAACAAGCAGAACTAGAACTAATCTGCCAGCGGAGCGAAACAGCTCACAAGACCTATGCGTTGACACAACAGTTCATGAGCATGCTTCGTCTGCGTCGTGGTCAGGAATTTGAGAGGTGGCTCTCAGCTGTTGAGGCGAGTCAGATTCCTGAACTGCGTCGTTTTGCACAGGGACTCCTCAAGGACAAGAGCGCCGTTGTCGCAGGACTGACCCTCTCCTACAGTAATGGGCCCGTCGAGGCTCAGGTCCAGAAGCTCAAATTAGTCAAGCGTTCCATGTTTGGCCGCGCCAAACTTCCTCTGTTACGGCAACGTTTACTCCACGTGGCTTGATCTGTACAGAGACTTTCGTTAGCCAGCTTTCCTCTTCTGTTTCGTACTTCTCCTCGCACCTCACCCCTCGCCAATTCAAGCAAGTATGCAGATTACCTCCTCTTTTTGTCGTCCGTAGCAAGCAGGCTCACTTATTTTGGGGAAGGGCCTTTCTCTAATTATCCACTAACACTTGAGCACAGAACAATGTATGGTACAATGTGGCTGTCCTACTGCATGCCGGGACCATCTCGTCAGGTGAACTGTCAGCAGAGGTGTCAGATGACCGAACGTGGGCAGGCCTACCCAGAATACCGCGTCTCTACCTTTGGAGGCTTCTCGCTGGAGCGCCTCATCCCTCCATCCACATCATTGGACCTCATGGCCCAATAGCTGTCCTTCCGGACTTCTTGAAAACCGCATGCCTGGTATAATGCCAGGGCGCCGCTGTTGGTGGTTGTGACGTCGAGAGCGATAGGCGAGTGCTGTTCAGAGAGGAGCAGATCCACACTCGACAGAAGGATCTGTTTTCCATAGCCGTGCCCGCGATACGGCTGAAGAAGGCAGAAAGAAGTGATCTCAGCGCGTTGGTCTGCGCCCTCAACCAGGCGAATGGTGCCAATGGGACTCCCCTGCAGTTCGATGAAAAAGATGCGCCGTCCTGGCTCCAGCACATCCCTGCTGAGCCAATCACGCGTCTCATCTTCCGGATCGCCAAACGCCTGGGACGAGATGGATGCAACCAGTTCGATCTCAGGCGCGCCTACCTGGCGCAACGTGAGTTCAGTGTGCCAGGTAGTTGGACGCTGGATTTTGTTCACATCGAGTTCCATATGGAATTCCGCAAAGTCAAATGCTGCCCCCTGGGCTTGGGCGAATGCCATCCCCGAGGAGATGCTCCCATAGCACCCCAACAGCAGGCGTTTGGGCTCGTATTGCTGAGCAAGCTCCTTCGCTCGCGCCAAAAGAGCCAGTCCGATGCCGCGACGCCGATATGCCGGGTGAACCAGGCCATAGAGTTCGATGTCGCTGCCTGACCAATGGTAGATGCAAAGCAATCCCACCAGCACGTGGTCAGCACGGTAGAGCAAGGCGGCGGGCAAGTTGTCCGTTGAGGATGGCAGTTCGCTGAGAGCGAAAGGAAAGTCGATGCCATCGTAACGGCTGCTCGCCTCAATCAGTTCCTGAATAGCAGCATGGATAGCCTCGGAAATGCCAGAAGTGATATGTTCTGAGTGCGTCTGTCTGTTCATAAGCGCAAAACCTGCATCTTTCTTGAGCAGAGAGAGGGGCGATGAAAAAGAAAATGGGCAACAGCTGCCTCATGATGGTACTGAGTGTGGAGGAGAAGGAGCATAGATCGGAGCTGCCAATGCGCCCGCTACAGGGATAAGGGCTACGCGCCAAGGGTGTTCAGGTTTCGCCGCCGATGAGCGAGCTTCGCTTATGCGGAAGCGGGATCAGGTTGGGATAACTCCACATAAAGCTCACCCACTCCCGATCGGGCACCACCATGATGGTATCTCCCGTGAGCAGAACCCCTTTGCCATCAGCCGCATGTGCCCAATGCAACACAGTGCTCCCAGGAAAATGCCCTCCCAGTCGCACCAGCGTGAGGTCATCGTAGAGGGAATACGTCTCGCCAGACCAGAAGGTGATGCGTTCACTTGGTCTCATGACCCATGGGCGGTTCGTTTCATGCACATAGATACGTACCTCAAAGCGCTCAGCCCATGCGATCATCGAGGAATAGAAATGGGGATGAGAGAGCGCGATCGCCGCGATCCCACCCAGGTGTTGCACTGCGGCTACGGTGTGGTCATCCAACAGACTCACACAGTCCCAGAGCACATTGCCTTGCTGCGTCTGCACCAGCAGTGCACGTTGTGCGATCGCAAAGGAAGGTTCGGTCCCAATGCCTGTGAGACCTGATTCGAGTGGTCGTAAGGTGTTGCGAAAGCCGTCCTGCTGCATGGCGGCCATGGTGGTCCACGCCTGTCCCTCATGTCGAACATACTGGCGTTGGTCAAGGCAAATAGGACATTCTTGCGAAGGCGTTTGGCTAGCGGAGTATTGCGTCCCACACGTGAGACAGATCCAGTGCTCCATCTGTTCCTCCTTCGCTAGCAATTCCTGCACAGCATTGTATCATGCCTATGAGAGCAGAGCACTAGACGAAGGAACAGGATGGTGATCGCCTTGTCCGTCGAGAATAAGAAGGGCGGTTGGGAAATGAGCAGCGATCCAGCCGACCCCCTCGTCGTATGCCTGTTTCACCTTCCGCTCAGTGGTCACGCATCCAGGAGGACCGGTTGATTCATTGTGGCGGAACGGTTCGCCGCCTCCAAGAGCCTGGAGAGGTCGATGGCGGCCTGGATATTCTCACGAGCGCGGGTTCCCTGCTGGATGTGCGTGACCCATTGCGAGAAGGGAGTCGGCAGATCGGGAGGGATGTCCGTCCAGACGCGCCACTGGGAACTTCCCGGTGTGCCCGCAACTGCGCTGCGTATGCGCAGGTTCCCGTCCGGCGTCCCATAGAGCAGGCTCCCTTGTGTGCCATGGACCTCGATGGTGAACGGCGAGAAGGGGTTGACAAAGCTGGCTTCGACGATACCCACTGTCCCCTCTGGAGAGCGCAGCACCACCGTCGCGTTATCCTCCACGGCACGTCCAGTGAGCGAGGCGTAGGTGGCACTGACGCTCTGGGGCAGGCCCAGGAAGAGCCGGGCCAGGTACATCGGATGTGCCCCCAGATCGATCATTGCACCCCCAGCCGCTTGCTGGGGATCGAAAAAGGAGGGGGGTAACCAGCCCTGGGGATGTTGCCTGGTCCTGAGCGCGCCATCATGAGCCAGACGCGTCCGCACCTCGGTCAGCTCCCCCAGCAACTTCCGATCGAGGATGTGCTTGATAGCCAGCGTCGAGCCGCTCGAGAGCCGTGGCAAGGAGACCACCAGCACGACCCCGGCCTGCTCAACCGCCGCTGCGATCTCGGTGCATTCGCGCAGGGTGGGGGCCAGTACTTTTTCGGTAAAGATATGCTTGCCCGCCTGAGCCGCTGCGATGATCACCTCTCGATGCATCGTCGTCGGCGTGGTGACCATCACGCCATCCACCTCGGCCTGGGCCAGCAGCTCAGGCAGATTCTCGTAGAAAGGCACGCCTAACGCGTGTGCCTGAGCACGGCCGCGCTCCGGCGTTTCGTCCCAGACCGCCGTGATAGTGGTCGCGGGGTTGGCGCTCGCCTGTTGGACATAGTCACGCGCGTGGACATGCCAAGAACTGAGGAGCGCCAGTCGAATCATCGGTGCTCTCCTGCCTCCCGGAGACATTCGGGGGCGATCTGAAGCGAGGCCAAACGCCAGCGGCGGGACACCTGCCAGCAGGACCAATGCCTGACGGCGTGAGAGCGGTTTCCGGCCCGTGGTTTCTCTTGACATGAACATGACCTGGTTGATGAGAAGACCTTCTGCCGGGACATATCCACCTTCACAGTTCCTCCCCTCTGCCTATAGGCGCTGTGAGGATGGCGGAACGGAAGGTGAGCGCCTGTTCATGGCCAAGCCCTTGCACAAGTAGGTATCAGGTGGTGTGGGAAAGGGAGGTTCCCGGCTCTGTCGGCCATCACCAACTTCCCTGCTTGACCCACAGCTACAAAAAACGAACGTGCTTCTGCACCTGTATCCTACCATGCAGTATGTGGCCTGACAAGAAGTACTGGGCAGCCACATCCTTGCCACTTGTCCGTAGTGCCTGTGCTGATCTGCGTTTCGTATGTTCTCATGTGTCGTTTGTTGTCTCTTCCAAAATAGAATCGAGATACCAACCGACGAAAAGGACTCTTCTGAAACAGATCTGGAGGCACGCCATGGACTTCAAGTATGTGGCTGATCTGGTGAGCGCGAGTTTTGAATGTGTAGGAGTTGCCGTGCTCGTCATCGGTGCTGTCCTCGCATTTGGCATGTACATCAAGGCCCTGGCCCGTCGAAGCGATGCTTCTGTGGCCTATCACGACCTCCGCAGGGACCTGGGAAAAGCCATCCTGGTTGGCCTGGAACTGCTGGTAGCTGCCGACATCATTCGCAGCGTGGCTCTCGATCCCACATTCGCGACTATTGGCGTGCTCGGGCTGATCGTGGTCGTCCGTACGTTCCTCAGCTGGTCGCTTGAGTTGGAGGTGAATGGGAGATGGCCCTGGCAAAGCTCGCGCTCTCCCAACGATGCCATTGACGGCTGAGGGATCTCCTACACACTGGCCGAAACAGGGATGATCTGCTCTCCAAACCGTCCGCAGGAGAGGAAGTGGAGTCCATCAGGGTGTTGCTGAAGGCCACTACAACTGAAATCGCTGCTGCTTGCCTGTAGAACATCCACATAGGATGATGTGTGGCCAGAAAGCCCACATCCGCCGAGGCTGTTGGAGGTATAGTACCCACGGGTTGCGCAACGAGATTAGCCCATCAGTAAATTGGTTTGAGAACATTTGCCATAGCTCTCCTGCCTTCATAAGGCAGAGGTATTCCTGATTCCTAGGCCAGAAAAAGGGCGCGCGTTGGATGTGCCTGTAAAGCCACTTTAGGCAAATGTGCAGCTCGTTGCACAACCCATGGGACTGTCCATTCCAAGATCCTGGCTGACACCCAGGCAGAGATGGGAACCGAGGCTCGCAAAGTCAAGGAGAGGCTGGCGCGTTCAGTCGCCTGGCACCACGCTCGCCGCCGCTGCGATCTCTGCCGCAAGCCGCCGCAAGGTCTCGCGCAGGGCTGCAGGTTCGCGGACTACAAAGGGTATGCCCAGATTCACCAGGAAGCGCGCCATCCACTCCAGGTCTTCTACTGAGATCCGCGCCTCAACGCCTTCTCTCGTCTCTTCCAGCGTTGCCATGCCTGCTGGAAGCAGGTGCTCTGCTTGCTCGATGGTCGTTTGCAACACCACGCAAACGCGCCAGGCACCGGGCTGTTCTGCCAGGGTGCGCAGTACACAGGCCAGCGGATCGAACTCCGCCGGTCGGGTAAATGGCTCGTCCCACAAGGTCGCCTGCTGGATGCGATCCAGTCGGAAGACGCGCACGGCTTCCCGCAAATGGCAGTGTCCAGCGGCGTACCAGCGTCCCGCTCGATAGACCAGTCCATAGGCATCGAAGCGGCGCTCTGTCTCCTCCCCCTGCGCGGAGCGATGGCGCAGCAGCACCTGTCGCTGCTCCTGCACGGCCGTGCTGAGCGTGAGAACCATGGCCTGGGCGGGCAGATCACGGGGTGGGGCCAGATGGAGCAGCACCGCCTCCTCCACTGCCCGCACCCGCGTGCGCAGCGGCACCGGCAGCACCCGCTCGACTTTGGCCAACGCGCCCTCGACGGCTGGCGCGGTCAGTGCCAGGCCCATCCTCCGCGCGGCTTTCAGCCCCAGAGTGAGTGCCAGAGCCTCATCTTCGGTGAACATCAGCGGGGGCAGCTTAAAGCCGGGCATCAGCCGATAGGCCCCATAGCGACCACGCTCAGCCTCGACAGGAATGCCCAGATCGATGAGGGTCTCAACATAATTCCGAACCGTGCGGATATCTACCTCCAGGCGACGAGCGAGTTGCGCGCCGGTCATGCGTCCATGCGATTGAAGTAATGCTAAGACGGCTAAGACGCGGGCTGTGGGGCGATAGACCAATTTCTTGCTCCTCTCGTGAAAGGGTGCTCAATTAGGAACGATTCTATCAGCTTATCAGGATATGATCAAGAACGAAGAGGATGAATGGCAGGCGAGGAAGAGAGAAGGAAGGGAGGCACCTCTCTCAAAGAGCGAGACCGCAGCAGCGCTTCAGTGATTGAACGAGGCTTTTCAGCAAAAGGAGTATGTGCGTGTATGAAAACGATGGCGAAGAAGAAAGGACGTGACCTGCGCCCGTATCTTTCGGCGGGATTGACGATGGTGCTCTGGGCGTCGGCGTTCCCTGGCATTCGCGCGGGACTCCATGCCTACTCGCCCGCGCACCTCGCAGTCTTGCGTTATGCGGCGGCTTCCCTCACATTGGGTGGCTATGCCCTGGTGAAGCATCTGCGCCTGCCAGGTTTTCGCGATCTTGTGAGGATGGCTCTGCTTGGTCTCGTGGGGATCGCTTACTACGGGGTAGCCCTCAATACTGGTGAGCTCAGTGTGCCGTCAGCAGTGGCAAGCTTTCTGATTAATACTGCACCGATCTTTGTTGCCTTGGCAGCGAGGATCTGGTTGGGTGAGCGGTTGCACCGCCTGGGCTGGCTGGGTATTCTCATCAGCTTTTCCGGGGTAGCGGTGATTGCCTGGAGTGGAATGGCGGGATTGACCATTGATTCACACGCCCTTCTCATCGTCAGCGCAGCGTTTGCCTTTAGCCTGTATGTGGTTGGTCAGAAGCCCCTTCTCACACGCTACACAGCCGTCGAGTTTGCCACCTATGCGGTCTGGGCGAGCGCGTGCTTCTTGCTCTTCTTCTTTCCAGGATTGCCGGAAGAAATTCGGGCAGCCCCGCTTCGCGACACGCTGGCCGTCATCTACCTGGGCGTATTTCCTGCCGCGCTTGGCTATATCACCTGGGCCTATGCCCTTGCCCATCTTCCAGCCTCCAGAGCCGCCAGCTTCTTGTATCTGCAGCCCCTGCTTGTTCTGGGCATTGCCTGGGTCTGGCTGGGTGAATGGCCCTCGGTGCTGGCACTCTGTGGTGGTGTGTTGGTCCTGGCTGGCGTCATGGTGGTGAACGCACGCAGGCAGGGGTTCGCGGAAGCTTCCCCCCTGCGTTTTAGAGCGGAGCGCCTTCGAGCATCTCGTCGGCCCTGGCATGCTTGTCTATCAAACTCGGTGGCACCGAGTGGTGCTGACCCCCGCGCTCGAGAGCAAGACGCACAATCCGATCAGCCTTCTTAACATGCGCCTGCGCACCGCCCGCGCATACTGGCAAGCAGAGCTATCACGAGGCTGAGACCCGAAATGCGAGAGAGGACAACGACGATGCCGAGCCGCCTTGCCAGACGGAAACGGAGGTCGGCGAGACGCGCTGCTGCAGGTTTTATCATAAGAGCAGTTGAGAAATGGGGTTCAACAAGCAATGGAACAGAAAATCGGAATGGCACGCCGCCTCAGCTTTGGTCTCTCACGCGAGCTGTGGCTTGTCCAAATCGGGATCTTCTTGAACATGTTCGGCTACGGTGCCGTCCTGCCATTCGAGGTCATTTATCTGCACGATGGTCGCGGGTTCAGTCTCAGCGTCGCGGGTCTCGTTGTCGGCACGGTCACCGGTATCGCGGTCGTGACTGCACCTCTTGTGGGCCAGCTGATCGACCGCTTCGGGGCTCGCGCTACCATGATTGGTGCCGGAGTTGCACTCGCCGCCGGGTATGCTGGCCTGGCGTTTGCTCGACTCCCCATTCACGCGTTCGCAGCCGCTACATTGGCAGGTGCCGGAAACGGCGCACTGAATCCAAGTCAGTCGACGCTGCTGGCGACACTTGCGTCATCCGAGGTGCGCCATCGTGCGACCGCCGTCTCGCGTGTTGCCACCAACGCCGGGATTGGGATCGGAGGTGCCCTCGGCGGCCTCGTCGCGGCCTATGGTTTGAACGGGTTCGTGGTGTTGTTCCTGGTCAACGCGCTCACCTACCTCGTCTACGTGTTCGTTTTGGTCGCCGTCGTGCGTGACAGCGTGCGACCGGAGCCGATCATGGGCGGATACCGCCTTGTTTTTCGTGACCGAGCCTTCATCCATCTCGCCCTCACAAACGTGGCGATCATCGCGGTCGGCTGGGGTGTGTTCACCTGGCTTGTGCCTCCGTACGCCGAGCATGAGATTGGCATCAGCGCGCAGTTGATCGGGTTGCTGCTGCTGGCCAACGCTGCGACGGTTGTGGTAGTCCAGGTGCCGATAGCCAGGTTCGCCGAGGGTCGTCAGCGGGTCGTGATGATGGCGGGAGCTGCGGCGATTTTTGCTGGTGCTTGCCTGCTCGTGATTGGCGCAGGCATCAGCACTGGCACGGCGTATATGGCATTGGTCGCGGCAGCAATTGCGGTTGGTGTTGGCGAATGCTTCCATACGACGGCGCTGATGCCGCTCGCCGCCGAGCTCGCACCGGCAGGTCTGCGCGGACGGTACATGGCGTCGATGGGGTTTGCGTGGTGGCTCGGTTTGACGATCGCGCCGGTGCTGGGCGCTCAGCTCCTGAGCCTCTCGCCGACGGTGGCCTTCCTCGCGGCTGCGGCTGTTGCACTTGCTGCTGCCGCCTCAGCGCTGACGCTGGAGCGGAGGTTACCTGATGCCTCTCGATTGACACCGCGACCGGGCAAGGGCGCCTAAGGCTTCGGTGACGACTCCTTTGCGCCCGGACGGGACAGGCGCGTGCTGGCAGGTATGATGGTGGGGAAAACACGCGGGCGTGGGGCCGCCGATGTTTCCCGATGGCGCGCCGTAGCTTGAAACCAGAACCGGCGGAGACGCGCACGAGTAGCGCAACACGTATGAGCTTCTGTTCGCCGTTCTGTCGCGCGCAGCGATCGCTTTCGACGCACAAAAGAGGAATCATCGGCCATGAGAATTATTTCGTGGAATTGTAATATGGCGTATGCAACCAAGCAAGAAGACATCCTCGCTCTTCGCCCAGATGTGGTCCTGCTGCAAGAATGTTCCGAGATGCATATCAAAGAGAGCGGAGCCCCTTTTTCTCATTGGGTTGGGAAGAATCCCCACAAGGGCCTGGGTGTGCTGGGCTTTGGACATCATGCATACACCCTCAGCTCTGCCTATACCCCTACCTACCCCTGGTTTCTTCCTTTTCGCGTGGAAGATGAGCACCTCAACGTGCTTGGAGTGTGGGCCCATGTCAAAGAGAGGCAAGAACGGTATGTACGGATAACCCATCAAGCGATCGACTATTATCGAGCATTCCTTGAAAAAGGTTCGTCTCTCGCGATAGGAGATTTTAATAGCAATACCATCTGGGATACTTCTCATGCTGGATACTCGCATAGCGCTCTGGTGGAGAAGCTGGAGCAGTTGCAGATGAGGAGCGTGTATCACGCTCAGACCCAGGAACAGCAAGGCAGGGAAACTGTCTCGACCTTCTATCTGTATCGGCATCCGGACAAAGGGTACCATCTTGATTACGCCTTCGTCTCCCATAGCTTGCTTGAAAAAACAGCGCTGACCATCCCTGATCCAAGCAGGTGGTTACAACGAAGTGATCATCTCCCTCTTCTTCTGGATATCCACCTTGGACCATCAGAGCCCACGGGTTGCGCAACGAGATCACAGCATGCTGTGTAGTGCGAAATAGCTTCACAAGTAATCTCAATCACATCGCTTGCTGGTGACGTTGTAAAAATCTTGCTTCAGTGTAGAAACCATGAATGCAACGAAGAACGATCTAAAGCCATTTTATCTGAAAGATGCAACTTGTTGCCCAACCCGTGAGCAGTTCATACATTTTCTCCTGGCGCAGCTTGCAGTGCTTCCAACGTTTCAGCCACGATCCTGATGGCTTCCTGTTCCCCAACAAGGTGTTGCAGCGCCTCGTGGTAGATGCCGATGTGCTCCATGCGCTGTGTGATGAACTGATGTGTAGCGAAGCCCGTGGCGAAGCCTGTCAGCCCGCGCGTCGCCGCTTCGTATTCCTCGGCGATGCGCTGGCGCAGGCGTGCAATATCGCTGCGGTTATCGTGTGCGTGCATGAAACGGGTCCCTCCTTGTTCCCGGTGCGACCTGGACATGAGGCAAGGGCGTGGTCATATCCCGCGAGCAGGTTCGCAAGCAGGAATGTGCTCATCTCCTCGACGATGATGCGATAAAAGCAGTTGTCATCATATGCATTACTGATCAGTGCTCATGCGGTAGCACAGGTGTTGTTCTCGTGACGATACCGGTCATTCCTGTTGAGCATACCAATCCGCCAGGGGCAGTCCTGTGGCAACGCTGGACGCCGGAGGGCAGACACCGGACGGGAGCGGGACGCGGCCCTTCGAAGCTGGAGAGGCTATGGTATACTGCGGGAAAGCGCGTTCCTCGTCTACATTACGTTAAAGTATGGAAGGAGTGCCGTGAACAGGCCGGTCATCAGCCAAACGAGCAATGCTGTGGAGGTATCGAAAAGCCTGGATGCCCAGGCTTCACTCCTGCGCGTGTACACCTTCGGCGCCTTTCGTCTCGCCTGGCAGGTGCCCCCCTGCACGACCGAAGACCTGTGGAAGAGCCGGACATCGGCGCGTACGCTGTTCAAGTTGTTAGTGTGCGCGCCCGGGCGGCAGGCTTCCAGGAGCCAGCTAGCAGGCATTCTGTGGCCCGAGACCGACGAGGACAAAGCGCGCGAGTCCCTGCGCTCGGCCAGCAAAGTGCTGCGCAAGGTCCTGCGCACCGCGGGCGGGGAGGACCTCCTTGAAAACCGCAACACGCCCGCGATCCTCGCGCTGGCAGAGC
>WNGQ01006213.1_pt1 | contig 21664 bp, 17 predicted proteins | sample 5407661 | NCBI WGS metagenome assembly WNGQ01 (sample SAMN13153382, study PRJNA577476) | soil metagenome | isolation source: 60 cm soil or saprolite under Garry oak tree replicate 2 | place: USA:California | collected 2016-06-15 | reverse complement strand
GCGCTGCTTGACCCGAGGCGGCTCGCGGCGGCGGGCTGGCAGCCGGGGCAGACCCTGATCGCCGCGGGCGACGCACTGGCCGCCGCGCGGCGCGTGGCCGGACTGCTCGACATGGCGAGAACGACGGCCGCGACCGGTACCGCCCAGGAGGTGCTCTGGGCGGTCTGGGACGCCAGCGGCCTGGCCGGCCAGTGGCAGGCCGCCAGCGCGGCCGGCGGCACGCGCGGCGCGACGGCAGACGCCGACCTCGACGCGGTGCTTGCCCTGTTCGACGCCGCGGCGAGATTCGACGCCCGGCTGCCGCCCGGGTCGATGCCGCTCTTCCTCGACGGGCTGACCAGCCAGGAGATCGCCGGCGACACGCTCGCCGAACGGGCGCAGCCCGGCGAGACCGTGACGATCTCGACCGCGCACCGAGCCAAGGGCCTGGAATGGGACCTGGTCGTCGTCGCGGGAGTCCAGGAGGGCGTCTGGCCCGACCTGCGGCTGCGCGGTTCCCTGCTCGGCATGGATGAACTCGTCGAGGCGGCCGACCGCGGCGTACCCGCGGGCCGGTCCCGGCAGCCGGGCCAGGACGCCGCCGCGGCCGCGCTCGGCTCGAAGCTGCTCGACGAGGAGCGGCGGCTGTTCTACGTCGCGGTCACGCGGGCGCGGCGGTCGCTGGTCGTGACCGCGGTCGGCGGCGACGACAGCGAGGAACGGCCGTCCAGGTTCCTGGCCGAACTCGCCGGCGACGAGATCGGAGTCGAGGAGGTCGCCGGGACCGGCCGGCGCTGGCTGTCGCTGCCCGCGCTGACCGCCGATCTTCGCCGGGCCGCCGCCGACCGGGGGCTGCCCGAGCCGGTCCGGCGTGCCGCCGCCGCCCAGCTCGCCAGGCTGGCCGCGGCCGGCGTGAGCGGAGCGAGCCCGGACCAGTGGTACGCCCTCGCGCGGTGGTCGGGCACCGGGCCGATCCGCGACGGCGAGGTGCGGATCTCCCCATCGCAGGTCGACAAGTTCGTCACCTGCGGGTTGCGCTGGCTGGTCGAGTCGGCGGTCGGCGCCAGCCCGCCGTCGACGGCCGGGCATCTCGGGACCGTGATCCACGCGGCCGCGGCGCTGGTCGCGGAGGGAGCCGACCACGCGGACATCGCCCGCCGGATCGACGAGATCTGGCACCAGCTCGACTTCGGCAGCGTCTGGTACAGCATCCGGCAGCGCGAGAGTGCCGACCGGATGGTCGCCCGGTTCCTGGACTGGCAGCGCGGCAACGACCGGGAACTGGTCGCCGTCGAGCAGAAGCTGCGGGTCAGGATCGACGATGTCGTGATCTCTGGCCAGGTCGACCGGCTGGAGCGGGACGCGGCAGGCCGGGCGGTCGTCGTCGACCTGAAGACCGGGTCGTCCAAGCCGTCGAGCGCCGAGCTCGAGCGGAATCCCCAGCTTGGCGTCTACCAGCTCGCGGTGCTGCTCGGCGCCTTCGCCGAGCTTGGCGCGGCCGAGCCGGGTGGTGCCGAGCTGGTCCAGGTCGGCAAGGCCGCTAAGGTCAGGCAGGCTGCCGTGCAGAACCAGCGCGCTCTGGCCGACGACCCCGATCCCGGCTGGGCGCAGACGCTGGTCAAGGAGGTCGCCGCCGCGATGGCCGGACCCCGGTTCGCCGCCACAGCCAACGACGGCTGCCGCCGCTGCCCGGCGGCCACGAGTTGCCCGGTCGACGAGCGCGGCGGCCAGGTAACACCGTGAGCGGGCGGGAAACATCGAGCGAGCGGGAAACATCGAGCGAGCGGGAAACAGAACATGAGCCAGCAGACGCTGTGGGACGACGAGCCGCCGCCGGCCCTGGCCGGCCGCGGCCCCAGGTTCAGCCCGGCCCAGCTCGCGCGGCTGCTCGGGATCGACGAGCCGACGCCCGAGCAGTCGGCGGTGATCAGCGCCCCGCTTGCGCCGATGGCGGTCATTGCCGGGGCGGGTTCCGGCAAGAGCGAGACCATGGCGGCGCGGCTGGTCTGGCTGGCGGCGAACGGCTACGTGCGGCCGGAGCGCGTGCTCGGGCTCACGTTCACCCGCAAGGCCGCCGCCGAACTGGCCGGCCGGGTCAGGTCGCGGCTCGACGGACTTCGCCGGGCCGGCCTGGCCGCGGCCCGGCCGGCCACGGGACGGGATCAGCCCGGCGGCGGGGCTGACCTCGACGGCGACCCGGTGATCGCGACCTATCACGCTTACGCCGGGCGGCTGATCACCGATCACGCGCTGCGCGAGGCGCTGGAACCGACCATGCGGCTGATCACGCCGGCCGTGGCCTGGCAGCTCGCGGCCAGGGTCGTCGCCGGTTACGACGGGCCCATGGACGCCGTGGACTGGGCGCCGGTCACGGTCACCGCCGCCGTCATCGAGCTGTCCGGCGAGCTGGCCGAGCACCTGCGCGGCCCGGACGACGTGCTCGCGGCGGGGGACTGGCTGCGGCGGCGGTACGCGGAGGTGCCCGCCGGCAAGACCCGGCCGGCGGACACCGTGCTGAAGAGCCAGCGCGTTCGCGAGCAACTGCTGCCGCTGGTGCGGGCGTACGCCGCCGCGAAGGCCGCGCGGGAGGTCATCGACTACGGTGACCAGATGGCGCTCGCGGCCCGGATCGCGATGCGGCATCCGCAGGTCGCGACGACGGAGCGAGCCAGATACCAGGTCGTGCTGCTCGACGAGTTCCAGGACACCAGTCACGCGCAGCTCGAGCTGATGCGGGCGCTGTTCGGCGGCGGGCACCCGGTCACCGCCGTCGGCGATCCGTGCCAGTCGATCTACGGCTGGCGCGGCGCCAGCGCGGGCAACATGAAGCGGTTCGCCGACAACTTCCCGCCGGCGCCGTCCGAGCCCTCGTCCGAGCCCGGGTCCGAGTCCCCGGCCGGGCCGGGCCGGGCCGAGGTCAGGCTGCTCTCGACCAGCTTCCGCAACACCGGCAAGGTGCTCGACGTCGCCGCCGCGATCCAGCGCGACCTGCGCCAGGTCGCGCCCGAGGTGCCCAGGCTGATCGCGCCGCCCGGCCGGGCCGACCGCGGCGCCGTGGTGTGCGCCCTGCTCGAGACCAGCGCGGCGGAGGCTCGGTGGGTCGCCGGGCAGGTCGCGGCGCTGCTGAGACTTCCCGCCGGGCTGGCGCCGGACGGGCTGCCGTGGCCGGACGGCCGCGGTGACGGCGTCCGGCCGTCCGACATCGCCGTGCTCTGCCGCAAGCGGACCCAGTTCAGCGCGCTGCGGACCGCGCTGGAGGCCGAGGGGATCCCGGTCGAGGTCGTCGGGCTCGGCGGGCTGCTGACCGTGCCAGAGGTGTCCGACATCGTGGCCACGCTCCGCGTGCTGCACAGCCCGGCGGCGTCCGACTCGCTGGTCAGGATCCTGACCTCGCCGCGCTGGCGAGTCGGCCCGCGGGACCTGGTCGCACTCGGGGTCAGGGCGCGCGAGCTGGCCGCCAGCCAGGTCGGCCCGGCGGACCGGGAGAACTCCGGGCGCTCTGTTAAGGCTGAAGATCATCTGACCAGGGCGGTGAAAGACTTCACCGCTGAGGTCGGCAGCCTGGTCGAGGCGCTCGACGATCTCGGTGCGGCGGGAGCCTATTCTGACGAGGGCCGGCCGCGGCTGCAGGCGCTCGCCGCCGAGCTGCGGCCGCTGCGCAGGCACGTCGGCCGGCCGCTGCCCGAGCTGGTGACCGAGGTCGAGCGCGCGCTCGGCCTGGACGTGGAGGTGGCCGCGCGGGCCGGGACCAGCCCTGCCGCGGCGCGGGCCGACCTCGACGCGTTCGCCGACGCGGCGGCGGCGTTCGCCGGGGACGCGCAGGAGCCGACGCTCGGCGCGTTCCTCGCGTACCTGACCGCGGCCGAGACCGAGGAGTTCGGCCTGGAGGCCGGCCAGGTCAGCGACACCGACGCGGTCAAGCTCGCGACCGTGCACTCGGCGAAGGGGCTGCAGTGGCCGGCGGTCGTGGTGCCCGGGCTGTCGGCCGGGACGCGGGCGCAGAACTTCCCGGCCAGGCCTCGGCTGAGCACCAGGTGGACGGACAATCCGCGGCTGCTCCCGTTCTGGCTGCGCGGCGATGAGGCCGACCTGCCGGCGCTCGCCGGGCTCGATCCCGACTCACTGGCCGCATTCGGCCGGGCCTGCACCGACCGGAATCTGGCCGAGGAACGGCGGCTCGCCTACGTCGCGCTGACCAGGGCGGCTCACTGGCTGGCGTGCAGCGGGTACTGGTGGGGCGCGGGCAAGAGCCCGCTCGGCCCGTCGCCGTTCCTTGACGAGGTGGCCGCGAGCTGCGGGGACGGGGCCGGCCTGGTAGCGCAGTGGGCGGACCAGCCGGGGGACGGCGCGCAGAACCCCGCGCTGGCCGAGCCGCTGACCGCGTCCTGGCCCGAGCAGCCGGGCGGCCGCGGGTACGAGGCCATCCGCGAGGCAGCCGGCCTGGTGCTTGCCGAGGCGTCGACCGGTGGCGCGCGCGAAGCCGCCGGGGCTGTCCCGGCCAGGCACGCCGAACTGGTCGCCGGCTGGGCAGCCGACGCGGACCTGCTGCTCGCCGAGCGGTCGCGGCGCCGGCCGGACGGGCCGATCCCGGTCGGCCTGCCGCGCCGGTTCGGCGTCTCGGCGCTGGTCCAGATGGCCAGGGACCCGGCCGGGCTGGCCGCCCAGATCAGGCGACCGATGCCGCGGCCGCCGGCGCCGCGGGCCGAGCGCGGCACGGCGTTCCACCGCTGGCTTGAGGAGCGGTTCGGCCAGATGCGGCTGATCGACGCCGACGACCTGGCCGGGGCGGTCGATGCCGACCTGGTCGCCGACGATGCCGAGCTCGCCGAGCTGAAGTCGCGGTTCGAGGCGGGGCACTGGGGGCAGCGCTGGCCGGCCGAGGTCGAGATGCCGTTCGAGACCAAGGTGGGCGACCGGCTGGTCAGGGGGCGGATCGACGCGATCTTCGCCGACGATCCGGCCGGCGGGTTCGACGTGGTCGACTGGAAGACCGGGCGGCCGCCCCGGCCGGGCCGCGAGGAGCGCGCCGTCGCCGTGCAGCTTGCCGCGTACCGGCTGGCCTGGTCGGCGCTGGCCGGCGTGCCGGTCGACCAGGTGCGGGCCGCGTTCTACTACGTGCGCGATGACATGACCGTGCGCCCGGCTGACCTGCTCGACGCCACCGGCCTGGCCGCGCTGATCGAGGAGATCCCGAGCGACGGCTAGCCGGACGGTCTCGCTCGGGGACGGTGCCGCGGGACGCCCCGGCCGGATCTGCGGTAGGGCTGAACCGGACCGCGACGAACCCGCCAGGTCGCCCTGTCCTAGCCAGCGGCTGGCCGGATGGCCTGGATCTGGGTGGTCTGGGCCACCAGTCGGCCGGCCTCGTCGTACAGGCCGGTCTGAACGGTGGCCGTCGTCCGGCCGCGGTGCAGCGGCAGCGCGACCGCGCGCACCGTTCCCGCGGTGACGGGCCGGAACATCTGGGTGGTCGAGGTGATCGTCGCCGTGATCTGCCCGTCGGCCAGCCCCAGGAACGCGACCAGCGCGCCGGCCGTGTCGGCGAGCGACATCAGGGCGCCTCCGTGCATCACCCCGCCGGACGTGCATAGTTGCGGCGTCCACGGCAGCAGCGCGACGACGCGCTCGGGGCTCGCCTCCTCCAGGGTCATGCCGAGTTGAGCGGCGAATGGCATGCGGGTGATGAGGTCGCGAAGGTCAACGGACATTGCGCCAGTCTGGCAGGCGGGTGCGGCGCAGTATTCGAGCCCGCGTTACACGCCGTTCGATGCGCTGGGAGGTCTATCGGGCCGGATGGATCCGGGGATCCATCCGGCACTCCCGGATCGATCCCCGGATTGATCGCCGGATCGATCGGCCAGGCAGCGGCGCGGGCGCATATCCGGTCATCAGCCACGAGAGTTCGGTCCAGCGGCTAGAGTTCCCGCGGGACCCCTGGCATCGGCATGCACAGGACACGGCCGGCACCGGGGCGAGTTCTTCGACGCGCTGAAGCAGTGGCTGGCCATCCCGTCGGTCTCGGCCGACCCGGCGCACGGCCCGGACGTGCGAAGGTCGTCCCAGTGGCTGGCCGGTCACCTGCGGGAGACCGGGTTCGCGACGGCCGAAGTCTGGGAGACCGGCACGCCGGACAGCCCGGGCGAGCCCGCGGTGTTCGCCCACTGGCCCGCCGCCGACCAGGCCGCGCCCACGGTGCTGATCTACGGCCACCATGATGTCCAGCCGGTCGAACCGCTCGACGAATGGGACTCGCCTCCCTTCGAGCCGGTCGAGCGCGACGGCCAGATTCTCGCCCGCGGCGCCTCGGACGACAAGGGCCAGGTCCTGTTCCACGCGCTCGGCATCCGGGCCTGGCTGGCCGCCCACGGCGCGAGCGCCCCGCCGGTCACGATCAAGCTGATCGTCGAGGGCGAGGAGGAGTCGGGCTCAAAGCACTTCGCCGACCTGCTGCGGCGCGAGCGCGACCGGCTGGCCTGCGACGTCATCGTGATCTCCGATACCACGATGTGGGCGGCCGACGTGCCGTCGATGTGCACCGGCATGCGGGGCGTGATCGACGCCGAGATCGACGTCTACGGCCCCGGGCGCGACCTGCACTCCGGCTCGTTCGGCGGGGCCGTGCCGAACCCGCTGCACGCGCTGGCGGACCTGCTGGCCGGCCTGCACGACGCCGACGGGAGGGTCACGCTGCCCGGCTTCTACGACAAGGTCGCCGACCTCACGCCGGCCGAGCGCGAGCTGTTCGCCAGGCTGCCGTTCGACGAGAAGGCCTGGCTCGCCACCGCGGGCAACAGCGGCGCGGCGGCCGGCGAGGCCGGCTTCAGCACGATCGAGCGGATCTGGGCCCGCCCGACCGCCGAGATCAACGGGATGTGGGGCGGTCACACCGGCCCGGGCGGCAAGACGATCGTGCCGCGCGAGGCGCACGCCAAGCTGTCGTTCCGGCTGGTCGCGCACCAGGAGCCGGCCGAGGTGGCCGGCATGCTCCGTGAATTTGCCTCGCAACGCAGACCAGCGGGCGTCGATGTCGTGGTCAGGGCCGACGGTCCCGGGGTGCGACCCTCGTTCTCGCCGGTCGGCTCGCCGGCGGTGCTGGCCGGCCGGCGGGCGATGGAGCGGGCGTTCGGCCAGGAGATCTTGTTCACCAGGGAGGGCGGCAGCGGGCCGGAAGCCGACCTGGCGGACATACTCGGCGCCCCGCTGGTGTTCATCGCGGTCGGCCTGGACGAGGACCGCATCCACGCTCCGAACGAGCGGGTCGACATGGGGCTACTGCTCAAGGGCGCCGAGACTGCCGCCTACCTGTGGGACGAGCTCGCCGCCCTGACTTGATCACCCCGGCCGTCGCTCTCTCAGTGCGGATCGGGCTGCGCGGATCGGGCCGGATGGGCCGGATGGGCCGGATGGATCCGGGGATCCATCCGGCGTCCGCGGATCGATCCCCGGATTGATCGGCCAGGCAGCGGCCGGCGATGGCCGTTCCGGCACCGTATTCTGAGGCCGTGACGGACTCCCTGATTTCGGTTTCTGGTGGAATAGCGCTGACCAGGCACGAGGTTGAGCGTTGCACGCATCTGCGCACCGACGAGGCCTGGCTGGGGAAGGCCTGGGGCGAGCCTGGCACGCGGGTCCTGGTCATCGAGGACGGGCAGGCGCTGGCCAGGATCGATGACGCCGCGGCAGAGCTCGTCTTCGTCTCGCCAGGGCAGGCGCCCGATGGTGACCGGTTCCTGCTGGGCGTCGACTCCGAAAACGTGGCCTACTTCGGCGTCGGCGGGCCGCTGACCGCGACTCAGGGCGACGCGGCGCGCGGCGGCGGGGCGCGCGGTGACGGGGCGCGCGGCGACGGGGCGCGCGGCGGGGGGGACGGCGCCGTCACCGCCCGCCGGACAGGGCTCCGCGAGGCCGGAACCCTGCTGACCGACCGGGACGCCGGGTTGCTGACGCACGCCGTGGCGCTCGCCAACTGGCACGCTGTCGCGGGCTTCTGCTCGCGCTGCGGAGCGCCGACCAGGCCGGAGCTGGCCGGCCACTCACGTCGCTGCACGGTCGATGGCAGCGAGCACTTCCCGCGCTGCGACCCTGCGGTGATCATGCTGGTCACCGACGATGATGACCGCTGCCTGCTGGCCAGGAACGTGCAGTGGCCGCAGCGCCGGGTCTCCGTGCTGGCCGGTTTCGTCGAGCCGGGAGAGTCGGCGGAACAGGCCGTGGCCCGGGAGGTGCACGAGGAGACCAGCGTCATCGTCTCGACGGTCACCTACGCGGGCAGCCAGCCATGGCCGATGCCCCACAACCTGATGCTGGGGTTCCGTGCCCGGGCGACCGGCACCGAGATCACCGTCGACGACGAGGAGATCGCCGAAGCGAACTGGTACAGCCGGGACGACCTGCGGGCCGCGCTGCTCGCTGGCGACCTGATCATGCCGCCGTCATTGTCGATCTCCCGCTGGCTCATCGAGACCTGGTACGGGACGGAATTGCCGAGGCCGGCCTAAGGATTGCTCAGGGACGCCAGCTTGGTGAAGCACGCGGCGACGACGTCCGGGTGGTGCGGCAGACCCAGCCAGCGCGGCAGACCCAGCCAGCGCGGCAGATCCAGCTAGCGCGGCAGATCCAGCTAACGCAGCAGCAGCCGCGCGGCCAGCTCGAGCCGTCCGGACACGTCGCTCGCCGACGCCCGCCTGGTTACCCAGGCGACAAGGTTGGACAGCCAGACGTCGCCGAGAACCCGGGCGATCGCCCGCTCGTCGGCGGTCGGCTCGCCGTGGTGCATGGGGTCGGTGAGGATCTGCTCCATCAGGGCCGCGACCGCGTTGACCTCCGCGGTGGCACTCGGATCGGCGAACATGAACGCGCGGGTGATGGCCTCGGTGAGCAGCGGCTCGCGCTGCATGTTCCTGGTCACCTTGTCCAGCACGTAGACGATCCGGTCGGCCGGCGTGTCGCCGGGGACCGGCCGCTTGTCCAGCTTCTCCTTGGTCCGCTCGAACTCCCTGGCCAGCGCGGAGACCAGCAGGTGGATCTTGGAAGGGAAGTACCGGTACAGCGTGCCGAGCGCGACGTCGGCCCGGTCGGCCACCGCGCGCATCTGCACCGCGTCGTAACCGCCCCCGGAGGCCAGCGCGAGCGTCGCGTCGAGTATCCGCTTGCGCCGCTCGCGCTGGGCTGCCGAGCCGAACTCGCTCTCGGCCGGGGCGCTCAAGGGCGCGGGCAGCCCGGCCGCCTTCTGAGCAGTCATCAAAGCCTCTCGTGTGGTCAGGGATCGACTGACCGGCCCCGTCCCCGCCGCCCGTCACGGTGCCAGCGATGGCTACCGCCGCGCTGGCCGTTGTTAGTGTAACGTGTTCTAATTTTCTGTGCGCCGGAGCAGCAGGAGGAGCAGTGCCCATCGCCGTAACCGCCGAGCAGCGGGCGATCGCCGAGTCGGTCAGCCAGTGGGCGAAGCGGGCAGGCGCGATCGCCGCGGTGCGCGAGCTCGAGACGCGCGGTGGGCGGGCCGGCGGCCTGGCTGGTGACCGGGCTGGCGGCGGGACAGGCCGCGAGCGCGCGGACAGTGAGCGGGCCGGCGACGGGACGGGCGACCCGGACTCGGCCGATGAGCGCTGGGCCGCGCTGGCCGAACTCGGCGTCTTCTCGGTCGGGCTGCCCGAGGACCTGGGCGGAGCGGGCGGCACCACGGCCGACGTCGCCGTCGTGGCCGAACGGCTCGCGGCGGCGCTCGTGCCCGGCCCGGTCATGCCGACACTGCTGGCCGGGCTGGTGCTCGCCAGGTCGGTCGGCGCGGCCGGCGACGGTGCTCTCCGCGCGGTGCTCGCCGGGCTTGCCTCTGGCGCGGCGCGCGTCGGCGTGGCCATGTCGGCGTCGGGCGTGACCGCGACGCCGGACGGGGCCGGGGGCCTGCGGGTGAGCGGCACGGCCGGCCTCGTGCTCGGAGCCGCTGACGCCTCGCACCTGCTGCTCGGGGCGGTCGTCGGCCGCGGTGAGGCCTGGTTCCTGCTCGACGCACGGCAGCCAGGCGTCCGGCTGACGCCCCGGTCGCCGGTGGACTTTTCCCGCTCGCTGGCCGACGTCGGCCTCGACGCCGCGACGCTGGCCGCCGCCGAGGCCGCCGGCGTCGCCACCTGGTGCAGCCAGACCGCGACCGAGTACGCACGCACCAGGCAGCAGTTCGGCCGCCCGATCGGCTCGTTCCAGGCGATCAAGCACCTGTGCGCGCAGATGCTCTGCCGGGCCGAGCTCGCCGCCGCGGCGGCCTGGGACGCGGCGCGCGCCGCGGACGGTGCGCCGGACGAACTGCCGCTGGCCGCCGCCGCCGCCGCGGCCGCGCTGGCGCTCGACGCGGCGGTGGACAACGCCAAGGACTGCATCCAGGTGCTTGGCGGGATCGGGTTCACCTGGGAGCACGACGCGCACCTGTACCTGCGCCGGGCCGTGGCGGTGCGCAGCCTGCTCGGCGGCGGCGCGGCGTGGCGGGCGCGAGTGGCCGGCCTGGCGCTCGGCGGCGCGCGCAGGCATCCGTTCGGCCAGGAAACAGGTTCCGACGCCAACGAACCGTCCGGCGCTGATCGGGTCCGTGCGGCGGCCCGGGTGGTCGCCAGCGCCGTGTCCGCCACCCCGCGCGATCACTGGCGCGACGGGCTGGTCGAGATCGGCTATGCGGCGCCGGCCTGGCCGCCGCCTTACGGGCTGTCCGCCGGGCCCGCTGCCCAGATGATCATCGACGAGGAACTGGCCAGGGCCGGGATCGAGCGGCCCGACCTGGGCATCGGCGGATGGGCGATCCCGGCCATCGTCAGCCACGGCACGGCCGCCCAGCTCGACCGGTTCGCCGGGCCGACGCTGAGCGGATCGATCGTCTGGTGCCAGCTTTTCAGCGAGCCGGAGGCGGGGTCGGACCTGGCCGCGCTGCGCACCAGGGCGGTCCGGGTGAAGGGCGATGGGGATGGGCATGCTGGTGGCTGGCGGCTGACCGGACAGAAGGTGTGGACGTCGCTGGCCGGGCAGGCCGACTGGGCGATCTGCCTGGGCCGCACCGACCCGGCCGCGCCGAAGCACAAGGGGATCACCTGCTTCCTGGTCGGCATGGCTGACCCGGGGATCGAGGTGCGCCCGCTGCGCGAGATCACCGGGCGGGCAATGTTCAACGAGGTGTTCCTCGACGACGTGTTCGTGCCCGACGACTGCGTCGTCGGCGCGCCAGGCGAAGGCTGGCGGGTCGCGCGGACGACACTGGCGACCGAGCGGGTCGCGATGGTCCGCGGCGCCGGACTCGGCGAGGACGTCGAGAAGCTGCTCGCGGCCGCGTCCGCCAGCGGGGTCGCCGACCCGGTGCTGCTCGACCAGATCGGGGCCCGGCTGGCCGAGAGCCTGGCGCTGTCGGTGATGGACGACCGGCTCGCGACCGCGGTCGCGAGCGGCGGCGACGCCGGGCAGACCTCGGCCGTGCGCAAGCTGACCGGGGTCGCGCACCGGCAGGCCGTCGCCGAGACCGCGCTGACGCTGGCCGGCGCCCAGGGCGCCGCGGCCGACGGCCAGGCCGCCGACGCCGTCGACAGCTTCCTGCTCACCAGGTGCCTGAGCATCGCGGGCGGCACCAGCCAGATCCTGCTCTCGGTCGTGGCCGAACGCGTGCTCGGTCTGCCCAGACAGGACGCGCGCTGAATGAACTTCGACCTCGACGAGACGCTCCGCGTAATCGCGGCCCAGCTCAACCACGAGCGGGTCATGCTCGGCCCGGCGGGCAGGCTCGGCGCCCTGTACGACCGGGTGCGCGATTGGGCTTGTGCGACCCGCGGCCCGGACGGGCGGCCGGTCGCGCGGCGGCCCGACGTCCGCGGCGCGCTCGCCGAGGTCGGCGCCAGCCTGCGGGTCAACGAGCTGCTGAACTGGCAGGTCGCGGTGGCCGACACGGTCGAGATCGCCGACGCCTCGGCCACCAAGGTGTTCTCCTCCGAGCGGGTACAGCGGTTCGGGCAGTTCCTCGCCGACGTGGTCGGCCGGCATGGCGATCCCGCCGACGAGCCAACCGCCGAGCTGATGACCTGGCTGGACGGGCAGCAGAAGCGGAACCTGGTGCTGACCTTCGGCGGCGGGGTGAACGAGGTTCAGCGAGAGCTGATCGCCATGGCCGGCCTGAAGCTGCCGCGGGTACCGCGCTGACGGCGGCGGCGGGTCGGCTGGCCGGGGGAAGCGAGAGAGGAAAGGCAGGCACGGTGCCGGCAGACGAGGTGGCCGAGCAGACGGCAGCCCGGATCAGGTCCGAGGAGGAGCGGATCCGGGCCGACGCGGAGCGGATCATGGCGCTCGGCGAGAGCACCCCGCGGCTCGCTCGCGACCCGGTGAACCTGCCGATGATCGAGAACTGGGTCGAGGCGATCGGCGACGCCAACCCGGTCTACACCGACGCGGCGTTCGCCGCCGCATCGGTGCACGGCACGCTGGTCGCACCGCCCGCGATGATGCAGGTCTGGACGATGGCGGGGCAGCGCGCCGCCCGCGACGGCAGTGACCCGATGAGCCAGATCGTGCAGGTGCTCGAGGACGCTGGCTACACCTCCGTCGTCGCGACCAACTCCGACCACGTGTTCCGCCGCTACCTGCGGCACGGCGAGAAGCTGGCGCTGCGGGTGAGCCTGGCCGGGCTGACCGGCCCCAAGCGGACGGCGCTGGGTGAGGGCTGGTTCTTCACCACCCGCAACACCTGGTCCAGCGGCGACGAGGTCGTCGCGACCATGGACTTCCGGATCCTGAAGTTCCGCCCGCCCGCCCACCCGCCCGGGTCGCGCGGCGGCACGGCGGCCGGCCCGGTGATGCGGCCGGTCATCTCACCGGACACGAGGTTCTTCTGGGACGGCATGTCCGTGGGCGAGCTGCGGATCCAGCGCTGCGGCGGCTGCGGCGCGCTGCGGCACCCGCCGGGGCCGATGTGCCCCGCCTGCGGGGGGGTCGGGGGGGTCGGCCCCCCGGGCCAGCACGGCGGGGGGGTCAGGGGGGTCGGCCCCCCGGGCCAGCACGGCGGTTCGCCCGAGCCGGGATACGTGGTCGCGGCCGGGTCCGGGACGGTGTTCAGCTACGTCGTGCACCACCATCCGCCGGTGCCCGGCAAGAAGCTGCCGCTGGTGATCGCGCTGGTCGAACTGGACGAGGGGGTGCGGGTGCTCGGCGAGATGCCGGGCGTCAGCCCGGAGCAGGTCGGCATCGGCATGCCGGTGCGGATCGAGTTCCTGCGGGTGGACAGTGAGCTGACGCTGCCGGCCTGGCGGCCTCGCGAACCCGAGCCAGGCCGCCAGGACCGGCTGCCCGATCTCGAGGTGCACGTCAGTCCGACGTTCGTGGTCGCGTCGGCGCTGGCGACCAGGGACTTCACCCCGGTGCACCACGACAGGGACCTGGCCGTCGCCAGCGGCGGCAAGGACATCTTCCTCAACATCCTGACCGACACCGGGCTGGTCCAGCGGTTCCTCACGGACTGGGCCGGGCCGCAGGCGCTGGTGCGCGAGATCTCGGTCAGGCTCGGCGTGCCGTGCTACGCCGGCGACACGCTCACGTTCTCCGGGCAGGTCACCGAGCGCCGTTCCGGCCCGGACGGCGACCGCTGCGCGGTCCGGGTCACCGGCCGGTGCGGCCTCGGCGACCACATCGTCGCCAGCGCCGTCGTCGACGTTCCCGGCGGCGCGGCATGACCGGCGGCACCAGGCGCCCGGCCGCGGCGATCGCCGGCATCGGGGCGACCGAGTTCTCCAAGGACTCCGGCCGCAGCGAGCTCCGGCTGGCCGCGGAGGCGGTCAGGGCGGCCCTCGACGACGCCGGCCTGGTGCCGGCCGACGTGGACGGTCTCGTTACCTTCACCATGGACAGCAACGCCGAGGTGGCGGTGGCCAGGGAGCTGGGCATCGGCGAACTGACGTTCTTCGGCCAGATCGGGTACGGCGGCGGAGCCGCGTGCGCGACCGTGCACCACGCGGCGATGGCGGTCGCCACCGGCGCGGCCGAGGTGGTCGTGTGCTACCGGGCGCTGAACGAGCGGTCCGGGCGGCGGTTCGGCCAGGTCGCGGTCGGCGCGGCGGCGGCGCTCACCTCGTCGGGGATCGACAACGGCTGGCCCTACCCCATGGGGCTGTCCACCCCGGCGGCCACGGTGGCGATGGCGGCCCGCCGGTACATGCACGTCTACGGGGCGACCAGCGCCGACTTCGGCACGGTCGCCGTCGCCGACCGGCGGCACGCCGCGACGAACCCGCACGCCTGGTTCTACGGCCAGCCGATCACCCTGGCCGACCACCAGGCGTCCCGGCCGATCGCCGAGCCGCTGCGGCTGCTCGACTGCTGCCAGGAGAGCGACGGCGCGGTCGCCGTCGTCGTGACCAGCCTGGACCGGGCGCGTGACCTGCGGGCCGGCCCGGCCGTGATCCGCGCCGCCGCCCAGGGCAGCGGGCCAGGCCAGTTCACCATGACCAGCTACTACCGCGACGAGCTGACCGGGCTGCCCGAGATGGGAGTGGTCGCCAGGCAGCTCTGGCGGCAGGCGGGCGCCGGCCCGGCCGAGATCAGGACCGCCGTGCTCTACGACCACTTCACGCCCTACGTGCTGATGCAGCTCGAGGAACTCGGTTTCTGCCCGCGCGGCGAGGCGCGCGGCTTCATCGCCGGCGGCGCGATCGAACTCGGCGGGCGCCTCCCGCTGAACACCCACGGCGGCCAGATCGGCGAGGCCTACATCCACGGCATGAACGGGATCGCCGAGGCGGTCAGGCAGGTCCGCGGCACCTCGGTCAACCAGGTTCCGGGCGACGGCCCGGTGCTGGTGACCGCCGGCACCGGCGTCCCCACCAGCGGCCTGATCCTCGGAGCCGCCTGACCGGCCGCGGTATTTCCCGCGTCTGACAACCATCGGCGCCGTCGGTTACGTCAGAGACTGTGACGGACGGCGGAGGTGACTCATGCTCGCGGACGACGAGGATGACTTCACCGACTTCGTCACCGCGTCCTCGGCCCGGCTGCTCCGCGCCGCGTACCTCGTAACGGGAGACGCGCAGACGGCGCAGGACCTGCTGCAGACCGCGCTGGAACGGACGTACCGCCGGTGGGGCCGGGTCAGGCGAAGCGAGCTCCCTGAAGCGTACGTGCGCCGGATGGTCGTCAACGCAGCCACCGATGCCTGGCGTCAGGGGCGCGGCCACCGGACCGTCGCGTTCGACGAGGCGCACTACCCGGCGCTGCCCGATGCGGCGGTGGACGGCCTGATTGCTCGCCAGGCACTGCTTGCCAGCGTCAGGGAGCTGCCCGTGGGACAGCGGGCGGTGCTCGTGCTGCGCTACTTCGACGACCTGACCGAGGCCGAGACCGCGCGCGTCCTGGGGTGCTCGGTCGGCACCGTCAAGTCGCAGCACGCCAGGGCGATCGCGCGGCTGCGGCAGCTGCTGCCGGACGGGAGGCCGCTATGAGCATAGAGATCGAGGCAGCGCTCCGGATCGCTTTCCGGGAGGCCGGCCAGGACGTCACACCCCGCCCCGACCTCGCCGATCGGGTCCGCGCGGCCACCCGGCACCGGCGCCGCAGGCTCGCCATAGCCTGCTCGCTGGGCGTGGCGGTGATTGTGTCAGGAGGCGGCTATGCCGCGGTCGCCCTAGGTCCAGGTCAGCACCGGCCGCCGGCCGGGGTCACCGGCCGTCATGGCGGGCCGAGAACCCTGGTTCGGATCCCGGCCGGAGCAGGCGTCCAGGCCCTCGCTGTCGCGGGCCGGGACTTGTATGTCACCACCGACTATGCCGGTGACCCGCCCTACGCGCTGAGCGCGTACGACCGGGTCACCGGCGGGCTGACTGGCCGGGTCCGGATACCGTCGATGCCCGCAGCGCTGCGCACCGGACCCAGCGGATCGGTCTGGCTGTCGTTCTACCCGGACCAGAACGGCGGGCCGTCCGGGACCTGGCTGCTGAACGCCGACCTCAGCCGCCACTCGTCCTACCGTCTTGGGGCGTTCGACCTGCTGCCGACCGGCCCGGACACCGCGCTGCTGTCCACCACCCAGTACCACCTGACCGAGTTGCGCATGCCGCCACCCGGCGCGGCTGGCCACGCCGCAGCCCGGGCTGACCCGTCAGGGGCAGTCAACGGTCGTTTCGCGGTGGTCGGCCTGACGGCGATCGACGGCCACGTAGCGGCGCGCGTGATCAACGGGGCTGGGCTTCACAGCCATCTCGTCATCGCGGGGAAGCCGCAGGTCACGTACGGAGGAGGGAACTCCAGCGTGGTCGGCTACGTCATCGCGGAGGATCGCGGGATCTGGGCAACTACCTCATCAAGCACAGGTCAGAACAACGGGCCGCTGGTCCGGCTCGGCCCGAGCCTGCGGGTGAGCACGCCGCACGCCGTCCGCGCCAGCCCGATCCTGCGCCAGTCCGAGCAGGTCTGGTCGCACGGGAGCACCGTCTGGGTGGCCTCGGCAGCGGCCGGGCATCCGCTCGTGTGCTTCAGCTACCGAGACCGGATGGGCGCGCTCTCGACGGTCCGCGTGCACGGCCAGCCGGCCGCGCTGGCGGCGGCGGGCGACACCGTCTACGTCAGCTTCATGACGGGCGTGACCGACGCGACGTCCGACATCCGCGCGTACGCCGTTCCCGCGGCCTGCCGGTAGCCGCCGCGGGGTCTCAGAGGCAGCACCGTGCCCGCAGCGAGGGCCAGCACGAGACCGCTCGCGGTCACTCCGGATGCTGCGCCATATCGAGCACCGCGATATAGCCGAACGTCATCGCCGGGCCGATCGTCGCGCCGGCGCCGGCGTAGCTGTGCCCCATGACCGCCGCGCTGGCGTTGCCCGCCGCGCACACGCCGGGGATCGGGCTGCCGTCGCGGCGCAGCACGCGGGCCCGCTCGTCGGTCCGCAGGCCGCCCTTGGTGCCCAGATCCCCGGGCACGATCTTGACCGCATAGAAGGGCGGCTGGGCCAGCGGGGCCAGGTTCGGGTTCGGTCGGCGGCGCGGACGCCGGCCCGCTCGAGCACGGCGTTGCCCGGCACCCAGAGGCCGCCGCCGGACCGGGCGGTCGAGCCGCCGAAGTACCCGGTCTTCTCGATCACGACCACGCTCAGGCCCCGGCTCGCGGCGGCCAGCACGGCCGTCATGCCCGCCGCGCCGCTGCCAGCCACGACGACGTCGAACTCGGGCTCCTCAGGTGTCATGCCGCCTCCCGGCACCATGCTAGGACACGTTCTAGTTCTGGCCCTTACTGACCTCAGCCGGTACTGGCCTCAGCCGGAGTCGTCCTGGCCGGGGCTGAAGAAGCCGACCAGCAGGTTGACCGGCACCAGGTCGTGCCCCGCGCTGGCCTCACCCGTGGTCTCGGCGGCCGTGGTGACGTCATCGAGTATCTGCCGCAACCGCTCGCGTATCGCCGCCGCCTTGGCCGCCGGCATCCACCCGTCGCCGACGGCGAGAAGCATTTTGCCGGGCAGCTCAGCGCCGGAGGCCGATGGATCGGGCCCGAGGGCGCGACGCGCGGCGAAGAACTGCCTGCGGTACAACTCGAGCGCCGCGGCGGCCATAGCCTCGGCCTCCGGGCTCACCTTCTCCCGGTCCGTGAGGCTGTCGCCGATGATCAGGTCGGGCTGGCACGCCTGATACCGCTGCTCGATGATCCCCGACACGACCCGGCTGGCTACGGCGCGGATGAGCCCGGCCGACTCCAGGTGCTTGACGTGCCGGTACAGCTTGGTCTGCGGCTCGCCGAGCTGAGCGGCGAGCTCCTTGACCGACATGGCGGGCATGACCATCCCCCGCCCGCGGGTCAGCGCGTACAGCAGGTTCATCCTGACCGGGTCGGCGAGCGCCTTGAGCACGTCGATGTTGGAGACCGCGGGCGCCTCGCCGCCGGACCCGCGGTCGGCCGGGTCGGGCGCGCCGGACGTTGTCATCGTTCCATCTTGCCATCTATTCACGTATGTGCAAACATTCATCTAGGCGTGAATGTTTACGAGAACGCAAACGTCCAGAGGGCCACCGGACGACCAGACGACCAGAGGAATGGTGAGATCGATGTTCCCACGCCAGCTCGACGAGGTCGCCCGCCAGCACGCGCGGACGCTGGGGTCGCGGGCCAAGCCGGCCGCGAGCCCGGCGACCGGGCGCGGCGAGCCTCGCCCGATCAGGAAACGCACGGGCTGGACGCTCGTCGCGATCGGCCTGCGGATCGCCGCGTCGGGCGGCAGGTAGCCGGGCGCCGGACCGGGATCCCGGCCGTGCCTGCGGTACAGTCGAGCCGATCCGGGCGACCCCCCTTAAACCCCTCGAGACAAGGATGGCGATGAAGGCGCTGGTCAAGGTCCGGGCCGAGGCTGGGCTCTGGCTTGAGGACGTGCCGGTTCCCGAGGTCGGCCGGGACGACGTCCTGATCCGGGTCCTGCGCACCGGCGTCTGCGGCACCGACCTGCACATCTACGAGTGGGACGGCTGGGCGCAGGCGAACGTGCCGGTGCCGCTCGTCATCGGGCACGAGTTCGCCGGCGAGATCGTCGAGCTCGGGTCCGACGTCCGGGACCTGGCCGTCGGCGACCTGGTCAGCGGCGAGGGCCACCTGGTCTGCGGCCGGTGCCGCAACTGCATGGCCGGCCGCCGGGTCCAGTGCGCGCACACCAAGGGCGTCGGCGTCAACCATCCCGGCGCCTTCGCCGAGTTCATCGCGCTGCCCGCCGCCAACATCTGGCGGCACCTGCCCGGCATCGACCTCGACGTGGCCGCGATCTTCGACCCGTTCGGCAACGCCGTGCACACCGCGCTCACGTTCCCGGTGCACGGAGAGGACGTCCTGATCACCGGGGCCGGGCCCATCGGGATCATGGCCGCGGTCGTGGCCAGGCACGCCGGCGCCAGGTACGTGGTGATCACCGACGTCTCGCCCTACCGGCTCGACCTGGCCAGGAAGATCGGCGTCACGGTCGCGGCCGACACGGCGCAGCGGCCGCTCGCGTCGATCATGGCCGACCTGGGCATGCGCGAGGGATTCGACGTCGGCATGGAGATGTCGGGCAAGCCGGCCGCGATGCGGGAGATGCTGGCCGCGATGACCCACGGCGGCAAGATCGCGATGCTGGGGCTGCCGTCCGCCGAGTTCCCGATCGACTGGGCTCACCTGGTCGTCAACATGATCACCGTCAAGGGCATCTACGGGCGCGAGATGTTCGAGACCTGGTACTGGATGTCGGTACTGACCCAGTCGGGAGTCGACATCGGCCCGGTGATCACGCACCGGTTCGATGCCGCGGACTACGCGGCGGCCTTCGACACCGTGCGGGCGGGCCGGTGCGGCAAGGTAGTACTCAACTGGGCGGACCGCTAGCCTGCAATCCCGTGACGGAGGCCGACGATGTTCTCCAGCGTTGCAGCGCAGATCGCCGCTGAGCTCGGCGAGATCCGCGACCAGGGCCTGTTCAAGAACGAGCGCATTATCGCCAGCCCGCAGCGGGCCGCCATCGTGGTCGCCGGCGGGACGCGGGTGCTCAACCTGTGCGCCAACAACTACCTCGGGCTGGCCGACGACCCGCGGATCATCGAGGCCGCCAGGCAGGCGCTCGACGAGCGCGGCTTCGGGATGGCCAGCGTCCGCTTCATCTGCGGCACGCAGGATCTGCACAAGCGGCTCGAGCACCGGATCAGCCAGTTCCTCGGCACCGCGGACACGATCTTGTACCCGTCGTGCTTCGACGCCAACGGCGGGCTGTTCGAGACCCTGCTCGGCGAGCAGGACGCCGTGATCAGCGACGAGCTGAACCACGCGTCGATCATCGACGGGATCAGGCTCTGCCGGGCCAGGCGGCTGCGGTACAAGAACAGGGACATGGCCGACCTGGAGGCGCAGCTCAAGGCCTCCGCCGACGCCAGGCGGCGGCTGGTCGCGACCGATGGCGTGTTCTCGATGGACGGCTACGTCGCGCCGCTGGGCAAGATCTGCGACCTGGCCGAACGGTACGACGCGATGGTGATGGTCGACGACTCGCACGCGGTCGGGTTCGTCGGACCGGGCGGGCGGGGCACCCCCGAGCTGCACGGCGTGACCGACCGCGTCGACATCGTCACCGGCACAATGGGCAAGGCGCTCGGCGGTGCGAGCGGCGGGTTCACGAGCGGCCGGGCCGAGATCGTGGACCTGCTGCGGCAGCGGTCCCGGCCGTACCTGTTCTCCAACTCGGTCGCGCCTGCCGTGGTCGGGGCGTCGCTGAAGGTGCTCGACCTGCTCGAGTCGAGCGACGACCTGCGGGCCAGGCTGGCCGAGAACACCGCGTGGTTCCGCGAGCGGATGACCGGCCTCGGTTTCGACATCCTGCCCGGCGACCACCCCATCGTGCCGGTGATGATCGGCGACGCGGCCCGCGCGGCCCGGCTCGCCGATCTGCTGCTCGGCAAGGGCGTCTACGTGATCGGGTTCAGCTACCCCGTGGTGCCGATCGGCAAGGCCAGGATCAGGACCCAGGTCTCCGCGGCCCACACCCGGGCCGACCTCGAGCTCGCCGCGACCGCGTTCGCCCAGGCCAGGGACGAGCTCGGCTGACGCCGGTTTCGGCGGTGGCGGGGTGGGTGGTCAACTGACGGGCCGGCCGTAAACGGATTGCGGCGGCGCCGGGCGGCCGGACATGATGATCAGATGACCTGGACTGCTCCCGAGGTACGGCGCGCCGAGCCGCCCGAGGTGGCCGGCGAACGCGAGGCTCTGCAGGGCTGGCTCGACTACCACCGCGCGACGCTGAAGTTCAAGTGCCAGGGGCTGACCGGCGAGCAGCTCGCCGAGCGCGCCATCGGGCCGTCCACGCTCTCGCTGCTCGGCCTGGTCAGGCACATGGCCGAGGTCGAGCGCGCGTGGTTCCGCAAACGCCTCGCCGGCCAGGCAGACCTCGGTTACGTGTACTGCAGCGACGAGTTCCCCGACGGCGACTTCGACCTGACCGCCCCGGCCGGCGCCGAGGCCGACTTCCTGGCCTTCGACGCCGAGTGCAGGCTGGCCGACGCTGCGGCCGCGGGCCGGTCGCTCGACGACACCTTCCGGTCGAGAAGCGGCACGCCGATGGACCTGCGCTGGATCTACCTGCACATGATCGAGGAGTACGCCCGGCACAACGGCCACGCGGACGTGCTGCGCGAGCAGATCGACGGCGTGACGGGCGACTAGGCCAGGCGAGTCGCGGCGTTGCGGCGGGGGCCAGCCAGGAGCCGCCGACCGGGTGGTGGTGGCAGCATCCCGTGACTGTCGGCCTAGCACCATTGAGCCCGGTACGCCCGGTGCCGTTTACTGTCTGTCATGCCGTCACAGACCGCCGTGCCCGCACCGGGCAGCCCTGCCTGCGCCGCCGGGTCCGCGACCGTGGTGCCGCTCGCCGTCCGGGTGAGCGGCCTGCGACGGTCGTTCGAGACTGAGGTCGCTCCCGTCCGTGCGCTGCGCGGAGTGGACATCGACGTCGGTGAAGGCGAGTTCGTGGCGGTGATGGGACCGTCGGGGTGCGGCAAGTCCACGCTGCTCAACGTCATCGCCGGGCTGGACAAGCCGGACGAGGGCCTCGTCGAGGTGGGCGGGCAGCGAATCGACGGCCGCGGCGAGGAGTGGCTGGCCAGGTTCCGGCGCCACCATGTCGGCTTCGTCTTCCAGTTCTTCAGCCTGCTCGACGGCGTGAGCGTGCTCGACAACCTGGTGCTGCCCG